>Ga0194122_10003803_pt1 | contig 15159 bp, 10 predicted proteins | sample TA2MahCa10mmetaG_FD_155487 | JGI IMG/M metagenome (GOLD analysis project Ga0194122, IMG submission 155487) | Freshwater microbial communities from Lake Tanganyika, Tanzania - TA2015021 Mahale Deep Cast 10m | ecosystem: Environmental > Aquatic > Freshwater > Lake | place: Tanzania: Lake... | reverse complement strand
GTGGGGGCGACCGCATCCCTGCGGGATGACCCGGGCCGGCGGCGGGATCCTCATGCGGTGCAAAGCCGCCAAATGCACCGGCAGCGGCACCGGCAGCGGCACCGGCAGCGGCACCGGCGTTGGCACCGGCGTTGGCACCGGCAGCGACGCCGGCAGTGGCAGCGTCTGCGTCGGCAGCGGATGCGGCGTCGGCGTGAATCAGACTGATCTGAAGTCCGGCCTGCTGCTGCTCCTGAAGCGCCCGGGCCGCCTGCACCTGCTCCGGCGAGGCCACGGTGACCGACATCAGCAGCTTGACCACATCGTTGCGGATGCGGTCCTGCAAGCGGCCAAAAAGTTCGAAGGCTTCCCGCTTGTATTCCTGCTTGGGGTTCTTCTGCGCGTAGCCACGCAAGTGAATGCCCTGACGCAGGTAGTCGAGTGTGGCGAGGTGGTCGCGCCAGTGGTTGTCGATTGCCTGCAGAAGCACTGTTTTTTCGAAAGCGGCGAATGCCTCGTGCCCGGCAGCATCGAGCTTGGCGCGGTAGCGCGCATCGCCGAGTGCCTGCAGGCGCGCAAGCAGTGCCTCGTCATCGGCCTCGGCCTGTTCGGAGGCCCACTGGCGCAGGGGCGCATCGAGATTCCATTCCCCGGCCAGCGTGCTTTGCAGCGCCTCGAGATCCCACTGCTCGTCGATCGATTCAAGCCGAACATGGTCCCGGAAGAGCGTCTCGAGCACCATATGGCGGAGGTTATCGATGCGCTCGCGCACATCGGCACCATCAAGGACCTCGTTGCGATCCTTGTAGATGATGCGACGCTGATCGTTTGCGACATCGTCGTATTCAAGAAGTTGCTTGCGGATATCGAAATTGCGTGCCTCCACCTTGCGCTGGGCCGACTCGATCGAGCGCGACACCATGCCCGCCTCGATCGCCTCACCCTCAGGCAACTTGAGCTTGTCCATGATGGCCTTGAGGCGATCGCCCGCGAAGATCTTGAGCAGCGGATCGTCCATCGAAAGATAGAAGCGCGAACTGCCCGAGTCGCCCTGACGACCGGAGCGTCCGCGCAACTGGTTGTCGATGCGCCGCGATTCGTGCCGCTCGGTCCCGATGATGTGCAGGCCGCCCTCGGTAATCACCTTGTCGTGGAGCGACTGCCACTCGTTGCGCAGCGTTGTGATCCGCGCTTGCCGCTCGCCTTCGCCAAGGCTGGAATCGGCCTCGAGAAAACTCACCTGCTTGTCGACATTGCCGCCGAGCACGATGTCGGTGCCGCGGCCTGCCATGTTGGTGGCGATGGTGATCATCCCGGGCCTGCCGGCCTGCGCCACGATTTCAGCCTCGCGCGCGTGCTGCTTGGCATTGAGCACCTGGTGTGGGAGTTTTTCCTTCGCGAGCAACCCGGCGAGCAGTTCCGAGTTCTCGATCGAGGTGGTGCCAACGAGGATCGGTTGCCCGCGCCCGTGACAATCGCGGATGTCTGCGAGCACCGCGCCGTACTTCTCGCCCACGGTGCGAAAGACCTGATCCTGCCGGTCGTCGCGGACCATTGGCTTGTGGGTGGGAACCACGACAGTCTCGAGACCGTAGATCTCCTGGAACTCGAAGGCCTCGGTGTCGGCGGTGCCGGTCATCCCGGCAAGCTTGCGGTACATCCGGAAATAGTTCTGGAAGGTGATCGAGGCAAGCGTCTGGTTCTCCGGCTGGATCGGGACGCCCTCCTTGGCCTCCACAGCCTGATGCAGTCCATCGGACCAGCGCCTCCCGGGCATGAGCCGGCCGGTGAACTCGTCGACGATGATCACTTCACGGTGCTGCACCACATAGTGCTGGTCGATCATGTAGAGGCTGTGTGCGCGCAACGCCGCCATCAGGTGATGCATCAGGGCGATATGCGCCGGATCGTAGAGCGACGCGCCTTCGGGCAGCAACTTCATGCGCTGCAGGATCTGCTCGGCATGCTCATGGCCCTGCTCGGACATGTGCACCTGATGTGACTTGTGATCCACCCAGTAGTCACCCTCGGGTTCGGGTTCCTGCGGTCGCGGCTCGTGCGGCATGCGTGCAAGAAGCGGCGGCACCTGGTTGAGGACCATGTAGAGCTCGGTCTGATCCTCGGCCTGACCGGAAATGATGAGCGGGGTGCGTGCCTCGTCGATCAGGATCGAGTCGACCTCGTCGACGATTGCGTAGGCCAATCCGCGCTGACGCCGATCACCTGCGCTGTACTCCATGTTGTCGCGCAGATAGTCAAATCCGTATTCGTTGTTGGTGCCGTAGGTCACGTCCGCAGCGTATGCGGCGTGCTTGGCCGCGGTCTCCTGCTGCGACACCACCACCCCAACGCTCAACCCGAGGAAGCGGTAGAGCCGACCCATCCATTCGGCGTCGCGCGCAGCCAGATAGTCGTTCACCGTCACGACGTGCACACCCTGGCCGCCAAGGGCGTTGAGGTAGGCGGGCAGGGTTGCCACGAGTGTCTTGCCCTCGCCGGTGCGCATTTCGGCGATCTTGCCCTGGTGCAACACAATGCCGCCAAGCATCTGGACATCGAAATGGCGCATGCCGAGCGCCCGCCTGCTCGCCTCACGGCACACCGCGAAGGCCTCCGGGAGCAAGGCATCAAGAGCTTCACCCTGTGCGAGTCTTTGCCTGAAGCCGGCGGTCTTGGCCGCGAGCGACGCATCATTGAGCGCCGCAAGTGAGCTTTCCAGTCCGTTGATGCGGACAACCGTCTGCTGGACCTGCTTGAGCAGGCGCTGGTTGCGACTGCCAAAGAGTCTGGTGAGTATCCCTTGCAACATTCACTCGAGTTTAACAGCCTCAATCCCCTCGTCAGGGGGGGCCTGGGGGGTCTGCAAGCCGATGGGATTCGCGTGGACTCACCGGGCAGGGTGAACTCCGCATGGACTCAACGGCTAGGGCGAGGTCTGCGGGCGAGGGAAGGTGAGGCGAAGTTCGGCGACGGCCGGGCGGTCGCCTTCGTGCTACTGTTCAAGAACTGTGAGCATTTCATTGCCATCCCACAACGTCGACGCAGTCGATGGCGAAGTTCCAAGCCGCGAAAGGCCTGAGCGCCGCCTCGAGCCTTCGGGGCGAAGAAGCGTGCCTCGCGCAGCGCTTGCCTGCCTCGTTGATGACCCGAAGGCCTCGTTGCTGCACCGCAAGGCTCAAGTTCTCCTGCAGCTTGAGCACGAATTGCAGCAGATTTGCACATTCCGTCTCAAGGTCGCAGCGCTGAGGGAGAAGGTGCTCGTGGTGGTGGCGGGCGGCGCGCTTGCGGCGCGTCTGCGTCAGCAGGCGCCCTCGATCCTCGCCCACCTGCGGTCGCGCGGATGGGCGCTGGAAGGGCTTCGCTTCAAGGCGCGGCCGCAGAGCGAGGCCGCAGAGACATCCGGTCGAATCCACCCGCGGTCTCAACGTGAGGCTATTCCCGCGGAGGCACGAGCCTGCCTGCGCAGACTGCTTCCGGAGGTCCACGACCCGGGACTCAAGGCGAGCCTCAGGTCGCTGCTTCGCCGCGCCTGAAAAACGCCGCATCGGCCCCCAGCGCGTTGGGCTCGCCCAGCACCTTCCCCTGGGCGCCCGGTGGCGCCTGAGTTGCCTGCGCCTGCGGATGACCCCGCGCCACCCGTTGCGCCGTGACGCGCTTTGCGCCTGGCCGACGATGTGCGTGGCAGGTCATGCCGGAGGCGCTGCTGCGGATGCGGGGGCGGCGTTTGAACCTGCCGTCCCTGTATGGTGGGTGGTGAGGGGCGCCGACTGCGCCCACCGCGCTGGCCGAAGCTGCCAGGACGGGCCCCGGGTCTTCGGGTCTTCGGGTCTTCGGTAGCAAACCCGGCAAGGCTTGAACGCAGCTTGAGCCCGGGTCAGGCGTAGGACCAGTCGAGGGCATACTGCGCCGGGGCACGGCTGCGTTCACTGAAACTCACTTCCTCCCAGGCCTGCGGGTTTGCCATCAGGGCTCGGAGCAAGCGATTGTTGAGTGCATGGCCCGATTTGAACGCGTGGTAGGCAGCAAGCAGCGGCCGGCCGAGCAGGTAGAGATCACCGATCGCATCGAGCACCTTGTGCTTGGCAAACTCGTCCGCAGACCGCAGGCCCTCATCGTTGAGGATGCGGTGCTCATCGACCACGATTGCGTTGTCCATGCTGCCACCTTGCGCAAGACCTGCTGCGCGCAGACTGTCGATGTCGCGCATGAAGCCGAACGTTCGCGCCCGCGCCACAGCGTCCACATAAGAGTCGCGCGAGAAGTCAACGCTCACTTCCTGCACAGTGCCATCGATGGCAGGATGCGCAAAGTCGATGCCGAAGGTGAGACGAAAGCCAAAGTGCGGCTCGAGGCGGGCCCACTTGTCGCCCTCGCACACCTCGATCGGTTTCAATACGCGGATGAAGCGCTTTGCCGCCGACTGTTCGACAATGCCCGCAGAGCGGATGAGAAACACGAAGGACCCCGCCGAGCCGTCGAGAATCGGCAACTCGGCGGCATCAACCTCCACGAGGAGATTGTCGATACCGAGGCCCGAAAGCGCCGACATCAGGTGTTCCACGGTAGCCACCCGCACTTCAACCCTCGCTTCGGGATTGGGGGTGCGGGCTTGGGCCACTGTGGCACTCAGGGTCGAGGCCATGCGCGTGTCGTTGACGGCGTCGGCCTGCGCTGCAATATGCACAGGGGGATCGAGGTCGGTCCGCACGAAGACAATTCCGGTATCAGGCGGAGCGGGCCGCAACGACAGACTTACCCGCTGTCCACCATGCAAACCCACTCCGGTGGTGCTGACCAACTGGCGCAGGGTGCGCTGTCGAAGCATCCTGATTCAGGCCCGAAAGGGACCAGAGAGCCCCCCATCACCTCAGAGACTGGCGAGCAGGGCTTCGGCACCCGACACTTCAAACTTCCCTGCGGCTTCGAGGTGAAACGCGGTCACCACCCCGTCGTCGACGAGCATCGAAAACCGCTGGCAACGCACGCCTAGCCCGCGCGCGCTTAGGTCGAACTCAAGGCCCAGTGCGCGGGTCAGTTCCGCGCTACCGTCAGCCATCATGCGCACCTTGCCCGCAGCATGCTGCTCGCGTCCCCAGGCGCCCATCACGAAAGCGTCGTTGACCGACACGCACCAGATCTCATCCACCCCCCTGGCCTTGAACGCCTCGGCGTGGGTAACATATCCAGGAACGTGCTGCGCGGAACACGTGGGCGTGAAAGCGCCAGGCAGGCCGAAGATCGCAATCTTCTTGCCTTTGACGAGGTCGGCCGTCTTGAACGCATTGGGGCCAAGGCTGCAGCCGTTTGCCTCCACATCGAAGAATTCGTAGACGGTTGCCTGCGGAAAGGCGTCACCAACTTTGATCATGTGAGTACTCCAGGATTGAGCGAAAATTCGCAAAGGGTTGAGAGTGGGGTTTGGGGGAGGAAAACCGAACGAACCGAAGGTTGAGAGGCGCAAGACCGAAACCCGAGTTGCGAAGCCTTGAGAGCCCTAACGCCACGACAAAGCGGGCGGCACGCTGGAAAAAGCCCGCCCGGCCTGGCACCAACGCAGCGGAGACCTCAGCCCAGCGGCCGGTGGCACGACGAGCGCTGCCCTCGGCACCGTTGCTTCGCCGGGGTTCCGGACAAGGGCTCAGTCGCTTCCGAACGCCCCGTGCCAGCTCGATGCACAAGAGTGGCACGATTGGCACGATTGGTCCGAGCAGCCCGCTCACGCCCTACGGAACTCGGTCGCTTCTCAGCACCCGAGCCCGCAGGCCATGAGTTTAGCGACCCCGCCGTGACTGTACAGCGTACATCCCCTCGATCAGTCAGCCTGCCTGCGCAGAAATGCCGGAATGTCGAATTTCTCCACCCCGCTTTCCTCGAGCGCAGCCACCCTCGCGGAAGCCGCCGCGCGTGGGTCGCGCCAGACGGTCGGAGTGTCGAGCCCTGCGGTCAGGACCCTCGAAGCCGATGGGGTGAGCGGGGAGGTTGAAGGGGCCATCGAAGCGCCGGTTGAGCTGCCGAGCCCTGCGCCCGAGCCAAGGCCTGCGCCTGCGCCTGCGACCATGCCCGAGCCTGAACCCATTCCCGAGCCAAGGCCTGCGCCTGCGACCATGCCCGAGCCTGCTCCTGCCCCAACAGCCTGAGCGGTGAACCGGGGCGCCGAAGGTGTAGCGAGGTTGGCAACCGGCGTTGAAGCATGTCCGGCATGCGTACCGGTCGACCGTGAACCGGGCGGGTGCGCGCCGGAGGCACTCACCAAAGACGACTGCGCAGCGGGGGTCTGCGCCGCAGACGGCTGCGCGCCGACCGCCACCAGTCCGCCCGACGCCGGGCTCATGCCGGGCGTGTGGGTAACCCCCGGCGACCCGGTGCCAGCAGGGATCAGCCCTGCGCCCGACGGGCCTGCGGCAGTCCCGCCGCCCGCCATCAGCCCGGCCGCAGACCCGCTGCCCAGGCCGCTGGCGAGCGGCGCGTCGTAGGTGCCGGTCCGCGGCATCGCTTGCGGAGCGGAATGCTGGACGCTGTGCACGCCATGCTGCGCGCCGTGCGCTGCGTGCTGGGAACCGGGCGCCGCATGCTGCAGGCCATGCGTCCCGCCCGGCGATGCAATCACTGCTCCATTGGGACTCGCGTGCTGCGGCGGGGCCACGGTGAGCGGCGCCTTGGCAAGCACCGGCGCTTTGGCCACCACGCGGGGACGACCGATGCCGGTTGCCACCACCGTCACCCGCAGACTGTCGGCCATGTTGTCGTCGAAGACGGTACCGTGGATGATCGTGGCATCGTCAGAGCAGAAGTGCCGGATGGTGTTGATCACTTCGTTGGTTTCGCGCAGCCTCAGGCTGTTGCTTGCGGTGATGTTCACGATCACGCCGCGCGCGCCGTTGAGATCCACTCCGTCGAGCAGAGGCGAGGCCACCGCCTGCTCGGCTGCGATCCGCGCCCGGTCCATTCCGGCCGCTTCGCCGATCCCCATCATCGCCTTGCCCTGCTCGGCCATCACCGTGCGCACATCCGAAAAGTCAACGTTCACCAGGCCGGGAACATTGATGATCTCTGCGATGCCGGCCACCGCGTTGTGCAGCACATTGTCGGCCTGCTTGAAGGCGTCCTGCAGCGTTGCATCCTCATCCATCACCTCAAAGAGCTTCTGGTTGAGCACCACGATCAGCGAGTCCACATGCTCCACCAGCGCATCAATGCCGGCATCGGCCACGCGCATCTTGCGCACCCCCTCGAAGTCGAAGGGCTTGGTCACCACCCCCACCGTGAGGATGCCCATCTGCTTGGCGATCGAGGCCACCACCGGCGAAGCCCCGGTCCCGGTGCCCTTGCCCATGCCCGCAGTGAGAAAGACCATGTTGGCGCCTTCCAGAGCTGCCCGGATCTCGGCTTCGCGCGCCCGCGCCGAATCGCGTCCAGCCTCGGGGTTGGCCCCGGCACCCAGTCCAGCCTCGCCGAGCTGGATCGTGTTCAACGCCCCCGAACGGATCAGCGCCTGCTTGTCCGTGTTCATCGCAATGAACTCCACCCCCTGCACGCCACGCATGATCATGTGATTGACTGCGTTGCCGCCTGCGCCCCCCACTCCCACCACCTTGATGACCGCGCCCTCGGGCGGGATTTCATCCTCCAGCATTTCGAGACCCATGATGTACCCTCCGCTTGACCTTTCCAGTGCCACCCTGCCGGCCGCCGCCGCCGCCGACACCCCTACCGCCCCCGGCTAGAAGTTGCCGAGAAACCAGTCCTTCATGCGCCGCATCGTCTCCCTGAAGGAGCCCCCCTGCTGCGCCACCCTTAATCCCCTCAGGCGCTGCATGCGCGCCTCCTGCAGCAACCCCAGCGCGGTCGAAAAGCGCGGCGATGCCACCACGTCAGCCAGTCCACCCTGGTAGTCGGGCATGCCCACCCGCACCGGCTTGAGGAACACATCCTCGGCGAGCTCGACCATGCCCGGCATCAGGGTGGAGCCCCCGGTGATCACGATCCCCGAGGACAGCAGTTCCTCGTAGCCGGACTCGCGAATCACCTGGTTGACGAGCGAAAAGAGTTCCTCCACCCGGGGTTCGATCACCGCAGAGAGCGCCTGGCGCGACATGTGCCGTGGCGCACGGTCGCCGAGCCCGGGAACCTCGATGCGCTCGGCGGGATCGGCGAGCACCTGCTTGGCGATTCCGTGACGCAGCTTGATTTCCTCGGCCTCCGGGGTGGGGGTGCGCAGCGCCATCGCGATGTCGTTGGTTATCTGGTCGCCCGCGATCGGAATCACTGCGGTATGCCGGATGGCTCCCTCGGTGAAGATGGCGATGTCGGTTGTGCCACCCCCGATGTCGACCAGCGCAACGCCGAGTTCCTTCTCATCGGGTGTGAGCACCGCGTAACTCGAGGCGAGCGGCTGCAGGATCAGGTCCAGCACTTCCAGACCGCAGCGGCGCACGCACTTCACGATGTTTTGCGCCGCAGAGACCGCACCGGTCACGATGTGTACCTTGGTCTCGAGCCGCACCCCGCTCATGCCGATCGGCTCACGGATGTCGTCCTGGCCGTCCACCACGAATTCCTGGGGCAGCACATGCACGATCTGCTGGTCGGTGGGGATGTTGACTGCCTTGGCGGTTTCGATCACCCGGGCAACGTCGGCCTCGGTGACCTCCTTGTCCTTGATCGCCACCATGCCGGAGGAGTTGAAGCTGCGGATGTGGCTGCCGGCAATTCCTGTGTAGACCGCGCGGATCTTGCAGTCGGCCATGAGTTCGGCCTCTTCGAGTGCCCGCTGGATCGATGCCACCGTGGCCTCGATGTTGACCACAACGCCTTTCTTGAGGCCGCGCGACTCGTGCTGACCGAGCCCGATCACCTCGAGTCTGCCGTCGGCGGTGAGTTCGGCCACCATCGCCACGATCTTGGTCGTGCCGATGTCCAGTCCAACGATCAGATCCTTCACATCGCGCGTCATTTGTCCCTCTTTGCACTTTTGCGCGCGCCGGCCTGGGAAGGGTCGACGGCAGCCAGTTGCAGGGCAAAGCCGTTGGGGTAGCGCAAGTCCACCACCGCCACCGGCTTGTTCAGGCGTTCGGCCACGCTGCGGTGCGATTCCACCCAGCGCGCCACCCGATGGTCCATCCCCAGACCCTCGTCGCGCCCAAGCAGCATCAGGGTGCCGTCGTCGAGGCGCGCCTGCCACGCGTGGCTCGCCGAAAGTGACAAGGTCACCGGGCTACGGCCCGCCGGTGCCAACCAGGCCTGCAATTCGCGCCACCGTGCGAGCACCTGCGCCTGGCTGCCTTCGGGCCCCAGCAGTTGCGGTAGCGCGCCGCTGGCCTCTGCCTCGGCCACGTTGGCGGTGAAGAGTTCCCCATGGTCATTGATCAGGCGGTCTGCGTTCCACGTGGCCATCGGCCGGTGCTCCTCAACGGTGAGGTGCAGCGCGTTGGGCCACACCCTGCGCACCTGCGCCCGTCGCACCCAGTCGACCTGTTCGGTCTGCGCGCGCACCGCCTCGAGGTCGAGGGCAAAGAAGCTGCCCACGCTCTGGCGGCGCAGGGTGAAGGCAAAGGACTCCTCGCTCAGGTGGCGCAGCGTCTGCCCCGGCACCGCCTCCACGATCACCTGTTGCATCACGAAGATCGGCCGTCCGGCGATCCAGCGGCCGGCACCCCAGAAAAGCGCAAGCAGCGCAAGCGCCGCGAGCACAAGCGCTGCGCGATTGGCCCAGCGCGGGTCGTTCCACATGCGCCGCAGGAACTGCGCGGCAATCCGGTTGATTCGCACCTGCGCCGCAGCGACCTGCGCCTGACCGCGACGTCTGCCCCGGGCAGGCGTGCTCATGCCAGAGCCCCTTTGCGGCTCATGCGGCAGCCCTCAGCTTGAGACTTGCAGCATCGAGCAGACGCAACACCAGGTCGGCATAGGAGATGCCAAGAGCCCGCGCAGCCATCGGCACAAGCGAGTGATCGGTCATGCCGGGCGAGGTATTCACCTCGAGAAGCCAGGGATTGCCGCCTGCATCGAGCATCAGGTCGACCCGACCCCATCCCGAGCAGCCGAGGGCAGCATAGGCCCGTACTGCAAGCGCCTGAACGCGTGCCCCTAGCTCCGCATCGAGCGGTGCCGGGCACAGGTACTCGGTGTCCTCGGTGAAATACTTGTGCTGGTAGTCGTAGTTGCCTTCTGGCGCACGGATCTCCACGATCGGAAGTGCACGCGCCTGGCTTGCCTCTCCGAGCACCGCCACCGTGAGTTCACGGCCTGCAATCAGCTGCTCGGCAAGGCTCAGGGCGTCGCTGCGGGTGGCAAGCGCGATCGCAGCCTCGAGCTCCTCCACCCGATGCACTTTGCTCAAGCCCAGCGTGGAACCCTCGCGACAGGGCTTGACCACCACCGGGAGGCCAAGCGCAGCCACAATCTCGTGCGGCTGGCTCAAGGGCCCGATCGCCAGACTCTGCGGAGTGGGCAAACCGAGAAAGCTCCAGATCTGCTTGGTACGGATCTTGTCGATCGCGAGCGCCGAAGCCTGCACGCCCGAGCCGGTGTAGGCAATACCCAGAAGCTCCAGCGCACCCTGCACCGTGCCGTCCTCGCCGTAGCGGCCGTGTAGTGCAATGAAAACCCGCTCCACTCCCAGACGCCGAAGATCGTCGAGCGGCTGCACGGCCGGGTCGAACGCGAAAGCCTGCACGCCCCGGCTTTGCAGCGCGGCCAACACACCGCGCCCCGAACGCAGCGAAATCTCGCGCTCGGCCGAAGCCCCGCCCATCAGCACTGCCACTTCGCCCTTGCGCTCAGTCATCGCCATGCTCCCCGAGGAGGCTCAAGCGGATCGCAGGCGCGAGCGTGGCGATCGACCCGGCCCCCATCGCGATCACCACATCGTCGGCTTGCGCCTGTTCGATCACCGCCAGCTCGAGTTGCGCCAGGGTCTCGCAGAAGATCGGCTCCACGCGGCCTGCCACGCGCAGGGCGCGGGCAAGCGATCGACCGTCTGCCGCCACGATCGGCGCTTCGCCTGCGGCGTAGACTTCGCTGAGCAGTACCCGGTCGGCTGTGCCCATCACCGCAACGAAGTCCTCGAAGAGGTCGCGGGTGCGGGTGTAACGGTGGGGCTGAAAAGCAAGCAGCAGACGCCTGCCCGGAAAGGCCCCGCGCGCGGCCGCGAGCACCGCAGCCATTTCCACCGGGTGGTGACCGTAGTCGTCGATCAGCGTGAAACTGCCCCCCCCGCGTGCAGGCATCTCGCCAAAGCGCTGAAACCTCCGGCCCACGCCCTTGAACTCGCGCAACGCACCGAGCACCGCCTCGTCTGCGAGCCCGAGTTCCTCGGCCACACCGATGGCGGCCAGCGCATTGAGCACGTTGTGCCGCCCGGGCAGGTTGAGCCGCACCTCGAGCGGCGAACCCGACTCGCGCAAGACCCGGAAGTGCATGCTCGCACCTTCGGCGCGCAACGCGGTTGCACGGATCTGTGCATCGTCGCGTGTGCCGTAGGTGAGCAGCGGCTTCGATACGAAAGGCAGGATGTTGCGCACCCCGGGGTCGTCGACGCACACGATCGCCGCGCCGTAGAAGGGTAGACGATGGGTGAACTCCACGAAGGCCTGGCGCAGCCGGGCCGGGTCGTGCGCATAGGTCTCCATGTGGTCTGCGTCGATGTTGGTGATGATCGCCAGACTGGGGGAGAGGTTGAGGAAGGAGCCATCCGACTCGTCGGCTTCAACCACGATCATCTCGCCGCTGCCCAGGCGCCCATTCACACCGGCGCTGTTGAGCCGTCCCCCGATCACGAAAGTCGGATCCTTGCCGCCTGCGGCAAGGACCGAGGCCACCAGCGATGTGGTGGTGGTCTTGCCATGGGTTCCGGCCACCGCGATGCCCTGCTTGAGCTTCATCAACTCGGCAAGCATCATGGCGCGAGGAACGAGCGGTATGCGCCGCGAGCGCCCGGCGACGAGCTCGGGGTTGTCGGGCCGCACTGCCGCCGAGAGCACGATGCAGTCGGCACCTTCGATCTGCGCGGCGGCGTGGCCCTGATACACCGTGGCGCCAAGACTTGACAGCCTGCGCGTGACGGCCGACTCGCTCAGGTCCGACCCCGAAATGCGGTAGCCGAGGTTGAGGAACACTTCAGCGATTCCGCTCATGCCCGCTCCGCCAATGCCCACGAAGTGGATGTGCCGCACCTTGTGTCTCACGAAGCCAGTCCCACAGAGGCACCCGCAAGCCGGCCGCAGGCCGCCGCGAGGGTGTCGAGCGCATCGAGCTTGGCCTGCCTGCGTGCCGCCACCGCCATCTGCATCAGCCGCTCGCGATCGAGCGCCCGCAGAAGATCCGCAAGCAGCTCGGGGGTGAAGGCGTCCTGCTGAAAGCACCATGCCGCGTGGGCGTCGGCAAGAAAGCCGGCGTTGTGGGTCTGGTGGTCGTCGACTGCGTGCGGAAACGGTATGAAGAGCGCCGCCACGCCGGCGGCTGCCACTTCGGAGACGGTCATCGCACCGGCTCGCGCGATCACGAGATCGGCATTGCCGTAGGCCTGTGCCATGTCGTCGATGAAGGGGCGCACCTCGGCGTCGACCGCAGCCGCGTGGTACGCCTGCCGCAGGCCCTCGGCGTGAGCCTCTCCCGACTGATGCACAACCACCGGGCGGTGTGCGCGCGAGATCCGTGCCAGCGCCCGAGGCACGAGCGTGTTGATCGCCTGCGCTCCAAGACTCCCCCCGAGCACCAGAATGCGCAACGGTCCCTCACGCTCGCGGTAGCGCTGCTGAGGCGGCGCGAGCGCCGCAATCGCCTCGCGGACCGGGTTGCCGACCCAGAGCGGCGCCGGTCGCAGCGCAGCTCCAAACGAGCCGGGAAAGGCTTCGCAGACCTCGTCGGCGAGCCGGGCAAGCACCTTGTTGGACAGACCCGCCACCGAATTCTGCTCATGGATCAGCAGTGGACACCCCAGAAGGCTCGCCATCATCCCCCCCGGAAACGCCACATAGCCGCCCATGCCGAGCACCACATCGGGCCGCTCGGCGCGCAGCGCACTCAGCGCCTGCGCAAAGGCGCGCAGCAGGCGAAGCGGCAGGAGCACCGCAGTGCCGATCCCCTTGCCGCGCAGGCCTGAGAACTGCAGCGGTCGCATCGGCACGCCGACTTCCCCGGTGAGTCGGGCTTCCATGCCCGCGGGGTTCCCCAGCCACACCACCCTCCAGCCTTCGCGCCGCAGTCGCTCGGCGACGGCCAGACCCGGGATCACATGGCCTCCGGTGCCGCCGGCCATGACCATCAGGCAGGGCATCACCCGCCGCCTCCGGCGACGCTGCAGCTCCGAGAGGTTTTCATACCTTGCCCCCGCGCATCGCCAGCCGGTTCTCGCGATCGATACACAGCAGGATGCCGATTGCGGTGCAGTTCACCAGAATGCCGGTACCGCCATAGCTCATCAGCGGCAGCGTGAGACCCTTGGTGGGCAGCAGCCCGAGGTTCACGCCCATGTTGATGAAGGCCTGGGTACCGATCCACAAGGCAATACCCTGGGCGACAAGCCCGGCGTAGGTGCGCTCCATGGCGAGCGCCTGACGTCCAATCTGAAAGGCGCGGCGGGTAAGCCAGAAGAAGGCAAAGATCGTGATCGCCACCCCCAGTAGCCCGAGTTCCTCGCCCACCACCGCAAGCAGGAAGTCGGTATGCGCCTCCGGAAGGTAGTGGAGCTTCTCCACGGAGCCCCCCAGACCCACACCGAGCCATTCGCCACGGCCAAAGGCGATCAGTGAATGGGTGAGCTGGTAGCCCTTGCCAAGCGCATTGTTGGGCTCGAAGGGATCGAGGTAGGCAAAGATCCGCTCGCGCCGCCAGGGCGACAGCTGGATGAGAAGGGCAAAGGTGCCCAGCGCAATCAGGATCAGCCCGCTGAAGAGTTTGCCGTTGACGCCCCCGAGAAAGAGAATCCCCATCGCCACCGCGGCGATCACGACAAAGGCACCGAGGTCGGGCTCCATCAGGAGCAGCAGTCCAACCAGGGCCACTGCGGTACCCATCGGCAGAAAGCCCTTGGAGAAATGGTGCATGTAGTCCTGCTTGCGCACGGTGTAGTCGGCCACATACAGGATCACGAAGATCTTCATCAGCTCCGATGGCTGAAGGTTGATCACCGACAACGACAGCCAGCGCCTTGCGCCATAGACCGACTTGCCGAGCCCCGGGATCAGCACGAGGATCAGCAGGAGCAGTCCCAGAAGGAAAAGCAGCCCGGCGCAGCGCTGCAGCACCTTCGTGGGCATGCGCAGCATCACGGCGGCAGCCATCAGCCCGACGCCGACCGCTAGCGCATGCCGTAGCAGGAAGTGCCACGACTTGTAGGCGGAAAAACGCGGCGAATCGGGCAGGGCAACCGAAGCCGAATACACCATCACCAGACCGAAGAGCAGCAATCCCAGGCTCACTGCGAGCAGCGCATGATCGATCTCGGAAGCTGCCGGAAGGGCCACCGCAGGACCGCGCGCCGCACGTCCACCCACGGCGGGGGTACTCGCCGCGCGGCGCCAGGGCATTGCCGAGGCGCGACGCCACCAGCCCCAGGCGAAACGCCACCCCAGGCTTTTCGTGAGGCGAGACTTCCCGGCAGCCCCGCCCGCCCGAGTGCCCGGATCAAGGCGCGGATCAAGGCGTGGATCAAGGCGCGGAGCCGGGCCCGGAGCCGGGCCCGAAGCGAGGCCGGCCATGTGCGCGGGGCTCGCAGCCGTGCTGCTGGCAAGTCTCATGCGTCGGCGACCGCCTGCGATCGAGCCCGACCGAAGTCGGCAACAGACGTGCGAAAGACCTGGGCCCTGTGGCGATAATCGCGGAACATGTCGAGACTTGCGCATGCTGGCGAGAGCAGCACCGCCTCGCCGGCCCTTGCCAGGCCCGCCGACCATCGCAGGGCGGCTTCGAGCGAGTCAAAGCGGGCCAGGGCGCAGGGGGCGGCAGCGCCGGTCTCGCGCTGGGCGGCGTGCACCGCAGCCTCGATGGCTTCGGCCGCCTCGCCGATCAACGCGACCGACGAGGCACGCTCGAGGATCGCAAGCCCGAGTGGCGCGAAATCCTGTCCCTTGCCAAGTCCGCCCGCAATCAGGTGGCAGGGCATGTCCAGGCCGCGCAGCGCTGCGATCGTTGCGCCCACGTTGGTACCCTTGCTGTCGTCGATGAAGCTCACGGCGTCGA
>Ga0194122_10003795_pt1 | contig 15171 bp, 10 predicted proteins | sample TA2MahCa10mmetaG_FD_155487 | JGI IMG/M metagenome (GOLD analysis project Ga0194122, IMG submission 155487) | Freshwater microbial communities from Lake Tanganyika, Tanzania - TA2015021 Mahale Deep Cast 10m | ecosystem: Environmental > Aquatic > Freshwater > Lake | place: Tanzania: Lake... | reverse complement strand
TTGGCCGGGGTCGGCGTGGCCGTCGTGTCGGGGCTGGCCCGCGGCATCGACGCCGCCGCGCACGCGGGCGCGCTGGCGCGCGGCGGGCGCACCGTGGCCGTGCTCGGCTGCGGCGTCGACCGCGACTACCCCCGCGCCACCGCGCACCTGGCCACCGTGATCGCGCGGGAGGGCATCGTGCTCTCCGAGTACCCACCGGGCACGCCGCCCGCGCCGTTCCGGTTCCCGGAGCGCAACCGCATCGTGGCCGCGCTCGCGCAATGCGTGGTCGTGGTCGAGGCCCACGCCCGTAGCGGCGCGCTGATCACGGCCCGGCACGCGCTCGAGCTCGGCCGCGACGTCCTGGCCGTGCCGGGCGCGCCGTGGCAGTCGGCGGCCGCCGGGACGCTCGCGCTCCTGCGCGACGGCGCACACCCGTGCCTCGGGGCCGCCGATGTCCTGATCGCGCTCGGCCTCGACCCGGGTCGGGCGCGGGCGGACGACCCGCCGCTCGGGGCGGATGCGCGGAGCCTGCTGGCCTGCCTGCGCCGGGAGGAGGGCTCGGACCTCGTGCTCGCGTGCCGCGCCGGGCTCGGCGACGGCGCCTTCGCAGATGCCGTCCTGGCGCTCGTGGCGGGCGGCCTCGTGCGGCGCCGGCCGGACGGCCGGCTCGTCCCGAACGCCTGAGCGCGCGAAGGGAAGCACGAACGCGCGGGATCGTGCAGACTGCGCCCATCACGAAACCCCATCCCCCGAGGAGGACCTATGGCCTTCGAGCTTCCGCCCCTGGCCTATCCGTTCGACGCGCTCGAGCCCCATATCGACGCCGCGACGATGGAGATCCATCACGATCGCCACCACCAGGCCTACGTCGACAACGCCAACGCGGCGCTGGCGGGTACCGAGTGGGAGAGCACGCCGGTCGAGGAGCTCCTGACCATGCTCGAGCAGCTCCCCGCCGACAAGCAGGGCCCGGTCCGCAACAACGCGGGCGGCCACGCGAACCACACGCTGTTTTGGGAGGTCATCGGCCCGAACGGCGGCGGCGCGCCCTCCGGCGACCTCGCCGCGGCGATCGACGCGGAGTGCGGCGGCCTCGACGCGCTCAAGGCGGCGATGACGGACGCCGGCATCAAGCGCTTCGGCTCCGGCTGGTCGTGGCTTGTCGTCTCGGGCGGCAAGCTCGAGGTGCTGTCGACCCCGAACCAGGACTCGCCGATCAGCGAGGGCAAGACGCCGATTCTCGGCATTGACGTCTGGGAGCACGCGTACTACCTCAAGTACCAGAACAAGCGCCCGGCCTACCTCGAGGCGATCTGGAACGTCGTCGACTGGGACGCCGTCGCCGCGAAGTACGCGGCCGCGCGCTAGCCACCCCGGTCCCCGAACCGCGCACGGAGACGGGCCCCGCGGCCGCCCCGAGGGGGGCACGGGGCCCGTCGACGTTTGTATGCTCGCCCCATGCAGGACCTCTTTAGCGCCGGGGATCGCGAGCGCCTGAACGCGGCGATGGCCGCGGGCAGCGACGATCGCTACGCGGAGCTGCTCGCGGCGGACCCGGTGCCCAGCCGCGGCATGCGGATCGGGCTCGCCGTCGGCCTCGGCGTGCTGGGCCTGATCGTCGGCGGCGTGCTGACGGCGGTGCTCGGCGTCCTCGGGCTGATCGCGCTCGTCATCCTCGTCGCGGTGGGGGTGGTCCTGTCGCGGCCGCTCGCCCGGCACCTGCACGAGGGCGGGCTGCGGGGGCAGGCCGAGCAGGAGGTCGTCGGCGGCTACGCGACGGAGCGCGGCTGGCGGATGGTCGAGCAGATCCCCGTGCCCGCGGCGACGCCGCTCCTGCGCGAGGGCGATGAGCGCGCCACGGGCTGGGGGGTCACGGGCAGCCTCGACCCGGCGACCGCATTCGTGGCGGGGCACTACGAGTACACCGAGGTGCGCACCGTCACCGACACCGATTCCGAGGGGCGCACGACGACGCGCGAGGAGCGTTCGACGTACCCGTTCTCCGTCGTGCTGATCCCGGCCCCCGGCACGGAGTACCAGGCACTGTCGCTCGCGCGCGGCTCCACCGGCGGCTTCATGAGCCGCATCTCCGGCGCGATCTCGGACATGAAGCCGGTCGAGTTGGAGAGCAGCGAGTTCAACGACGAGTTCCGGCTGATGGTGGACGACGCTGTCGACGAGGTGGCCGTGCGCACGCGCTTCTCGCCCGTGGTGCAGGTCGCGTTCGTCGAGCGCGGCGCCGGCGACGTCCGCATCGAGCTCGAGGCGGACCAGCTGCTCATCGCCTGCGCCGGGGCCCCCGACCTCGACGATCTCGGCGGGCTCGTCGACCTGCTCGGCGACGCGATCTGGCTGCGCGCCGTCCTGACCGAGGACCCGCCCGGGCGGCTGCCGGAGATCGAGCCCCTGCGGCGGCTCCTGCTCGGCGGGCCCGACACCGTAGCCGCCTGAGCACCGCGTCGAGTGGTCCGACCACTCGGCCCGCCCGTCTGTGATCATGGCGCTATAAACGTGGCTTCCGGGGCGGAGGCGGTCTGATGTCCGCGCTTCTGACGAACGTGCCGGTCGACGGCCTCTGGGCGGTCTTCCGCCACTCGACGATCCCGATGTTGCCCGCCGACGACCAGCGGGCCTACGTCGACGCCGACGAAGCCGCAAGTCAGCTGCTCGGGCTGCCGGGCGAGGGCATCACCGGGATGCGCATCGGCGAGCTCGCGCCAGCGGGCCAGAAGGGCGCGATGGAGGACGCCTGGCGCGCGATCCTGGCGGCTGGCGACCTCACCGGTGTGTTCGAGCTCGAGGTCCCCGGCGGGTCTCGCCGGGACGGGCCGCACACGTCAGCCGGCTAGAGCATCAGCTGCTGCGTGTACCACTTGATGCTGAGGGTCGGCGGGGTGCCCTGCTCGCCCGGGAGCCGCAGCTTGATCGTGTGGATCATGCCGTCCTGCGAGAGCGTCGTGCTGGCGATCCGCACGGCACCCACCTGGCCGCCGGAGGCGGAGACCATCGCGTTCGAGATCACGAGGCCGGAATCGCCCGACCTGATCGTGATCGTGATCGTGCCGGTGTCGCCCGACGTGGTCTGCTTGTCGATGGTGAGGAAGCCGCTACCCGTGGCGGTGACGTCGCCCCACTCGTCGAGGAGCGGCGCGTCGCGGCCGACGTAGGTGGCCGCCGGCCGCATCTGCGACCAGGCCTTGCTGTTCGAGGCCTTCAGGTCGGTCGGGTTCTTCGACGGCAGGGACGTCGCGTTCGGCGACAGGTCCGCAGCGAAGGCCGCCGTGGCGACCACGACGATCACCGCCGCGATCGAGGCGAGCACCGCGACGCGGCGCGAGCTGCGGTTGCGCATGTGTGGTTTTCCTCCTCAACGAGCCAGGTGATTCCGGGCGAGAGGTGTGTACCCCGCGGTTTCTCTGCACTCGCGAACATCGTTACCCGTGCATCACACGCGTGCGACGGGTGCCCGGGGCCTCGCTGCGTGGCACCCGTTCGGGGAGTCCAGCTATCCTGCCGCGCAGTAGGGTCGTAGCGCAATTGGTAGAGCACCGGTCTCCCAAACGTCTGGGGGCTGATTTGGACGGCGACCTACCTTCCGCATAACCGCCCCGCAATCCGTTTATCCATGGGGGTTTGCGAGGCTAGGGGTAGCGCCGCGATAGGCGCAGTAAGGTGCGGCTAGTTGCGGGTATCGGTGGTCATTTGGTCATAGAGTCGCTATCGGAGCGTTCGGACGACCATTTCGGCGGACGTGGCGCCGTCCAGCTCGACGAGCGAACCGGGGTGGCGGGAGTCCAGGTCGACCCGGTCGCGGCGCGTGTGCGTCGACCGCTCGGGTCGGTGCGCTGCCGTGGGCGTGTCGCCGCCGCTGTGCGCGACGACCTCGAGCGACGGCGCTGGTTCCGACTACACCCGCACGAACATCCGCCGGATGCGAGGTACTGGCCCTGCTGGCGTGGTCCGAGTCACCTCCACGTCGTAGCGCCACCTAGCCCAGGAGCATGCGCCCGGACTTCGTGGCGACGAGGAGGAGCGTCGCCGACGTGGCCGCGCCCTTCCTGGGCTTGATCGTGATCGTCAGCGTGTAGGTGCCGTCCTTCTTGGCGGTGACGGCCTTGGTGGTGATGGTGAGCTTTCGGCTTGCGGTCGAGCGGATAGCGACCTTGGCGCCCTTGGGTGCCTTCACGCCGGCGGCGCTCAGGATCTTCGCGATCGACGTCTTCCGCTTGGTGCGCACAGTCAGGGTCCGCAGGGTGGATCCACTGGTGCTGGCCGAGGCGGTGGCACCCGAGCCCGCTGCGCCGGTCGCGGCTCCGGATCCAGCGCCGTCGGAGCGATCGCCGCCGACGATCAGGGCCTGCGGCGTGACCGAGCCGCCGCTCGTGCCGGTGCCCGCGCCGGCCACGTTGACGGCTCGCAGCCAGGGGGTGTAGGCCGTGCCGTTCGTCAGCCCGGTCAGCAGGAACGTGCCGTTGGTCTGGGCGGGGGAGAAAGCGGTCCACGTGCCGTTGGTGCCGTTGGTGGAGTTGAGCGACCACTCGTAGTTGGTGATCGCCCGCCCGCGGGCAGAACCAGCGGTGACGGTCATGGTGAGCAGGCTGTCGCCGGCGGTGGCGACGACGGCGGTCGGCACGGCGGGGCTCGTGTAGGGGGTCGCCGTGGCGGTGGCGGCCACGCCGAACGTCGCGTCGGTGCTGTAAGCGGCGGTGCTGCTGATGCCCGAGGTCGACGTGGCGGACACCTCGATCGCATACGTGGAACCGTTCTGGACGGCAGCGCCGTTGGCCAGGGTCGAGACGGTGTAGCCGATGGCACTGCCGGAGCAGGGGGTCCCCGTCGCCCAGGACGCCGCCTCGACGGCGAGAAGCCCCGTGTCATCGCCGTCCTCGGTGATGCTCAGGCCGTAGGCGGTGATGGCGCCGGCAGGCTTGTGGGTCGGCTCGAGCAGGCAGATGTGGAACTGGCCGGCGCCGTCGGTGATCGTCACGCCGGTCGGTGCGCTCGGCTGTCCGGGAACGACGACGGTGGCCGTGGTGGAGGCGCTGTCGCCGACGGCATTGGTTGCGCGGATGGAGACCGTGTAGCGCGTATTCGTGGTGACGTTGACGAGGGTGCCGGACTCGTCATCCACCTGCGTGATGGTGGCGGTGCACGAGGCGGTGGCGCAGGTGCTGGAGGTCTCGGTAACCGTTCCTGCCGGATCGGTCACGACGATCGTGTAGCCCGTGATCGCCGAGCCTCCGGTACTGGCGGGCGCGGACCAGTCGACGTCGAAGCTCGTTGTTCTGGGCTCAGCGGCCACGTCTCGCGGCGCGGAGGGAACGCCGACCGGGGTGACGCTGGCGGTGGTCGCCGCACCGCTGCCGGCCGCGTTGCGCGCGGTCGTCGAGATGGTGTACGCGGTGCCGTTCTCGAGCGCGTCGACGGTGAGCCCGGTCTGGTCGGCGCCGACTGCGTACGTTCCGACGGTCGTCGCGCCGCTGGAGACGGTCACGTCGTACCCGGTCAGTGCCGACCCGCCGGTGCTGCTCGGCGCGGTCCAGGCGAGATCGGCGGCCTCATCCATGGCCGTCGCCGTCAGCGTGGCGGGCTGACCGGGCGTGGTGCGCGGCGTCGCGGAAACGGCAGGGCTGCTGCTCGGGCCGTTTCCGCCCGTGGATTGCGCTGCGACGACGATGCTGTAGGTGGTCCCGTTCGTCAGCCCGGTGATCGTCGTGCTGCAGGTGGCGGTGGCGCAGCTGGTGGTGGTGGTGGCGCTGCTGCCGGCGGTGTAGGTGACGACGTATCCGGTGACGGCGATGCCGGTGACGTCGGCGACCTGATTCCACGTGAGGTCCACGGCGCCGGCCGCCGCGGTGGCCGTGAGGCCGGTGGGGGCGAGCGGGCGACCGGCGGTGAGCGTCACCTCGTCCGATTCGACGCCCTGGCTGGTCGGGACGTCGGTGGCTGCCGTGATGGATCCGTGCGCGGCGGTGACGGTGATGTCGTACGCCGTCCCGTTCGTCAGGCCGGTCAGCGCTGCCGTGAGGGTCGAAGCGCTGACGGCCGTCCCGGCGATGAGCGTCGTCGTCCCCGCCGTGTACGCGCGCACGTAGTAGGAGCCGAGCGCGACGGAGCCGTCGTAGGCGGGCGCGGTCCACGTGACGTTGGCGCCGCCCATGCGCGGCTCGGCTGCGACCGTCTGCGGGGTGCTTGGGCGTCCGGGGATCACGAGCGCCACCGTCGCCGCCGTCCCGATGCCGACGGTGTTGGTCGCGGTGACGCCCACGGAGTACGAGGCGCCGGCGGTGAGCCCCGTGAAGGACTCCGTGTAGGGAGACGAGCCGACGGAGACGTTGCGCGTCGTCGCGGCCCCGCCGGCCAGCGGCGTGACGGTGATGGTGTAGCCGGTGATGGCGTCGCCACCGTTCGATGCTGGCGTGGCGAACGACAGGGTGATGCCGCCTGCGCTGGGCTGCGCCGTCAGCGAGGTCGGTGCGCCGGGCGTCGTGGCCGGCGTGACGGTTGTCTGCCCGGATTCCACGGAGTTGCCGTGCTCGTTCGTGGCGTAGACCGAGAGGTGGTAGAGGGTCCCGTTCGTCAGGCCGGTGATGGTGCCGCTCGTGGCGCTCACGCCGACGCCAGCTCGCGCGACGATCGAGCCGCTCGCGCTCGTCCGGGCGACGATGGTGTACGCGCGCAGCCCGCGCGGCGACGTCGGCGCGGTCCAGGAGAGCGTCGCGGAGGCGTCGCCGCGGGTGGCGCTGCCGACCGTCGGCGCCGATGGGGCCGAGCCCGTGCTGATCGGCCGGTAGACCGCGCCCCAGCCGGACGCTGCGACGGGAATGCCATCGGTCGCGCCGAGCACGAAGTTGCCGACTGTCAGCGCCTGGACGCGGACGGGATAGTCCCGCAAACTCGTCTTGCCCGAGTTGATGCTGGCGCCGAGCTGCCCGAAGACGTTGGAGCCCCACGTCCACACCTGCCCCGTTGCATCGATGGCGACGGTCTCGGTGGCGTAGGTGGTGGTCTTGGTGTAGTCGATCACGCCGAAGGTGTCGACCGCGGTGATCGGGCTCGTGCCGGTGACCGTCGTGGCGGTGTAGGCGGGCGTGGAGACCGCGGCGGTCGAGCTGTTGCCGATCGCGCCGTAGCTGTTCGTACCCCAGCCGACGAGCTTGCCGGTGGCGGTGCGGATTAGCGTGTGGTAGAGGGCGGCATGAATCGTGAGCGCGGCTTCGCCCGTCGGCAGCGTGACGGTGGCGATGCGCCCGTCGCCCGTGGCCGGGTTCAGCTGCGTGGGGGTGCCGGTGCCGAGCTGGCTCTTGGCGTTGCTGCCCCACGCCTTGACGACGCCGTCGGCGCGCAGGGCGACCGAGTGGTAGTAGCCGGCGCTGATGTCGATCACGTTCGTGCCGGCGGCGGTGACGCTCGTGATGGCGGCGAGCGGGCAGCCGACTGTCGTGGTCGAGTCGAGTGCGCAGTTGGCGGTCGTGCCAGTTCCGGCCGTGCTGGGGTGGGCCTGGTACGACGCGTTGTGCCCCCAGGCCTGGACGGTGCCGCCGGCGCCCGCTGCCCCGGGGTCGACGAGCAGGCTGTAGTTCATGCCCGCAGCGACCTGTGCAGGGTTGGTGGTGGTCGTGATCTCCGTCGGCGTGTTGTAGATCGTCGTGGTGGAGGTCGAGACGATCTGCTTGTAGGTGCCGTCACCCCAGCCGTAGACCTTGCCGTCGCTCGTCGACATCAGGCAGTGCGTACCGCCGCAGGAGAGGTCGTTGATGGTGACGGTGCCGCTGGGCAGGCCGATGGTGCGGGGCAGGTCGATCTTGCCGGGCCAGAGCCGCGCCGCGTTGGTGCCGTCGCCGTTGGAGATCACGGAGGTGTTGGCGTTGCCCCAGGTCCAGACGCTGTTGTCGGTCATCACGACGACGGTGCCGGAGCTGGTGGACTCGACCTTCGAGACGCCGACGCCGTCGGCCACGCCGATGCGGTCGACGCGCGACCCGGTGGTGTTGACGGCCGGGCCCTTGACGCCGCGGCCCGTGAGGCCGTCGCCGGCGTAGCCCCACGTCCAGACGGCACCGGAGGCGTCGAGGACGCCGGCGGCGAAGCCCTCGGCGTAGATGCGGCTGTCGGCGTCGACGGTGATGCCGGTCACGCGGTCGGCCACCACGGCCTGCTTGTAGAGGTTCACGGCGCTGCCGGTCGCGTACGCGGTGGTGATGCCGAGCTGCCGGTAGATGTTCGTGCCCCAGGCGAGTACGCGCCCCGTCGAGGTGAGGGCGAACGTGGCGGCCGGCCCCGCGTCGATGTCGAGGATCGTCTCGCCGTCGTTGAGCGTGGCGTTGACCACGGCGAGCGGCGTGGTGACCGGCGTCGTCGCCGTGTTCGCGCCGACCTGCCCGTGGGTGTTGTTGCCCCAGCCGTACATGAGGCCACCCGCGCAGAGGACGGTCGCGTGGTAGTAGTAGACGGAGCTCCAGTAGAGGGCCCCGCTCGTGACCTCGGTCGGCGTGCAGCCGGCACCCGGGAACACGAGGAGCGTCGGCGTGCTCGCGGCGGTGGCGTTGGCGGCGGAGCGCCCGAGGGGATGGCGCGTGCTCTGGGACGAAGTCGAGGGCAGCGCGCCCCACGAGTACACGCCCGTCGCGGTGCGAGCGAACGCGGTGAAGCCCGTGGCCGAGACCTGAACGACACCCGTCGGCGCCACGCCGCCGACGGTGTTGGCGTCCACGAGCTTGACGGGCGTCGCCGATACGACGGCGATGTCGCTGCGCGCGAGCTCGCCGTGGGAGTCGTTGCCCCAGGTCCAGACGGCGCCGGTGGAGTCGGCGGCGAGCATGAAGTCGTAGCCGACGGCGATGCCGACGACGGTGGTGCCGCTGAGCGCCGCGACGGCAGTGGGCGTGTAGCCCTCAACGGGTGCGCCGCTGATCGCCCCGGAATAGCCGGACGTCGAGCCCTGTCCGGTGCGCCCCTGCCAGTTGAAGCCCCACGTGTAGACCGTCGTGGTGCCGGCGCGCCTCGTGAGCATCGCGTAGGTCGTGTAGGTGCTTCTCGAATTAATGCGCGAGCTGTACCCGGCGAGCTCGACGATCACCTCGCCGGCTGCGGGCGTCCACGTGTGCCGGACGGGATAGGGGTATGTCGAGTTCCAGTACCAGAGCTCGTGCGCGCCGGTCGTGGCGTTGGCGACCGCGGCGAGCACGCCGGAGGCGCGCGCCGTCTCGGAGAAGAAGAGCGGCGTGCCGCCGTCGAAGGCGCTCATCGTGCCGAGCTGCTCGGTCCCGTTGGCGAAGGCCTTGGTGGCGGTGAGTTTGCTGACCGGCGCGGCGAGCGTGCCCTGCGCCGTGAGCGAGCCGCCGCCGCCGGGAGCCGAGGTCGTGACGGTGGTCGTGCCTCGGACCATCGTGCCGTACAGCGCGGAGTTGAGCGTGGTGCCATGGGCTCCCCAGGTGTGGACGTTGTTGCCCGGCACGGCGGCCGAGGCGGCCGCTGCGGCTGCGAGAGCGGAGGCGGAAGCCACAAGTGCGAGAGCGCAGCGAACTCTTTGACGACGAACCCGTTTCATCTCCTGCGGGCGAATGATACGCACGTGGCGAGGGCGAGATGTGGGCTGGAGCAGGCTCTTCACCCGCCACCCGATCCCGCCCGGTGCGGGTATCCTGCAGCGCAGTAGGGTCGTAGCTCAATTGGTAGAGCACCGGTCTCCAAAACCGGGGGTTGCAGGTTCGAGTCCTGCCGGCCCTGTGCGTCTCTTCGCAGCACTCTCCGCGTGAGGGTCCGCGTTGAGGGTCCAAGCCCATTGCGCCAGTCCTCGGAAGCCCTCCGAGCGGCGTCAGGCACTCGAATCGGCGCGTGGGTAGGGCCGGAGTACGACTAGGGGTAGGCTTGCGCCTGCCCGCGCTCCCCTAGGTTGCGTCGACCCTGCGGAGCATTCGTGTCGAATGCGAGCGCCGCCGCCAGGAGTGCCGGCAGCGCGACGACGATCACGCCGCTTGGTGATGAAGCGAACCCACGGGCCCGCGTTGCGGTTGCGTTTGACCTCGAAACGAGGGCGATGCGTGCCGATCCAGCCGTACTTGATGCAGAGTGTCAGCCGGTTGAGCATGTTGCCGATCGTCGCTCGGAGCTGCTGGCACGTGATGCCGACCCGACGCGGAGCAGTCGTGTGCGATTTCGGGCCCGTCTGGTTGCGGCGACGAGCCTTGAAGTGGTACCGCTCGTACGTCTGATGCGTCTTGGAGAGCTCGACGAAGATCGGATTCGTCGCCCATAGCGGGACGATGAACTTCGGATCAATCGTTGCGCTTAGCGATTGCATCCGCTCGCAGGCAGTCGTGGTCGGCAGCGAGCAGCGGAAGCGGAGCTCGTGCTCGCCCTCGGCGATCTCGACGAAGCTCTCGAAGTCGGTGCTGCCGCCACAGTGCTTGCAGATGGGAACCTTGTCGCGATCAATGCCGGGTGGTGGCTTCTGGCGAGTGCGACGGCTGGTTCCCCGGGGTGCAGCCGGGCCCCGAGCTCGACGCGGCGCTCGAGATGATCGCCCGCTCCGCCGAGGAGGCGGGTCGCGACCCGTCCGCGATCGGGATGGAGGGGCGCCTCAACGGGCGCCCCGACATCACGCGGGACGAGATCCAGGCGATCACGGGCGCGTGGCGCGATGCGGGGGCGACCCACATCTCGATGGACACGATGGGCCTGGGCCTGACGTCGCCCGACGGGCACCTTGGGGCGCTCGCGCAGGTCGTGGACGCGCTCGGGCTCGCCGCCGGCTGAGGCCGCGCTCAGGCCCCGTCGAAGACCACGACCTGCCGCGCCGCCTCCGACGTGCGGATGCGGTCGAAGGCCGTGTTGACGTCGTCGAGTGCGATCCGCTCGATCATCTGGTCGAGCATCAGGTCGCCGGACTCGAGCCAGCCCACGATCTTCGGCCAGTCGCGCTGCGGCACGAACGTGCCGTACCAGGAGGCGGCGATCGCCCGCTCCTCGACGATCATCGGCATCGTCGCGATCTCGGTCAGCTCGTGGGCCTCGACCATCCCGATCAGGGTGGTCTGGCCGCCGCGGCCCGTCATCCGGATCGCCTGGTCGATGGTGGGGAGGAGGCCGAGGGCCTCGAAGGCGTGGTCGACGCCGCCGGTCAGCTCGCGCACGGCCTCGACCGGGTCGGCCGTCGCGGCATCCACGGCGTCGGTGGCTCCGAACGTGCGGGCCAGGGCGAGCTTGGAGGTCTGCGTGTCGACGGCGATGATCCGGGAGGCCCCGGCGATGCGGGCGCCCTGGATGGCGCTGAGGCCGACACCGCCGCAGCCGACGACGGCGACGGTGTCGCCGGGCCGCACCCGGGCGGTGTTGATGGCCGCGCCGACCCCCGTCGTGACCGCGCAGCCGATCAGGGCCAGATGCTCCCAGGGCAGGTCCGTCTCGACCCGGATCGCCGCCACCTCGGGGATCACGGCGTACTCGGAGAACGTCGAGCAGGAGTAGTGGTGCACCGTCTGGCCCTGGAGCGAGTAGCGGCTCGTGCCGTCGACCATGAAGCCCGCCTCGTAGCCGCCCTGCTCGGTGCAGAGCGCCGGGCGCTCGCGGCGGCACATGCGGCACGTGCCGCACGGCGCCACCCACGCCATCACGACGCGGTCGCCGACCCGGACCGACTCGACCCCGGTGCCGACGGCCTCGACGGTGCCCGCGCCCTCGTGGCCGAGCATCGAGGGCAGGGGCAGGCGGTCGGTCCAGTCGATCGAGTGCAGGTCCGAGCGGCAGACGCCGCTCGCGCCGAGCCGCACCAGCACCTCGCCCGGCTCGGGACCCGCGACCTCGAGGTCGTCGCGGATCACCAGCGGGGCGTCGTAGGCCTCGAGGATGGCTGCGCGGCAGGTGCGCACGGGACGATGATCGCAGAGCACGGCGGCCGCGGAGCCCGGCGTCGGCACGGTCTCCGCGGCCTCGCTCGCGCTACGGCGTCGGGATCCCGTCGATCAGGGCCGCGGCCGCGTCGATCACGGCGGCCTGGTGGGCCTGCAGGTCCTGGTAGCCCATGATGTCGCCGGTCTCGTAGAGCATGGAGCCGCGTGCCTCCGTCTCGATGCCGCTGAGCTCCTCCATCACGGCGAGGCCGCAGAACGGCACCAGCACCTCGGAGTAGCCGCCCTCGTGGGTGAGGGCGAGTCGGCCGCCGCAGATCGCGCCCGCGGCGTCGAGCATCTGGCGGGTCAGGCGGCCGTAGCCGCGCGGGGTCACCATCTGCCGGCCGAGCGGGTCCCAGGCCGAGGCGTCGAAGCCCGACGCGATGATGATGAACTCCGGCTGGAAGCGCTCGAGGGCGGGCACCACGACGCGCCGGAAGGCCTCCTCGTAGGCGCCGTTGCCCGAGCCCGGCGGGAGCGGCACGTTGAGGCTCGTGCCCGTGCCGTCGCCCGTGCCCGTCTCGGTCAGGAGGCCCGAGTCCGGCGGGAAGTTGTTGTCCTGGTGGAGCGAGATCGTGAGGACGCGCGGGTCGTCGTAGAAGGCGGCCTGCGTGCCGTTGCCGTGGTGGACGTCCCAGTCGACGATCGCGACGCGGCTCAGCCCGCGGGCGGCGAGCAGGTGGTGCGCGGCGATCGCGGCGTTGCCGAAGATGCAGAAGCCCATCCCGGAGTCGGCGAGCGCGTGGTGGCCCGGCGGGCGCGTCAGCGCGTAGCCGTTGGCGACCGTGCCGTCCATGATCGCGTCGCACATCGTGATCGTGCCGCCCGCCGCGAGCAGGGCCACCTCGTAGGAGCCCTTGCCGAACGGCACGCCCTCGCCGACGTTCATGTCGGCGTCGCCGCCGTGCATCGCCGACATCGCGGCGATCCGCTCGACGTAGTCGGGGGTGTGGAAGCGGCAGACCTCCTCGACGGTGGCCGGGCGCGGCGTCAGCACGACGAGCTGGTCGAGCAGGCCCGTCACGTCGAGCAGGTTGCGGAAGCGGCGCTTGCCGTCCGCGTTCTCGCTGTGGCGCACGTCGGGCTCGTTCCAGGCGGAGGCGTCCGCGTGGTAGGGGCCCGACCCGCGGCCCGTGTTGTGCCAGGCGTAGCGCTCATGCCAGAGGAACCCGGTCGCCATGCTGTCTCTCCTCCCCGGCGCCCGGGGGCACCGCATCCGTGTCGACGGGCCCGGCCCGGGGTCGGGCCGCCCGTTCGACGGCACACTACCCGCTCCGCGGCGCGCGTCCAAGGGGCGCGCGCCGGGGGCGTCAGCGGCTGAACTGCTCGACGAAGTCCTCGCCGAGGCCGTTCGCCTTGTCGGCCTTCTTGCAGTGCTGGATCAGCCCGACGTTGTCCTCGACGTGGACCACGACCTCGTGCTCGTCCGTGTAGAGGACGGGTCCGAGGATGAAGAACACCGTCTGCATCTCCTCGCAGTCGTCGGTCACGGTCAGGGTGCGCACCTCGCCCGGCGGCTAGCGCCGCCCACCGCTAGCGCGCGTCGACGTGCTCGGGCCGGCGGATCTGGTCCGCCGCCTCGAGCACCAGCGGGTCGAGGCCGTCGCCGCCCGCGTCGATCAGCTGGAAGAGCTCCGCGCGCATGCGCGGCTCCCAGAACTTGTTGATGTGGGTGGCCACGCCGGGGACGCGCTCGGCCTCGGGCATCGAGTGGAAGAAGGTGGCGATCTGGTTCGCCATCCGCACCAGGGTCTCAGTCGCCATGGACGGGCTCTCGCTCGATGATCCGGCGGCTCAGCTCCGCGTGCTCGGCGTACTCCTCCTGCCACTCCGTGCGCTGCGAGGCGGGCGTGACCTGGACGGCCGTGACCTTGTACTCCGGGCAGTTCGTCGCCCAGTCGGAGAAGTCCGTCGTGATCACGTTGGCCTGCGTGTCGGGGTGGTGGAAGGTCGTGTAGACGACGCCGGGGGAGACCCGGTCGGTGATCGTGGCCTTGAGCGAGGTCTCGCCGGCGCGGCTCGCGAGCGTGACGAGGTCGCCCTCGCCGATGCCGCGCTGCTCCGCGTCGTGCGGGTGGATCTCGAGGATGTCCTGCTCGTGCCAGATGACGTTGGCGGTGCGCCGCGTCTGGGCGCCCACGTTGTACTGGGAGAGGAACCGGCCGGTGGTGAGGAGCAGCGGGAAGCGCGGCCCGGTGCGCTCGTCGGTGGCCACGTACTCGGTGCGGATGAAGCGGCCCTTGCCGCGCACGAAGCCGTCGACGTGCATGACGGGCGTGCCGAGCGGGGCCTTCTCGTTGCAGGGCCACTGCACGGAGCCGACCTCGTCGAGCAGGTCGTACGAGACGCCCGTGAAGGTCGGGGTGGTGCGGCTGATCTCGTCCATGATCTCGGACGGGTGGCCGTAGCTCCAGTCGAGGCCCATCGCCTGCGCGAGGCGCTGCGTGACCTCCCAGTCGGCGAGGCCGTTGCGGGGCGCGATCACCTCGCGCACGCGGTTGATGCGGCGCTCGGCGTTCGTGAAGGTGCCGTCCTTCTCCAGGAAGGTCGAGCCGGGCAGGAAGACGTGCGCGTAGTTGGCCGTCTCGTTGAGGAACAGGTCGTGGACGACGACGCAGTCCATCGCGGCGAGGCCCGCCTGCACATGGTGCGTGTTGGGGTCGGACTGGAGGATGTCCTCGCCCTGGATGTAGATGCCCTTGAAGGTGCCCTCGACGGCCGCGTCGAGCATGTTGGGGATGCGCAGGCCGGGCTCGGACGAGATCGGGACGCCCCAGATCTCCTCGTAGACGTCGCGCACCTCCTCGCCGGAGACGTGGCGGTAGCCGGGCAGCTCGTGCGGGAAGGAGCCCATGTCGCAGGCGCCCTGCACGTTGTTCTGGCCGCGCAGCGGGTTGACGCCGACGCCGGGGCGGCCGATGTTGCCGGTCAGCATCGCGAGGTTCGCGATCGCCATCACGGTCGTCGAGCCCTGCGAGTGCTCGGTGACGCCGAGGCCGTAGTAGATCGCGCCGTTGCCGCCGGTCGCGTAGAGGCGGGCCGCGCCGCGCAGCTGGTCGGCGGGGACGCCCGTGACGGCCTCGAGGGCCTCGGGCGAGTGGCGCAGGTCGGAGACGAAGTCGATGTAGTCCTGGAACTCGTCCCAGTCGCAGCGCTCGCGGATGAAGGCCTCGTCGTAGAGGCCCTCCATCACGATCACGTGCGCGAGCGCGGTGACCACGGCGACGTTGGTGCCGGGGGTCAGCGGCAGGTGGTAGTCGGCCTCGATGTGGGCGCTGCGCACGAGGTCGATGCGGCG
>Ga0194122_10003782_pt1 | contig 15189 bp, 8 predicted proteins | sample TA2MahCa10mmetaG_FD_155487 | JGI IMG/M metagenome (GOLD analysis project Ga0194122, IMG submission 155487) | Freshwater microbial communities from Lake Tanganyika, Tanzania - TA2015021 Mahale Deep Cast 10m | ecosystem: Environmental > Aquatic > Freshwater > Lake | place: Tanzania: Lake... | reverse complement strand
ATGAAGGGGCGACGAGGCACCGGCCAAGGTGACGCTGGACGCGTATGCGGCCTCCCATCGGGCGGTAGCTGATCTGAAGGCAACCGGCGAGTTGCCGGAGCGATTGTTAGTCCGCCGCGACTGTACCAACCAGGGTGTCGAGGTGACCACGGAAATTGTGACGCAACTTGTGACGCAACCGCCGTTTTCTCGCCACAACTACTGATTGCTCTCGTTTGCTATGGCTTCGCGCTTGTGGCCGTAACTGCATGATAAATCGATACGCTATAGTAATGGTGGGTAGTCTGTAGAACCTTGATGGGCCAACTTGGGCGCAGGGGGTCGCTGGTTCGAATCCAGTCGCCCCGACCAGTGAATGCAAGTAGATCCGGGCCCTTCCAGGTGGCCTGTGAAGTCCACGGTGTATGGTCTTGTGGACGTGCTTTCTCAACGCGATCATCCTGAAGGCTTTTCACCTGCGGGTTCGCTGTGTCGCAGCCTCTGATCCTGATGGCTTGTTGTCCTTCAGAGCGTCGCTCAGCACGATGTCTTGTGGTTGTCCGCCGCCGCCACGTCCGACGGAGAGGCTTGAAGAGATGTGCCCCGGCAGCGGCGAACAGCATTCTGTGCTCACGGAAGTGAAACTTCAAGTACGATGCGGAACCGCACGAAGAGATGGAAGGATAGAAGTGATATGGGACCGTAGACAGCTCGGGCCGTTAAACTGGGACGGTGAACGAATGCTTCGAGGTTCTGTTCGCGATTGTTGCGCTAGGTTTCGGAAACGATGGGCTTGACCGGGAACGGGGATGCTGATGGCCAGCGCGGAATCGGCATTCGGCTCCGCGTGCCGAAGTGATCTAGTCCAAGGCAACCGACCCGTTCAGCTTGTTATTCGTTTTTTCTTCGCCTATACTGGTGGTTTAGTTGAGGCCGAAGAGGAAGAGAAGGACAACCGCAAGAAACGGCCGTGACGAACGATGAGCGCACAAAACTTCTTCGAGGAAAGCCGCGAGCAGTCGATTGTCAAGGCTACGATCGTCTCGAAGTACTTCTGGGCTTGGGCGAAGGTGATTATGTCGACCGCCAAGAGACGCGGCGGCAAGATCGCGTATCTTGACCTGTTCGCCGGTCCCGGACGCTATCAGGATGGTACGAAATCCACGCCGCTCCTCATCCTCCAGCAGGCGATTGCCGATCCAGACATGCGCAACATGCTGGTCACCGTCTTCAATGACAAGGATGAGAAACACGCTCGCGAACTGGAGTCGGCGATCAAGGCGCTGGTCGGCATCGAAACCTTGCGGTATCGGCCCGTAGTCCTCAATGAGGAGGTCGGTTCGGAGATGGTCAAGCAGTTCCAAGCGACCAAGCTCGTCCCGACGTTATTCTTTGTTGATCCGTGGGGATACAAGGGCCTATCGCTCCAGCTCGTGAACTCAGTTCTCAAAGACTGGGGCTGTGACTGCGTTTTCTTCTTCAACTACAACCGGATCAGTATGGGTCTATCCAACCCCCTGGTCGAAGACCACATGAACTCGCTGTTCGGTAAGCCGCGAGCCAACGCGCTGCGCCCTAAACTCGAAGGACTCACCGCTGACGACCGCGAGTTCATGATCGTCGAAGAACTCTGCAGGGCTCTGGAGTCATCTGGAGAAAGGCGGTACGTCCTTCCGTTCCGATTTCTCAACGATCAAGCCACGCGCACGAGCCACCATCTGATCTTTGTCAGTAAGCACTTCAGGGGCTATGAGATCATGAAGTCCATCATGGCGAAGGAGAGCTCGAAACGCGATCAAGGCGTTCCGTCCTTCGAGTACAATCCCGCCGATGAGCGTTTTCCCAGGCTGTTTGATCTCACCGCGCCGCTCGATGAACTTGAGGACCGCTTACTCGACTATTTCGCAGGAAAGCAGATGGCGATGAAGGACGTATACCTTGAGCACAACGTAGGTCGTCCTTACATAGAGAAAAACTACAAGGATGCGCTGCGCAGTTTGGAGGGAAAGGGCGAGATCCGGTGTGAGCCGCCCGCAACAAGACGGCCTCCGGGCACCATCGGGCCTGAGACCATCATCACCTTCCTGCAAGTGAGGCTCGGCCATGTCGCTTAAGTCTCAGATCGAATGGACAGACGCTACGTGGAACCCGGTCCGGGGATGCCAGAAAATCAGTCCCGGGTGCAAGCATTGCTACGCCGAAGTGTTTGCTGAACGGTTCCGTGGAGTGAAAGGGCACCCATACGAGCAGGGCTTTGACTTGAAGTTGGTGCCCGCAAAACTCACGGAACCGCTACTTTGGTCCGCACCGCAAATGGTCTTCGTGAACTCAATGAGCGACCTTTTTCAAATTGGTGTACCGGAGGAATACGTCGAGGATGTGGCTCTCGTGATGGCCAAGGCCGGCTGGCACATTTATCAGGTCCTCACGAAGCGCGCCGACCGCCTGGCCGAGCTGCTGTCGGGCCGGCTGCGGTTTGCAGCAGCGGCGTCTCATATTTGGTGGGGAGTAAGCGTCGAAGACCGAAAATATGGCCTGCCTCGCGTGGACCTGCTGCGGTCAGCACCGGCGCAAGTTCGTTTTCTATCAATCGAGCCTCTGTTAGAAGACCTAGGTCGCATTGACCTCACAGGGATTCATTGGGTGATCGTTGGCGGCGAGAGCGGCCATGGTGCACGCCCCATGAAGGAACAGTGGGTGCAGTCGATCCTGGAGCAGTGCGAATCCGCAGGTGTTCCGTTTTTCTTCAAGCAGTGGGGCGGTCGTCAAAAGAAGAAAGCTGGCCGACTGCTCAACCAGCGCACTTACGACGGGCTACCTCAAATCGAGCGGAGTATGATCCCGGATCGCTCAGAGCGGTTTGAACTTGCGAGCCACTTTCGGTCGCGCATGGAGACGTGGAGTCAGATCTGCTTCGCGGCGGAGCGTAACGGGCACTTGGCTACCGTACATGATTTTGTTGCTACCGAAAGCATAGATTCTCCACTCAGACCCCTCGGTTTCAACAACGCGCCCGTAAGTGCTTGAAACAGAGAGACATGACAACAGGGCATTTCCGTCTAGAGCTACGTTCTGCCTTGTGCGCAGGGGGGCGCGTGTTCGAATCCAAACCGCCCTCGCGATTTCACGCAAGCATCTGCTTCACAACCTTGCCGCCTACGTCGGTCAAGCGAAAATCGCGGCCCATGTGCTTGTGTGTTAGCCGGGTGTGGTCGAGGCCGAGGCAGTGCAGGATCGTCGCCTGCAAGTCGTGAATGTGGACCGGATCCTGGGCGACGCGCAGGCCGAGCTCGTCGGTGCTGCCAACAACCTGTCCTCCTCGAATCCCGCCGCCCGCGGCCCAGATACTGAAGCACTTGGGATGGTGATCGCGGCCGGGATCTTCGTCCAGCCGCTCCAATTGCCCCATCGGCGTGCGCCCGAACTCGCCGGCCCAGACTAAGAGCGTCGAGTCGAGCAGGCCCCTCCGCTTGAGATCGGCGATGAGGGCGCCGATTGGCTGATCCGTGATCGAGCAGTTCTTCTTGAGCTTCCGGTTGAGCTCCTGATGGTCGTCCCAACTGGCGTGGGCGAGCATGACAAAACGGACGCCGCGCTCCACCATGCGGCGCGCCAGGAGGCAGTTGACGGCGTAGGGATGCGTAGGCTCCTTATTGACCCCGTACTCTTCGAGTGTCTTCGCCGGCTCCTTCGAAAAATCCAGAAACCGGGGAGCCGCCGACTGCATGCGGAACGCGAGTTCGTACGCATGAATCCGGCTGGCGATCTGCACGTCACCGCTATCGTGCTGCCGCTCCTCATTCAGTTTCCGAATCAGGTTGAGGCGCGCGCGCTGGGACTCCTCCGAGATTCCCGGCGGATTGGGCAGGTAGAGGATCGGCTCGCCGGACCCGCGGAAAATAGTGCCGGCGTAGGAAGAGGGCAGGAAGCCGCTGCTCCAGTTCATCGAGCCGCCGCTGGTTCCTTTGCCTGAACTGAGAACGACGAATGCCGGCATCTCGTTGGACTCCGTTCCGAGGCCGTAAGAGACCCAGGCGCCAGCGGTGGGGCGGCCAAACTGCGTGGAGCCGGTGAACAACAGCGCCTGTCCGGGATGATGGTTGAACGCTTCGGTGTGCATCGAACGGACGAGGCAGATGTCGTCGGCGTTCGCTCCGATGTGCGGCAGAAAATCGGAATATTCGACGCCGGATTTGCCGTGAGGCTGGAAGACCCGCTCGCTGCCGAGGACCTTGGCGTCCGGTTTGACAAAGACGAGGTTCAGGTCCTTGGTCATCGACGGCGGCAGGGGCTGGCCATGCCATTTCCGCAACGCCGGCTTGGGATCGTAGAGATCGAGATGGCTGGGTCCACCTTCCTGAAAGAAGAAGATGACGTTGCGAGCCTTGGCGGGGAAGTGCGGCGGACGCGCGCTCGATTTTTCCTCCGCACCCTGGAGGAGACCGGAGAGCGCGACGGCGCCAAGCGATCCACCTAGAGTCCGGAAGAACTCCCTGCGGTCCTGAATCTGAACGAAGCGATCGATGTGCATGGCGATTCGTCTACTCTCTTGTGATGAACTCGTCGAGGTTGAGCAGGACGCTCGCCAGGCCGGTCCACGCGGCCCCGGCCGTTTGCGTAACGCCGGGAACATCGACGGCGAACAGTTGCGCGGCCGCGGCGGGGTCCTTTTCGAAGATCCCGGATTGCAGGCGCAGATAGTCGAGCGAGGAGTCCAATTCGGCGCGCAGGGGGCGGCGGGCCAGGCACAAGCGGAAGAGATGCTCGACTTGATCGGCGCGCGCGGCGGCCGGCTTCTCGCGCAGGACGCGAAGGGACAAAGCGCGGGCGGCCTCCACAAACGCGGGATCGTTCAACAGGTTGAGAGCCTGCAGCGGCGTGTTGGAGCGCTCCCGCTTGCAGGCGGCGACGGTGGAATCGGGAGCGTCGAAATTCATGAGCTGCGGGAAAGGTACGGTGCGCTGGAAGTGGATGTAGAGTCCCCGGCGATAGCGGTCGCGGCCGGTGCTTTCGGGCCAGCCGCCCTCAATTCCGTAGGCAAGCTCGATGATGCCTTTGGGAAGCGCCGGGCGAACGCTGCGTCCGCCGATTGCGGGATAGAGGAGTTCGCTGACCGAAAGCGCGGAATCGCGAACGGCTTCGGCCGAGAGGCGCAGACGGGACTGGCGGGCGAGCAGGATGTTGGCGGGATCGATGGCGTCGATGGCCGGGCGGGCCCTCGATGTCTGGCGATAGGTGGCGGAGGTCACGATCTGCCGGATCATCGCTTTGCGGCTCCATCCCAGATCCACGAACCGGTGAGCGAGCCAGTCGAGCAACTCGGGATGGGACGGGGCTTCGCCTTGACGGCCGAAGTCCTCGGATGTGCGAACGATGCCGCGCCCGAAGAGCTCCTGCCAGATGCGATTCACGGCGACGCGCGCGGTGAGCGGATTGTCCTTGGAAACGAGCCATTGCGCGAGTGTTAAACGGTTCTCCGGCGCGCCCGCAGGCGCCGCGTGCAGGAAGCCCGGAACCAGCGGACGCACAGGCGCGCCGGGTTTGTTCCACTCGCCGCGAATCAGGATGGCGGATTTACGGCTTACCGTATCCTCGGCGACGACCGGGGCCTCGCTCAGGACCGGATACTCGCGCCGGAGATCCTGCAGCTTTTTGCGGAGTTCCGGATATTTGAGTTCCTTCCAAAGCTCTTTGCTGATGACGCGGTGGTAGTTCTTGATGAAGTGATCGGCTAGGCCGTCGGTCTGCTTGCGGGTACGCTGGGCGGGAGGAATATTGAGGATACGCTCGCCGTTGTCGAGGTATTTGTCGAGAGCGTCAAACGCGTGATCCCAGTCGGTCCACTTGCCCGGGAACTGTTTCGCTTCTTTCATGCGAGCTTCCCATGGGCCCTGATGCGCGCCGACTTTGTACTCTTCGAGCAAGGCGGCACGCTTGGCGCGGTACTCGGAAAGGCCGGCGAGGTAGGGCCCCATCTCGCCGTCGAGCGGCGCGTCGATATCGAATTCGCCCAACGTGTTGAAGAACGCATACATCTGGTAAAAGTCCTTCTGGGTGATGGGGTCGAACTTGTGGTCGTGACATTGCGCGCAGCCGAAGGTCAGGCCGAGCCATGCGGTCCCGATCGTGGCTGCGCGATCGATGACCTGCTCGACACGGAACTGTTCGATGTTGACGCCTCCCTCGCGGTTTGTGAGGGTGTTGCGGTGAAAGCCGGTCGCGACACGCTGATCGATGGTGGCGTTGGGCAAGAGGTCGCCGGCGATCTGTTCCACGGTGAACTGATCGAAGGGCATATCGCGATTGATCGCGTCGATGACCCAGTGACGCCATCGCCAGGCGTGCGGGCGAACGTAGTCCTTTTCATAGCCGTCGCTGTCGGCGAAGCGAGCGGCGTCCAACCAGGGGCGCGCCCAACGCTCGCCGAAATGGGGCGAATCGAGCAGCCGGTCCACCAGGTGTTCATAGGCATCGGCACGGTTGTCCCGGACAAAGTTGGCGGCCTCCTGCGGCGACGGGGGCAGGCCGGTGAGGTCAAGCGAGAGGCGGCGGATGAGGGTCTCGCGCGAGGCTTCAGGCGAGGGATCCCAGCCTTCGCGATCGAGCCGGGCGAGGATGAAGCGGTCGATCTCATTCCTGGCCCAGGCCGCGTTGCGGACGGGCGGCGGAGCGGATTTTCGAACCGGCTGAAACGACCAATGGCGATTGGTGGACGCCTCGACGGCAGTCTCAGGCCAGACGGCTCCGGCGTCGATCCACTCCTTGAGTTTTGCGGCGTCCGCGGCGGCAAGCCCTTTGGAGCCGGGCGGCATAATGCGTTTGCCGTCCTTGCCCGAGACGAGGGAGAGCAGAAGGCTGCCGGCGCTGTTTCCTGGGGACAGGACATGCAGAGCGGCCTTCCGGCTATCGAGCCGGAGGCCTTTCATCTGGACGCGCGAGCCGTGGCAGCCCCAGCAGTTGGCGGCAAGGATCGGTTGAATATCGCGCGCGAAATCGACGGGCGCAGCATTTATCGCGATTGACAACAAAATCGTGGCTAGAACGGCTCTGATCGTCATGCGGGAGATCTCCGGAGGAGTTTGGAAACAAGATTACCTTCGACGTCGGTGAGGCGAAAATTGCGTCCGCTAAAAGGATACGTCAGGCGGGTGTGATCGAAGCCGAGCAGGTGAAGGATCGTTGCGTGAAGGTCGTGAATGCCAACGCGGTCCTCGACGGCCTCGAGGCCAAGTTCGTCGGTGCGGCCGAGTGTGATTCCGGGCTGGACTCCGCCGCCCGCGAGCCACATGCTGAAACAGTTGGGATGATGATCGCGGCCGTAGGCGATGTCGGTGCGTTGCTGCTGCGTCATCGGAGTCCGCCCGAACTCCCCGCCCCAGATGACCAGCGTGGTGTCCAGAAGCCCGCGCTGTTTCAAGTCGGCCAGCAGTGCCGCGGCGGGCTGATCGGTGATCCGGCAGTTCTTTTCCAGATTCTTGTCGAGGTCGTTGTGATCGTCCCAGTTGCCGTGGGCCAACATTACGTAACGGACGCCGCGTTCCACCATGCGGCGCGCGAGCAAACAGTGGAGCCCGTATTGGTGTGTTGGCTCTTGGTTGATTCCGTAGGAGTCGAGCACTTGCTTGGATTCCCCGGAAAGGTCGAGCAGACCGGGCGCGGCCATCTGCATCCGAAAAGCGAGTTCGTAGGAGGCGATGCGCGCCTCGATCTCGGGATCTCCCGTTTCCTCCAAACGCTTCTGGTTCATCTGGCGGATGACATCGAGGCGCGCGCGCTGCGTTTGCGCCGTGAAGCCTTCGGGATTCGAGAGATAGAGGATCGGATCGCCGGAGCCGCGCAACGGCGTCCCTTGATAGGCCGAAGGGAGGAAGCCGTTCGACCAGTTGTTGACTCCCGCCGATGGAGGCGTTCCGGAGCTTAGCACTACGAAACCCGGCAGGTCGCGGGACTCGGTTCCGAGACCGTATGTGACCCAGGCGCCCATGGAGGGCCGGCCAAACTGCATTGAACCGGTCATGAGCAGCATTTCGCCGGGGTCATGGTTGAACGCTTCCGTGTGCAGGGAGCGAATCACGCTCATATCGCCGGCGCGGCGCGACAGATGCGGGAGCAGGTCTGAGATCTCAACGCCCGATTCGCCGTGACGGGAGAATTGACGGGGGCTGGCGACGGCATTGGCGTTGGGCTTGATGAATGCGAGTTTGAGATCCTTGGTGGCGGACGCGGGGAGCGGCTTGCCGTGCCACTTGCGGAGGGCGGGCTTGGGATCGAAGAGGTCGATCTGGCTGGGGCCGCCGGGCATGAACAGGAAGATCACACTGCGCGCAGCCGGTTCGAAGTGCGGCTTCTTGGGAGCGAGCGGAGAAGGGCCGGGCGCGGCCTGCAAAAGGTTTCGCAACGCGAGTGAGCCGAAGCCGGCAGCGGCGGAAAGGATGTGCCTTCGATGTAGCGGTGTCATCGCATGTTCACTCCCTTGTGATGAACTCATCGAGGTTGAGGAGGATGCTGGCGAGCGCGGTCCACCCGCCGTCGCCTTGCTGCCGTTGGTGGAACTGCGTGAACCACTGGCGCTCCTGCGAGTCCGGGGTGCGCCCGAGGCACAGAACGAACATGCGGTCCAACTGTACATCGAAGTTGCCGCCCTGGTCTGTCACCCGCAAGGCGAGCGCGCGGGCCGACTCGACGAAGACGGGATCGTTTAACAGGTTGAGCGCCTGCAAGGGCGTATTGGAGCGATTGCGGCGACAGGCTGCGCCATAACCCGCGGGCGCATCGAAGTTTGCGAGGAACGGGTACGGCGCGGTGCGGCTCAGTTGGATGTAGAGGGCGCGGCGGTAGCGGTCCCGTCCGGGGCTCTGCTTCCAGTCTCTGTGGCCCGCGCCGGCGGGCTGCGGCGGACGGACGCTGGGTCCGCCGACGTCGAGAGCGAGCAGTCCACTGGCAAACAGAGCGCTGTCGCGAATCGCTTCGGCGTGCAGGCGCAGGCGAGACTGCCGGGCGAGCAGCCGGTTTTCCGGATCCTTGTCTGCCAGACCGGGCCGGACATTGGACGACTGGCGGTAGACCGCGGAGGTGACAATCAGACGGTGGATATGTTTCACGCTCCAGCCGCTGTCCATGAATTCGGCGGCGAGCCAGTCCAGCAGTTCGGGGTGAGAGGGCGCTTCGCCCTGCGCTCCGAAGTTGTCGGACGTGCGAACGAGGCCCGTTCCGAAATACTCCTGCCAGATCCGGTTCACGATGACGCGCGCTGTAAGAGGATTTGCAGGCGACGCGATCCAACGGGCCAGGTCGAGGCGGTTCGCGCGCTTGCCGGCCGGGTCGAAGAGATGGAGCGCGGACGGAGTTCCGGGTTCGACGGGCTGTCCGGGCTGCTTGAAATCGCCACGCGCCAGGATGTGACTTGTGCGATGCCGCGCGCGGATAATGGGCGCCGCGCCAAGGACCGGCAGCGTGCCGTCCAACTCGCGAAGCTGCTTCGACAATTCGTCAAACTTCAGCTCTTGGCTCCGCTCCTTCGTGATCACGCGGTGATACTGCCCGATGAAGTAGTCCGTCAGGATTTTCGCTTGACGCCGTGTTCGTTCCGGCGCCGGTGTACGTAGAATCTTCTCGCCGTCCTCGCAATCGGTGCGAAGGTCGTCGAAGGCATGGTCCCAGTCCAGACGTCGGCCTGGATTGGCGGCGGCTTCGAACATCCCTCGTTCCCATTCCGCTTGCAGCGCCGGCACGCCGTAACGATCGAATAGCTCGTGGCGTTTTTGATCGTACAAGGGCCGGGCTTGCAGATGGGGTCCCAACTCACCCGGCACCGGCGCCTCGATCCATTCTTCATCGGCATCGTTGAAGAAGGCGAACAGGCGGTAGAAATCGCGCTGGCTGATTGGATCGAACTTGTGGTCGTGGCATTGCGCGCAGCCGGCGGTGAGACCCAGCCACACCGTGCCGGTTGTGGAAGCCCGGTCGACGACTTGTTCGACACGGAACTGTTCGGGATCGGTTCCGCCTTCGCGATTCGTCAGCGTGTTGCGATGAAAGCCGGTGGCGATCAACTGATCTTGCGTGGCGTTGGGAAGCAGGTCCCCGGCCAATTGTTCCAGGGTGAATTGATCGAAGGGGAGGTCCCGGTTGATGGCATCGATGACCCATTGGCGATAGCGCCATGCGTGGGGGCGGAAGCGGTCGGCGCGGAAGCCGTCGGAGTCGGCGTAGCGAGCCTGGTCGAGCCAATGCCGGGCCCACTTTTCGCCAAAATGCGGAGAGCGCAGGAGGCGGTCGACTTGCTTCGGCCACGCGCCTGGGCTTGTGTCGGCGAGGAAGGCGGTCATCTCGGAGGGGGCCGGCGGCAGGCCGGTGAGATCGAGCGAGAGTCTGCGGAGTTGGATATGCCGCGGCGCCTCGGGTGAGGGAGCGATGCCGCTCTGGGCAAGCCGGTGCAGGATAAAGCGGTCGATCGGATGCGCGGCGCCAGGGACTGACGGCGGCTCGGTACGTCGAACCGGCTGCAACGACCAAAGACCTGCGGCCATCAACCCCGCGGCCATGAGCAAAGAGGAGCCCGCCGCCGGCAGGATCACCGCGGCCAGTTTCCGAAGTGGGCTCGTCTTCACGCTCATTAGACTTTGCGCAACTTGGTGACACGGCCAACTACAACCCACTCCGCCACGAAGATGTTGCCCAGATGATCGAAGCAGGCGCCGTGGGGGCTGACGAATTTGCCGGGCCGGAACTCGGAACGTTCCTTGGTGCGGAGTTCCATCCAGTCGCCAGTCGTATCTTCGCCGAGGTGCAGAATTACGCGATTGTTTCGATCGAGCAGAGAAACGCGGGCGGCGAGGTCGGGCACGACGGCGAGATCGTTGCGAATGTGAAAGTGACAGGGGAGCTGAACGCCGGAGTCGAATCCAAGATGTTTGCCGTCGAGCGAAAACCGCTGCAGCCGGTTGTTGGTCCGGTCGGCGACAAGCAGGTAGGGATTGCCGGGCGACCGGTGATCCAGGATCAGACCGTGAGGCGCGGCGAGCTGTCCAGCTTCCTTGCCGTTGCCGCCGAAGGACTGGATAAACTTGCCTTGCGCGCTGTACTGCTGAATGAAATAGGAACCGTAGCCGTCGGCCAAATAGATGTCTCCGTTCGGCGCGATGGCGATATTGGTGGGACTGAACTTGGAGGAGCCGTCCGGTTTGTACGCGGGAGATTCGGTGGGATAGCCAATGCGCAGCACCTCTTCTCCGCGCAGAGTCATCTTGACCAGCCATGTGTGTTTGGGGTCGATTCCCATTCCCGGACGCCCTTTACCGGTGTCGACGAGATACAGGAATTCCTGGCTGCCCTCTTTACACAGATGCAGTCCATGGGCTCCGCCCACAAACGCGTCGCCCCAGCTACGGATGTAGCGGCCCTTGTGGTCAAACACGACGATCGTATCTTTTCGGGCACTGCCGGCGTGGACGGTGTGGGCCACGTAGATGTGCCCCTGGGAGTCTTCGGCGATTCCATGCGTATTGCCCCATCCCATTCCCGCCGGCAATTGCGCCCAGTCGTGGTGGACCTCGAAGGTGTGCTCACCCGATCCCATGACCGGTTTGCGCGCGCCCGATTTCGCCCCTGCGCCGATTAAGGCCGGGGCGGCGCCGGATGCGGCAAGGAAAGTTCGTCTGTTCATGGGTTCTCCAACCAGCGCTGTGACCGCTCAAGGCGTTTCTACAAAATCGATCATAGCTCGCAAATACTCATTGCACTCGAACCGGTGCGACATACTCGCGGCCTTCGCGCCGGGGGAATCGAGTTGCGATAGACTAAGGCGCAGTATTAGGCAACAGCGCTTCTGAGCGTGGCTGTTGCAAACTTCGCTTCCAGGAGACTTCGCTCCATGTTCAACCTCAGGCTCCTCTCCCTGATCGCCGTGTCTTTCACGGCTCCTTTCCTACTGCGTGCGCAGGTCAACACCGCTACCATCTACGGCACAGTCCTTGATGGTTCGGGGGCTGGCGTTCCCGGTGCGGCCGTTCGGGTCACGAATTCCGGGACGGGCGCCGCCGTGTCCACGGTTTCCGACGCGAGCGGCTCGTTTACGTCGACATTTCTGAGCGTCGGCCGCTATGACATTACTGTTGAGGCCAAGGGCTTCAAGACCTTCAAACAATCCGGCATCGAATTGAACGCGGGCCAGCGGCTGCAATTGGAGACCAAGCTCGAGCTCGGCAATGTGACGGAGACGGTTTCGGTCACTTCGGAGGCGCCACTGTTGACGCCCACCACGGCCGAACAACGAAGCAATCTCGCCACCGAACAGGTCCGCGAGCTTCCCACCGCGCGCCGCGATTGGACCAATCTGCTCCGGCTTGGCACCGGCATCGCCACGGCCGGTAGCGGGGGGCTGACGCTGAACGGCCTGCCGCCGGCCAGTTTCCGTCTGACGGTGGACGGCACCGACGCCGCCGGCGATCCCGAACTGCCCTCGCTTTCGATGTACCAGAATTTCAACTTTGTGAAAGGTGTCAGTCTCGAAGCAATCAGCGAAGTGAACGTTGCCAAAGGAATCGCATCGGCCGAGATCTCGAACACCATGTCGGGCAACGTCAATCTGGTCACCAAGAGCGGCACCAACGAGTTCCACGGCAGCTTGTTTGAGAACAACCAAGTGGAAAACCTCTCCGCGCGCAATCAGTTCCAGGCCACGAAAGCGCCGATCGTCTTCAATCAATTCGGCGGGTCGCTGGGCGGCCCAATCGTTCGAAACAAGATTTTCTTCTTCGGCGTGTATGAGGGATACCGGGAGAAGGCGTTCCGCCCGATCAACGGCAACGTGCCGTCTCAGGAGTTCCGCAACCGGGCGATTGCGGCCGTTCCCGCCTACAAACCGTTCTTCGACATCTACCCTCTGCCCAACACTCCCGTCGCCCCTGGCGCCGTCACCGGTTTCTTTCAGGGAAATGGGTCCAACACATCGACAGACAATCACGCGATCTTCCGCGGCGACTACCATTTGAACAGCGGCAGCCTGATTTCGGCCCGCTACACTCGAGGCCGTCCGTTCCGCGATCAGCCGCGGGTGACGACGAACAACCGCACCTTCACCGGGCTTACCGAAGTCGGGACTCTGAGCCATACGCTGATTCGCGCGTCGTTCAGCAACGAGGCGCGCTTCGGGTACAACCGCAACGACGTGCAGCGGCTCGACAACATTTACGCTCTCGGCGTAACGCCGATCGTGGGCAACCTCGGATTTGGCGATGCCGGTGAGACGCTGTTTAAAGGAGGCACCTCTAAGAGCTTCGAAGATGTCGTCGCAATCACCAAAGGACGTCACTCGATGAAATTTGGCGGTATTTTCACTCATCGCACCGCGGGCCGCGACAATATCGAAACCCCGGAACTACGATTCGCAACCGTCGAAGACCTGCTGGCCAACCGTGTCTTGCAGGCGCAGGTGACCTGGGGTGTGAATCCGTTCCTGATGAGCAACTGGGGCTTAGGCTTCTTCGCGCAGGACGACTTCCGCGTCAACCGCCGGCTCGTATTGAACGCGGGTATGCGGTACGACTACGTCTCGGTGCCGCGCGAGCGCGATGGGCGGCTGTTTAACCGGTCCGGCCCCTTCGGCTTCGGCCCGCTTCGTTCGCCCGACTCCGTTTACGACGCCGACTTCATCAACGTTAGCCCGAGGCTTGGTTTCGCCTACACCGCCGACTCCGCGGCGAAGACCGTGGTACGCGGCGGCTTCGGCGTGTTCATGAATCCGCACACGCTGTTTGGCGGGCCGGTCGAGTTAGTCCGTAACGCGGTTGACGAACCGAGCCGGTTCATCTTCACCCGCGCCGATATTGACCGGCTCGGTCTTCGCTATCCGATCACGAACGCGAACTCGTTGCAGTTCGTGCGGAATCCCAACGCGCCCTGGTCCAACACCAGCATCAATACCAATTTCCCCAATCCGTACAGCATGCAGTGGAACCTGAGCGTCCAGCGGCAGCTTTCGAGCGACCTGATGATCGAGACCGCCTACGTCGCATCCCGAGGCGTCAAGTTGAACTACGTCCGCGACTTCAACCAGGTCGATCGCGTCACGGGCCAGCGCAATCCCGCATTCGGCCAGAACCGCTTCTACGACACGTCGGACTCCAGCCGCTACCATTCCTGGCAGACATCGCTGCGCAAGCGGTTGTCTCGCGACTTCCTGTTCAACGTCCACTACACGTATGCGAACAACCTGAGCTACGGCGACGGAGACCTGTTGCTTCCGGACCAGAGGCCGCAGGACATCAATAACCTCCGGGCGGAGCTTGGACCGACGCCATACGATCAGCGGCACCGGTTCGTGACGGATTTCCTCTACGAGTTGCCATTGATGCGTCTGACCAGTTCGAACGGCCGGGCCGCCAGACTGGCGCTCGGCGGTTGGCAGTTCAGCGGAATCTTCACGCGGAACACGGGCAGCGCATTCAACCTTTCTCAGCCCACGTCGCTCCCCGGCAGCCGTCCGGATTACATCGGAGGCCAGCCGATTAACAGCAACTATCGCGAGACGCTGCAGTACATCAGCACAGCCGCCTTCGCCCGAGTACCTCTTGTTACGGCCAGCGGCGCACCGGCCCGGCCGGGCACGATCGGCAGAATGGCGCTGCGCGGACCGGGCTCGGCGAGCATCGATCTCGGCTTGGCGAAGAACTTCGCGTTTACCGAACGCTTCCGGTTCCAGTTCCGCGCTGAGATGTTCAACGCGACCAATCACACCAATCTGGGAGGCGTCTCGACGAACATCGCAGCCGCGAACTTCGGCCGCTTGACCAGCGCGGGCGCCCGAGTCGTGCAATTGAACGGCCGGCTGACTTTCTAGGCCGGATGGATCCATTCCGACTTCTCTGAAGAGCTATGATCGTAGCTTCAAGAATGGAACCATGAGCCGGGCAAATCGTAGAGAGTTCATCGCGGGTTCGGGTCTGGCGGCGGCTGCTTCGGCGGCCGCTCCAGCCGGCCTCAGCGTCGACTGCCAGAGCCACCTCTTTATCCCCGAGTTAGTGGCGCTGATGGAAAAGCGAAAGACTTCTCCGCACGTCTATCGGAAGGACGGCGGTACCTACATCGTCGTCAACGACTGGGTTCGGCGGCTGATGCCCAAGCACATGGATGTCGACGCGAAGCTGGCCGACATGGACGCCTCCGGCATCGGTATCAGCGCGCTGAGCATCAACGACCCCGGGCCGGAAT
>Ga0194122_10003780_pt1 | contig 15191 bp, 12 predicted proteins | sample TA2MahCa10mmetaG_FD_155487 | JGI IMG/M metagenome (GOLD analysis project Ga0194122, IMG submission 155487) | Freshwater microbial communities from Lake Tanganyika, Tanzania - TA2015021 Mahale Deep Cast 10m | ecosystem: Environmental > Aquatic > Freshwater > Lake | place: Tanzania: Lake... | reverse complement strand
AGAAAAGTGGCGACCATGCTCTCGGCGTTTTCGGGCGTGGTGTAGTTTGCGCCGATCGAAAGCACGTTGGCATCGTTGTGCTTGCGCGTGTACATGACCTCGTCGGGCACGGTGCCGAGCGCGGCGCGGATGCCCTTCATCTTGTTCGCGGCGATGGACATGCCGACGCCGCTGGAACAGACAAGCAGGCCTTTGTCCGCGCTTCCGTCGATCACACGGCGGCTTACGGCCTCGGCGTAGTCGGGGTAGTCGGTGGACTCGGTGGAATTGGTTCCGAGGTCGGTAACGTCGTGGCCTTCCGATCTCAACTTTTCGACGAGGCGTTGCTTGAGAGCGAACCCCGCGTGATCGGCGCCAACGGCAATTTTCATGGGCTCTTTAATTATCGCAGTAAGCGGCTTAGAATGCGAGCCGCAGCGCGAGCTGCAGAATCCGCGGGTCGCCGGCGCTGGTGATCCGCATGAAGTTGCCGTTGTTCTGCGCGGTCGTCGGATTGCCGAGGTTCACGCGGTTGAAGGCGTTGAAGGCTTCGAAGCGGAACGTGGCGCCGAAGCGTTCGTTGGCGCGGAACTCCTTGCCGAGGCCGAAATCGACATTGGCCAGGCCGGGGCCGAAGAAGATGTTGCGGCCGTGATTGCCGAAGGTTCCAAGCGCGTTGGGCGCGAAGGCCGAGCGGCGGAGCCATTCGGTGATCAGGTCGTTGCGCGGGCGATCGGTAGAGAGGCGGGCGTCGCCGGTGAGATCGGCGCGTTGTCCACCCGTACCGGTGCGGGCGTTATCGACGCCGCTACCGATGTTGATCGGCTGGCCGGTATACAGCGTCATGATACTGTTCAGATTCCAACCGCCGAGGGCGAAGTTGGCGGCGCGATTCTGGAACTTGACGGGCAGATCCCAGACGCTGGAGAAGGTAAAAGCGTGGCCGCGGTGAAAGTCGGAGAGGCCCTTATCGAAGGCCTGGCTATTGGGGTTGGTTCGGACCTGGCCGGTTCCTTTGTTGGCGGAGGTATCGTCGATCGATTTGGAGAACTGATAGTTGGCCAAGACGCTGAAGCCTTTGCTGAAGCGGCGCTCGATGGTCCATTGGAAAGAGTGATAGGTCGAGTTTCCGACGGGCTCGACGAGTGTGGTCTGGCCGAGGCCGGGAGCGAAAGGCCGGCGCTGATTGGTGGTGGCGGTGGTCGCGCCGGGAGCGTAGACGGCGGCGTTGATTTCACGCAGCGTCATCAGGCGCGTGCCCTTCGAGGCGGCGTAGGCAGTGCGCGAGATAAAGCCGGCGCCGATCTCGCGTTCGAGCGTCAGGTTCCAGGATTGAATGTAGGGATTGTGGAAGTCGTGCGAGTTCAGGAAGTGCGTGGAGAACTGCGGGAAGACGGCCTCGCGTGGTGGATTTCGCTGGCCGGGGAAGGGGTTCGTTGTACCGAGCCAAGGGTTGGCGAAGTTGTTCGTCGCGTTGCCGAAGACGGTGACGACAGTGCCGAACGGCGCCTGATTGGCTTGGCTGTTGGTCGCGATGGAGTTGAAGGAATCGAAGAAGATGCCGTATGCGCCGCGGACTGCGGTTTTGCCGTCGCCGAAGACGTCCCAGGCGAAGCCGAGGCGCGGGCCGATGTTTTTCCAGAAGGCCGGTACGGTTCCCTTCGGAATGCCGTCATCTCCGGCGTAACGAACACCCACGGGCGCATTGGGATAACGCGTCGAGCGAGTGCCGGGGTGCCAGGTGGCGATACGGTTGACGTCGTCGGTGAAGGGGAAGAACGGCTCCCAGCGGACCCCGGCGTCGAGCACGAAGTTCTTGCGTAGTTTCATGGAGTCCTGCGCGAAGAAACCGACGCGGTGGAAGCGGGTGTTCTTGTATTCGCCGATGCCTTGCTGGAGGCTGTTGAACTTGCCGATCATAAAGTCGCCGAGCGATTCGTTGGTGAAGCCGGAGGCGCTGTTGAAGTCCCACACGCCATTGGCGCGGAAGTTATTGATGATGTCGTTGGAGCCCCGGCCGTATTCACCGCCGAGGGTGATGTTGTGCCGGCCCTTGGTCCAGCGAAGGGTGTCGAGGAACTGCGTCTCTCGGCGAGGAAAACCGTTGGTATCGCCGGTGTTGATGCGGAAGTAGCCGGCGATGTTGACGTCCCACTTGATTAGGGGGTCGTTGTAATAGTTGATGCCGAGACTGGCGAGGCTGCGGGCGGGTTGGATGGGCTCGAAGTAGCCGTTGGTGCGGTTGATGGAGAACAGGAACTGGTTGACGATGGTGGGCGTGAGCGTGTGCGTGTCGGTGATCGAAATCGATTCGTTGAACCAGTTTCCGCCGCTGGATTGTTCCAGGAGGTTGGACAGGTTGAGCACGGCGGGCGATTTGGCGAAGGATTTATAGTAGCGGCCGGAGAGACGGTTGCTATCGCTGATCTGGTGATCGCCGCGGACCATGACCTGGTGGTCATTGTTGGGCGTCGAGACGGTGGTAGTGATGCGGCCGTCGGGTCCGCCGTCGGGGATGGAGGAGTCGATGATGGTGCGCGAGATGGGGCTGATGCGGCTAGCTGGAATAATATTGCCGGGGAAGGCCTGGCCGCTGAGCGGATCGCGCAGCGCGCGGTTAAGCGCGGAGAAATTGCCGGCGCGTTGGAGCGTCGTCGGCACGATGCGCTGGACCGAAGCGGGAACAACGCGGAGCATCGAACCTTGATAGGAGAAGAAGAAGAAGCTCTTGTCCTTGCCGTTGTAGATTTTCGGCAGGAGCACGGGACCGCCGATGGTGGCGCCGAACTGGTTGCGCTTCAGGCCGTCCTGGCGTTTGGTTTGGGTGCCGGGGATGATCGGCGAGAAGAAGTTGGTGGCGTTGAGGGCCTGGTTGCGGACGAACTCGAAGGCGCTGCCGTGGAATTCGTTGGTGCCGGACTTGGTGACGGCGTTGACGACACCGCCCGATTGACGGCCGAACTCGGCAGAGAAATTGTTGGTCTGGACGCTGAACTCTTGCAGGGCGTCGGGGTTGGGGAAGGGGTTGGGGGCGTTGGAGTAGAGATCGTTATTCTGCGCGCCGTCGAGGACGTAATTGGTGGCATTGGCGCGGCCGCCGTTGACGGAGACGGGAACGGTGCCGGGGTAGGTGGTGCCGCTGGTGACGTCGGCGCGGGGGTCGGCGACGACGCCGGCGACGAGGCGGAGCAACTGGGTGACGTTGCGGCCGTTCAGCGGGAGTTCTTCGATGCGCTTCTGATCGACGACGGTGCGGAGCGTTGCGCTGGTGGTATCGACACTTACGCTTACGGCCGAGACAGTCACGGAGTCGGTGGTGGAGGCGACGCCGAGGGTCGCATCGACGCGGGCGATTTCGTTGACCTGCAGGCGGAGTTCGCGCGCTTCCCAGGCCTGGAATCCACGGGCTTCGATGCGGACGGTGTACATACCGACGGGGAGCGTACGTACGATGTAGCTGCCGTCGGTGGACGAGACCGCCGTGAAGGAGGCTTGTGTGCCGGTGTTTGTGGCCTTCACCGAGGCGTTGGGGACGACGGCGCCGGTGCCGTCCTTGACGATGCCGGTGATAGTGGCGGTGATGTTCTGCGAGTATGCGGACGCGGCGGCGAGGAGGACTAGGAGGGTGAAGCGCATTTGAGGGGTAGTATATACCTGCCACCGATTGCAATGTGTAAGGCTAGGGGCTACACGGGCCGTTCTTGCGCTCGGCGATCGTCGAGGCCTACGGACTTTCCGTGACGGACGCGGGGAAGGTGTTGGGCGTGTCCCGGCCGACGCTCTCGACGTTTTTGAATGGGCGGTCCAACCTATCCGGCGATATGGCGCTGCGCTTCGCGAAAGCGTTTGGGCTGGAGATGGAGACGTTGATGCGGATGCAAAATTCCTATGACATCGCGCAGGCGAAGCGGCGGGAGAAGTTAATTAAGGTCGCGCGGAATCGGCCCGCTGCGTGACGCTTGCGACTTCGAGTTCGGCCAGGATTTCTTCTTCGGTCCGGCTTCCGTAATGCGCGATCAACGCTTGGATTCGTATTTCGATCCAGCCTAACGGAAAGTTGTTGTTGCTCATGCGACGCGGGATTCAATATAGGCAACCGCCGTAGTGGGAGCGGGAATCTGCTCGCCATCTTCGGCGAGGCCTTCCAGATGGAGTTCAATCGCTTCCCGCATGTTTCGCTCGATTTCCGCGACGGTTTGGCCGGTCGTGATACAGCCAGGAAGGTCCGGCACGTAGGCGGATAAGTTATTTGGGCCTTGTTCGATGACGATGGCGTATTTGGTCATGGCTTACCTCGGAGACCTGCTTGAACTAGTATGCTCTTCAGCGTTGACGGATGCACGTCGTCGCCGGGATGGCCCGGAATCGTTACACGCCCACGCTTGTTGGGGTGTTTGAACTGGCGGTGGCTCCCTTTCGTGGCCACGTGGCTCCATCCATCGGCTTCGACGAATTTGATGAGATCCCTGATCTTCATCTATCTACAGATTCTATGCTTTTCGTCGCCGCAACGGATATCGCGGGCGGGGCGACCGAGGCTGCCCCGCTATACTGAAACTTATGTCTTCCGAGTCAGTCTCCAACGCGGAGAACGAGTCCGCGCGGCCTTCTCATTTCATTCGTGACATCGTCATTCAGGACATCCAAAACGGCAAGAACGGCGGGCGCGTGCATACGCGGTTTCCACCGGAGCCGAACGGCTATCTGCACATCGGCCATGCCAAGTCGATCTGCCTGAACTTCGGGCTTGCCCAAGAGTTTGGTGGCAAGTGCAATCTGCGCTTCGACGATACGAATCCGTCGAAGGAAGAGACCGAGTACGTCGACTCGATCATCGAGGATGTCCGCTGGCTGGGGTTCGACTGGGACGATCGGATGTTCTACGCCTCCGACTATTTCGATCAGCTTTACGCCTGGGCGATTCAGTTGATCAAGGCGGGCAAGGCCTATGTCTGCGATCTGAATGCCGAACAGGTCCGCGAGTATCGCGGCACGCCGCAAGAGCCTGGCAAGGAGAGCCCGTACCGCAACCGGAGCGTCGAGGAAAATCTCGACCTGTTCGAACGCATGCGCGCCGGCGAATTTCCGGACGGCTCGCGCACGCTGCGCACCAAGATCGACATGGCGTCGCCGAACTTCAACATGCGCGATCCGGTCATGTACCGCATTCTGCGGGCCGAGCACCATCGCACGGGCAACAAGTGGTGCGTTTATCCGATGTACGACTATGCGCATGGCGAGTCGGACTCGATTGAAGGCATCACGCATTCGATCTGCACGCTGGAGTTTGAAGACCACCGCCCGTTATACGACTGGTATGTCGAGAACCTCGGCATTCACGCGCCGCAACAGATCGAATTCGATCGTCTAAATCTGACCAATACGGTTCTGAGCAAGCGAAAGCTGCTGGCGCTGGTGCGCGAGAAATACGTCTCGGGTTGGGACGATCCACGCATGCCAACCATCTGCGGATTCCGGCGACGCGGTTATACGCCCGAAGCGATTCGAACTTTTTGCGCGAACATTGGCGTGTCGAAGACGAACGGGCTCATCGAGTTCGGCTTGCTCGAACATTATCTGCGCGAAGACCTGAACAAGCGCGCGCTGCGTGTGATGGCCGTACTCGATCCCTTGAAGGTTGTGATCGACAACTATCCGGACGATCTTGTCGAGCACATGGACGCGGTGAACAATCCGGAAGATGAGACCGCCGGCTCGCGTACCGTGCCGTTTTCGAAGGTACTCTACATCGAGAAGGACGACTTCCGCGAGGATCCGCCGAAGCAGTATTTCCGGTTGTCGCCCGGGCGCGAAGTGCGGCTGCGCTACGGCTATCTGGTTACTTGCACCGGCGTGGTGAAGAACGACGCGGGTGAAGTGGTCGAGGTCCATTGCACTTACGATCCGGCGACGCGCGGCGGCAATGCGCCGGATGGGCGAAAGGTGAAGTCGACGATGCACTGGGTGTCGGCGGCGCATGCGCTGGATTGCGAAGTGCGGCTCTACGACACGCTGTTCCTGGAAGGCAAGGACACCGACGATTTGGCGTCCGCGTTTAATCCGAATTCGCTGCAGAAGAAAGCGGCGAAGATCGAGCCGAGCGTGAAGGGCGCCGCGCCGCTGACGAAGTACCAGTTCGAGCGGGTGGGGTATTTCTGCGCGGACAAGGAGCCGGGCGTTTTCAACCGCACGGTGGCATTGCGCGATACCTGGGCGAAGGTGGAGAAAAAGACTACGTCGTAAGCAGCGCCGCGGTTTCTCGGAGACGAGCGATGGCTTGCGGCGCGCCGAGAGCGTAGATCGATTCGAAAAGTGGCGGTGTCACCTTCTTACCGGTGATGGCGATGCGGATCACAAGAAACGCGTTGCCCGGTTGGAGGCCAAGCGCTTCGGCGGTCGCGCGAATCGCGGCCTCGATGGCCGGTGTTTCGAATGCGGGCAGCGACTCAAGCGCCTCGGCGGTCTTCGCACAGATCGTCGCGGCGGTTGGCGCGTCCATACCCTTCTTGAGCATGGAAGGCATGTCGCGCTCGATCGATTCCTTGAATAAGAAATCGATGAACGGGACGGCGTCGGGCAGCAGTTCCATGCGTTCCTGCACGTGCGGCGCGATGCGGGCCAGCTTGGCGTTGTCGACAACAAGTCCGGCTCTTTCGAGGAATGGCGTTAGGCGCTTTGCGAGTTCGTCCGGGGCGAGCGCACGGATGTACATGCCGTTCATCCACTTCAGTTTTTCGTAGGAAAAAACACCGCCCGCATTGTTGACGCGCTCGAGCGTGAAGCGTTGCTTGAGTTCGTCGAGCGAGAAGATTTCGCGCTCTTCGCCTTCGCCGGGCGACCAGCCGATCAGAGCGATAAAGTTCAGCACGGCTTCGGGGAGATACCCCTCTTCGCGAAAGTTCGAAAGAAAGTTAGCGCCGTGGCGCTTGGAGAGCTTTTTGCCATCGGTGCCGAGCACGGGCGGGAGATGCGCGAAGACGGGGGCGGTCCAACCGAGGGCTTCATAGAGGAGCAGATGCAAGGGAGCTGTCGAGAGCCATTCATCGGCGCGAAGGACGTGGCTGATGCGCATGTCGTGGTCGTCGACGACGCAGGCGAGGTGATAGGTCGGGAAGTTGTCGCTCTTGAGCAACACGGGGTCGCGTAGGATGACCTTTTCCCAGGTGACATCGCCTTTGACGGCGTCGTGCAGTGTGACGGCGCGGTCCTCGGGGATAATGAATCGCACGACGTGCGGGACACCGGCAGGCACGCCGCGCGTACGGCAGTAGCCGGAGTAGCCGACCGGTTCTTTGTTGGCGGTCTGCGCGTCGCGTTCGGCGGCGAGGCGTTCGGCGGTGCAGTCGCAACGATAGGCATGGCCGCTCGCAATCAGCCTTTCGGAGACCTCCTTGTATTTGGGTAAGCGGAGGCTCTGCACGTAGGGTCCGGCGGGGCCGCCGATGCCGGTGCCTTCGGGCGGCGCGGAGTCGGCCTGCTCGATTTCGTCAAACGACGGGCCTTCATCGAAGTGCAAGCCGACCCAGCGGAGGTCTTCAATCAGCGCGCGGATGGCGCCCGGAACGAGGCGCTCGCGATCGGTGTCTTCGATGCGCAGCAGAGCTTGGCCGCCGTTGTGGTGGGCCATCAGGATTTCGAAGAGGGCGGTGCGGACGCCGCCGATGTGAAGCATGCCCGTGGGGCTGGGGGCAAAACGAGTGCGGACTTCTGACATGAATCTACTATTGTGCGTCATAATGGCGGTCACACTATGTCACGACTCGGCGCGCTACTTGCTGGCTGCTACAGTCTCTTCGCCTTCTACATGCTGTACGACTCCATGCGTTACGGGTGCTCCGGGCTATCGGGCATTTCGGCGGCGATCGGCGTATTGCCCGCGGCGCCGATTTTCGGGCTGTTTCAGCTGGACGGCGGCAACTGCGACTTGCGCATCTGGATTCCGATGTATTTGACGTCGGTTCTGATTGTGTGCGGCGCGGGCTCGCTGCTGGAACGAGGCGGGCGATGGGCAGCCAGCAAATTTACTTCACGATGACCGCGGGGAGTTGTCAGGCCTCCGTATAGCGCCCCGCGGCTACCCGCCGATTGCGGGTAGCTGGTGACGGGGATATTCGGTTGTCAAAGAACTGTTGGCTGCACCGGGCGATCGATCGCGAAGACGCGGTCAGCCTTGGATGGTTACGACATCACCTGCTCGTCCCAGGGGAAGAGGGCTTCGACGTTTGGCTTGATGCACTGGAGGACCATTTCGCGGGTGAAGATGGCGCCGGGAGCGAGGAGGAACTGGCAATGGAACTCCTGCGAGAAGGACTCGTGGCCGAGGGAGAGGCGCGCCTGGGCGAGGAACTGCTCGGTGATGCGGGGGCAGTCGGCGGCATCGATCTTGATGCGGGTCCAGGGGGCGGAGTGGTTCTCCCATTGCTCGTAGAAGAAGCCCTGCTGGCCGTTGGGAGTGGACATGACGATGATGTTGGTGCGGCCGGAGGCCTGGGCGGGGAGGAGGGCCTTGTAGATGTCGTCGTCGACGAAGGCGGCCTCGTCGACAACGATGAGAAGGGGATTGGAATATCCGCGCACGGTTGGCTCGCTGTCCGGCAGGCCGATAACCTGGGTCCGCCACTTCCGAATGATCCCAGGGCTTCAAGTGCTCTCTCTTTAGCCGCCACCTTCCTTCGTTCTCAAACATTCCACAACGGTCCTCGCCGTGAAGGTTGAAGCTGCGCCGCGTCGCGCCCTTGGCCGCTCCGGGCCGTTGCAGACCGAATCCTCTTGTGTACGGCGCGGGCTCGCTGCTGGAACGTGGCGGGCGATGGATGGCCGCCAAATTTACTTCACGATGACCGCGGGGACTTGGGCGTCGCGGACGAGTTTGTTGAAGCCGGCGATGTCAGCGGCGAGGAGGCCGTCGAGCTTTTTCAACTGCGCGTTGAGTTTGGTCGCGAGGTCCTCGAAGACCTGATTCACCTGGGCCGTCGGCGCGCCTTCGTTTTGCTGAATCACGCTGAGTAGCGCGGCGAGTTTGTTGTTGAGCTTGATCGGGAAGTTGAGGGGGTCCTGGTTCGACTGCAGTTTCGTCTGGTAGATCTCTTCCTCGATCACCGTGAGCTCTTTCGACAACTTCTTACCCGCCTCGATGGCCTTGGCGGCGTCCTTGATCGAGGCCATGCGCTTCACTTCATCGTCGATCTGCTTGCGCGCGTCGCGGATTTTCGACACCGCTTCGTTGGCTTGTGTGACTTTGTCGCGCACTTGGATCGAGAGCTGCAGTTGCTTGTCAAAATCCTCTTGCGTGCCCGGCACGCGAGGGTCTTTCTTCAAGACAAACGGTTGCGTGTGCGAGACGCCGTCAACGGTGAGTTTGACCTGATAGCGGCCCGTAGTGGCGACTGGCCCACGGTTCGAGCCGGCCCAGTAGATGAGGCCTTGGAAGGTGGCCGCGTCGGGATGGCGCATGTCCCATACGAATTGATTGAGGCCCGCGGCATTGGAAACCACCGGGGCAGTCTCGCCTTCGCCTGCGGCGGGTTTGTCCTTGGTCGAGAACTTCTTGATGAGCTTGCCGGAGGCGTCCAGAATTTCGATGACGACTTCTTCCTTGGCCTTATCCTTCAACATGTAGTGGATGACGACTCCGCCGGGGGGATTGGCACCCGTGGCGGCGGGCCCTCGGCGGCGAAATCCGCCAGAGATCCGATAGGCCTCTTCGGGGGCGAACAGGGTTGTGTCGGATTTGAGTTGTTGGACGAGATGGAGGTCGTCGAGGATCCAAAACGAGCGGCCTTGCGTGGCGACGACGAGATCGTTGTCGCGTTTTTGGAAGGCCAGGTCGGTGATCGGAACGGTGGGAATATTGAGGTTGAATTTCTGCCAGTTGTCGCCGTCGTCGTAGCTCAGATATAAGCCGGTCTCGGTGCCGGCGAAGAGCAGGCCTTTGCGGTTGGGGTCCTCGCGGACGACGCGCGTGAAGGCCGCGCCGTCGATACCGTTGACGATCTTGGTCCAGGTCTTGCCGTAGTCGGTGGTGCGGTAGAGATAGGGGCGAAGATCGTCGGACTTGTACATGGTCGCGGCGATGTAGGCTTTGGCCGGGTCGTGCGGAGAGGCTTCGATGGAGTTGATCTGAATCCATTCGGGGATGCCGCGCGGGGTGACGTTGTCCCACTTCTTGCCGCCATCGCGAGTGACATGAACGAGACCGTCATCGGAGCCGGCCCAGATGAGGCCTTTGGTGAGTTTCGATTCGTCGACGGTGAAGATGGTGCAGTAATATTCCACGCCGGTGTTGTCGCGGGTGATCGGTCCGCCAGAGGGGCCTTGTTTGGAGCGATCGTTGCGCGTGAGGTCGCCCGAAACCGGTTCCCACACGCGGCCGCCGTTGGTTGATTTGAAAAGCACGTTGCCTGCGGTGTAGAGAGTGTTCGGATCATGCGGCGAGAACAGTAGAGGGAAGTTCCACTGAAAGCGGTAGCGCATGCCCTCGGCACCGTAGCCCATGGGATTATCGGGCCAGACATCGATGCGCGACGTGTTGCCGGTGCGGTGATCGTAACGGGTGAGATAGCCGCCGTATGAACCTGCGTAGACGATGTTGGAGTCTTTGGGATCGGGAGCAATCCAGCCGCTTTCGCCGCCGCCAACGTCCCACCAATCCTTCTCGCTGATGACGCCGCCGTTACCCCGGCTGGCGATGCGAATTGTCGAGTTGTCCTGTTGCGCGCCGTAGACGATGTAGGGGAACTGGTTGTCGGCGAAGACGCGGTAGAACTGGGCAGTCGCTTGATTTTGCGCGGTCCAGCGGCGGCCGCCGTCGTTGGAGACGTTAGCACCGCCGTCGTTGCTTTGGATCATGCGGTCGCTGTTGTTGGGGGCGATCCAAAGATCGTGGTTGTCGCCGTGCGGTGTCGGGATGGCATTAAAAGTCTTGCCGCCGTCGTCACTGCGAAAGAAACCAACGTTGAGAACGTAGACGGTGTTGGGCTTTAAGGGATCGGCGTAGATGCGGGAGTAATACCAGGCGCGCTGGCGAAGGCTGCGCTGTTCGTTGACCCGGGTCCAGGTGTCGCCGCCGTTGTCGGAGCGGAAGACGCCGCCGTCTTCGGCTTCGATGATGGCCCAAAGACGTTCGGGATAAGCGGGAGAAACGGCGACGCCGATCTTACCCTGCAAGCCTTTCGGCGCACCGGGATTGTGGCCGATTTCTTTCCAGGTTTCGCCGCCGTCGACGGACTTGAAGAGTCCGGAACCCTTGCCGCCGGACTCCATCGACCAGGGGCGGCGGATGACTTGCCAGAAGCCGGCGTACATGATGTCTGGGTTGGAGGGATCGATGGCAAGATCGACGCAACCGGCCTCGGGGCCGCGCGTGAACGGCTGTTTCCAGGTTTTGCCGCCGTCGACCGATTTGAAGATTCCACGCTGTTCGTTGGGTCCGGACATGTGGCCGAGCGCGCAGACGTAGACGAGGTCGGGGTTGCGAGGATGCACGCGGACGCGGCCGATTTGGCGGGTGTCGGCGAGCCCGAGATGCTTCCAGGTCTTGCCCGCGTCGGTGGATTTGTAGACACCGTCGCCGTGCGAGGCATTGCCGCGGATGGCCTGCTCCCCCATGCCCACGTAGACGATGTTCGGGTTTGAGTCGGCAACGGCGAAGGCACCGACGGAGCCCGTGTTGAGTTGACCGTCCGAGACCGGTTGCCAGCTCGCGCCGCCGTTGGTGGTCTTCCAGACACCACCGCCGGTGCCGCCGAAATAGTAGACATTTGGCTGCGAAGGGACGCCGGCAACGGCGACGACGCGGCCTCCGCGATTGGGCCCGATGGAGCGGAAGTCGAGGCCCTTGAGGAGCTTGGCGTCCTGCGCGGTGCAGGCGAGAGAGGTGATCAAAACGGCAAGGCGAAACATTGGTTGAAATTGTAGCATGGGGAGTGAGAACATTTGCCGGCGTTCCGCGCAAGACTACTTGTGGATCAGTGTCTCCCGTGAAAGGCATCGGATTGACAAGCCGGCCTGGACCGAAATTCTGGCTACTGGTGCTTGGACTGGCCGTGGTCGCGATGGCGGCGGCGTGGCTGGCGGCGGATCGCCCTCCCGACCTGTGGCTTGAGGTGGAGCTGCAGGGCCCAGTCGCCGAGGGAAGCGTTAGCATGAACGCGGCCGGGCGGGACGAAGATCGTGCGACGCTGGGGGCGCTGCGGGTAATTGATGAGCGTTCGATGACAGCGAAACTCCCGTTTGCGACGTCGAGGCCGGACCCTGTTGTGATCATTCGCGCCGGCGGGCTGCGGGTCGTAGAATTTCGCCTGCCGCTGGCGCGCGAAGAGGATTGGAGCGTGTGGACCGAAGGCGCGGGCGGGTATGCGTATCGATATCGAGTGAGAAAGCTGGAACCGTGATCTCGAAAACGGGTCTAGGATTCGCGGCCGTTTATGTCGTGGTGGCGATGTATCTCATCTACGACGACCGGAATGCGCAGGGCGGTGGGTGGATCAATTTGCACGGGATGCTGTCGGGCATCGCAACGCTGCCCGCGGCCGCCGTGTGCGAACTTCTGGGATTTCGGCCCGATTACAAAAGCAACTTGCACATGGGCGTGATGGTGACGATTTGCGCGGGCCTAGTCTATTGGGTGGTTAGCGGCGTCCAAAACATGTTTACCAAATTCTCCGGTTGAAACGCGGCACAATAGTGCCATGCGAGTTCTTCTACTGGCGGCCGCCGGGGCCGCGCTGTTCGGACAGACGGTGCAGGAGGCGAGGGCGTTCCTCGACGCCGCCGAGGCCGATCTGCTCAAGCAGAGCAACTACTTGAATCGCGCCCAGTGGCTGCAATCGACCTACATCAATCCCGACAGCGAAATGCAGGCGGCGCTGGCGAATGAGCGCTACATCGAATCGGCGAAGGGCTATGCGAAGGCCGCGACGAAGTTCGACAAGTTGAAACTGCCGCCGGAGTTGGCGCGGAAGATGACGCTGTTGAAGATCAGCCTGACGCTGGCAACGCCGTCGAACCGGAATGAGGCCACGGAACTGACGCAGCTTGTGGCGAAGATGGAATCGGCCTACGGTTCGGGCAAGTTTTGCCGCGACGCCGCGGCGGACAAAGGCAAGTGCCTGGACCTGACGGCGATCTCGTCGCTCATGGCGACCAGCCGCGATGCGAAGGAATTAGCCGATTTATGGCAGGGCTGGCACCGCATTTCGCGGCCGCTGCGGAAGGATTACACGCGTTTCGTGGAGCTCGGCAATAAGGGCGCCAAGGAGTTGGGCTTTGCCGATAAGGGCGCGATGTGGCGGTCGAAGTACGATATGACGCCGGATGCATTCGCGAAGGAGGTCGACCGGCTGTGGGAGCAGGTCCGGCCGCTCTATGTGAAGCTGCACGCCTACACGCGGATGCGGCTGCGCGAGAAGTACGGCGCTTCGGTGGTGCCCGCGAACGGCCCGATTCCGGCGCATTTGACGGGCAACATGTGGGCGCAGTCGTGGGACAACATCTACGACGTACTGGAGCCCAAGAACGCGGCGAAGAATTTCGATCTCACCGAGAAGTTGAAGGAGCGCAAGCTGAACGAGATCGAGATGGTGCGCTACGGCGAGCGGTTCTTTCAGTCGCTCGGATTCGCACCGCTGCCGAAGACGTTTTATGAGCGCTCGTTGTTTGTGAAGCCGCAGGATCGAGAAGTGGTGTGCCATGCGTCGGCGTGGGACGTCGATAACGACGAAGACCTGCGCATCAAGATGTGCATTCAGATCACGGGCGAAGAGTTCGCGGTGATTCATCACGAACTCGGGCACAACATCTATCAGCGGGCCTACCGGCAGTTGCCCTATCTGTTCCGCGATTCGGCCAACGACGGGTTTCACGAAGCGGTGGGCGATACGATCGCGCTGTCGATCACGCCCGAGTATTTGGTGAAGGTCGGGCTGCTCGATAAGCCTACCGATCCAAGTGGCGATATCGGACTGCTGCTGAAGCAGGCGCTGGCGAAGGTGTCGTTCCTGCCGTTTGGATTGATGATCGACCAGTGGCGTTGGAAAGTGTATTCCGGCGAGATCACGCCGGCCAATTACAACGCTAAGTGGTGGGAGTTGCGGCGGAAGTATCAGGGGGTCGACGCGCCGGGACGCGGCGAAGGCGATTTCGATCCGGCGGCGAAGTATCACGTGGCGGCGAATGTGCCGTACACGCGGTACTTCCTGGCGCACATTTTGCAGTTTCAGTTTCACCGCGCGCTGAGCCAGGCGGCGGGATGTAAGGATCCGTTGCATCGCTGCTCGATTTACGATTCGAAGGAAGCGGGCAAGAGGCTGAACGATATGCTGGCGTTGGGGCTGAGCAAGCCGTGGCCCGATGCCTTGCAGGCGATTACGGGCAAGCGCGAGATGGACGCGACGGCGATCAAGGACTACTTTGCGCCGCTGGAGAAGTGGCTGGATGAGCAGCTCAAGGGGCAGCCGGTGGGGTGGTAGAGCCGTCAGCTACAGCGGTATTGGCGGTATGGTGATCGACGCCGGCGGCGCGAACGCCTCCCCGCTGACCAACTGGCCGGGGAATTTGTGCACCGTGGCCAGCATCTGCGTCACCTTGACCGCGGGCCGAATGATCTCAAACCCGCTGGAAAGCCAGACAGCATAGGCATTCGCCATCGATGTCGCTGCCGGGTCGCCCGCGTTTCCCAGGTACTGTTGGAGTTGCGGCCGCAGGAAACCACGGCTTACATAATTGTGTCCGCTCATGTCCTGAAGCAGCATGAACGGCGTCGCGTGCATCGGCGGCGGGGACGTTGAAGCGTTCCAGTTGGCATACGGCGGGTAGGCATTAGGCACATTTGTATGGATCTGCCCGGTGTAGGAGCGTAGAATCATGTCCAGAAAATCGGCCCACTTCTCGGCAACCTGATCGGAGGCCCCTCCGTTCCGCAAGCGCTGCGTGAACTGCCAGCGCGTTGTGAACACACTGCTCACCGATCCGATCGGGATGGTAAGCGCCGATCCCCTTACCTGGGCGCCGCGAATCAATGCTCCTCGGAACCAGTCCGCCACCGAGTCCCGCGTCGCTTCCTTGGCGGCCCGCAAGATCGTCGTCCAATTCGGGATCACGAAGATCTTGCCAGCCCGGGGACTCGGGCCGTTCCTGGCCGACGTTGAAAAGCGCCAGTTATACCCGTCCGCAGTCGGCGTGTTGCAGCTGACGTACTCCCGTAGATAGAGCTC
>Ga0194122_10003771_pt1 | contig 15203 bp, 14 predicted proteins | sample TA2MahCa10mmetaG_FD_155487 | JGI IMG/M metagenome (GOLD analysis project Ga0194122, IMG submission 155487) | Freshwater microbial communities from Lake Tanganyika, Tanzania - TA2015021 Mahale Deep Cast 10m | ecosystem: Environmental > Aquatic > Freshwater > Lake | place: Tanzania: Lake... | reverse complement strand
GGAACCCGAAACGGCGCCCGCGTACTTTTTCCCGACATCCATGCAGACGGCCCAAGCGACGGGAAGCATGCAATCCATACAGCCGTAGCCGAGCGCCAGGAACGTCACAGCGAGTTCCTTGCTGGCGGTTTGCGTGGTGGTCAACATGAACAGGCCCGCCATGCCGAGACCGGCGCTGCCGATGATACGGCGGCCGATGAGGAGTCCGTATTTCCGGGAGAGGAGGTCGCTCAGGAGGCCTCCGGTTAAGTTGCCGCACGCGCCGATGAGGAACGGAAGCGTGGACCAGAGCCTCATCTCGTCCTCCGTGAATCCGCGGCCGCGCTGCAGGTAGGTGTGCAGCCAGCTTTGATAGAAGTACGAACCCCAGCAGTAGGTGTGGTACATCAACAGGATGGTCCAGAAGTTGCTATTCCGGAGCACGAGGGCCCAGGGCAGAGAATGGTGCGCGGCGGCGGTTTTGGGCGCGCCGATGAGGTTTAGCTCTTCTTCGGAGACCCCGGCCTTGTCGCGCGGATTGTCGCGATAGTAGCTCCACCACCAGATGCACCAGAGCACGCCGACGACTCCAAAGATGTAGAAGGTGGCGCGCCACCCGTACGCCTGCTGAATGGGAACGACCAAAAGCGGCGAGATAGCGCCGCCGAGGCGGGAGGCCATCCAGGTGATGCCGACGGCGCGGGCCCGTTCCTGAGACGGGAACCACCGCGAAACGCTGGCGGAGATGTTCGGGTAGGCGCCCGCTTCGCCTGCACCGAAGAAGAAGCGGACGGCCAGCAGGATGCCATAGTTGGAGACCGCGCCGGTCATGGCCGTGAACGCCGACCACCACAGCACGATGCGCGTGAGAATATTGCGGGGTCCATACTTATCGCCCCACACACCGGCGGGAATTTCGAAGGCGGCGTAGGAGATGGTGAAGGCGCCAACGACCCAGCCCCACATCTGCGGTGAGATGGCCAGTTCATCCTGCATGCGTGTGCCGGCCACGCTGATGCACACGCGGTCGAGGTAGGTGATGATCGACAGCAGAAACAGCAGGCCCAGCATTCGATAGCGATAAGGCATAAGCCGCCTATTGTGTCACAACTCCGGCCTTGAGAGGATAGAGTTCATGTTGCGATTGGTACTACTCCTGGGGCTCGGTGCTCTTGCCGCGGCGGACTGGCCGCGCTTCCGCGGGGCGAATGGGGCGGGAGTGGCGGTTGGGAATCCGCCAGCGGAGTTCGGCCCGGCAAAAAACGTGGCCTGGAAGGCGTCGCCGCCGCAGGGGAAGTCCTCGCCGGTGGTAGTGGGCGGGCGGGTGATCCTGACGGGACATAGCGGCGAAGCCTGCTTCACGGTCAGCTACGACGCGGCCACTGGGAAGGAACAGTGGCGGCGCGAGGTGAAGCGGCGCAACGCGCAGAAGCGGCACAAATTGAACGACGTGGCCGCGCCGACGGCGGCGGCAGACGCCAAGCGCATTGTGGTGTTCTTCACGGAGTTCGGGCTGGCCGCGTATTCCCATGACGGCAAGGAGTTGTGGACGCTGCCGCTGGACGCGATGTCGTCGATGCAAGGCGTGGCGGCGTCTCCGGTGCTGCACGGCGACTCGGTGTATCTTGCTATCGACCAGGCGCGCGAATCGTTCGTGATGGCCGTGGACGCGGCCAAGGGCGAGGTCCGTTGGAGAAAGGCGCGGCCGGATGCGCCGGGCGGTGTCTACTCCTCGCCGGTGATCTTTGAACGAGGCGCGGAGCCGGTGCTAGGCGTGCTGGGCGATATCGAGTTCACCGGCTACTCCCTGCGAACGGGCGAGAGGGTCTGGTGGGTTACCGGAATGCCGAGCCAGGCGAAAACGTCGCCCGCCGTGAACGGCGACCGGATTGTGCTTTCGGTGAACGCAATGGCCGAAGCTTCGCAGATTCCGGCGTTCGACACGGTACTGGCGGCCGACGCCAACGGGAACAAGGCACTGGACCTGGACGAGGCGAAGGGCGTGCCGAGAGCCGTGTTCCCGACGGTGGATCGAAATCGCGACGGCAGGATCGACACGAAGGAGTGGACCGAGTTTCGCGAGCAGGCGCTGCAGCCGCCAGCGACCATGTCCTTGCGGCCGCGGGGCCGGGGCGACCTTACGAAGACCGCGGTGGAATGGCGGGCGCAGCGCGCCGTACCCAACGTGCCATCGCCGTTGGCCGCCGCGGGCGCGATCTACACGGTACGGAACGGGGGAGTGGCGGGCATTTATGACGCGGCGAGCGGCGAGGCGCGCAAGGAGTTCCGGTTGACTGGCGCCCTGGGCGACTACTACGCGTCGCCGGTTGCGTCGTCGAAGCATGTGTACTTCGCGAGCATGGAGGGCAAGATTACGGTCATCGATTTCGCGGGCGAGATCGTGTCGTCCATTCCGATGGAGGAAGAGATCTTCGCGTCTCCCGCGATTGTTGGCGACGCGCTTTTTGTGCGGACGCAGCAGTCGCTTTATTGCTTCCGCAAGGCGGACTGAGCGACCGTTCGCGCGAGGTTGGAAAGATCGGCGGGCCGCAGGGACGGGCGCTGGATGACGACGGAGAGCAGCGAGTCCTTACGGGCGATCACGAGCTGCCGTAACGAGGCGTTCCAATAAGCCTTTTCGCCCAGGCCGGCGACCCATTCGACCGTTTGCGGCTTTACCTCCCGGACGTCACCGCCCCTGTCGACCGAGAAGCCTTTTGTGAGTTTCTCGAAACGCGCGTCGAGTTCCCGCAGCGCTTGGGGATTGGGCTCGATGCGCAGGCTGACCGATTCGTTGTCGCGCGAAGGGCGTTTTTTTCCGTCGCGCAACGCCAGGCGAAGTTCGGCGAGCGAAGGCAGGGGACCGAGCCAAACGTAGGTACAGCTATCGGACTTTACGACGCGGACCGGCGTGTTCGATGCGATTTCGAAAATTTCGCGCACGTCCTTTTCCGGAAGCAGGGCGCAGGGGTCGATGGAGAGTGCTAAGAGTAGTCCGAACATTTATACCTTCAAATGTCTCGCCAGGAACGGCAGCCCCTGGCCGCCATGGAAGAAGTGATCGCCGGTGAAGACCTCGTGCTCGATGGCATGGGCGGCGTCGAAGACTTCGTAGACTTTTTTCACTCGCGCGAACGAGTCGCGCGCCGCCTCGACGGGAAAGATTGGGTCCTTGTCGCCGCTTTCGACGTAAAGGGGCCGGGGCGCGATGAGGCTGGCGACATCGTACATTTCGCACCAATTGAGAATTCCCGGCACATAGTTATCGATGCAATGGGACATCGCCAGAATGGAATCGCGAAACGTATTCAGGTAACCGCTAATCATGGCCGCCTGAATGCGCGGTTCCAGGGCGGTGGCGAAGGTGGTGACGGTTCCGCCGCCCGAGATGCCCATGAGTCCGGTGCGTTTGGCGTCCAGGTCCTTACGGGTTTCAATCCAGTCGATGGTCCGCATGACGTCGTAGACGCGCCAGGCGATCATGGTCTCACCGAACAACAGCGCGGCGCCGGCCGAGGGCTGGCACGACGAAGTACCGAGCGTCCGCGCGCGCGCTTTCGTGTCGCGACGGCAGCCGAACCCGATGGGCTCCACGGCGACGGCGGCCATGCCGGCTTCGACTATTTGAATGGCGAAGTCATGCTGGTAGCCCTCCTTGCCGGTGCGGTCCTTGCCTTTGTCGTCGATACCGACGATGTCGTCCACTCCCCGGCCGTGGCCCGGCACGCAGATCATCGTAGCGAGGGGACCTGTTGCCTTGGCCGGAGTGAGCAGATAGCCGAGCAGAGCCATCCCGGGGCGCGTTTGGATGACGAATTTCTCCCGCTTGTAGCCGGGAAAGGCGCGCGTCTCCAGAATCACCGGTTGCAGCGGAGTGCGCTCCTTTGGAAAGCCGCCGATCAGTTCCGCGACCTTGGCCCGCAGCTTTTTCTGCCACGCTTCTGTGGCCTTCCGATTGCCGGGTTTGTAGGTCATGGCCAGCGGCATCTCCGCGTAGCGTCTGTAGGAGTATTCCAGGGAATCAAAGGCGAGCATGGCGACCTTGGATTCAAACCCGTCGAGCGCGCCCGTGTAGGTCGCCGCCGCTGCTGCCGGCAGCGCGGCGGTGACCAGCGGAAACTGGCGGCGTGTGAGTTTGATGCGCATGGCTACTCCTTTTTCTTCTCGTGGTATTTTTCGACAATCGCCGTCGGGGGATTGACGAGGAACGCGATGACGATAACAAAGAAGATCGCGAATCCCATGCCGCCGGCAACCAGCCAATCGATCGCGGGAAGGAAGATCACACTTCCAGTGTAGGAGACGGCGGGGCGCTAGAGGTTAACGTTTACCACTTCGTCGAAGATACCGGCGGGAAGGGTAATGCCGCTTATGCGCAAACGCTCCAGCATTTTCGGCTTCACACCACTCCACCGGAAACGCCCCTGCACTTTGCCCTCGGCATTGACACCGACGCGTTCGAAGAAAAAGATGTCCTGGACTTTGATGTGGTCCTCGTCGATGCCCACAACTTCGGAGATGTTGACGATTTTGCGCGAACCGTCCTGCAAGCGGCTCACCTGGACAATCATCTTGATGGCGCTGGAAAGCTGCTGGAGGATGACACGGGTGGGAATCTGGAGGTCCGCCATCAGAATCATCGCTTCCAGGCGGGAGAAGGCGTCGCGGGGAGTGTTGGCGTGGATGGTGGTCATGGAGCCCTCCACACCGGTATTCATGGCTTGCAACATGTCCAGCGCCTCGGCGCCGCGGCACTCGCCGACGACGATGCGATCGGGACGCATACGGAGAGCGGTGCGGACCAACTGCCGTTGATTGACGCCGCCCTCCTTGTTGAGGTTGGACGGACGCGTTTCAAATTTCACGACATGACGTTGTTGCAACTGCAACTCGGCGGTGTCCTCGATCGTAATGATGCGTTCCTCGCCCGGGATGAAACGGGAGAGGGCGTTGAGCGTGGTGGTCTTTCCGGAGCCGGTTCCACCGGAGATGAGAATCGTCGTCTTCGCCTGCACGCAAGCGGCGAGGAACTGAATCATCGACGGCATGATGGTCTTGTTGGCCAGCATCTCCTCCGTCGTGATGACATGGCGGCCGAAACGGCGAATGGAGAGCGAAGGGCCGTCAAGCGCGAGCGGCGGAATGATGGCGTTGACGCGCGAGCCGTCCTGCAGCCGCGCGTCGACAATCGGCTGGGCTTCGTCGACGCGCCGGCCGACTTGCGCCACGATTTTTTCGATGATGTGCAGCAGGTGGGCGTTGTCGCGAAACCGGATGGGCGTGCGCTGCAGGCGGCCCATTCGCTCAATGTAGACGCGATCGAAGGAGTTGACCAGGATGTCGGAAATGGAAGGCTCTTTGAGCAGGGGCTCCAAGGGGCCGAGGCCCAGCACCTCATCGAGCACCTCTTCGACGATTTTGTTCTGCTCGGCCGTGGTCATGGGGACGCGTTCGTCATCGAGCAGGCGCTCGACCACTTTGCCGATTTCCGTGCGGACGCGGTCCTTGGGAATGGAGGAAACGCGATCGAGATCCAGAACCCCAATGAGCTTCTTGTGGATTTCCGACTTCAGCTCAAAGTAGCGATCCGCGTTACGTGCGAAGTTTCCGGCTCCGGCCGGATGCCGCGGCGTGGCTTCGGACTTCTCGGCCGGGGCCCGTTTCGCCGCGGCAGGCCGGGCCGCTTTGGTAACGGACTGTGTGTTCTTGGCCGCCATCAACTGCGCGAGCGAAGGCCGGGCGGCGGCAGGGGCTTGGTCTGGCGTGTTGGAGTCGGTCGACACGAGTAGCTAGGGTTTCCAAACCCAAGTTACCATGAGAAGTTGCTGTCCAGACGCCAATTCACCGCGCTGCCCGCTCTCTGGCAAGGGCCCCGCCGGCCCAACGTTTTGTTCATCCTCTGCGACCAGTGGCAACGGTTCATGATGCCAGGTGCGGGCGACAAGGACCTCCGTGCGCCGCATCTGGCGCGGCTGACGCAGCAGAGCGTCGACTTTCCGCGCGCGTATGTTTGCAATCCCGTTTGCTCACCGTCGCGGGCGGCGCTGCAGACGGGCCGCTATCCGCACTCCACCGGCATGCCTTGGAATAACCGGCGGATGGACGACAGCGTGGCGTGTGCCGCGGATCGTTTTCGCGCCGCCGGGTATCAGACCGGATACATCGGGAAGTGGCATCTGGACGGCGAGGCGCGTCCCGGGTTTGTTCCGAAAGAGCGGCGGCGCGGCTACTCGTACTGGGCGGCGTTCAACCGCGGGCATTTTTACTATTCCTCCACGTATTTCGCCGGTGAGGATCAGCCGATCAAGAAAGAAGGATTCGAGCCGGACTACCAGACGGACCTAGCTGTAGACTTCCTGAAGCGGAACGCCGCGCAGCCATTCTTTCTGTTCGTTTCGTTCGGCCCACCCCACACGCCTCGGCGGGCGCCGGCCAAGCACGCCGCGCTGTATCAGCGCCACACCTTTACGCTGCGCGACAATGTCCCGTACGCTTATGCCGAAACGGCACGAAAAGAGAGAGTTGGATACTACGGATTGTGCTCGGCGCTGGACGACTGTGTTGGCCGGTTGCTGGGCGCGCTGGACGAATTGAAGCTCTCTGGGGAGACCATCGTGATTTTCACGGCGGACCACGGCGACATGATGGGATCACACAAGCTGGAGCACAAAGGGGTTTGGTATGAAGAATCGGCCGGCGTGCCGTTGCTGATACGGTGGCCCGGCAAGCTCAAGGGCGGCACGAAACAGGATTGGCTGTTCAACAACATTGACATGGCGCCCACGCTGTTAGGCTTGTGCGGACTGACGCCGCTGCCGGACGCCCATGGCGAGAACCGCGCGCCGCTGCTGCTGACGGATGAAGGGGAGCGGCCGGAATCCATCTACACGCAGGGCCGGCTAGGTACAGTGGGCGAGTGGCGGATGGTGGTGCGGGGCGCGGACAAGTTGGTTGTAGATCGAGAACTGCGGCCGATCCACCTGTACAACCTGGTGCAGGACCCGCTGGAACAGAACGACCTGATCAGCGACCGCTCGACGATCCGGAGGCAGGAAGAGTTGTTGGCGCTGATGCGCCGCTGGATTCTAAAAACCGCGGACCGGGTGCCGTATCCGGGACGCGCGCCGGTGGAGGAACAAGGACTATGAAGATCGACGTTGTGGCGCACATTCATGCGGCGCCGGAGCATTTGAACGAAGTACGCGAGGTGTTGACAGGATTCGTCGCGCCGACCCTGGCCGAGGAGGGATGCCTTCGCTACGACCTGTTCGTGGACGTAACGGACAGCGCAAAATTCACCTTCCTGGAAGAGTGGACGAGCCAGGCGGCGCTGGACAAGCATGGTCAATCCGCGCATATCGCTGCGGGCCGGGCGCGGATGGCCGGAAAGCTGGCGCAGCCGGCTTGGGTCCAGGTGCTGGTGCGCGCGTAGCGCGGCGCGCGCACCGCATGCGGCTTATTTTTCGTCCGCCAGCCACGGGTACACAACGCCGGCAATCGCCGCGCCAACAATCGGCGCGAGCCAAAACAGCCACAATTGCGCCAGCGCCCAATCGCCGACGAACACGGCCGGGCCGGTGGAGCGCGCGGGGTTCACCGACAAGTTCGTGACCGGAATCCCGATCAGGTGGATAAGAGTAAGGCCCAAACCGATGGGGATGGGAGCAAACCCGGCCGGCGCGCGCTTCTCCGTGGCGCCAAGGATAATCATCAAAAACATGAAAGTTAGTACCACCTCGGCGATCAGGCACGCCATCATCGAGTAGCCGCCAGGAGAATGCGTGTCGAATCCGTTCGACGCGAAACCACCGCTGGTGCTGAACCCGGCCTTGCCGCTGGCAATCATCAAAAGAACGCCCGCGCCCGCGATTCCACCGGCCACCTGCGCGGCGATGTATGGAACTAAGTTCGATGACGGACATCGCTTCGCCACAATCAACCCCACCGTAACGGCGGGATTCAGGTGGCACCCCGAAATGTGGCCGATCGCATAGGCCATGGTCAAAACAGTTAACCCAAACGCGAAGGACACTCCGAGGAGGCCGATGCCTACCTCGGGAAAGGCCGCAGCGAGAACCGCGCTGCCGCATCCTCCGAAGACGAGCCAAAACGTTCCGATGAATTCCGCTACTGCTGATTTCGTCATTTGTAGTCTCCTTGCCAAAAAGGCGAGGACAACTATACTCCATACACTGCGTGAATGGAATCGGGTAGACTATGGGCACAAGGCCCACGTGCGAGTACCCCCGTGGATAGCCGTAGCACTGGCGGTGCCGGCGAGCGTAGACGCGCAGTTCGTCTTGCGCATCGGCTACAACAACAATCCTCCCTACTACAGCCCGACTCCGCAGGGACCGCCGGAGGGGCTGGTTGTCGATATGTTCACACAGTCGGCGAAGGAGGCTGGGATTGTACTCGAGTGGGTATTTGCCCCTGGTGCGCCTGATGCGGCGATGCGTGAGGACAAATTCGATCTTTACGCGATGTCGATCGTGACGGACCAAAGGCGGACGGAGTTCTATCTAACTGATCCGTGGACGACCACGGAAGCCTGGATGGTCTGGCTCGAAGGCAAAGAGCCGAAGACCCCGTCGCTTGCCGGTGAACTCCTGGGAGTTCCGGAATCCCGGTTTTTCCAGGACATCGCAAACAGGCATTTTCCAGGAAGCCGCTACCACATACGTCCGTCCCGAAGCGAACTGCTGGGGGATTTATGCGCGGAGAAGATCATTGCGGTCCTAATGGAAGCGCGGTCCGTCACGAGCAGCCTGCTCGACCGGCCTGCCCGGTGCAACGGCGTGCCGCTCCGGATCGACCTGGTCCAAGGTACCTACCAGGGGCTGGCCATACTCGCGAAGAAACAGTTCAGGAGTTACGCCGATCAGTTGCATGACGGTCTTGTGCGTCAGGCGCGGGACGGGAGCCTCGCCGCCAATTACCGGAAGTGGCGAATCGGATTCGCGCCGGAACTCCAACTGACCGATCAACTGAACCGGAGCAATCAAGCGAGGCTCTTTTATGAACTGACGACGGCGGCAGGCGCCGTGTTGGTCGTTCTCTGCCTTTTCTTGGTCTGGCGCTTGCGGCAGGCAAAAAGGCAGGCCGAAGGTTTGACGGAGTTGAAGAGCCGATTGCTCGCCAACGTCAGTCACGAACTCCGGACGCCCATTACCGGCGTGATCGGGTTAACGGAGGAGTTGCGCGAAACGCCGCTATCGGCGGCGCAAACCGAGATCGTTTCGACCGTACAAGCCAGCAGCCGGGGATTGCTTCGCCTATTGAACGACATGCTGGATCTGAGCAGGCTCGAAGCGGGCAAGCTGGTGATCGAACAGATTCCATTTTTGTTGACGGAGCCGGCGGCAGCCGTTACGACCATGCTGAGCCATGCCGCGGCCGATAACAGTGTCACGCTGCGGTTGAACGCCGGTGGCCAGGAGGACCGTTTCGTGACTGGAGATCCCGCGCGTTTGTCCCAGGTGTTGTTGAATCTTGCCGGCAACGCGGTGAAGTTCTCCCCGGGCGGTACCGTGGAGGTTTCGATACAACCACTCGGCGGCGACACCTATCGTTTTCAGGTTGCCGATACCGGGATCGGAATGGACAGCGCGACCGTGGCCAGACTTTTTCAACCGTTCTCGCAAGGCGACGCATCGACGGCGCGGCGATTCGGAGGCACGGGCCTGGGTTTGTCGATCGCCTATCGTCTCATCCACAACCTCGGTGGCGAGTTGAAGGTCTCCAGCGCGCCCGGCAAAGGTTCCAGGTTTTGGTTTGATCTCCGGCTGCCGTCCGGACCAAGGCCTGCGCCCGCGCCGGCGCCTCCGATCCAGACGCCTTCGATGCGGATTCTTGTGGTCGATGATGTTGCGGTAAACCGGCGCGTGGCCGTGCGCCTTTGCGAAAGTATCGGACATCAAGTCCATGCGGTTTCGAGCGGACGGGATGCTATCGAGGCTTGCCGCGCCCGCGAGTACGACGTCATCCTGATGGACTGCCAGATGCCAGAGATGGACGGGTACGAGACTACGCGCCGGATCCGGGCGGAGGAGAAGGCGGGCCATCGGGTCCGCATCATCGCGCTTACCGCCAACGCCTTCGATTCGGACAAGGCGGATTCGCGGAAAGCCGGGATGGATTTTCACCTTTCCAAGCCGTATACAAAGGCCGAGTTGGCGGCAGCGCTATCGAGTGTGGCGGTATACTGATGATCCATGCGGCGCTGGATTATCATCGGAGTCATTCTCACTGTCATTGTCCCCACCGTGGGAGTGGGCGCCTGGACCTGGGCGGCGCTCAAGTTTGCCTATAGTTCCGGTGACCGCGCCGGCTACGTACAGAAGATCTCCAACAAGGGTTGGCTGTGCAAGACATGGGAGGGCGAGTTGGCGATGTCGACGGTGCCGGGCACCGCTCCGCAAGTGTTCGCGTTTAGCGTGAGGGACGAGAGTGTCGCGAATCAGATTCGAATGACCAGCGGGCAGCGTGTGCGCATCACATATGAGCAGCACCGGGGTTTGCCGACCTCCTGCTTTGGCGAGACGGAGTATTTTGTGACGGGCGTTCAGGCAGTCGGCCCGTGACGAGGCGAGCGTTCCTTGCCAGCGCGTCCGCGGCCGCGGCGGTGCGAAAGCCAAACGTGCTGCTCATTCTCGCCGACGACTTAGGATTCTCGGACCTCGGTTGTTTTGGCGGGGAGATCGCGACGCCGAATCTGGATGCGCTCGCCGCGAACGGCGTCCGGATGACGCAGTTCTACAACTACACGCGCTGCTGCCCGTCGCGGGCGGCATTGATGACTGGGCAGTATCCGCATCAAGTGGGAGTGGGGGCGATGATCGGCGGCGCCAACGCCCCGGCCCGGCCGGAGTTCCCCGGCTATCAACCGCGGATGCGGAGCGGCGTTGAAACGATGCCCATGGTCATGAAGCGAGCCGGCTACAAAGCGCTGATGTGCGGTAAGTGGCATTTGGGCGCTGTGCCAAGCCCAATCGAACGCGGATTCGATGAGTTCTACGGCATGGTGCACGGCTTCGACAGTTTTTGGAACGAAAAAGTCTACACGCGGCTGCCTGCCGGCCGGCCCGTGCGGGAGTATAAAACTTTCTACGCGACCGACGCTATTACGGACCACGCGCTGGATTTCCTGAAGCAAGCCCGGAGCGAGGCGAAGCCCTGGTTTCTGTATCTGGCCTACAACGCGCCCCATTTTCCCCTGCATGCGCCGAAAGCGGAAATCGATAAATATCAGCCTGTCTATGAAAAGGGTTGGGACAAAATTCGCGCGGAGCGCATGGAGCGGTTGAAGGCCCGGAAGTTGATCGATCCCGCCTGGACCGAAACGCCGCGTTCGACCGTTCCGCCGAATCGTTTCTATCCGGACGGCGGAACGAATCCGGCCTGGGACTCGCTCGACGCGGACCGGCGAAAGGACTTGGCGCGCCGGATGGCGATCTTCGCGGCGATGGTCGACAGAATGGACCGGAACATTGGCCGAGTGATCGCCGATTTGAAGGCGACTGGCGAGATCGAAAACACGTTGATTCTCTTCTTCTCGGACAACGGTGCCTGCGCGGAGTGGGATTTCCGCGGGTTCGACGATTCGTCGGGGCCCAATAACAGGCTTCACAAAGGGGCCGACCTCGACAAGATGGGACAGGCCGGCACGTACCACAGTTATGGCAGCGGCTGGGCGAACGCGGGGAACACACCCTTCCGCTTGTACAAGCACTATGGGCATGAGGGTGGAATTTCCACCGCGTTTATCGCCCATTGGCCGGGCGCGTTGAAGCCCGCCGTCGTGCACCGGCCGGCGCTGATTCTCGATGTGCTGCCGGCGCTGGAGGCGATCGCGAACGGAAGGCCGGACACGCCGCTGATTGCAACCTGGAAGGGCCGGAGTGTGAACCGCGGGCCGCTGTATTGGGAACATGAAGGGAACCGCGCGATGCGCGAGGGGCGCTGGAAGATTGCAGCCAATGGACCGGCGGGCGAATGGGAACTTTACGACATCGAACGCGATCGTACCGAAATGCACGATCTCGCAGGACGTGAACCCGCGCGTGTCAAGGCGATGGCGCGGAAGTGGGACGAGTGGGCGCGTGGACACCAGGTCCTGCCCTGGCCCTGGAAAACGTAAGGCGCCGCTACGCGCCCGTGATCTCCTTCGTCAACCGGAAAAACCCCTTCTTGCGGTCCGAGTCGATACCCCAGTTCACCGGCACTGACTGGTACCCTTCGATATCCATCATTCCCCAAGATGCGTATTCGCTGAGCGCCGCGATGTAGTTGTTGTCCGGAAGGTCGAAGTCGAAGTGATCGTCTTCGTTGAACAAGATTGGCTTGGGCCGGTATCCCGCGAGCTTTCTTGTCTGCCGCACCATTTCGCGAATGCGGTCCGGCAATCTGACACCGTTGCCGTGGAGTAGAATGAAGTCGCTCTCGCCGGCGATCTCCGGCGTTGGGAGCGTATTGCCGTTAAAGCTGACACCCGTCAGCAGCCGCCGCCGTTTGACCGTGATCGCCTTGGCTTCGCGCACCAGGTTCACGATCAGGTCCGGCATGAGCAGCGGCTGATCGTACTTGCGGTTGTTGCATTCGTTGGCGACCTCCAAGAGGACGTTCCGGTATTCCCGCGTGAGTAGAAACTCGACGGTGTTTTTCAGCGCGCGGCGCACGGCCGCTCCGGACTCCAGCACCTGGTCCTGGCCGAAGTAGAAGACGCCAACCTGCGGGACCATCCCGAGCTCGTCCGCCTTGTCGAGAATCCGGCGCAGGCGGTTCAAGTACTCCGGATAGATATCCCCATTCGGCTGGAACGCGCCTGTGACCCAAGGCTGCTGCGGAGCATACCCGCGCGGATTGCCACCCTGCATGTTGACGTTAAAACTCAGCACGCCGTGCTGCCGCCAGAGCGGCATAGCGGCTACAAACTCGTTCGTATTCCGGTTCGCGTCCCATTTGCCGGTATCCGGGTAGTACCAGTTTTTAATCGACTCCGGGTTACGGTCGTCGAAGATTCCCTGCACCATGCGCGTATTCATCAACAGGCCTTCGACGCGGTGCCCTTGCCACTTGCGGCCCTTGTATGTGGGTTGCCCGTTGATGAAGAAGCGGTCGCCGTCTATCGAAACCTCTGTTCTGCGATACGCCGCGGAGAGCAGGACGGAGGAAGAGAGGAACACACGCCGGTTCATGTCGCGTCCAGGATACCCTAGATCATGGCTCGCTCGGTATGTGTGTTTTGCGGATCCAATCCAGGGTTCGATCCCGCTTTTCGGGAAGCCGCTGTCCAACTGGGAACTGCAATCGGAACGCGAGGCTGGCGGCTGGTCTACGGCGGCAGCCATCTGGGAATGATGGGTGCCGTTACCGATGCCGTACTCGCAGCGGGAGGTTCGGTGACTGGCGTCGTGCCGCAACTGCTTGTCGATAAAGAGGCCGCCTACACGGAACTAGCCGATTTGCGAATCGTCGGTTCCATGCACGAACGCAAAGCATTGATGGTGGATGAAGCGGATGCGTTCGTAATTCTGCCTGGAGCCTATGGCACCCTCGACGAGACGTTTGAGTGCGTGACCTGGGCGCAGCTTCAAATTCATGCCAAGCCGATTGTGGTCTGGAACGTGAACGGTTTTTACGACTCTCTATTCGCCTTTCTGGACCATGTCGCCGCCCAGGGGTTGCTGCGCGTGCAGCACCGCGGGTTGCTCCGCTCCGCCGCCAGCCTAGAAGAGGTCTTCGCGCTGCTGGAACAGCCTGTGGAACTGGACGGCCAGAAGTGGCTGCCCGGCACGCTGCGTTAGCTGCCGCACTTATCCTGGCGAATTTTAAGAGCCTCGGGCATCCACTCTTCAAACTGCCGGATGCGCGTTTCGTGAGAGGGATGGGTGGACATGAATTGCGCTGGACCCTTACCGCCGGACGCCTGCCCCATGCGTTGCCACAGCTTCGGCGCCTCGCGCGGGTCGAAGCATGCGCGGGCGACATAGATCAGTCCCATGTAGTCCGCCTCCGACTCGTGATCTCTCGAAAACGGGAGCATCACGCCGAATTGCGCGCCAACGCCCAACGCTCCCATGATGGCCCGCTGCTGCGCTGGATCCATGTCGCTGACCGAGACACCCACCGCCATCTGGCCGATTTGCATGAGCTTCTGGTGCGCCATGCGTTCGGCGCCATGCCGCGCAATGGCGTGGGCGATCTCATGCCCCATGATCACCGCCAACCCATCCGCGTTCTTCGCCACCGGCAGAATGCCAGAGTAGACGGCCACCTTCCCGCCCGGCAGGCAGAAGGCGTTGACCTGCGGCGAGTCGATGAGGTTGTACTCCCAACGGAAACCTGGGTCCTCCGCCACGGCGCTGATTTTCGCACCGATGGCCTTCACCAGATCCACTGCCTCGCCGGAACGGACTACATGTTCCTGCCGCAGAATTTGCTGGTAGGACTGCAAACCGAGCGCGGACTCCTGGTCGCGGCTGAGATCCACCAGTTGCTTGCGGCCCGTAAGCGGAACCGTCTCCCGATTTGAGAAGTAGTAGTAGATCCCGTACAGCGCGAACAAAACAATCGGAATGACTCTGCGGCCGCGCATCGCCGATTACCGATTGGTCATGAAACGGCCGATCATGCCGATGACATCGTCCACGGCCGATCCGTCCCGATTGGAATCGAGCAGCGGCGTCAGCATACCCATTAACCCTTGGGCCGGGGCGGCCGACGCATGCAAATTGGAAGCGGAGCTTTGCTTAGCTAATCCACCCATAACCATCGACGCCACCAGAGGCAGCATCTGCTTGATGACGTCCGAACCCACGCCCGTCTGCGCCGAGGCGCTGGCGGCCACTTGGCGGCTCACGTCCTTCGATCCGAACAAGTGGCCAAGAATGCCGTTGCCGTCCGCCGTCGTCTCCTCCCGCAGCATCAGCTCGGGTTGATCCAGATACTGCCCATGGTTTCCACCCGACAGAGCGCCGAGCAAGCTCTCAATACCGCCCTCATTGCTCACGTTCCGTTGGATGCCGGCGCCCAGTGCCGGCAACAGCGCCTGCACCACGGACATCGTCTGGTTCTGGTCCATGCCGAAGCGCTGCCCAATCTGGCCGACGGCCGGCTGGCCTCCCGCGTTCATCAGCATCTCAACCCACATTTCCGTTTTGAGCCGCGCGTGCGAATCTCCCGGATGCTCGTCCGCATCAATATCCATAGGGGTTTGAAGGCAG
>Ga0194122_10003758_pt1 | contig 15231 bp, 7 predicted proteins | sample TA2MahCa10mmetaG_FD_155487 | JGI IMG/M metagenome (GOLD analysis project Ga0194122, IMG submission 155487) | Freshwater microbial communities from Lake Tanganyika, Tanzania - TA2015021 Mahale Deep Cast 10m | ecosystem: Environmental > Aquatic > Freshwater > Lake | place: Tanzania: Lake... | reverse complement strand
CCTTGTGATTTCACCCGATAAATTTAGTATGAAGTTTAATGATTCCAAACGCCCCTTCGAGGTCTTCGGAGGAGAAGCCCCCTACACATTCAGCATCACTCAAGGAAGTGCTGCAAACGTAACCCCGGAAGGATTATTTACGAGCACCAATCAAAGTGGCATCGTAAATTTTAGAGTGACCGACAACCTTGGGCAAACAGCAGAGGCTAGGTTGATTGTTGAGACGCCACTCGTCTTAATTCCGGCTTCAAAAAATTTAGTCGCAGGAGAAAGTTTGCTTCTTAGCTGCTCCGGGGGCGTTCCTATTCCAGAAATCGGATACACACTCTCTCTTTCTCCTAACCAGGGCACACTAAATCCGTTGGGCCTTTATACAGCACCCACTAATTGGGTAGGTTCGGTTGACGTTACTTGCCGTGACTTAGCCAATACAACGCGAGTCGCACATTTACGAGTTGGGCTCTTAATCTCCCCTGTAGCCTCTAGCACAAGTCCCCTTCTCATCGCCAAGGGAAAAACACTCACATTTTCAGCCGTAAGTGGATTTTCCCCTTATGTTTTTTCTGCACCGGCTAACAATACAGTAGGAACTATTAATCCTTCGACGGGTGTTTTTACTGCAAATACCACTGCTTCGGGGTCTACGACAGTCACCGTAACAGATAACAGGAGCCAAACCGCTCAAACCACATTAACAGCAGCTTCGGCTCTATCACTTACAGCACAAAAACCTCATCTTAAACAGAGTGAGACAACAACACTGACAGCGAGCGGAGGCGATAGCGAGTTTACTTTTTCTATCGTTTCAGGGCCCGGCTCAATCAGTTCGGCTAACTCTTTCACGGCAGGAACCGTTCCTTCCGGTTCAACCAGCGTCAACACAGTGGTTCAAGTCGCAGACGGACTGGGACAAACTAAGCAGACCACAATAACAACTTATAAAAACATTTCAGTCACGCCCACCACTCAAAAGCTAATCGGCGGCCAATCCGTGCCTCTTTCGGCTTCGGGAGGAAAAGCCCCCTATAGCTGGACCCTTTCAAACGGTGCTTCGGGGTCGCTAAGTGGTGCCGGAACCGGCAGTTCTTCAACTTATTCCCCTGGGGCATCTATTGCCGCAAAAACAACGGTCACAGTCACCGTTACGGACAGTTTGGGACAAACAGCTACATCCTCGATCCAGCTTTTCCCACCGGTACAGTTGGCCACTGTAACCAATCCCGTTAAAGGTGGAGATACCCAGACTCTAGTCGCATCATCGGGAGACGAACAATATACTTTTTCAATCACTCCAGCTTCAATTCGAAGCACTCTTTCTACGCCCACGGCTTCAGCGCCCGCACAAACAATTTTCACTGCTGCAAGCAATCTCTCTTCTGATGAAAAAGTCACAGTTCAGGTTAAAGATGGTATGAATCAAATTGCGAAGAGAGATATAACGGTCATCGCTCCAGTTTCTCTCTCTCCAGTTAAGCCTGCCAACATGCGCCCCGGAACTGAGCAAATATTTACCGCTTCAAAAGGAAAAACTCCTTATAGTTTCTCTCTTGTTCAAGGGACTCTGGCTGGAGCTATAAGTGCAGTAACGACCAATAGCGATCAACAGAAATTCACTGCAGCAACCCCTATTGCCAATAATGTTCGAGTCACGATCCGGGTCACCGACGCTTTAAACCAAACGGCAGACCAATCTTTCTTAGTGGCAGGCCCCATCAGTTTTGCATACAACCAATTCTCGGTGGTCTTAGGATCTAAGACCCGTTATGTCGACCCCATAGGGGGTGTTCCCCCTTACACTTTTACAGTCTCTAGCGGCAATGCAGGAAGTATCGCCTACTCCACTACCTTAGACCGCTGGGTATTTACTTCTTCGGCTGCAACTTCAGGAAGGATCACTTACACCGTAAAAGACTCTCTCAGCCAATCCATTTCCATTCCCGTTGATGTTCTCCCTAAAATCATAGCCCCCGCGGCCCAATCTTTCCCCACATTCCCTCTCAATGTGGCCATCGATGGTTCAGGGTTTATTTATACAGTCGACTTCAATAACAATAGAATCTTAAAACATTCACCTTCAGGAAGCCTTCTTTCTTCAATCAATAATTACCAAATGAGCGGAAGTTCATATACCTTTAGCCAACCTTGGGGCGTAGCTATCTCACCCTCTAGCGATATTTACATCTCAGAATGGAATTCCCATCGGATACTTAAGTGCAATGCTTCCTGTCAGTGTGTCGCTCTAGGGATTCAAGGCTCAGGTGACGGACAGTTCAACTATCCAGAAGGTCTTGCAATCGACCAATTCGGGAGTCTCTATGTGGCCGACACCGGGAATCATCGTGTTCAGAAATTTGACTCCTCAGGAGTTTTTGTAGCCAAAAGCAGTTTAGGATTATTTTCTCAACCTACCTCTCTGGCGTACTATGGAGGTTCTGTCTATGTTTGCGACATTTCGAAAGTACAGAAACTTTCTCAAAACCTAACTTCTCCGATTACCATCGGGAATCCGGGTATTGACTACATAAAACCCTCAGCCGTCGCCATTGATGAAAATAATAATCAATGGATTTTAGACAAAACTAATCACAAGATTGTGAAGATCGGACCGAATAATTCAGTAGCCTCATATGGGTCTGAAGGAAATACTTACGGAAAGTTCCAAAATCCAGAGGGGATAACGATCGATAAATTCGGAAATATCTTCGTCGTTGACTCTGCCAACAATCGAATCCAAGTCTTCGACCCCTCGACGGTATTTCCCGTAGTTGTAGCTACAACGACCACTACGACCACGAATCCTGCTCCCACTTCTAGAAGCTTTTTAAATAAAGGCGACACCCTGACAGCGGGGCAAGCACTCGTTCCAGCCTCTAACTCTTGTAACTGCCACGCCAGCATGCAGGGGGATGGGAATTTCGTCATTTACAAAGGCTCGACTGCTCTTTGGAACACAGCAACGCAGAATAACCCGGGAGCTTATTTTGTTTTCCAAGGCGACAGTAACTTGGTTATCTATAATGGTACGACCCCCAAATGGAACTCGATTACTTACAATCAAAATGCTCTCAGACTTATTATGCAAGGCGATTGCAACTTGGTGCTTTATAGACAAGATAACTCAGTGGTTTGGAATAGCAGAACCGTTCAACCTAACTGTCAATAATTAGGGGAATATTGCGAGCTGAAAGCAAAAGACCTACTGATCTTCCCCTTCAAAAACCGAATTCTAGAACTCGCAAGTTATTGGATGGGTGTATTCATTCCATAGCCGACTCAAAGCGGACAGCTAATCAATCATTACGCACGGAATCACTAAATTAGCCTAGTAATTTCATTTAAATAATGCAATATATTCAGTCTGTTATAAGTTTTTCCTTGCTCGTTTAACGGTATTTTAATAAACCACAGCGCGGGAGAAGAGTTTGCTATACCAATTACTATACCCAATGCATGGGTCATTTCATGCATTGCACGTCTTTAAATACATTACATTTCGAGCCCTCGGTGCGGGACTCACTGCTTTTGTTTTGAGTTTGGTTCTTGGCCCCCATTTTATCAAAATGCTAAGCAACAAACAGTATGGCCAAACAATTCGAACCGATGGCCCTCAAAGCCATTTAAAGAAATCCGGAACTCCCACGATGGGTGGAATCCTGATTTTACTTTGTGTTACGATTTCCACTCTCCTTTGGTCTGATCTCACCAATAAATACATTTGGGTCGTATTGGGAGTTATGTTGTCATTTGGGTTTATTGGTTGGCTCGATGATTTTAAAAAAATCACTGAGAAGAATTCAAAGGGTTTGTCAGAGAGAAGTAAAATGGTTCTACAAACCCTTTTTACTTTAATAACGATCTATGTGCTGTTCGCTGTTCTCAAAATTGATACCAATCTAAATATTCCGTTCTTTAGAACGATAAATCCGCAGTTGTCTTGGATCTATTTTGCTTTTGCTTGGCTAGTTATTGTGGGTTCCTCGAATGCAGTTAACTTAACAGATGGGTTAGATGGTTTAGCGATTGGCCCTATTATCACTACGGCTCTTACATTTGGGATTCTTTCCTATTTATCAGGTCATGCTAAATTGGCCGAGTACCTTTACATTCCCTTTATTAAAGAGTCCGGTGAACTCTCTATTTTGTGTGCAGCCATCGTTTGTAGCGGAATGGGATTTCTCTGGTTTAATACTTACCCAGCTCAAGTATTCATGGGAGATGTGGGGGCTTTAGCCTTAGGGGCTGCTTTGGGCACGATAGCTGTGATTACCAAAAACGAATTTATCCTGGCCATAACTGGCGGAATCTTTGTTGTTGAAGCGGTCTCAGTTATTACCCAGAGGATTTCTTTTAAAACAACTCGAAAGCGGGTTTTTCGCATGGCTCCGATTCATCACCATTTTGAATTGTCGGGTTGGGCAGAACCGCAAATTACGGTGCGATTTTGGATTATATCTTTAGTTCTAGCTATGTTAGGACTAGCAACATTGAAGTTAAGGTAGAGAGGAAAATATATGGAGAAGGCAAAAAAAGGAATGCGTGCCCTAGTAGTGGGGCTTGGAAAAAGCGGTGTTTCAGCAACTAAGTTACTTTGTAAAAAGGGCTTAAAAGTTACTGTGACGGACGAACTCAATAAGAGCGATTTAAAAGACTCTTTAGATGCTTTAGAAGGTTACGAGTTTGAATCCGAATTAGGTAAACACGTTTTAAAAACTTTTACCGATCAAGATTTAATTGTGGTGAGCCCCGGAGTGCGCTTGGATATTAAGCCGCTCGAGCAAGCTCGAAAGAGTAATATTCCTGTGATTAGTGAGATCGAATTGGCTTCTCAATTTATCACAGAACCCATTATCGCGATTACTGGAACCAACGGTAAGACTACGACTTCTCATTTAATAGCTGAAATGATTCGCGCAGGTGGAAAAACTGCATTTTTGGGTGGTAACGTCGGAGTTCCGCTTTGTGAGTATCTGTTGAAACGTGAAAAATCTGATTTCGTCGTGGTTGAAGTGAGCAGCTTCCAACTGGAAACCTGCTTTGATTTCAAACCTCAGGTAGCAGTATTTCTTAATGTGGCTCCCGATCACTTGGATCGATATTCGGGATTTGAAGATTACGTTAAGGCTAAAATTCGCTTGAAAAACAACATGACAGATCAGGATTTTATTGTGACCAACTTAAGAGATTCCAAGTTGATGTCTCTTCTTTCCGGTACGCCTTCGAGCCATTTTTATTTTACAACCGATAGTTTTGCGAAAGTTCCTGCTCACTATGCAGAGAAGTTTCAAGGAGCTAATCTTGAAAACGGTCAATTGAGCCTGCGCTCGGAGCGCTGGAAAGAGCACGCCTTTGAGCTTCAAGGAGCCCTACTGCGGGGATTACATAATCGAGAAAATATGATGGCTTCCTTACTGGCCTGCAAACTTGTCGGTATTTCTAATGAAGCTATTCAAAAGGTTCTATTAACTTTTAAATCGCTCCCACATCGCATGGAGTTTGTAGCTAGAAAAAATCAAGTTTCTTTCTATAATGACTCTAAGGGAACAAACGTTCATTCACTAATGAAGTCTTTAGAGAGTTTCCGCGAACCTGTGATTTTGATTGCAGGGGGAAAAGACAAGGGAGAAGAATACGAATCCTTAGCTCCCTATGTTAAAAAGTATGTTAAAAGCCTGATTCTAGTGGGTGAAGCTAAAGAGAAGCTTAACCGAGCTATCGGTGATTTCAGTGAAACTTTTCTAGTCGGAACTTTTGAAGAAGCGGTCTATGTCGCTTATCAAAAATCTCGCTCAGGCGATGTTGTTCTTCTCTCTCCTGGTTGCGCAAGCCAGGACATGTTCAAAAACTACGAAGAGCGAGGAGATCATTTTAAGAAGATTGTTTCAACGTTCTAATATAGCGATTGAATGTAATCTTTATAGCGTTCGGCACAAACTTTTCTTTTGAGTTTTAGCGAAGGGGTGAGCTCTCCCGACTCAATCGTAAAGTCTTTGGGAAGAAGTCTAAACTTCTTAATGGTTTCAAAGCTAGCCAGGTTCTTATTGACCGAAATGATTTCATTTTCGATAAGGTCAGTCACTTTTGGATTTTTGGTCAAATCCTCATATGTAGAGAAGGTAATTCCCTGTTGGGATGCCCACTTTAATATTTCTGGCTCGTTTAAAGTGATTAAAGCGATGACATACTTTTCACGATCTCCGTAGATCATAGCTTGGCTGATAAATCTGATGCCCTTTAGCATGTTTTCCAGTTTTTGAGGGGCAATGTATTTTCCCGCAGAGGTTTTAATGAGTTCCTTTTTCCTGTCGGTGATTTTTACAAAGCCTCTTTGAGTAATCTCTCCAATGTCGCCAGTACAAAACCATCCATCCTCTGTAAATACTTCATTCGTGGCAGTTGGGTTTTTATAATACTCTCTAAAAACCATGTCCCCTCGAGTTTGGATCTCTCCATCGGCAGCTAAACGGATTTCGATGTTACCGATCGGTTTTCCTACGGTCCCAAAGTTAAAGTCATCAGGACGATTCACTGTAACGGCAGCAGTTGTTTCGGTTAGCCCGTATCCCTCAATGATTTTGATGCCTGCTGCATGGTAAAACTCACATAAATTTGCAGCCAGAGGAGCTCCACCGGAAACAGTAAGTCTGATTTGACCGCCAAACTTTTGTCTGATTTTTGAGAAGACCAATTGGTCCGCAATTTTGTATTTGATTTCTAAGGATAGAGGGATGGGTTGAAGGTCCGACTTTAGTCGAGCTACTTTTCTGCCTAGGCTAACTGCCCAATTGAAAACTGACTGGTTGAATTTTGGTTGCGCAGCTACTTCAGATTGAATTTTTGAATAAATTTTTTCATAAATTCTTGGAACGCTGATCAATACGGTTGGTTTTACTTCAATTAAATTTTGAGGAAGGGTGTTGATGTTTTCGGCAAAAGCAATATGTGTTCCGGCTATAAGCGGTAGCAGGCTTTCAATTCTTCCTAGGATGTGCGCAAAAGGTAAAAAGGCCAGCGTAGAGTCCTCGGAATTCAAAGTAACGTTATCGATAATCCCGCGTAACTCGCCTAAAAAATTGAAGTGGCTTAATACGACTCCCTTAGGCTGTCCTGTTGTCCCCGAGGTGTAACAAATCGAAGCAATATGATCGGGTAAAATGGATTCGGCGTTCTTTCTAAAATCGGCTTCTATAGTTTGGTTTTGGATAGGAGCGGCAAATTCTTCAAAAGGAATCGGAGGCGCACCATTAATGGGACTTACGGGAGATTGAAAAACAACTACCGGGAGACTCAGTTTTTTTAGAGCAAAGGCCGTCTCCAATTTTTTTACCATGGCTTCGTCTTCGGCAAAAATAAGTTTTGATTGGCTGTGCTCAATCAAGTAGGCCACATCATCAGGCGTGCTGGATTGATAAATGGGTACAGTAACGATCCCGCAACAGAGATTGGCTAGATCTGCAATAAACCACTCAGGGCGTGTGTTACTTAAAATTGCAACTCGCTCTCCGGGTTCAATCCCTAGTTTTTTGTAAGAATGAAAAATGCCTAAAACCTTTAAATGGACCTCTTTCCAAGTTACTTTTTGATAGACCCCTTGGGATTTAGCCAAATAGGCAGTTCCTTCAGGAGAAAGTTGAATTCGTTTTAAGTAGATTTCCGAGATACTCTTTCCATCAACAACTGATGCGGTCATTTTGGACTCCTTATATGCGGTCTTTAAATTGCAGTCTTTGGTTCAAATGGATAAAATATTTTACCTTATTTTTTGGGGGGTTGTTGCCTTAATCCTCTTTTTTTTGGTCTTTCAGTTGTTATTTCAAGCCTTGAAACTTCTTATTTGGCGAGAACTTAAGGAAAATCAAAAGAGCTTTTCCGGTACGGAAATCTATTGGCTGAGTTTTAACGCTACTTGTCTTGTTGTATTAGCAATGGGTTTTCTGGTGTCCTGGTTTTGGTTTCGGAGTTTAAGTTTTGGATTCCTCTCACTGTTATCGGTGCCCTTAGTCTTTCGAGGAGTTTCTTTTCAGGTGAAAAATTTTCAAAAACGCAAATTAGAAATGGCGGCCTTAACATTCTTTTATGGGCTTTTGGGGTTGATTCAATCGGGACGAGGTTTTAACTCGGCCTTATTTGACTTGACCCAAAACCAATCAACCTCCTTCACCCTTCTCTTAAGAAAGTATCTTGAAAACTATCAAGAAGGGAAGGGGTTCAGTGCAGTTTTATCCCAATTTAGAAAAAAAACGGAACTTCCTTTGATTGGTACCTATCTCGCCACTCTTGAAATGGCTTATACTCAAGGGTTGGCGGTCTCCCCGTTGTTGGAGCAGATGATTCCTTCCATGGAAGTGGAACAGCATTACCAAAAAAAGATTGAGGATTTGAGAAGGCAATCCATGGCTCAAGCTCTTCTTGCGTTTTTTGTTCCCTGGATTCTATCGGCGGTTCTTTGGTTTTTTAATCCAGAGCTATTTGTCTCTTTAAAAAATCAGGGGAGTTTCATTTGGGTTGGGGGCTTGGCGGTGGGGTTGGAAATATTAGGGGTTTGGGTCTTATGGCAAATTACAAAATTCTATTAAAACGTTTATCTCAACCCTTCTATCTTAAATGGGAGCAAAGAAAATATCGCTATGGTCTGATCTGTTTTTTTGACTCCTTGGCGCTCTATCTTAAAGCTGGATTTTCTTTGTCGTATAGTTGGCCACAAACCTTACGAGCTCTTGAGGGGACATTTTCACCGGAACTCTTAAGTGATTTGCGAGGGACGCAGGCTCAGTTCAGTGCTGAGAGTGATTTAGGCGGGCTGCTATTAGATCTAAAAAACAACTGTCGCAACGTGTCGTATCGAATGTGGTTTGGTATTCTGTGGGAGCTTTATTTAAGCGGGGCTCAATTAATTCATGGGGTTGAGGCTGTAACTTTAGCCCTACGACGCGAACAGGAGAGAGAATTTGAAATGCATTGTCGAGCCCTTCCTACTAAAGCCAACATAGTTTTGATGCTTTTCTTTTTGCCGCCTACATTTTTATGGCTTTTTATTCCCCTCATTTTAGAGATTTTGTCCCAATTTAAATAAAATAAATCGTACTTTAAACCCATGACAAAACTAGACTAAGCCATTTCTTTGGGGTTAGATTACGGAATTATTTCTTTAAATTTTTAAGGAGAGGATCTAAAGTTTTTATGGCTAAAGGCAGTGACCAAACCATGCAACAGATTGTTTCGCTTTGTCGCCGAAGGGCTTTTATTTTTCAGTCGAGTGAAATTTACGGCGGGCTGAACGGTTGTTGGGATTACGGACCTCTTGGAGTTGAGCTTAAAAGAAATATCAAGGGGTTGTGGTGGCGAGACATGGTTACACGCCGAACCGATATCGAAGGGGTGGATTGCTCCATTCTTATGAACGCTAAGGTTTGGGAAGCTTCGGGCCACGTCCAATCTTTTACCGATCCCATGGTCGACTGTTTACAATGCCGAGGTCGCTTTAGAGCCGATCACATCGTAAACAATCAATGTCCTACTTGCGGAACCAAAGATAAGTTCACAGAAGTTCGTCACTTCAACTTAATGTTTAAGACTTTTGTTGGGGCTATGGAGGATAATAGCTCTCAAGTTTTTTTGAGGCCTGAAACTTGCCAGGGGATTTTTGCCAACTTTGATAATGTGGTGAATACCTGCCGAGTAAAAATTCCTTTCGGTATAGCGCAAATTGGTAAAGCTTTTAGAAATGAAATTAACCCAAGGAATTTTACTTTTCGCTCAAGAGAGTTTGAGCAGATGGAAATGGAATTTTTCTGCCGGCCCGATAAAGAGGAAGCTACCAAGTGGTTTGAGTATTGGAAGGCAGAGAGATATCAGTGGTATTTAAAATACGGCATAAAGAAAGAAAAACTCCATTTGAGGGAGCACGAACAAAACGAGTTAGCTCATTATGCTGCAGGATGCGCTGACATTGAGTACGATTTTCCCTTTGGGCGAGCTGAGCTTGAAGGTATTGCTAATCGCACAGACTACGATCTAAAGCGTCATGCCGAGTTTAGCAAAAAAGATCTGAGCTATTTTGATCAAGCAGCTAACGCCAGATATTATCCTTATGTAATCGAGCCCTCGGCCGGCGCAGATCGTGCGACTTTGGCTTTCTTAGTTGATGCCTATGAAGAAGAGGCAGAGAGAACAGTTTTAAGATTTCATCCAGAGGTGGCCCCTGTGAAAGTGGCCGTATTTCCTTTAGTAAATAAAGAGGGAATGCCGGAGATGGCAGAGAAGATCTTTTTTGATTTGAAGAAAAGATGGAATTGCTACTTTGATGATAAAGGGGCGGTAGGTCGAAGGTATCGTCGACAAGACGAGATCGGCACTCCTTTCTGCATCACTGTGGATGGGGAGAGTGCGAAATCTAATTCGGTTACCGTTCGGGAGAGAGACTCGATGGCGCAGGTTCGAGTTTCGATTGATGGCCTAGTAGAGCATCTTTCGAAAAGTTTGGCTTCGGGGGATTGATGCAAGTTTACTTTTTTGGGAACGCAAAAGCTGACGGAAATAAAGATCAGAAGGCTTTGCTTGGAGGTAAAGGGGCCAATCTGGCTGAGATGACTCGAATCGGTTTGCCGGTTCCTCCAGGGTTTACAATAACCACAGAAGTCTGCAACTATTTTTACAATAATAAAGATCAATATCCCAAGGGTTTTTCTAAAGAGGTTGAAGAGTCTTTAGTTAAAATTGAAAAGCTAATTGGGGCAAATTTTGGGAATTCGGAAAATCCCTTGTTGGTCTCTGTTCGCTCGGGCGCTCGAGCCAGTATGCCCGGCATGATGGATACGATTCTCAATTTAGGGCTAAATGACACAACACTTTCTGGTCTTATAATACAGTCAAAAGACGAGAAGTTTGCTTACGATGCTTATCGTCGATTCATTCAAATGTACTCCGATGTTGTTCTTGGCGTTTCTTCTCACCATTTTGAGACCTTGTTAGACGATGCAAAACGCAGGGCCGCAGTCGCAAGCGATAATCAATTGCCAGCGGCTGAACTAAAAAAGTTAGTCGCAGATTTCAAACAAACGGTCTTACGAGAGACCGGACGACCCTTTCCTCAGGATGTTCAAGAACAGTTATGGGGTGCGATAGGGGCTGTGTTTAAATCCTGGATGAGTTCGAGGGCCGTTAGCTATCGACGCATTCACAAGATACCAGAGAATTGGGGAACAGCCGTGAGTGTTCAAGCCATGGTCTTTGGGAACATGGGGGATGATTGTGCAACGGGAGTTGCCTTTACAAGGGATCCTTCGACGGGCGAGCGTAGGTTTTTTGGTGAGTATTTACAAAACGCTCAAGGCGAAGATGTGGTCGCGGGAATAAGAACCCCGTGTCCCATTAACAAAGAATCGTCCAACGGGTCTGAACTTCCGACTTTAGAGGCTCAATTTCCCAGAGCTTATCAAGAGTTGGTTGAGCTCTACAAAAAGCTTGAACATCACTTTTTGGATATGCAGGACATTGAGTTCACTATTCAGAAAAATAAGCTCTATTTGTTACAGACAAGAACGGGAAAACGAACGGCTTCAGCTTCGGTGAGAATCGCAGTTGATATGGTGAATGAGGGCTTGATTAGCACTGACGTTGCGATTTTGAGAGTCGCCCCTGAGCAGCTTGAACAATTACTTCATCCCAGACTTGATCCTAAGGCCGCAAAGACGGTGATGGCCAAGGGTTTACCTGCTTCTCCGGGAGCTGCTTCGGGAGAAGTTGTTTTCTCCTCTGAAGAGGCAGAGACTTTGAAGAAGGCAGGGAGAAAAGCCATCTTGGTTCGTCATGAGACATCTCCCGAAGATATTGTGGGGATGGATGCCAGCGAAGGGATTTTAACAGCCCTAGGGGGAATGACCTCTCATGCAGCAGTAGTGGCTCGTGGGATGGGTAAGCCATGTGTGGCCGGTTGCGGTGCCATCAGTATCGATTACAAAAATCAGGTTTTCAAAGTTTCTCAATACGTAGTGAAACGTGGCGAAGTGATTACTATTGATGGAGCTTCTGGCGAAGTGATTTTAGGGCACGTTCCGACTGTGAACAGTCAGCTAGATGAGTATTTCGCCGAATTAATGAATTGGGTAGATGAAAAGAGAGTTCTAAGAATTAGAGCCAATGCCGAAACTCCTCACGACGTAAAAGTGGCGAGAACTTTTGGGGCTGAGGGTGTGGGGCTATGTCGAACTGAACATATGTTTTTTGAGGAAACTCGGCTCACCTCGGTTAGAGAAATGATCTTAGCCGATACGCGATCTCAGAGAGAAGCTGCCCTGGCCAAAATATTTCCGATGCAAAAGGAAGATTTCATTTCCATTTTTCGAGAAATGAAGGGGTATCCGGTTACGGTGAGACTTCTCGATCCTCCTCTTCACGAGTTTTTGCCCAAAACCGAAGAAGAAATTGCACAAGTGGCCAGACTTCTTAATACTTCAAAAGAAGCTCTTAGTGTAAAAGTGTCCTCGCTTCATGAGTTTAACCCCATGCTGGGTCATCGAGGGTGTCGGGTTGGGATCAGCTATCCGGAAATCTATGCCATGCAGGTTAGAGCCATTATGGAAGCGGCCTGTGAATTGGTGAATAAAGAAGAGTTCAAGATTGAGCCGGAGATTATGGTTCCCTTTATTGGAACTTTGGAAGAGTTCAAAATTCTAAAAAACGAAATTAGGGAAATTTGTGAACAAGTTTTAAAGAAATACCCCTTTAAATTGACTTATTGCATTGGAACGATGATTGAGATCCCTCGAGCCGCTTTAATCGCTGACAAAATGGCTGCTGAGGCCGACTTTTTTTCGTTTGGGACCAATGATCTCACTCAGATGACGCTTGGGCTATCTCGCGATGATTCTGGATCTTTTTTGCCTAGATACATTGAAAGAGGTGTTTTTAGCGTAGATCCTTTCGTTTCGTTGGATCAAGATGGTGTTGGAGAATTGGTCAAGATCGGATGTGAGCGGGGTAGAAGTGGAAACTCCAGTCTCAAAATTGGGATTTGCGGAGAACATGGGGGGGACACATCTACGATTGAATTCTGCCAAAGGTTAAAGTTTAATTACGTTAGCTGTTCGCCCTTCCGGGTTCCAGTGGCTCGGTTGGCAGCAGCACAGGCAGCATTAAAAAACAAAAAGTGAATAGAGAGAAATGAGACTAAAAAGACTCGAACTGCAGGGCTTTAAATCGTTTTTGGATAGAACTATTTTAACCTTCGAACCAGGAATTACGGGTGTAGTCGGCCCTAATGGTTGCGGAAAAAGTAATATCGTTGATGCGATTCAATGGGTGATGGGGGAACAAAGTGCCAAGCATCTTCGTGGCGACTCCATGACTGATGTTATTTTTAATGGCTCTGATACGAAAGCCCCTACTTCAATGGCCGAAGTGAGCTTGGTTTTAGATCGCCAAGGCACAACTCTTTCTCCGGCGTTTGCTGTTTTTGATAAATCGGATGAGATCGCAGTCACTAGGCGCGTGTATCGAGATGGAACCGGAGAATACCTAATTAATAAAGTTTCTTGTCGTTTAAAAGATATTCATGAGCTTTTCATGGATACTGGGGTGGGAAAACGGGCCTATTCAATTATTGAGCAAGGTCAGATTGATCGGATGATCAATGTTAAACCCGAAGAAAGACGACATCTTTTTGAAGAGGTTTCGGGAATTACCAAATACAAAGCAAAGCGGAAAGAGGCCGAGAGAAAGCTGGAAGCGACTCGAGCCAATATGCAACGGTTGCAGGACATTATCATTGAACTTGAAAAGCAAATTCGTAGCCTTAAAGTTCAAGCCACTCGAGCCAAGAAATATAAAGAACTTAAATCCGAATTAGAAACCGTTGATCTTCATCTTTTGGGAAGAAATCTTTTCACCCATAAAAATCAGATCGAAACTTTGTCTCTAACCAAGAATGATTTGGTTAACCAGCGTTCGGAGTCGGACGCGCTATTTGCCGAAGTTGATTCTGAATTGACATCAGCTGAAGTTTTAAGAATTGATCAGGAGAAGAGCTACCAGTCTCTTAGCGAAAAGGAACGAGATCTCTCGTTAGGTTCTCAGAAGCTTGAGAACCAAATTAATCTTTTAGAAGAAAGAAAAAGTTTCTTAAGCCAGACCGTTGAGGAAAATCTTCAGGAACAGGAGCGTCTTCGAGAGGAGATTTCTATATTAACAGCTCAAGAGCAAACAGAAGTTCAGGAAAGAGAAGCGGTTGCCGAGGGAATGGTTCAAATCGGAGAGGGAATTCAAGCTCGCGAACAAGAAATTCGATTAATTCAAGATGAAAAACAGCGAGCCACACACAAAAGAGATATTCTTAATCATAGAAAAACTCAAAGCTCGCACCGGTTGGTTACTTTAGAAAGCCAGATTCAAAACTTTGAGGCTAAAGAACTGGACTTTAACGAAAGAAAAATTCAATTCGCTAACCGTCAAAGCGAAATTCAGACCGGAATTGAAAGCCATCGAGAAGTTTGGGGGCAGGTGGAGAGTAAAATTTCGGATTGCTTGGCTCGAGCTAATCAGGCCGAGGGAGAAGTTTCAGTTTTATCGGCCGATTTAGAAACAAGTTCGAGTCGTTTATCAGAGCTAGAAAAAATATTATACGACTCTAGGGAGAGCTACCATACTCAAAAGTCTAGGTTGGATTCTTTAAAAGAATTACAACAAAACCTAGAAGGATATTCCCCTACAGCCCGTGAAATTTTATCTCAACTGGAAGGAACTGGGATTGATGCGGTTCCTTTAGCTGAAGTCTTAAAGCCCTCCAAAGAGATTGAAGACCATCTTGAGACTCTTCTTGGGGCTGACATGAACACTTTGGTTGTGTCGACTGCCGATGAAGCCAAGCATTTGGCCAATCTCATTACTGAGAAGAATCTAGAGCGAGTTAAAATTCTAGCCTTAAACGATCTGGAACCCAATTCTCCCATGGTATCGCCTCCCACTGAGGGGGTTGCTTTGCTTAATTTGATCGAGGTTACTCCAGGTTACGAGGGAGTAGCGCGGTGGTCGCTTGGGGATTGTTTTATGGTTTCTGAAGCGGATCGGCTTTTTGCTTTACGCTCGCATCATAAAAATATCACTTTGCTGAATCAAACCAATAAGACCATTAGTCATGATGACTGTTCGATTTCGAGCGGAAACATGCCGACACGAACAGGGGTTTTTGCTCGGCGCAGAGAAATCGATGAACTTATCAACGTGGCCACTCGATTAGAA
>Ga0194122_10003757_pt1 | contig 15233 bp, 13 predicted proteins | sample TA2MahCa10mmetaG_FD_155487 | JGI IMG/M metagenome (GOLD analysis project Ga0194122, IMG submission 155487) | Freshwater microbial communities from Lake Tanganyika, Tanzania - TA2015021 Mahale Deep Cast 10m | ecosystem: Environmental > Aquatic > Freshwater > Lake | place: Tanzania: Lake... | reverse complement strand
GCCTGCGCCCTACCACTATGGCAGGGCTTTTCCACAGCCGGCCGTCGACGACGACTGTGGAAATCTCCTCTCTCGTGTTTCCCTTTCATGGAAACTATAAGGGGGCAGCGTGATGGCGGCGATTCCCGCCTCGCGCAGCCACGCTGCCGTGCCGTCCGTGCTGGCGTCATCCACCACGATCAGCTCGAAGTCCCGGAATGTTTGCGCCTCGATGCTGGCCACCGCGCGGGCCAACTGCTGGCGCCGGTTGTGCGTGGGAAGAATCACGGAAACTGCACGCATCGGCTACACCGCCGTCTCTTCGTTGGCCGCCGGCGAGTTCACGGTCTGCACGGCAGCAAGCCGCCGTCTGCGCAGCCGTTCCGCGATGAATCCGGCCAGATTCGCCGCTTCCCAAAGCACGATCAACCCTGCCATCGCAACGGCGCGCACCGGACCGCGCCACCGCAACTCGGGCGCGATGAGCACGGGTAGATGAAAGTGAAACGCGAGGCTCTACAGAAAACTCGCGCCCGGGCGCACCGCCGAACCATGAAACTGCGCGGCGCCTCGGCCATACTGGAAAAACTTGCGCGCAAAGCCCGCCAGATTCATGCGCTCATCATGCTCCACCACGGCGCCAGCCACACGCGTTAGTTCGAACCCCGCGGCGAGCCACCGGCGGCAGATCTCGCGGTCTTCCGCCGTGCGGAGCCGTTCGTCAAAGCCGCCCATGGCGCGCAACTCGGCCAGCGGAAACGCGAGGTTGTTCGACGCCAGCAGGCGTTCATGACCCACCGCCGCGCGGTCATGCCGCGAAAGCAGCAACAGGATCAACTGCGCGGCGTCGGCATACGGGTCCTCAGGCAGTCCGTTGAAGGTCGCCCCGCCCGCCGCCACCGGAGGCTTCCCGCTTACACCCGCCGCCAGGGCCGCCACCCAACCGGACTGCGGGCGGCAATCGTCGTCGGTGAACAACGCAATTTCGCCGCGTGCCACCGCCAGGCCCCGGTTGCGTGCCCCCGCCGGACCGGCGCCTCCCGCTTCCGCCAGCCGCAGCCGTAAGGCGTCCCGAAACGGCGCCGCCACCGGAGCCAGATCTTCGTCCCCGCCGTCTGAGACCACCTGCTACCGTCTAGCGCCCGCGCCAGCACGCCCATCTCCGCGGCACGCCGCGAACTGTGGAGGAAGGCGTTTCGGCCCTCGCAAGTGGCGGTCATTGAGGAGACCGCCGGGCCGTTGATGGAAGAGTTTGGCTACGAGCGCGAAGCCGCGCCGCCCACGGCCCTGCAGCACGCCCGGGCATCCGCCGAATGCATCTTCGAGGTCGGCGCCCAAACCCTATCGCGCGTTCCGCCTGCGTTCTTTCGCTATCTGCAGCCCACCAACCTCGCGGCCGAGTCGCGCTGGATTGGCCGCGCCGGACAGTTCTGCTGGAGCCTCCGCCCGCGGCCCGCCGACTTGAAGTGACCTTGCCATCTTTGCGACCATGGGTGATGACTTTCTAACCTATGTCCAAACGTGAATTTCAAACCGAAGTCAGCCAGCTTCTCCATCTGATTGTTCATTCGCTGTACTCGCACCCGGAGATCTTCCTCCGCGAGCTCGTCTCGAACGCCTCTGACGCGCTTGACAAGTTGAAGTATCTGACGCTCACCGACGAAGCGTTCAAGCCGCTGGCCTTCGATCCCAAGATCGAACTCGTTCTCGATGAAGAGAAGAAGACGCTGACCGTTTCCGACAACGGCATCGGCATGAACGAAGAGGACCTCGTGTCCCACCTCGGCACCATCGCCCGCTCCGGCACCAAGAACTTCCTCGCCAATCTCACGGGTGACGCCAAGTGCGACTCCAACCTGATCGGGCAGTTCGGCGTCGGCTTTTATTCGGCGTTCATCGTGTCAGACCGCGTGGAAGTCATCAGCCGCAAGGCCGGCGAAGACCAGGCGTACCTGTGGACCAGCGACGGTAAGTCCGGCTTTGACATTGGGCCCGCCGCGCGTGAATCGCAGGGCACCAGCGTCACCGTGCATTTCAACGAGGCTGGCGCCGAGTACTCGAACGGCTGGAAACTCCGCGAGATCGTCCGCAGATACTCGAATCACATCGCGTTCCCCATCCACCTCACCTCCACGGAAAGCGAGTGGAATGAGGAGGAGAAGAAGTCGGTCCCCACGCGGAAGACCGAGCAGGTCAACTCGGCCAGCGCGCTGTGGAAGCGTTCCAAGTCCGAGCTCACCGACGAAGACTACCGCGGGCTCTACAAAACCATCTCCGGCGACTATGAAGACCCGCTCTTCTGGTTCCACACCCAGGCCGAGGGAACTAACGAATACACCACCCTCTTCTACGTGCCGTCGCAGGCGCCCTTCGATCTCTACCGTGCCGACTACCGTCCCGGCGTCAAGCTCTACGTCAAGCGCGTCTTCATTACCGATGATGCCAAGGATTTACTCCCCACTTACTTGCGTTTCCTCCGCGGCATCATCGATAGCGAGGATCTGCCGCTCAACGTCAGCCGCGAAATCCCGCAACAGAACCGCACGCTGGCCGCCATCCGCAGCGCCAGCGTCAAGAAGGTGCTGAACGGGCTCAAGGGCATCGCCGCCGACAATCCTGAGCAGTACGCCAAGTTCATCGAGCAGTTCAATCGCCCGCTCAAAGAGGGGCTCTATAGTGACTTCGCCAACAAGGAGTTACTCCTGGACCTCCTCCGCGTGAAGACCACTAAGTCTGACGGCTGGACGAGTTTTGCCGACGTCAAAGGCCGCATGCAGGAAGGCCAGAAGGCGATCTACTTTATCAGTGGCGGCCCCGGCGCGCAGCTCCGTACTTCGCCGCTCCTGGAGATCTATAGGAAGAAAGAGATCGAAGTTCTGATCCTGGATGACGAGATTGACGAGTTCGTGTTCGCCGGCCTCGATAAGTACGGCGACATCGATCTCAAGGCCGTCAACAAGACCTCGGCCGGCGAAGACCTCAAAACTGGCGAGGATAAGGGCAAGAGCGAAGATCTGAAGCCGCTGCTTGCCAGGCTGACGGCGGCGCTGGGAGCCCGGGTGAAGGCGGTTCGCGCGTCGATGCGCTTAGCCGACAGCCCCTCCTGCATCGTCTCCGACGAGGACGAGCCCAGCCTCAAGATGCGCCAGATGATGCGAGCCATGGGCGAGGCCGGTACCGGCCTGCCGGACGCAAAGCCCATCCTCGAAGTGAACCCCGATCACGAAATCGTGAGGAAGCTCCAGGCATCGCCAGACGAAACCTTCGTTACCGACGCGGCTTTCCTGTTACTGGATCAGGCCATTCTCCTCGAAGGCGTAGCGCTGGAAGACCCCGCCGCCTTCGTACAACGCCTCAACCGAGTCCTGGCCAAAGCCGTCTAAGCTGTCCGTATAGGGCAGGCTCATAGCCTGCGGTGGGTCCGCCACGTCCGCCCGTGTACGTCCACAGAAAAAACGCAGTTACGCCGTGTGCTTCTGGAGAGTCCCTCAACTTACCCACCCAGCCGCGCCCGCACGGAGCGCGGCGGCAAATAGATGTCCGCTCACCGCCCGGCCCTCGCCCGCGCGCCGCGAGTCCGTCAATGGGCAAGTTCCCCGGGCATCAATTCCCTCTACGCCAGATCAGCCCCCCCCTCATTGATTCATGAGCTGAGCTTCTTCCCTCCGGCAACGCCCCAAACGTCTCGGCCGGCAGCAGTTCGCCGCTCCCCGGCACACGCCAGCGGATAAACTGCCACGCCCCCGGTTCGCAAGCCACCACGCGGCGGGCCGCCAGGTCCACCGCCGCCCAACTCGGCGCGCCGCGGCGAACGCGGACGTGGTAGCGGCGCGGCTGAATTCCCCCCCCCGTTTCGGCGTCCCAGACGATCAGTGCGCCATCACGCGACCCGGACGCCAGCCGCCGCCCGTCCGGGCTCCACGCCACGCTCCGGACGGTCCCGCCCTGCCCCGTCTGCAACGCCAGCGCCAGTGGTCCCTCTATCGGTGGCGTTACGCTCCGGCCCTCGCATAACACAGCCCGCGCCGCGCGTGTGGAAGGCTGCGGCGGTTTCGGTCCACGACAACCGCCGCGCTCAGCGCGCCAGGAAGATCATGGACGCCTTGGTGAGCTGATGCTTGCCGTCAGCCCACGATACAGCTTCGACGCGGACACCACACCGAGGGCACTCCACTCAGCGCATGCGATAAAGCAAGAACACCAGGAACCCCAGATGGGGATGAACTCAAAGCGCCGCTCGCCGAGGTGATCGTAGCCGGCGCGGGTTGCTGGCAACCCGCGCAGACGCCGCCGGAACCTTTGCGCGAACGCACGGTCACTTCGATGCTCTTGTAATCTGACGAGAAAACGGTCTGTTGATAAACGAATCCGTGAAAGCGGTGGCAGTGGTTTAGAACCGTGAGCAGGTCCATGGGGCGTACAAATGCGAAGGCTTCTACTTCCAAGCATGCCACTCCCACGCCGGCCGTGACCTCACCCCGCACCCAGGCCTACGGCCACGATCTCCACGCGTGGCCGCGGTCGTGGAGGGGAGGCGAGGAAGATCTTCCGCCCGGCGAAGAACTCGTGGCCTGCTTCAGACCGTTCATCGCGTGCTTGGCGGCCTCCGACTTGGCGCCCACGACGATCCGGCGGCACGTCGATAATTTTGTGGCTCCTGGGCGGGCGCATCAATACCGATCTCCACGAGACGCCACGGCTTCGCAAGCGGCCGGTCCGTCAGGTGCTCCAGCAAGCCGTCGACGACGACGAGGGCGGGCCGCTCCTGCACGGCGGGGTGGACGAACAACAACAACGATTTTTCGATGCGACGTGCCGTAAGCTACGTCGCTTCCTCAGCAGCACGAGTTAGCCCACTCACCCACAGATTCCTCGAGGGCCGGGGGCGCGATGTGCCACGTTGTTAGCTGAATTCGCGTTGCTTCAAGCTCGAGCATGCCGGTTCATCGTCATCGGATTGGGTGGGTCAGTGTTTTGCGAGCACGTGCCGGTCGTTTCTCTCGCGCGCCGAAGCCAAGACGCGAGTGATCCCCTGAGTGATGGGCCACGGCTCCGATAACCTAGAGTATGTGAAGTAGTGAGTCGGCTATTTCAGTCGCGCGCTGCCAGCCTCTTCAACGTGTGGCCGCGCCTTCGTCGATCAATGGCCCCGAACCACCCTTTCCACGTCAATTGCTCACGCCGGTGTGTTCCTGGTCCACCCGCGCTCGCATGCGGCACACGTTGGGCGAGTAGTAGTCGGCGCCGCCAATATCCATCGGCATCGCTGCGAAGTAACCGTCATGTCATCAGGACACAGATGGTGGGCTTTCTGAAGCGTTAAGTCCTCGAACTACTAGTACGAAAGGTCCGGCGATCCGGCTAGCTCACTCAAAATAAAAGACAAAATGCTATCCTTGAGCTATATCGACAGAGTCGTATAAGACCGATACGATAGTGTTCCAAAGCACCATGATGTCCACCTCCACCACTCCGGCCTCGGTTTGTGTGGCCGGTTGCGGCCACTGGGGCAAGAAGCTGGTCCGCAATTTTCATCAGCTCGGCAAACTGGGCGGAGTGTTCGATGCCAACCCTGAACATCTCGCCAAATTCGGTGAGCAGTATCCGGGCGTCAGGCAGGTTGCCTCGTTCGGAGCAGCGATCGCCGATCCGTTGGTCAACGCCGTGGCGATTGCCACACCAGCCGAACTGCATGCGCGCATGGCGATTCAGGCGCTCGATGTCGGCAAGGACGCGTTTGTTGAAAAGCCGCTCGCGCTCACGCCCGAAGACGGCCAGGCGATGGTTGACGCTGCGCGGCGCAACAACCGGATTCTGATGGTGGGCCACCTGCTCATTTATCACCCGGCGATCCAGGCGATCAAGGAACTGATCGACAAAGGCGAGTTGGGGCGCGTCGAGTACCTTTATTCAAGCCGCCTCAGCATGGGCAAGACCCGGCGCGAGGAAAATGCGTTGTGGAGTTTTGCGCCGCACGATGTTTCGATCCTGCTGCTGCTCACCGGGCAGACGCCGATGCAGGCGACGGCCGTCGGCGGCACCTATCTGCAGCCGAATATCGCCGACGTCACCGTGTCGAACCTGTTGTTTGAAAGCGGCACGCGCGCGCACATCTTTGTGAGCTGGCTGCCTCCGTACAAAGAGCAGCGCCTTGTGGTGATCGGTTCCAAGAAAATGGTGGTTTTCGAGGACTCGCGCTCGACCGATAAGGTGATGATCTACGCAAAGAGATCGCCTGGCGCAACGGCAATTTCGAAGTGTCGCAGCCCAAGAGCGCGCCGGTGGCGTTTCCCGCCGATGAGCCGCTCCGGATGGAGCGCCAGGAGTTCATCGATTGCGTGGAGCAGCGCCGCACGCCACGGACGCCGGGCGAGGACGGCGTGAAGGTGTTGCAGGCCAGCCAACGGTCGCTTGAAATGAACGGGGCGCCTGTACAGATCACTCCACTGTCGCGCGTGGGATAAGCGAGTACCCCAAAAAACGAAAAAGAGGATCATGGCGGAAGAGAAAAACTATTACGTGCACCCGTCGTCGCATGTCGATGAGCCATGCGCGATTGGAGCGGGCACCAAGATCTGGCATTTTCGTATGTCAGCGCCAACGCCGAGATCGGCTAGAAGTGCAGTTTCGGGCAGAACGTCTTTATCGCCTCGGGCGTGAAGATCGGCCGGAACTGCAAGGTGCAGAACAACGTGTCACTGTATGCGGGCGTAGTGTTGGAAGACGATGTGTTTTGCGGGCCATCGTGCGTGTTCACCAACGTGACCAATCCGCGGTCGCAGATTGTGCGGCATTCGCAGTATGCCACCACGCTGGTGAAGCGCGGCACGTCGATCGGCGCCAACGCGACGATCGTTTGCGGCTCGACTCTCGGGCGCTATGTGTTTGTGGCGGCCGGCGCCGTGGTGAAGGGCGACATTCCGGATTACGCGCTGATGATGGGCGTGATTGCCAAGCAGAAGGGCTGGATGAGCCGGCATGGCCACCAGCTCAAGGAACGGAACGCCGAAGGGCACCTTGTGTGCTCGGAATCGAAATGGCGCTATGAGGAACGCAATGGAATTTTGCGGCGCCTCGATTGGGACGAAGACAAGGCGCTCGCTTAATCAAATTAGAAGAAGAAAGAGGAAGACGACAACCAATGTCAGGCACGGCAGCAACCCGCAAAGTGCAATTGCTCGATCTGAAGGCGCTGCATGCGCCGATTCGGGATGAGATTCTTGCTGAGGTGACGCGCGTGATCGACGCGCAGAGCTTCATCATGGGCCCGGACATCAAGGAGCTCGAAAAGGAAATCGCCGCCTACTGCCAGGTGCAGTATGCCTATGGCTGCGCCAACGGCTCGGATGCGCTGCTTCTCGCGTTGCTCGCCGCCGGCATCGGCCATGGAGACCGCGCGCTGACGACGCCGTTCACCTTCTTTGCCACGGCTGGTGCGATTGTGCGCGCGGGTGCGGTGCCCGTGTTTGCCGATATCGACCCGGTGACGTTCAACATCTGCCCCGATCAGGTGGCCGATGTGGTGCGTAAGTGCCCGGGCATCAAGGCCATGATTCCGGTACACCTGTTTGGCGGCGCCGCGAATATGGATCCGCTGATGAAGGTGGCCGCCGAGCGCGGCTTGAAGGTGATTGAAGACGGCGCGCAGGCGATCGGCGCCGAGTACAAGGGCAAGCGCCTGATGTCGATCGGCGACATCGGAACCATCAGCTTTTTCCCGTCGAAGAACCTCGGCGGCTTTGGCGACGGCGGGGCGGTGACAACGAACGACGAGGGCCTCGCGCAGAGGCTGTCCGCGTTGCGCGTGCATGGGTCGAAGAAGAAGTACTACCACGAGTGGGTGGGCGTGAACTCGCGCCTCGATACGCTGCAGGCGGCGATTCTGCGCGTGAAGTTGCGGCATCTCGACAAGGAAACTTTCGGCCGCCAGAAGAACGCCGAGATCTGGCGTACGTTGCTGGCCGGCTCGGGCGTCACGCTGCCCGTGGTGCCTGACTATACCACGCGCCACGTTTACAACCAGTTTGTGATCCGGAGCCCGAAGCGCGACGCGCTCAAACAGCACCTAGCCGACAACGGCGTGGGCACCGAGATCTACTATCCGCTGTCGATGCACGAGCAGCAATGTTTTGCCAACCTCGGCTACCGCAAGGGAGACTTCCCTGAGTCTGAGCGCGCGGCCGCCGAGTCGCTGGCGATTCCGGTTCACTCGGCGCTGCCGAAGGAAGACATGGAATACGTGGCTGGCTTGATCCGCGCCTTCAGCGCGTAAGCAGTCGGCTCCGGGCATATCGTATTGGTGGTCGAGTCGGTGGACCGCGGCGGCCTCGAACGCATGGCGCTCGATCTGGCTGTTGCGCCAAGAGCGGCTTGGCCACACCTCTTCTCAACGCCTCCTGCGCGGCGACAACGTGGTCCGTCTCGATGCCTTGAAATCGAGTCCGTTTCATGCCGCCGTGGCGGTGGAATTAGGCCAGCCGTAACGACGGCGCCAAAATTATACGCTAAGGAAAATGAAGACCCGCCACACCGCAGAAAACAAGTGCTTTATCAAACTCACCCAGCTTGCTCTCGCCCGGCCTTCACTTCGATTTTCGACCGCCAGCAAGTTGTTGATAACGCAAGGCCGCTTCCGGCTTAGCGTATAAAATTGGCCGAAACGTTACGGCTGGGCAAGTCTGACCGGAGGCCGGCTTTCTCCGATGTGGCCTAAAAGTACAAGCGGAGACGGGCGCCCGCGGTGAGGGGCTGCACAACGCGGGTGCCCACGAATACCGATTGGAAGTTATAGAGCGCTGTGCGGTTGGTGAGGTTCGAGATTTGGATGGAGGCATCCCACCGGCGGCGTTGGGAACTGGCGTCGACGCGTTCGTAGCCGAAGCTGGCGTCGATGATGGTCCGGGGCCGCACGCGCGCGGGAGTGCCGGTGAGGTTGACGTAGGGAAGTAAGTCGGAGTGGTCCGGATCTGCCGCAACTTCGTCCGGGTCAGAAGGGTTGGCGACGAGGCCCGAGTCATAACGCGCTGAGCCGGTCGCGTAGAATCCGCCACGGTGGTTGTAAGTGACGATGGCATGCGCGGCGAGCGGCTGATCATGGTCAATGAGGAACGGGCCGGCCGAGAGCGCGTCCACGGCTTCGTTGCCGATGTAGAGGCCGCCGGTGAACGGCGGCGTGGAGACGGCGCGCGAGCGCGTCAGGCTCACCGTTGCGCCCCAGCCACGCGAGGTGCGCGGAACGGTGAAGCGTGCTTCGACGCTGTTGATGCGGCTAGCCTCCAGCGTGATCGGGAAGATGATGCCGGTGTTGAGGAAGTTGTTATTGTCCTGCTGATCTTTTCCGCGTTTGTGATAGTAAGTGACGGTGATGCTGGCGTGGCGCGCGACGGCCTGTTGCAGGCCGGCTTCGAGAAAGTCCTGGCGCTCCGGGCGGATCACGACGGGCCGGCCGGCGAGCGCTTCCTGGACGGCAGACGGAGCGAGCGAGGCGGCCTCGGTGGAACTGGATAGAAGTAAGTTCTCGTTGGGCGGCGTCTGGTAGAGGCGATTATACGAAGCGCTGAAAACCGTGGACGTCTCATGCAGGTGGTACGCGATGCCAACGCGCGGCTGCCACTGCGTGCCACGCGCGAGGAAGCGATAGGAATCGAAGCGGAGGCCGAGCGAGAGCTGCCAGCGGGAGCCCAGGCGGAGTTGATCCTGCAGGTAGCCTGAGTCAAGCGCGCCGGTGGCGCGGCCCGCAAACTGGAACGGGCGGAGGTTGGCGTTGTCCGCGCCAAGGGCCGGGTCTGTAGCGGCGAAGGTAAAGGCCTCGCTGACCGGAAAGCGCTGCACGTCGAACCCTGCCCGGAGATTGTGGATGCCTTGGACGGCGCTCCAGCGCAGGCCCGCCGTGCCCGTCGAAAGGTGGCGCTCTTGCGATGCAGTTACCGGTGTGTCCCCGCTGCTGGGCCGCAGGCGCGAGTCCGCCGTCCGGTAGGTGGCGATCGCCTCGAGCACGGAAGACGGTGTTAGGGTGCGGACCCAGTCGAGCGAGCCTGAGGCGTCGCGCAGAAGCTGGCGCTGGTCCATGCCGGCGGCATGCTGGGAGCGAAGGTTTGCCAGTTCGAACGAAGAACGCCCGGTGAGGCCGCTGAGGCGGAGAACGTCTCGCGCCGAGGCCCGCCAGTCCAGCCGGAGAAACGCGCGCTCGGAATTACCGCCGTTGTGGAGATTGTCGAGCGAGACCGCGTCAAGGTACCGGTTGGATTTCATGGTGTTGACGGTGGCTGAGTAACCGAGCCGGCCGCCGGGGGCCTCGCCGCTGAACTGAGTTACCTGCGAAAGCAGGTCGAAGCGGGCGGCGCTCAATGCGGTGGACCCGGCCAGGCGCCGGCCGGAGCCGAGACCGGAGCGCGTGGTGACGTTGGCGACGGCGGAGACCTTTGAACCGTACTCGGCGGGGATGTTACCGGTGAATAACTCGACGGTACGGACGATGTTAGGGTCCACGGCGTTGGCGAACGCGCCTGTAAGTTGATCGGTGACCGGCATGCCGTCAATCACGTAGGTCATCTGGTTATGCGCGCCGCGCGGGTGAATCGCGCCGTTGGCGTTTTGCGCAAAGCCGGGGAAGGTGACGATCACCGATTCCAGGCCCCGGCTGCTGGTAGAGCGCGAAAGGCGGTGAATATCGGTGCTGTTGATCTGGGCGCGGGTGCCGGTTTGCGCGGGGTCGACTACCAGGGACGCGGACTCGTCGTCCACGACCGTGACGGACTGGCGGCTTTCGGCAACTCCAAGGCGGATGGAGATCTCGACGGGGACGGCGGAGCGGATCGCCACGCGGCGCTCGAAGCGGGCAAAGCCGGGGTGATCGACGGCGACGGTATAGGTCTGGAGCGGAAGGTTGCGGAGGGCGAACGCACCGGTGGAACTGGTGTGCGTGCTTTCGTGGAAGTTGGTTAGCTGATGCGAGACGACGACGGTGCCGGCGGGAATGGGCGCGCCGGTTGAGTCTTGGAGGACACCGGTCAGCGTGCCTCCGGTGGACTGCGCCTGGAGGGAAGATGTTATCAGGAGCGACAACCCCACAACGCAACTCCGGAAGTGGCGGGCTGAAGCCCGCCGCAGGCTAAAGCCTGCCCTACACGGACGCTCTTTGTTAGACATGGCGGTGGCGGCTGGTAGCGGTGAGCCAGTTACGGAACATCTGGGCGAAGTTTCGCGCTTGTTGATTCGTGCGGAGGGCTGCGACGGAGTAGCGCATTTTGCGGCGCCAGTTGGGGTATTGCCAGGTGGTTCCCGGCATGTTCTGCTGATCGAGTTCCTTGGTGAGGTCTTCCTGGTTGAGCGTCATCAACATGGAAGGCGTGCGGGCGAGGAAGCCGATGATGGCATTGTGAATTTCGCCGGAGAGCTCCGGACCGTCGGCCGCGGAAATCGGATAGTCCGCGGGCAGCAGGTTTTGTTCGATCAGACGCTCCAGCATGCGGCGCTTTTCATCGCGGCGCGAGGCTTGCCAGGACTGATAGCCGGCGTCGTCTGCGATCAGACCCAGCGAACGGCGGACCTCAATATCGTGTCCGGCCCAGAAGCCCGCGAGCGTGGGCAGATCGTGCGTGGTGGAGGAGACGAGGGCCTGAGGCGGGTAGTCCTCCGGGCGCTTGAAAGAGCCGTCAGAGTTGCGTTCAAAGTAGAAGAGCCGGTAACTCAGGATGCCGTGATCCTGGAGCGCGGTGCGTTGCTCGGGCTCCACCGTGCCGAGGTCTTCGCCGATGATGAGTAATTGGTAGCGGACGCTTTCTAGCGCCAAAACGCCGAGTAAGTCATCCGGAAAGTCGCGCACATAAGTGCCTTGCGCCGGGCCGGAGCCGTCGGGCATCCAGAATAGGCGAAACAGGCGCATTACGTGATCCATACGGAGCGCGCCGCCGTGGCGGGCGCTTTTGCGGATCGTCTCGGAAAACAGGCGATAGCCGTCGGCACGGTGGGCTTCGTGGTTGGGCGGCGGGAACGACCAGTCCTGCCCTTCGGGCGCGAATGCGTCCGGGGGCGAACCCACGCGGCAGCCGCTCACATAGAACTTACGATGTGCCCAGAGCTCGGCGCCGCACTTATCGGTGGCGAGGGGCAGATCGTGAAACAGCCCGATCTCCATGCCGCGCGCCTTGGCATGGGCCTGTGCGCCGGCGGCTTGCACGTCAAGCTGCCACTGGATGTACTTAAAGAACAGAATCAGGCCCGCGTGGTCGCGCGCGAACTGGCGCACCTCCGGCGAGGTGGGCTGCTGCAGCGCCTCGGGCCAGTGCTGGTAGATCCACCAATCCGGGTGGCGCGCGTGGAGCACTTCGTCGAGCGCGCAGTAGAGCGCGTAGTCAGTGAGCAGGTCGCCTTCATCGCCCACGAAGGCTTCAAATGCCTTGCCGCGCAGCGTGCCGTGCGCGAGTTCTTCGGTGCGGAAGCGCTCGAAAGCGAGGCGCAGGAACCGGAGTTTCAGGGCCTGCACGCGTTCGTACTCGACAAACTCGGAGGCATTCAGCGCGGCGATCTCTCCTTGCACAGCGGCGTCAGCCCGGAGGCTCTGCGCTTCGGGCGAGCGGGCGATATCTTCAATCGCGTCGATGTCGAGATAAATCAGGTTGCGGTAGTAAAGACTATTGGGGAGATAAGGGCTGGTGTTGTATGGCTGGCGATTGTGGATGGCGTGGAGCGGGTTGAGGGCGATGTAGTCGCCACCGGTCTCATCCACCACCCAGTCGATGATGCCGCGCAGAGCGGTGAAGTCGCCGCAGCCCCAGGTGCGTTCAGTATGGACGCCATAAAGGCTGACGGCGACACCCGCGCGACGGCCACCGGCAGCCAGCGACGGGGGGAAGTAGCCGTGCTCGGGGCAGACGATGATGTGCTGGACCGACCCGTCTTCGCCGCGCCAGTGAAGACGATGATAACCGAGAGGAAGGTCGCCGGGGAGAATGAGGGCGAGGCCGGTGTCGTCGAGGTCCGCGGAGTTGTAGGGGAGTTGGCGCGTGGAGCCGTCTTCCAGCGTGAGCATCAGCGCCGCGCCATCCGCTCCCGCCGCGGGCGGCGCCTTGGCAACGGTCCAAGGGCGGCGGGCGCGGTTGAGCACGTAGGTGCGGGGCGGACCGTGAGGGGCCTCGCCGACGGCGTGCACGATGGCTTGGCGAGTGGCCGGGTCGGTCTCGTGCCACTGACCTTGAATGTCCCAATAGCCGGGTACGATGCCGGCACGCGAAGCGGCGTCGCCGTGATGCGGGGCGGAGGAGGCGCTCAAGGTTCCATCATAGCAGATCGGAGTTAACCATGGTTAACTCCGATCGCGGTGAGGCCGCCGCTCCGCTCCTGGCCTTGGCGGAACCAGGAGCGGAGCAGGCCCCAGGGCATACTGGCGAGGTAGCTGTTTGCCAGCATCGCGAGGCCGCTTTCGAGCGAGAAGCTTCCGCACGTCGAATACACATCAAACGACACGGCGCTCTCCTGCGCGAGGAGCACAATCTGAACTGCGGCCGCGAGGAAAATTCTGCCCGGTTTCATACACCCAGTTGGACACCGCACGGCTTCAGAATGTTCCCCAACCTCTATGGACGGCCCGCCACTGCTTCGCAACGCAACGCCGGCGGCCACTAACCGCGCTCTTCCATCCTTTATTGCAATCGGCCCGACGGCGGCCGGCGCCGTGCGTTACTCATTCCCTTGACGCAGCGGCCTGGTAGACCGAGGAGTCGCCCAATTTGTTGCGACCGCGAATCCGGGAAGGCTCTATACGTTTTATGCGGTTCACTCGCATCGGGGCTTAAGCGCGCGCGGTGTACCAGCGGTAAGTGTCAGCAATCCCATCGCGCAATCCGCGTTTGGCCTGCCAGCCCAATCCGCGCAGCTTGCCCACATCCATCAACTTGCGCGGAGTGCCATCCGGCTTGGTGCGGTCATACCGTATCTCACCGGTGTAGCCAACAGTCTCTCGCACGATCTCGGCCAATTCAGCGATCGCCACATCCTCGCCCACGCCCACGTTGATCACCGCCGGGTCTTCGTAGTGGCGCATCAAAAACACCGAGGCGCCGGCGAGATCGTCCACATGCAGGAACTCGCGGCGCGGCGTGCCGGAGCCCCAGAGCGTGACAAATGGCGCGGCGGATACGCGGGCCTCGTGAAACTTACGGATCATCGCTGGCAGCACGTGCGACGACTCGAGATCGAAGTTATCCCCCGGCCCGTAAAGATTCGTGGGCAACAGGCTGATGGCGCGCATTCCGTATTGCCGCGTGTAGGATTGCGCCATCACGATGCCGGCGATCTTGGCTACGGCGTAGGGCTCGTTGGTCGGTTCCAGCGCGCCGGTGAGCAGCGACTGTTCGCGAATCGGCTGTTCGGCGAATTTCGGATAGACGCATGAGGAACCGAGATACAACAGTTTGGTCACGCCGTTGCGCCACGCCGCGTCAATCACGTTGGCCTCAATCAGCAGGTTGTCGCGAATGAACTCAGCGGGCCGCGTGTTGTTCGCCAGGATGCCGCCTGCTTTCGCCGCGGCGAGAAAGACGTACTCCGGCTTTTCTTCCGCAAAGAAGCGAGCCACGGCGGCCTGGTTGGTCAAGTCCACCTCCGCCCGCGTTCGCGTCACCACCCGCTCACAGCCCTCTGCTTTGAGCCGCCGCACAATGGCCGACCCCACCATCCCGCGATGTCCGGCTACGAAGATCTTGCTATGTTTTTGCACGCCCCTCAAGTTTCGCAAACCATGACTACCCCCGCGAACTGCTCGCCGCACATCCCGCCTCAGCCGCCGCTGTCCCACGCCAGCATTACCGCCGGGTGCCTCGCCCGCGCGACGCCAATTTGTGCTGAACGGGTGCGGCCAGTATCCTAAGGACTCCAGTGTTTTGCCTCCTTAAGGAGGTCCTCCATGAGCTGCTGCAAGAAACTGCCCACCTTGGCCACGTTGCTCCTGTTGGCGATTTCCGCCCCCGCACAGGAAGTGACGGCGGGTGTTTATGGTGTGGTGATGGATGCATCCGGCGCCGTCGTCCCCAACGCCACCGTGCGATTGCGCAACGCCGGAACCGGCCGCGCCTATCAGACTGTTTCAGACGAATCCGGCAACTACTCGGTGGTGCTGCTGCCCATGGGCATCTATGAACCTAAATCCGGCAGTTGGGGTGGCCGGTCGGGCATGAAGTGATGGATACTCAACGGGATGAGCGAAGAAAAGAGCGTACCGGTCGTTCACCCAAAAGGTGAAGAAGAAAACCCTGAGT
>Ga0194122_10003747_pt1 | contig 15252 bp, 14 predicted proteins | sample TA2MahCa10mmetaG_FD_155487 | JGI IMG/M metagenome (GOLD analysis project Ga0194122, IMG submission 155487) | Freshwater microbial communities from Lake Tanganyika, Tanzania - TA2015021 Mahale Deep Cast 10m | ecosystem: Environmental > Aquatic > Freshwater > Lake | place: Tanzania: Lake... | reverse complement strand
TGCGGGTGAGCACGCCGGGCAGGATCATCACGGCGTAGTTCATCGCCGTCGCCTCGTCGATCGACAGATCCGGCGTCTTGCCGCGCCACACCATGTTGAGCAGGCACGGGCCCTTGACCAGCTTCGGGACATTGGCGGTCTCCTCCAATGTTTGCGGCGCCTCGACGAAGGCCATGTCGGCGCCCGCCTCGATCGCGGCGTTGGCGCGGCGGATCGCCTCCTCGTAGCCCAGCACGGCGCGCGAGTCGGTGCGGGCGATGATCAGGAAATCCGGATCGACCTTGGCGCTGACCGCGGCGCGGATCTTGGCGACGTAGTCGTCGAGCGCGATGATCACCTTGTTCTCGAGGTGGCCGCACTTCTTGGGGAAGTCCTGGTCCTCGATATGGATGCCGGCGACGCCGCGCTTCTCGTACTCGCGCACCGTGCGGATGGCGTTGAGCTCGTTGCCGTAGCCGGTGTCGGCGTCGGCGATCACCGGCAGCGGGACGGCCGAGGCGATGCGCCCGGCGTTGTCGGCCATCTCCGACATCGTCACGAGTCCGTAATCCGGATAGCCCAACGTCGCGGCGGTGCCGGCGCCGGTCATGTAGAGCGCCTCGAAGCCGGCGCGTTCGATCGAGCGCGCGGTGATGCAGTCGAAGCACCCCGGCGCCGTCACCATCCCGCGCTTCATCGCGTCGCGGAAGAGTCTGCCTTTGGACATGGTCGGTCTCCTTGAGCTGCGGTGTTCTTCTCCCTCTCCCCGCGTGCGGGGAGAGGGTTGGGGTCAGGGGGCGTCGCCGGTTGCGCACATCCGTCGTACGTCACTTGCTTCAGCCCCTCACCCCGACCCTCTCCCCGCTTGCGGGGAGAGGGAGGACGATGGTGATCGCATCCCCATCGCGCTGGCCTGGCGGGCGTCGAAGGCGCGGCGGGCATCGTCGTAGTGGTGGCCCTTCATGCCGCCGCGCACGGTATCCGGCTCGGCGCTGCCGAAGAAGACGGACCAGCTCGGCGGCAGCGGTCGCGCGCGCGGTGGCGCGAGCCAGAGGCGGTAGAGAAGGCGCTGCTTCTGCGGCTCAGGGTGATCCTCGAAGCTGGTGCGGGAATGCAGCATCGACTGGTTGCACAGCATCTGGAGATCGCCGGGCTCGAGGTACATGGTGACCATGTTCTCGGGCCGGCGCAGCACCGCGTCGAAATACTCCATCGCGTCGCGTTGCGCGTCGCTGAGCACGGGCACGCCGGGCAGCTTCTGCGCGTTCTCGATGCGGTTGCGGTTCCAGCGGCAGAAGACGCGGCCCTCGTGAGGCACGCAGATCGGCACGGCGTACCACGGCGCCTCGCTCTCGGTCTGCTCGCCGTTGCGGCTGAAGGCGTAGTTCGACGTCAGCGTGCGCGCGTGATCCGGCCGCTCGGCAGCCACGACCGCGAAGGCAGTGGCGGCGCTGGCGCACAGGCTCATGCCACCGACCGGCGCCTGGTTGTAGCAGGACAGCAGCGCGACATCGGCGCTGTCGGTGTGGAAGTCGAGCTCGGCGCGGGAGTTGTAGCCGCGACCGCTCGGCCCGCGATAGGCGGCGCCGACGTCGCGCACCTCGGCGATGTAGTCGCTGGCGCGGTTCTGCGGGCGCGCGACGCCGAAATGCAGGCCGATCGCCCAGGTCATCAACCTGAACTCCGCCGGCGTCACGCCGTCGCGCGGCAGATTCTTGACCAGCGCCATGCCGCGCCCGTCGCGCACTTCGGCGAAGGCGCGCGCGAGTGTCGGCGACGCGACGTCGAGCGCGAAATCCTCGCGGGTCCAGTCGAGCAGCGGCCGACTGTCCGGATCACCCACCGCGCGCACCGCCGCCAGCAACGCGTCGCTCTCGCTCGCCGACAGCGGATAGACCCACCGCCGATCGCTCTCGACATCGCGCACCGTCCACGCCTCGGGCGACGATGTCGTCATGACGCGCTCCGCCTTTGCTCCCTCTCCCCGCAGGCGGGGAGAGGGTCGGGGTGAGGGGCTGATTCAAGTGGCGCACAATCGCCGTGCGCGACTTGGCGCAGCCTCTCACCCTCCCATCGCGCTGCGCGCGACGGGTCCCTCCCTCTCCCCGCTTGCGGGGAGAGGGCTGGAGGCGGTCGTTCCGCACACTCAGTCAATCGTCAACCCCAGCCGGCGGATGGCGATGCCGGACTCCCTGATGTCGCGTTGGAAGCGTTCGCTGAACGCCGCCGGCGTGTCGCCGCCGGGCAGCGAGCCGAGCTCGGTCAGCTTGGCGATGAAATCGGGCCGCGCCAGCACCGTGGCGATGTCGCGATGGATCGCCGCCACGACATCGGCCGGCGTGCCCGCCGGCGCGAACAGCCCGGCCCACGAGTTCTCCTCCAGCCCGGCGAAGCCCTGCTCGGCGAAGGTCGCGACGTTGGGCAGCGCCGGGACGCGTTGCCGGCCCATGATGCCCAGCGACTTCAGCTTGCCGGCGTTGATCAGCGACAGCCCCGAGGTGACGCTGGCGGCGCCGGTATCGACGCGGCCGGCCGCGACGTCCTGCACGAAAGACGCGGCGCCCTTGTAGGGCACATGCAGCAGCTTGATGCCGGCCTTCTCGAAGATGCGCTCGGCGATCAGCCGCGTGCCCGGCTCGGGGCTGGCGAAGGAGCGCTTCTCCGGCCCCTCCTTCTCGACCAGCGCCTTCAGCTCGCGCAGATCGTTGGCCGGCAGGCTCGGCGTGGCGAGCAAGGTGGCGACGGGATAGGACACGGGGGTGATCGGCGCGAAGGCGGTCGCGGTGTCGTAGGGCAGCTTCAGCATGTGCGCGTTGATGGCGATGCCCGACACCGCCAGCACGAGCGTGTGCCCATCCGGCGGCGCGCGGGCGACGATGGCGGCGCCGATCGAGCCGCTGCCGCCGGTGCGATTGTCGACGATGACGCTCTGGCCCCACATCGGCTCGAGCGCCTGGGCCATCAGCCGGCCGACCACATCGGTGCCGCCGCCAGGGCTGTAGGGCACGATGATGGTCACGGTCTTCGTCGGCCGGAACGCGCCCTTCTCCTGCGCGAGCGTCGGGCTCGCCAGACAGAACAACGCCACAAGGGCGGCGATCGCACCTCTCATCACGTTTCCTCCTGTTTTGTTGGCCGTAGTCTTTAGCGTCGGCGCATGAATATCGACCGCCATTTTCGCATACGACGCTCTCGCCGGCGTCTCACTCGAACCGCCCCGCTCGATCGAATCGCGGAATGGGCGGCGCGAACGGTGCCGCGCGGCGCGCCCAATGGGACGCCGCGGTTCCACACGGCTTGAAGACAGTCGGCGTGCCTTTCAGGCAAGCGACGAAACGGCGGTGGCTGCCACGTTCATCGGGAGACTCGTTTCGCGCCCGCTGGCAGGTCACGGCATCCTTGTGGCGGCGCGGCGGCGATCGCCCTCTCCAACTCGGCGACCGCCTGGCGACGCGTGGTCACCTCCGCGGCGTCGATGTCGCTGATGCGAAAGACAAGGGCTTCGAGATCGGGCGATAGCGATGGCGGTGGCGGCAGATCGCGGCACCAATCCAGTCCTTCATTCAGTTAATGCAACCATCCAGTAAGAAAATGATGATGAAGAAGAGAAGCATGAGTCCCCCTAGGACCAGCAGCGTCACCCCTAGGGCCGACCCGACGCCGCTCCTTGGTCGCTGTTGGTACGCGTGGCCGCTCCCGGGGCTGGCGATGGCCGCCAAGGGTTCCCAGGCTGGCTGTCGCGACGCCTCGTCTGGTGGCCCGGCGGCAGACACGGGCCTGCCGGTCGGCTCGGCCACAGGCGGCGACAGCGGTGGCAGCCCCGGCGAGGATGGGGGCGGCGCTTGCAGCGGTGGCGGCGCTGACAGCGGTGGCAGCCCTGGCGACGGACGCAGCGGTGGTGGCGGTGGTGGTGGCGCCACCGCCACCGTCGGCGCGGCCGGTGTGAGGAAGATCCGGCGGCGCAGCGAGGATTGGAACCATGGTCGCTGCTTCTCGCCGGTCGTCGCCAGGACCGTGTCGGAGACCAGGATCATCAGGTCCGTCAGGGAGTGACCGGCGGTCGGCAGGTGGCGCAGCAGCGCCATAGTGTAGGGACTGTTGCGGCCGTGGCCGTCGGCCGCGACCTCGCCCGGGTCGGTCGCGAAGGCGATCAGCGCCCCGTCGCCGATCGCGTCGACCTGCGCCAGGCCTCGAGACACCGTCAAGCCGCGATTCTTGCCCCGCCGGCCGTGCGAGAGCGATCGCGTGAAGGGATTGTCGCGGCAGCAATCGAGCAGCAGGACGCTGGTCTGCGCCCTGTCCGACATCAGGCTGAGCTGGTCGCGCAGGTTGATCGTCTGGCGCCTGAGCTGGCCGACATGCTCGAGCTGCGCGTCGATCGGCACGAGGTAGTTCTCGCCGTCGACCTGCAGCCCGTGCCCGGCATAGAAGAAAAGCGCGGTGTCCGCGCCGCCGATCCTGTTGTCGAAGTCGCCGATCTTCGCGTCCATCTGGGCGATCGTCAGGTCGAAGCCGTCGATGACGTCGAAGTCCAGCGCCTTGAGCATCACGCTGACGTCGCGCGCGTCGTTGGCCGGATTGGCGAGCACCGGCGCGTGCTGATACGCGCCGTTGCCGATCACCAGCGCGATGCGGGCGTCATTCTCGCCGTTCGCCATGATCGCCCCTCCCCATCCGCTCAGATCTCGAATTCGACGCCGTCTTTCCCCGCGTCGGGGAAGCGGCATTCATAGTTCCAGCGCCGCATCAGCGCCGTATCGTCCCATTGCTCCGCCTGTTCCTGGCGGAAGTTGAAGATCAACGTCTTCCGCCGATCGGGATCGTTCTTCAGGATGCGTGCGATCGTCTCCGGGTCGGGATGATCGTGGCGCGTGCCGTCGGTCGAGAAGGCGAAGCGCGTGCAATCGAGCAGCTTCAGTAGCGCCGGCGAGGTGTTGGCCCGGCTGCCGTGATGCGACATCTTCAGGCAGTCGATGCGATAGGGCCGCGCCTCGCTGGCGCCCAGCGCGCGCAGCGACGCTTCGACGACATCGGCGTGCGCGTCGGCGCCCATCAGCACGCGCTTGCCGTCGTGCTCGGCGATCAGCGCGATGCTCGAGCCGTTGGGCGCGGTGCCGTCGGCCTTGAAGGGAATAGCCGCAAGCGCCTCTACATTGAGGCGGCCAAGCCGCACCCGGCCGCTTGCGACCGCGTCGGCCACCTCGTCGGGATCCGTCGTGCGCAAACCAGCCTTCTTGAGCTCCTTGTTCCAGACCGGCAGCAGCGTGGCCAGCTTGCGGTCCGACGGCGACAGCAAGGTCAGCGTGAGGCCGTCGTCGAGCGCGATGGGTGCGCACGCCTCGGCGCTGTCGATCGAGACGACGCCGCTGGCGAAATGCGGGTTCCAGGGCCATTTCGTCGCGACGATGCCGGCGGTGACCTTCTCCGCCTGCGCGGCGCCCAGCACGACGCGATCGTCGCGCGGCAGCCGCTCGTTGGCCTTCCCGAGCTGCAGATGCGCGTTGAACCACACGGCCTTGGCCTTGAACGGCGGCGCCGCGTCCTTGAACATCGCCACGGCGCCTTCGATGTGGTCGGCGTCGATATGGGTCAGCACGAAGAGGTCGAGCTCGCCCAGGCCGGCGAGCAGCGGCTTCAACGCCCGGTAGTTCTTGGTGCGACCCAGGTCGAACAGCGCCCGGCGCGGCGTCGCGCCGGCGCCCCAGCTCAGGATCAACGCGTCGCCTTCCGACGCCGGGTGCATGGCCAGTCTGAGTTTCGACATGACGCCTCCACTCAGCCGCTGACGCGGATCACGGTGAACGGACGCTTGCGGTCGATCCGGTTGGCGAGGCGGCGCGCGCGGGTACGCAGGTCGAGGAGCTCGGCGTCGTCGCCCGGCAGGCTCTCGAAGCCGCGCGCCAGCCAGTCGGCCGACATCGAGAAGACCGGCACGCCGCGCTTGAAGCCGTCGACGAATGCCCCGCGGGCGACAGCGATATCCTCGGCGCTGCGCGCGCGCATCAGCAGCCGGCGGCCGAGGATGATCGGTCCGTCCGGCAGGCTGGGAAACCAGTTGGCAAGGTTCTCCAGCCAGGGATCCCAGCGCTTGGCGATGTCCGGGCTCGACGCGGCCACCGCCATGAGCGCGCCGGCGACCGCGGCGTAGGCATTGCCCACCTTGTCGGCGATGGCCTGGACGGCGCTCTGGTGGAGGCGGTCGTCGAGCAGCAGGGTACCGGCCGCGATGTCGCGCGAGCCCAGGAAGCCCAGCAGGCCTTCCCAGATCCCCGACTCGACGACGACGCTGGCCAGCGGCTCCGACGGACGCGCCGCGCGATCGACGACAACATAGGGACGCCACTCGTCGCCACCCCGGCCCATGATGTCGAGGTGGGGCAGGACGGCAAGCTCGACGCGCCCGGCGAAGGCGATGCGCGCGAAGGGAATGCGGTGATCCCACCCGGGGTCAGGCGCCTGCTCGATGCCCAGCCGCAGGAACCGCCCGTCGTCGGCGACGACGCGAACATCCAGCGTCGGGCGCGGCGCGATCTCGAAGGCAAGATCGGCCGTGACGAATCCCTGCTCGCCCGCCTGCACCGGATCGGGTGGGGGTGTGTGCGGGATCGTCGACTTCGGGCTGCTCGTCGCGAGCGATGACGGCTCGCGGATCGCGCCGGCGACGGCGGCCGATGCGAGCCATTCATGCGGCGATGGCCGGGTGCTGAACGCGACCTTGACGATCTCGTCCTTGGCCAGCGTGACCTCCCGGGTCTGCGCCTGCCCGTCGGGCATCCGCACCGTCACCACGTGCTCGCCCGGGCGCACGTCGAGCGGCGTCTCGCCGCCGACCGTGACGACGAGCGTCTTGGGCGGCTTGGCGGCCTCGTCGCGGCGCTGGACCTCGGCGACGGCGCCGGCGTCGATGCGCGTCGGGCTGTCGATGACGATAAGGATACGCGCCATCGGCGCGACGCTGCGCCCGCTGTCGAGCTGACCCACGACCGGGTTCGGCGCGTCGACGGTGTCCTTGATCTCGACGAACACGGCCGGGCCGCGCACCTTCTTGACGTGCGCCTGCCCGAGGCTGGCTGCGTCGCGCTCCGCCGCGAGCCGCAGATCGGCAAGCTCGGGCACGCGCAGGACGTGGAACGGCGGATCGCCCTTGCCGACGATCGCGTCACCCGGATCGCCGTTGATCGTGACCCTGATCGAGCAATCGGGCCAGTCGGCCGGATCCTCCAGCGCGACGTAGACCGGCACGTCGGCAGGCTCGCCCGGGTAGGTGATGGTGAAGGAGCCCGCCATGCGGCCGGCCGGCGTTTGCGGCCGCTCGTCGGGCAGGCGGTGCAGCGCCAGGATCCTGTCGATCTTGTCGAACAGCGCGCCGGGCCGCACCGGCCAGCCCTCTTCGCTGGCGTCGCTGGCGACGCCGTTCAACGCGTCGATCAGCGCTCGGTTGAACAACGTCGGCCCCGCCGCCATGCCGGTCGCGTACTCGCCAAGCGAAGTGGCGGCGATGACCCACTGCTTGCGCGGCTCGCCATGGTCGTTGGTCTGGCGCGTCAGTGCGATCAGGCTGTCGCCCAGCGGCGTGTTCCACGGCAGCGTCATGTCGGTCGGCGCCCGGCAGCAGTCGAACAGCAGCAACTGGTCGATCGGCGTCGCGTTCTCCAGCGAGCCGACGAACTGCTCGATCTCGGACATGCCGAAGGTGGCGGCCAGCTCGTCGGTGTCGTAGTCCTCGAGCAGGAAGGCCGTGCGGTCGAGATGGCTCTCGCCATGGGCGGCGACGTAGAGGACCGCGAGATTGTCCCTGTGGCTGTTGATGCGCTTGACCCAGGCGCGCACCGCTGCCTTGACCGACGCGAAATCGGCGCGCGGCACCTCGCCGCTGCCGTAGCTCGCTTTCGCCGCGCCTGGCGTCTCGGAGAGCGCGATGGCCACGCTGCCCAGCGCGCAGTCCGGATTGTTGAAGCGCGCCTTGGCCGCGTCGACGAACCAGTCGGCGACGGCGCGCGCCGAGATCGTCGCGGTATCCAGCGGCTTCTTGAACTTGGCCGACCGATAGGCCGCGACGCCGATCACCAGCACGTGGGTGGCGGGACCGCCGGCCAGCGCGGCATCGAGATAGACGAGGCCGACGCCTCGCCCGGGATCGCCGGCACTCAGCACATGTTTCTGTGCGGCCATCTCGCTCCCCTGCCCGGCGTTCTCGATCGCCGTTGGACCAGCACTCGCGTTGATTGAAGCACCTCGCGCACTCGCCGTATAGTGTAGTTGTCGGCCAGCGCCCCTCGCTTCACTCGAACCGGCCGAACTGCAGCACACGCAGCAGGTGATGCGCGCAGCCATGCACGCCGGCGAGTACCTGCAGGTCGGGTGAGACGATACGCAGATCGTAGGCGCCGCGCTTGCTGTAGTCGGTCCACGGTCGCCAGCGGCGGCCGGACCGCACCCGCATGCGCCGGCGCAGGCCGCCGATGAAGGCGCTGCGCTGGATCTCGAGCTCGCGGCGCGCCTCGAGCAGCGCGATGGCGTCGCGCACGACGTGCTCGTTGACGCCCAGCGCATCGGCCAGCACGTCGTTGTCGGGGCACGGATGGCCGGCGCGGCCGGCGATCAGCTGACGCAAGCCGGCGGTGACCTGCGAGGCCTCGACCACCGCCTTGCGGCCGGGCCGGCGGTTCACCAGGCGTCGCATGCGCTGCTTCATGTGAGCCCGCGTGGCGGATCGGGCGGCGCCATGCCGAGCGTGGCGCGGATCTCCTCGATCTGGCGGCGCCATTCGTCGCCGGCGGGGATCGCGCCGTAGCGCTTGACGCGATGACGGCAGGCCACGCGCATGCGGCAGAGCTCGGTGTCGCGCGCATTCCAGGTGATGCGGCCGATCAGCGCCTGGCGTGCGCGCGCCTCGCTCAGCATCTCCTGGCGCACCTCCTCCGGCTCGCGCTCCAGACGCGCCTGGCGGCGCTCGGCCCAGGCGGCGAGCGCCTGGCGGTCCTCTTCGCGGCGGATGGCGCGGGCGAGCTGGATGTCGTTCATCACGCCACCTCGCGGTCGTGCGCGAACCAGCCCAGGCGGTGCTTGCGGCTGATGCCCTCCAGCTCGCGCGCCGCCTCGACATGCGCTTCGTCTTCCGCGTCGCGCGCCGCCATCAAGAGCGCCCAGGCGCGCTGGCCGTCCATGCCGCCGTGCGTGGTCAGCCAGCGCACCATGTCGCGATCGGCGACGTCCTGACGCTTCAGCCGCTTCGCCGCCGCGCCGCTCTCGCGCATCGCATCGGGCAAACCGAGATCGCTCGCCCGTGTCTGGCGCAAGCCGTTGGCCACCCGCCGCTCGCCCGCCTCGCGATGCTCCGGCGTCGGCTGACGTGCGATCTCGTGCCCTGCTCTCTCGTCCTGTCTCGTCTCGTCCCGTCCCGTCCCGTCAGCCGTTTCGCGGACGTCCATCGGGACGTCCCTGGAGACGTCTCGTTCGGCGCCTTTTCTCAACCATTTCAAGCGGCGGTCGCGATCCTTGCGTCGGCGCTCCCACGACTCCAGGGCGATCGGCGCCAGCGCGCGGTGGTAGAATCGACCGTCGGCGCAGCGCGTGAAGCCGCGCATCGCCTGCGGCTTGAGCCTGCGCCATGTCCTGATATCGCGGCCCAGCCCGGCCAGGCGGCAAAGCGCCACCTCGTCGTCGGGCAGGCTGGCGGCCGGCACCTGGTTCCAGGCCGACCACCACAGCGCGAGCGCGGCACGGAACACCGCGTCGCTGGCATGGGCGTCGAAGTCGGAGGCGAACAGCCGGTGGCCGTAGAGCGGCATCCATTCCAGGCCACGCAGATCGCAATCCGACGGGGTCAGAGGCTGGGGGAGATCGTCGGTCATGCTTTATAATTTCGTATTTGGCGAATTACATCAAGCGTAATTTCGCAAAACAGCAACAGACATGATGATGCCGGGGGGACATTCTGCCCCCATGGCCCAGCCACCGCAGAAAATAAGACGCTATCGCCGCCCGCAGCCCGACGATTCCGCGCTGCGCCGGCTGCGGCTCACCCGCCAGCTCTCGCTCGAGGAGGTCGGCGCGGCGCTGCACACCTCGGCCTCGGTGATCCATCGCCACGAGACCGTGCCCAACGCCGTCGACTGGAAATGGGCGATGGCCTATGCCCGGCTCTACGACGTCGATCCGGCCAACGTGATGTTCGGCGGCGAACGGCCCAAGGTGCCGATCGTGGGCTATATCGGCGCCGGCGCGCAGATCCTGCCGATCGACGACTTCCCCAAGGGCAGCGGCCTCGACGAGGTGCCCTGCCCCAGCGGACTCAACCCACAGCGCACCGTGGCCGCCATCGTGCGCGGCTCCTCGATGGAGCCAGCGATCCCCGACGGCTGGCGCGTCTTCTACAGCCGCGACCCCGAGCAGGACGTCAACGGCGTCGTCGGCAAGCTCTGCGTGGTGAAGCTCGCCGAGGGGCCGACCATGCTGAAGCAGGTGCGCCGCGGCGCGACGACGGGGCGCTTCAACCTGATCTCGACCAACGCCGCACTGCTCGAGGACCAGGCGCTGGAGTGGGCGTCGCCGGTGCGCGCGATGCAGGCGCCGGAGTAGCCGCGGCCCTCCGCTCCTGCTCGAAAGCTACCTATTGGTCGCGTGGCTCGGGAGACTCACGACCACCGCCCCAAGTGGAGACAAGCGCCAGGGGAGCCCGATGGCTCCCCTCGGTTTCTTGCGGCTCACCTTTCCGAAGCTCGGCGTCGTTCCGCGGATGTGGATCTGGCTTCGTCAGCCTGTCATGTCGATCGGCGGGTGATGCCGCTCGTTGCGGCGCGCCGAATACACGTAGTATCGCGCGAAGCATTGGGGGTGTCGCGGTGCCCGAGACCGAGTGGTTGCTGGCGTTCTGCATGTTCCTCGGCGCGGCGCTCTACACGACGGTGGGGCACGCCGGCGCCTCGGCCTATATCGCGCTGATGGCGCTGTTCGGCGTGCCGGCGGCGCAGATGCGTCCCACGGCGCTGACGCTCAACGTGCTGGCGTCGGCGATCGCCTCTGTCCGCTACGCCCGCGCCAACGCCTTCCGCTGGCGCACGCTGTGGCCCTTTCTCGCCGGCGCCATGCCGATGGCGGCGCTGGGCGGCGCGATCCAGATTCCCGGCGAGTATTACCGACCGCTGGTCGGCGTCGTGCTGCTGTTCTCGGCGGCGCGGCTGCTGTGGCCCCGCGACTTGAAAGCCGCGACGCGCTGGCACGATCCGCCCATCGCGCCCGCCATCGCCGCCGGCGCCGCCATCGGCCTGCTGTCGGGCCTCACCGGCACCGGCGGCGGCATCTTCCTGTCGCCGCTGCTGCTCTTCCTGGGATGGTCCGAGCCGCGCGCCGCGTCGGGCGTCGCCGCCGTGTTCATCCTCTGCAACTCCGTCGCCGGCCTGCTGGGCAACGTGGCATCGTTGAAATCCCTGCCGCCCGATCTGCCGCTCTACGCCGGCGCGGTGCTGCTGGGCGCGCTGGTCGGCACCACGCTGGGCATCAGGCTGGCGATCCCCGGTATCCTCAAGGCGCTCGGCGTCGTGCTGCTGATCGCCGGACTGAAGCTGATCGGCGTCTATTGATGAGGTGACGCCGCGGCCGTCGTCGTGTCGGCCGAGGAGAGGGAGCGGACGTCGACGCGCACCGGCAATCTGGCGGAGCTCTTCGCCGCCTCGCCGCTGCGCGGTTCGGGCCTCGTCGTCGCACGCGGGAAGGATCGCGCGCGCAAGGTCGCGCCGTGAGCTTGTTGCTCGACGCCACTGTCGTGTCGGCGTGAGTGAGGCCGAGGCCCGATCCTGATGTCGTCGCCCGGCGGAAGATGTTCCAGAAGCGCGGATGCAGGCGATTCGCCTCGTCTTGGCGCTGCCGCGCGCACGACTAGCGCACGAACGTATTGCGCACGCGGCGCGAGATCAGGAAGTAGGCCAACCCGACGGCGGTCACCCCGAGCGGCGGATACAGCAGCCACCACGGCAGCACCATGAAGTCGCCGACACCCACGGTCAGCCGGGTACCGTCGGCCACCCACGGCAGGCCGCCCAGCGCCAGCAGCCAGAGGCCATAGCCGAGGCGCGCGCGCCGCGATCGCCTGATGTGCAGCCACAGAACGACGACCGACAGCGCCGCCACTGCCGCCATCAGCAACGGCAGCACGACGAGCCCGGCGCGCACCACGTCCATGGGGTACTCATTGAGGACGTCGATGAGCCTGGCAAAGCCCAGCGCCGCGATATAGCCCAGCCCGACGGCCAGCAGCGCCAGCGCCACCGGCCAGATGACGAGCCAGCCGCCCAATCCGGTGGGCCCTCCACCTGGCATGGGTGCGAGCCTGGGCGCGGGCGCGGGCGCCGGCGCGTCCGGCAGGCCGACTGACGATGCCTCGGCCGGCGGTAGCTTGTGCTCGACCGCCATCGCGGTTGTCTCGGGCGGCGCGTAGGTCGACGGCAGCCCGCCGCGACCACTGGCGAAGGCGACGGCGCGCAACACCGGCACCATGATCGCCTTGCGGATGCCGAGGTCGGTGTCGACGCGCTGGGCGTGGCGGTCGATCTCGAACTCCATCCGGTCAAGCCGGGCCGCGCCGATCGAGCGCACGGCGCCATTGTCGATGGCGATACCGACCAGCCGGATCTGACGCGCGGCATTTGGCAGATTGTCGGACAAGAGGGCGATCACCCGGCGCCGATCCTCCAGCGCGCCCTCGCCCAGACGCGCGCGGATGTCGGCCAGCGTCTTCGCCAAAGCGTCGTGGATGTCGTCGGCCATGGTCGGGTGAAGGCGCTCGCGAAGCGGGACCGGACCCGCTCATCGTAGCGCGCGGACAGACCACGATGAAGCCCCGCCCCAAAATACAACGAGGGACCCGGCGTCCGCTGGGTCCCTCGCGGCGACGGCGCCGAACGCTAGCGCAGCGGGATCGTGGCGCCGAAGTATACGCTGCCGCGATTCGGCGGATAGACCGGATAGACCGGCTGCGGCGCGTAGTAGACCGGTGGCGGCGCGTAGACCGGGCCGGGCGCGACGTAGACGGGGTAGGCCGGCACGACGACGAACGCCTTCGGTTTCCAGCGCTTGCCGCGTCCACCTTCGCCGCCTTCGCCGCCCTCGGCGGTCGTGGCCACCATCGCCGCCGCGCCGATCGCCCCCACGAGCAGGCTTACTTTCCGGGCGATCGACATGGCGCGTGTTCTCCGTGCTGGGTGCTGGCGATCAAGTTGAGCGCCGAATGCGGCCAAACTGTGCCGGATGTCAGGGGCCGTTCTGTGGCCACATTCCGCCTGAAATGATGCGCCCCGCATGCACGAGCTTCCCTTCGCCAGCGCGCTTCCCGACGTCGCTTTCCCCGCCGCCGTCTCGGGCCGCGGCATGGCCAGCCTGTCCTTCCTTTTCCAGCTCGAGCGCAGCCAATGGTGGCCGCCCGAGCGCCTGCGCCAAAGCCAGCAGGCGCAATTGCGCCGCCTGCTGGCGCACGCCGACGCGCACGTGCCGTTCTGGCGCGGCCGGCTGCGCCGGCTGATCGAGGCGGCCGAGGGCGAGCCATTCTGGGCGCGCTGGCGCGAACTGCCGTTGCTCACGCGCCGCCAGATCCAGCAGGCTGGCGACGCGCTGATCAGCCCCGCCATGCCCGAGGGCCACGGCGAACTCAGCGAGATCTTCACCTCAGGCTCGACCAGCCAACCGATCCGCGCCGTGCGCTCCGAATTGTGGGAGCTGCTGTGGAGCGCCTTCACGGTGCGCGAGCATCTCTGGCACGCGCGCGATCTGTCGGCCAAGCTCGCGGTGATCCGCTATTCCGACAAGGGTAAGGCGCTGTGGCCTGACGGCAAGCGTTATGAGAGCTGGGGCTTCTCGACCGGCGACATCTTCCGCACCGGCCCCTGCGTCAGCCTCAACATCACCACGCCGATCGACCGACAGCTCGAGTGGCTCGCGCGCGAGGCGCCCGATTATCTGCTGACGCATCCGACATTGCTCGACCGCCTGCTGCGCGCATCGGGCGATTTCCGGCCGACGCGACTGAAGCAGGTGCTGACCATCTCCGAGATCCTGGCGCCCGGCCTGCGCGCGCTCTGCCGCGAGCGCTGGGGCGTGCCGGTGATCGACACCTACTCGACGCGCGAATGCGGCTATCTCGCCTTCCAGTGTCCGGAGCACGAGCACTATCACCTGCAGGCCGAGAGCGCGCTGATCGAGGTCGTCGACGAGGATGGCGCGCCGGTGCCTCCAGGCGCGATCGGCCGCGTCGTCGTCACGCCGCTGCACAACCTCGCCATGCCGCTGCTGCGCTACGACCTCGGCGACTACGCCGAGAGCGGCGACGGCGCCTGCCCTTGCGGCCGCGGCCTGCCGGTGATCACGCGCATCCTCGGCCGGCGCCAGAACCTGCTGCGCCTGCCCGACGGCTCGGAGCGCTGGCCGCTCTTGTCCTCTGGCGACATCGGCGTGCTGCTGGCGCTGGCGCCGATCCTCCACTACCAGTTCGCGCAGACCGCGCCCGACCGCATCGAGTTGCGCCTGGTGGTCGATCGGCCGCTGGCCGAGGTCGAGATCGTCCATGTGCTGGACTGGGCACGGGCGAAGTTCGGCGACGGCTTCCACTTCGACCTCATCTTCCCGCCTGAACTGGGGCGCAGCGCGGCGGGAAAATTCGAGGATTTCGTATCGCTGCTGTGACTGCGCAAACCTCGATCAATAATATTTGTATATTCCGAAATTACAGATTGACTATATTTTCCTGAATTGCGAATCTCCATCCGCACCGGCGGGCTCCCCCTCGATGAAGCGCCGCCGGCCGGAGGGGACAGGGGTCCCGGGCATAACCTCCCCCACGCCCGGGACCCCGATGTCCCCCCTCCCCTCCTCTCCCGCGGATGGCTCCCGAGGCGCACGACATGCTGGATACGGATCGGGCGGCGGTCGCCGCCAGGCTCGAGGCGCTGGAGCGGGTGATCGAGGGCGCACGTCACATCGCGCCCTATCGCGGCGAACTCCATGACCCGACCGAGCAGGACGCCGCCGCGCGTCTCGACCGCCTGCTGCGCGACGCCATCCGCGAGTCTTCGACGCTGCGCAAGCGCGTGGGCCTGCCGACGTCAGAGGAGCGCGTGGCGATCGGCTGCGTGCCGCTATGGCCGGCGCTGTGAGCGATGCGCCCCTCCACTTCGACTCGCGCTTACGCCGCCGCGCGCCGCGCCGAGCTCTTCGTGCTGCTCGACAGCCTGGCGCATAGCCGCCGACGCGGCTTCGTGCCCTTCGAGCGCCGCCTGCTGCCGA
>Ga0194122_10003740_pt1 | contig 15271 bp, 17 predicted proteins | sample TA2MahCa10mmetaG_FD_155487 | JGI IMG/M metagenome (GOLD analysis project Ga0194122, IMG submission 155487) | Freshwater microbial communities from Lake Tanganyika, Tanzania - TA2015021 Mahale Deep Cast 10m | ecosystem: Environmental > Aquatic > Freshwater > Lake | place: Tanzania: Lake... | reverse complement strand
GTGTGTGCCCGCTTCGGCCTCGAGTGCGTCATTTACATGGGCGCCGAAGACATGCGGCGCCAGGCGCTCAACGTGTTTCGCATGCGGCTGCTGGGGGCGACGGTGCAGCCGGTGACTGCCGGCACCGCCACGCTCAAGGACGCCACCAGCGAGGCGATCCGTGACTGGGTCACCAATGTCGAGACCACGCATTACATCTTGGGGTCTGTGGCGGGCCCGCACCCTTATCCGATGCTGGTGCGCGATTTCCACGCCTGCATCGGCACCGAGGCCAAGGCCCAGTGTCACGAGGCCTTTGGCCGTCTGCCCGACGTGCTGGTGGCCTGCGTGGGCGGCGGCTCCAATGCCATGGGGCTGTTCCACCCCTTTGTGCAGGACACCAGCGTGCGCCTGGTGGGCGTCGAAGCCGCCGGTGAGGGCGTGCCCACCGGCCGGCATGCCGCCACCATCACCGAGGGGCGCATCGGCGTGCTGCACGGTGCCATGAGCCTGCTGCTGCAGGACAGCGAAGGCCAGGTGCAGGAGGCCCACTCGATCAGCGCCGGCCTTGACTACCCCGGCGTCGGCCCCGAGCACAGCTACCTGCGCGAGATCGGCCGCGCCGAGTACCTCGCGGTCACCGACCAACAGGCCCTTGATGCCCTGCGGCTGGTCAGTGAGCTCGAAGGCATCATCCCGGCTCTCGAGACCGCCCACGCCTTTGCGGCGCTCGATCAGCTCTGTCCCACCCTGGCTTCCGGCACCGAAGTGGTGCTGAACCTCTCGGGCCGCGGCGACAAGGACGTCAACACCGTGGCCGAGAAGCTGGCCGACAAGCTCGGCGGCCTGGGCGGCTGAAGCCCATCGCGAATCCCTGCGTCTTGCGCAAGTGACCATGGTCATGACCATGGTCATCACTGCAAAGGCCCATTGAGGCATGGTCCTCAGGGGGGCATGCTCCCCAGCAGTGGATCAGCCCAGCAGCCGCTCCAGCACCTGGGCCACTGAGTGCACGGCAGAGCGAGCGGTGGCATAGGCCATGCGCATGGGCCCGATCAGCGCCACATGGCCCACGCTGCCATCGCCGCTGCGGTAGTCGGCCTGCACCAGGGAGCAATGCTGGAGGGCGTTGTTGGGGTGCTCAGCACCGATCCAGATGCCCCCTGCCTGCAGCACCTGCTGGGGCGCTTCCTCCACCAGCTGCAGCAGCGGCCTGATGCGGGTGCTTTGCTCAAACTCGGGTTGGGCGAGCAGGCCGCCAAGCCCGGCAGCAATGGCAGCGCCCTTGAGGTGTTCGGCTTGTTGATGGTGCTGCTCAAGGGCCCGCCTGAGCAACTCGCCGCTGCGCTGCAGCTCGAGCGGCAGCTGCTGCCAGGCGATGCGTCCTCCTTGGAGCTGGTTGTTGGTCCAGCGCTCCAGCATCTCCACCTGTTCCCTGCTGCCGGCAGGCAGCCGCAGGTTGAGGCTGCTGTGACCGGCCTGGCCCTGCACCAACAGCACCAGCAGGCGATCGCCACTGGCCACCAGTCGCACCGCCTGCAGTTGGGGGTTGGGGGGCTGGGGACGGGTGATCAGGCTCAGCAGCCCGGTCAGGTCGGCCAGCCGCCGCGCCAGGTGCTGCAGCAGATCATCGAGCGCGGCCCATTGCAGTCCGAGACTGCCCAGTTCACGCTCCAGCTGACTGGCTGCTGCGCCGGGACTGGGCAGCAGCTCGTTGACATAGACCCGGTAACCCGCCTGGCTGGGGATGCGGCCGGCCGAGGTGTGGGGCTGGGTCAGCAGGCCGCGCTGCTCCAGGGCTCCCATGGCGGAGCGCACCGTGGCAGAGCTGGCCTCCAGGCCAAAGCGACGCACCAGGGTCATGCTGCCCACTGGCTCGGTCGTGTCCACGTAATGGCGCACCGTGGCCTGCAGAACCTGTTGCTGGCGGGGAGAGAGGCTCGGCAAATCAGCTCTGATGCGCAGTGGGCCTGGGGCCAGAGTCGATCGTAGGCCTGCTGCCAGGTCGGTTGGCTGGGCTTATCAATACCGCGGCACGGCCGGGTCGACGTCGACGCTCCAGGCGTCGATGCCGCCCTGCAGATTGAGCACATCGGTGTAGCCCTGCTGCTCGATCAGCCAGCAGCCGAACTGCCAGCTGCGCACGCCGGCATGGCACAGCACGGCCACCGGCCTGTCGCGCTCGAGCAGGGACTCAATCTGCGCGATCCATTCTGCCGATCGGCTCAGGGGCAAATGCACCACCGGCCAGTTCAGGCGGGCCAGCTCCAGCTCCTGGTCTTCGCGCACATCGACCAGCTGGATCGCTTCGCCCAGCTCAAGCCGTTGCTGCAGGGCCCGGGCGCGAATGCTCACGGGTGTGGTCATTGGGGCGGCAGGGGTCAAGATGGACCCATCCTGCGTGGGACGCATGAGGGCCCGCCCGTTTCTGGCGGTGGTGCTGACGCTGGCGGTGACCTTGCTGGCTCTGGCTGGAGCCGGATGGTGGTGGGTGCTGGCCCACTCGCCGCTGCAGCTGCAGCATCAACCCCTGCAGTTGCCGTTGGCGGCCCGCTTTGTGCCGCGCCAGGCGCCCTTGAGCCTCTACTGGCTGGGCGATGGCCGCGGGCTCGAGGCCTATGCCCGCGCCGCCGCACCGGGGCGCATGCGCCGGGCGGCCGTGGCCTCGGTCAACCGCCTGCGCGATGGGGCCTTTGCTGCCGCTGGTCTCGACTACCCCAGCGAGCTCGATGCCTGGCTGGGCCCTGAAACCGGCCTGGCCTTGCTGGCCGATCAGCCGGGCGCCCCCCCTTCCGGCTGGCTGTTGAGCCTGCGGGGCCGCGATGGTGATGGTGCCCGGCGCTTTTTGCAGCGCTTCTGGCAGGCCCGCAGCCTGGCCGGGGTTGATCTGCAGGTCGGCACCTACCGCGGTCTTGGGGTGATCAGTGGCCGCGGCGGCGTGGTGGGTCAGGCCGAGCGTCCGCTGGCGACGGCTCTGATCAACGACAACCTCGTGTTGATCGCATCTGGCCGCGCCGTGCTGGAGCAGGCGCTCGATGTGTCCCAGATCGCTGAGCTCAACCAGGCCGCCAGCCCCGATCTATCGGCGGCCATCCAGCAGCTGGGTGAGGGCCTGGTGCTGCTGCACGCCAGCCCTGAGGCGCTGCAGCAGTGGTTTGCAGTGCCCCAGGGCAGCGGTGCTCTGACCGCAGCCCTGCGGCCCCAGGGCGCCGGTCTGGCGCTCGATGCGCGCTTGGCTTTGGCCGAGCCGCTGCCGGCGATCTCCAGCAGCACTGCCTCGGCTGCGTTGCTCTCGGCCTATCGAGCCGACGCCAGCAGCCTGGCGCTGCTGCAGGCCCCCAGCCAATGGCCGCCCCTGCTCAAGGAGCTGCTCGCCCGCGCCCTGTCGGCTGATGAGGCTGGGCCGCTGCCAGCTCTGGTGGCCGCGGCAGAGCCTGGTCCGCTGCTGTGGGCCCGCGCCGATCAGGGCTGGCAGCTGGCCACGCCAGCGCGCAGCCCTGACCCCCAAGAGCTGGCCTCAGAGCTGCAAGCGCAGCAGCTGGTGCAGGCCCCGGTGCAGCTGGCGGGCCAGAACGTCCAGGTCTGGACCCGCCTGGCTGCCCAGGCCAATGCGGCCGCCGCCGGCCAACTCGAAGCCACCGTGGTCGGTGCCCACACGCTGGCCTCGTCCGCGGCTACGTCGGTGCCCACCTGGTGGGGCCAATCGCTGCCGGTGCTGCAGGCACTGATCGAGCCTGCTGCTGGGGGGCGCTCAGCGCCCAACCCCCTAGCGGCCCAACTCAGCGACTTGGGTGCAACGCGGGCGCTGCTGCGCTGGGCCATGGGCCCGGCACCCGCCCAGCAGCTGTTGCAGAGCTGGCAGCCCTGGCAGCTGCTCTCGGGCCTGGCAGCACAGCCGCTTGCAGGCGGGGTCCAGGGCCTCAGCATGAGCCTGGAGCCTGCCGATCAGGGGCTGGAGCTCCGTGCCAACCTGCGCTTCGGGTGAACGATGGAACTGCTGCTGTTGCGCCATGGCATCGCCGCTGATGGCGTGCCCGATGCCAGCCGCCCTCTGACCCCAGCGGGCATCGAGCGCACCAGTGCGGTGCTGCACCGTTTGCTGGCCTTGGATCTGGGCTGTGCGCTGCTGTTCAGCAGCCCCTTGCTGAGGGCTCGCCAGACCGCCGAGCTGGCCGTGGCCGCAGGCCTGGCGCCAGCGTTGCAGCTGGCACCGGCCCTGGCGCCTGGTGGTGACGCGGCGGCCTGGCTGCAGCAACAGGCTGCTGCGCCTCAGTGCGCAGCGGTGAATCGGCTCGCGTTGGTGGGCCACGAGCCCGATCTCAGTGCCTTGGCCGCCGCTTTGATCGGGGCGCCTAGGGGCAGTCTGCAGCTCAAAAAAGCAGGGGTGATCGTGCTCAACTGGCAGCCCCCAGCCGGTGCCGCCAGCCTGCAATGGCTCGCCAGCCCCAGGCTGCTGCTGGGTTGAGCCCATTGCAGTCAGCGCTACGAAGCGTGCTGCTCAGGCGGCGTAGGTTCGAACCAGCGATCGCTCGGCCATGGCTGTTGACTCCCCGCTTGCCCCCGCGCCTGTGGAGCGGCCGCCGTTTCGTCCGGGTTTGGAGGGGGTGCCGGCCACCCAATCGGCGATCTGCGACATCGACGGGCTCAAGGGTCTGCTCACCTACCGCGGCTACACGGTCGATGACCTTGTCGCCCAGAGCAGCTTTTTAGAGACGGCGTACCTGCTGATCTGGGGGGAGCTGCCCACCGCAGCCCAGCTCAAGGAGTTTGAGCACGAGGTGCAGATGCACCGGCGGGTGAGCTTCCGCATCCGCGACATGATGAAGAGCTTCCCCTCCCAGGGGCACCCCATGGACGCGCTGCAGGCCAGCGCAGCCTCGCTGGGTCTCTTTTATTCAAGGCGCGCGCTCGACAACCCCGAGTACATCGTCTCGGCGGTGGTGCGGCTGCTGGCCAAGATCCCCACGATGGTGGCGGCCTTTCAGCTGATCCGCAAAGGCCAGGACCCGATCCAGCCCCGTGACGATCTGCCCTATGCGGCCAATTTCCTCTACATGCTCACCGAGCGGGAGCCCGACCCGCTGGCGGCCCGCATCTTCGATGCGTGCCTGATCCTGCATGCCGAGCACAGCCTCAACGCCAGCACCTTCAGCGCCCGGGTGACGGCCAGCACCCTCACCGATCCCTATGCGGTGGTGGCCTCGGCGGTGGGCACCCTGGCCGGCCCCCTGCATGGCGGCGCCAACGAAGACGTGCTGACGATGCTTGAGGAGATCGGCAGTGAAGATCGGGTCGAGGCCTGGCTCGAGCGGGCCATCGCCGAGAAGCAGAAGATCATGGGCTTCGGCCACCGCGAGTACAAGGTCAAGGACCCCCGTGCCGTGATCCTGCAGAAGCTGGCCGAACAGCTGTTTGATCAGTTCGGCCATGACCCGCTGTACGACCTGGCCCGCAAGCTCGAAGCGGTGGCAGCCGAGCGCCTTGGCCCCAAGGGGATCTACCCCAACGTCGACTTCTATTCAGGCCTGGTGTACCGCAAGCTCGGCATCCCGGAGGACCTGTTCACGCCGATCTTTGCCATCGCCCGCACCGCCGGCTGGCTCGCCCACTGGAAGGAGCAGCTGGGAGCCAATCGCATTTACCGGCCCTCGCAGATCTACACCGGAGCTGCCGGTCGTGACTGGATGCCGCTGCAGGCCCGCTAAGTTGCCTCCATCACAGCCGCTCCGATGGTGACCACCCCAGGGGGCCTGGATCTGCAGGCCAGTTTCGAAGCAGCCCTTGAAGGGTTTGGCCTCAGCCACGGTGTGGCCCACCTGTTGTGGCTGCCCCTGCCGATGGTGCTGGTGCTGGTCGCCGCCGTTGTGGGCGTGCTGGTCAACGTCTGGCTCGAGCGCAAGATCTCGGCCGCCGTGCAGCAGCGCATCGGTCCGGAATATGCCGGCGCGCTGGGCATCCTGCAGCCGATGGCCGACGGCCTCAAGCTGCTGTTCAAAGAAGACATCATTCCCGCGCGCGCCGACGGCCTGCTGTTCACCCTGGGCCCGGTGCTGGTGCTGATCCCGGTCATCCTCAGCTGGCTGGTGGTGCCCTTCGGCCAGAACCTGCTGATCAGCAATGTGGGGATCGGCATTTTTCTGTGGATCGCCCTCAGCAGCATTCAGCCCATCGGCCTGCTGATGAGCGGCTACGCCTCCAACAACAAGTACTCGCTGCTCGGCGGCCTGCGCGCCGCGGCCCAGTCGATCAGCTACGAAATCCCCTTGGCCCTGGCGGTGCTGGCGGTGGTGATGATGAGCAACTCGCTCAGCACCGTCGACATCGTCAACCAGCAGACCGGGGCCGGCATTTTCAGCTGGAACATCTGGCGCCAGCCGGTGGGCTTCGTGATCTTCTGGATCTGCGCCCTGGCCGAGTGCGAACGCCTCCCCTTCGATCTACCGGAGGCCGAAGAGGAACTGGTCGCCGGCTACCAGACCGAATACGCCGGCATGAAGTTCGCCCTCTTTTATCTGGGCAGCTACATCAATCTGGTGCTCTCAGCCCTGCTGGTGGCTGTGCTCTACCTGGGCGGCTGGGGATTTCCACTGCCGATCGAATGGCTGGCCGGCTGGCTGGGCCAACCGATCGACGCCCCTGTGGTGCAGGTGATCGCCGCTTCAGTCGGCATCGTCATGACCGTGCTCAAGGCCTACTTGCTGGTCTTTTTCGCCATCCTGCTGCGCTGGTCGGTGCCGCGGGTGCGCATCGACCAGTTGCTCGATCTGGGCTGGAAGTTCCTGCTGCCGATCGCCCTGGTCAACCTGCTGGTCACCGCCGGTCTGAAACTGGCCTTCCCTGGGGTGTTCGGCGGATGACGAACCACGGCATCTCGGCACCGACGTGCCCATCGACCCTGGCCGCCGGCCAACATGGATGCCAAGCCATGCCGGCGTCCCTGCCCCGTTTGCGCTGATCACGATGTTCGGGTTCCTCAAGCAAGTCGGCGACTACACGCGTGATGCGGTGGGAGCAGCCTCAGCCCTGAGTCAGGGGTTGTCGGTCACCTTTGATCATCTGCGGCGCCGTCCCGTGACGGTCCAGTACCCCTACGAGAAGCTGATCCCCTCGGAGCGCTACCGCGGCCGCATTCACTACGAGTTCGACAAGTGCATCGCCTGTGAGGTGTGCGTGCGGGTCTGCCCGATCAACCTGCCGGTGGTCGACTGGGTGATGAACAAGGCCACCAAGAAGAAGGAACTGCGCAACTACTCGATCGATTTCGGGGTGTGCATCTTCTGCGGCAACTGCGTCGAGTACTGCCCGACCAACTGCCTCTCGATGACCGAGGAGTACGAGCTGGCGGCCTTTGATCGCCATAGCCTCAACTACGACAACGTCGCCCTAGGCCGGCTGCCCACCAGCGTGACCACCGATCCTTCGGTGATCCCCCTGCGCGAGCTGGCCTACCTGCCCAAAGGGGAGATGGATCCCCATGGCGTGGCCGACACCCGCCCCCGCGCCGGTCAGCTGCCCGAACAGGTGCTTGAAAGCTTGCCCAAAGCCCCTGCTGCATCCGATGCTGCCGGCACCAGTGAGGGGGCCCCAGGCGCATGACGCTCGCTTCGACCACCCAGCTGATCTGCTTTGCCGTGCTCTCGCTCACCGTGGTGGTGGGGGCTTTCGGTGTCGTGCTGCTGCCGAACATTGTCTATTCCGCCTTTTTGCTGGGCGGGGTGTTCCTGTCGGTTGCCGGGCTCTACCTGCTGCTCAACGCCAGCTTTGTGGCCGCCGCCCAGGTGCTTGTTTATGTGGGCGCGGTGAACGTGCTGATCCTGTTCGCGATCATGCTCGTCAACAAGCGCGAAGACCTCTCCGATAGTTCAGGTCTGGCCCTGCGCCGTGTGCTTTCGGCTGGCGTGTGCGGCGGCCTGTTTGTCTTGTTGACCCGCGTGGCCGTGACCACCCCCTGGGCCCTGCCTGGACCTGCATCCATCGGTGAGGAAGCCACAGCACGCATCGGTGAGCATCTGTTCAGCGATTACCTGCTGCCGTTTGAACTGGCCTCGGTGCTGCTGTTGATGGCCATGATCGGCGCCATTGTGCTGGCCCGCCGCGACGTGTTTGCCAGTGATGTGATCACCGGTGAACCCGCTGATCAGGGTTTGATCGAAAAAGCCCGCACTCCCCTGCTCACCAGCAAGCCATGAGCCTTTCGCTGCCGACCGAGATTCCGCTTCAGGCCTTTCTGGTGGTGGCGGCCGTGCTGTTCTGCGCTGGCGTCTGGGGCCTGATCAACAGCCGCAACGCGGTGCGCGTGTTGATGAGCATCGAGCTGATGCTCAATGCCGTCAACATCAACCTGATGGCGTTTTCGAGCTATCTCGACGGCCAGCTGATTCGCGGGCAGGTGTTCGCCATTTTCGTGATCACCGTTGCTGCCGCTGAAGCGGCCGTGGGTCTGGCGATCTTGTTGTCGCTCTATCGCAACCGCGAGACCGTCGACATGGAGCGCTTTAACTTGTTGCGCTGGTAGGTCCCTTCACCCGTGCGCCTGGACCGCGTCTGGTTGATCGTGCGCGCCGGCAGCCAGGCAGCGGCGCGCCAGGCCCGCCGTTGTGTCGAAGACCTGCAGGCCCAGGGTGTGGCTGTGGTCACGGCGACCAGTGGCTTGGCCAGCAATCCGTTTCCGGGGCTTTTGGCCACCGAGCCCGCCCTGCCGGATGTGGCCCTGGTGCTGGGTGGTGACGGCACGGTGCTGGGGGCGGCGCGCCATTTGGCGCCCCTTGATGTGCCGATCCTGAGCTTCAACGTGGGCGGTCACCTCGGCTTTCTCACCCATGAGCGCAGCCAGTTGCGGCTCGAAGACCCTGAAGGAGGCCTCTGGCAACGTCTGCGTGACGATCATTTTGCGCTCGAGCGGCGCATGATGCTTGAGGCCCGCATCGAGCGTGGCAGCAGCCGCACAGCCCCGGCAGCTGCCGCTCGAGCCACTGAACGAGCCACTGAGACCTGCGAAGACAGAGACGGCGATGGGCCCCATCTGGCCCTCAACGACCTCTACTTCAGGCCTTGCCTCGATGAGGTCTCGCCCACCTGCCTGCTGGAGCTTGAGATCGACGGCGAGGTGGTGGATCAGTACCGCGGCGATGGCTTGATCATGGCCACCCCGACCGGATCCACCGGCTATGCGATGGCCGCTGGGGGGCCGATCCTGCATCCGGGGATCGAGGCGATCGTGGTCAATCCGATCTGCCCGATGAGCCTTTCGAGCCGCGCCGTGGTGGTGCCGCCGCGTTCCCAGTTGTGCGTCTGGCCGCTGGGTGAGCTGAGCCGCAAGGTCAAACTCTGGAAGGACGGGGCTTATGCCACCGTGCTGGAGCCTGGTGATCGCTGCCTGGTGCAGCGCAGCCCCCATCCGGCCTTGCTTGTGGTGCTCGATCAAAGCCCTTCGTATTACCGCGCGCTGACGCGCAAGCTGCATTGGGCCGGCAGCCTGGGCGCGGCTGAGCACTCTCACAACTGAGGCGGGGTCGATGGCGCTTGAGATCGAACGCCGTTTTCTGGTCAGCCTCGATGCTGCTGAGCCCTGGCGCGCCCATGTCGCGTGGCAGCAACGTTTGCATCAGGGGTACCTCAGTGCCGGTGCCAGTGGGTTCACCACGCGGGTGCGTCATGACGGCGCAGCGGGCGCCTGGCTGACGCTCAAGTGCGCTGCTGCGGCTTCTCAGGCGGTGCGCCATGAATTCGAGTACCCGATTCCAGCGGCCGATGCCCGTGAGCTGCTGGCCCTCAGTTCGCAGCAGCTCAGCAAGTGGCGCTACGGGCTCGATTTGCCTGATGGCGATTGGGTTCTCGATGTGTTCGAGGGCAGCAACGCCCCACTGGTGATTGCGGAGGTGGAGCTCAGCAGTCCCGATCAGCCTTTGGCGATCCCGCCCTGGTGCGTGCTGGAGATCACGGGCCAGGGGCGCTTGAGCAACGCGGCTTTGGCCGCTACCCCCTTGAGCGCCTGGGAGCCGCTTGAACGGAATCATCTGTTGCAGCGGGCGGGCGCGCCCTCCAGCTGTTTAGGATGAAATCTGAAGGAAATCGGAAGCAACAACGTGTCGCTGCGCCCCTCGGCTGTGGCTGTCGGCTCTGCTGCCGCTGGCAGTGGTGTTGGTCTGTACGACCACAGCGGCATGCTGCGCTTTGTGGGGGTGGGTGAAGCCGATTGCCTGGCCTATGCCGAACTGTTTGATCTGGCCTCAGGCAGCTTCAGCCTGGCGACCCTGGGCCCTGAGGCGGCGCGGCCTTAGCCAGGTTCTGCCGGCAGGTTGCAGCAGTTGAAGCCATCGCGGCAGATCTTGCCGTGATCCATGGCCCAATTGAGCAGGGCCACCCTGTTTTTGGCGCCGGTCTTGGTGAAGATGTTGCTGACGTGGTTATCGACTGTGCGTTTGCTGATCGTCAGCTCCACGGCGATTTCCTGGTTGGTGAGGCCGCGCGCGACCAGATCGATGATTTCGATCTCGCGTTCCGAGAGGTCGCTGCGGGCCTCGCCGATGTCCATGGCCACATCGCCCACCAGGGGATGCGTTCACTGTAGGCAGGGCCTGTGGTCGATGATGGGAACTGATGCGATCGCCGTGGTTTGCTGCTTCAAGAGGCCCTGACCCGTGGCACCTTCGCGATCACCGCGGAGGTGACCCCGCCCAGAGGCGCTGACCCTGCGCGCACTCTGGCTGCAGCAGCTCGGCTCAGGGGGTTGGTGCATGCGGTCAATGTGACCGATGGCAGCCGTGCGGTCATGCGCATGAGCAGCCTTGCCGTCTGCCGTCTGCTGCTCGAGGCGGGCCTTGAGCCGGTGCTGCAGATGGCTTGCCGAGACCGCAACCGCATTGCGCTGCAGGCCGATCTGCTGGGAGCCCATGCCCTGGGTCTGCGCAACCTGTTGTGCCTCACCGGGGATCCGGTGAAGGCTGGCGATCAGCCCGATGCGCGCGCCGTCAACGAGTTCGAGTCGGTGCGGCTGCTGCAGCTGGTCGCCCAGCTCAATGCCGGCAGCGATCCGGTCAAGGGCGCGCTGCCCGACGGCGGCACGGCCTTCTTTGCCGGGGCGGCTGCCGATCCCCAGTCACCCAGCCGCAGCGGCCTGGTGTCCCGGCTCAAGCGCAAGCAGCAGGCCGGAGCCCGCTTTGTGCAGACCCAGATGGTCACCGATGCCGAAGCCCTGCGCCGGTTTGTCGGCGACATCGCCGGCCCGCTTGGCTTGCCTGTGCTGGCCGGTGTGTTTCTGCTGAAGTCGGCCAAGAACGCCGCCTTCATCAACCGCGTGGTGCCTGGGGCCAACATTCCGCAGGCGCTGATCGATCGCCTGGCCGGCGCCACAGACCCTGCCGCCGAGGGCATTGCCATCGCTGCTGAGCAGGTGGCGCTCTACAGCCAGATTGCCCAGGGCGTTCACCTGATGGCGATCAAGGCCGAAGAGCGCATCCCTGAGATTCTCAGGCAGGCCGGCATGGCTCCCCTAGCTGGCGGCACCCAAGGCCAGGTCGCTGCCGAGCAACTCGGCGAGAGCCTTTTGTTGCGGTGACGGCTCGACGATGTCCTGGCGACGGGTGTCGGTGATCAGCCAGTCGAGGGCTGCTTCCTGCAGGTCGAAGTGATCGCCGTTGCGGTCGACGCAGTAGCGGCCGAACACCAGCTTTTCGACCAGCCGCACCCCGGGGCCAATGCGTGAATAGTCAAAAATGATCGAGTTATCGATCGTGGCGCCTTCGCAGATGTGGCAGCTCGGGCCGATCATGGCCGGGCCGATGATCGTGGCACCGTCTTCGATCTTGGTCATGCCGCCCACGTAGATGGGGCCCTGGACCGTGATCTTGTCCCAGTTGGCCGCCACGTTGAGGCCTGCGAAGATGCCCGGACGGACTTCCTGGCCAGGGATCTGCACCTGGCGCACGTGGCCCTGCAGCACGCTGCGGATGGCCTGCCAGTAATCGGGCACCTTGCCGATGTCGACCCACTCGAACTCCATCGGCAGCGCATAAAAGGGCGCCCCGGCCTCAACCAGCTTGGGAAACAGGTCTGAGCCGATGTCAAACGGCACCCCCTCGGGCACAAAATCCAGCACCTGTGGCTCAAAGATGTAGATGCCGGTGTTGATCATGTCGCTGGCCGCATCGGCCACGGCGGGTTTCTCCTGGAAGGAGCGCACCCGGCCGTCGTCATCAGTCACGACAACGCCGTAGCTGCTGACCTGCTCCATCGGCACGCGCTTGGTGATCAAGCTGGCCAGAGCGCCTTTGGCCTTGTGGCGCCTCACCGCCTCGCTGAGATCGAGGTCGATCAGAGCATCGCCGCAGAGCACCACAAAGGTGTCATCAAAAAAGGGCTGGAAGCTCTGGATTTTCTTGAGACCGCCGGCCGAACCCATGGCCTGGCCAATCAGTTCGCCGTCTTCAATGCGACCTTCAAAGCTGTAGGCGATCTGCACGCCAAAGCGTTGACCGTCGCGGAAATAGTTCTCGATCTCCTCAGCGAGATGCGAGACGTTGACCATGATTTCGTCGAACCCATGCTCGCGCAGCAGCTCCAGCAGAAACTCCATGACTGGTTTCTGCAGGATCGGGATCATCGGCTTGGGAATCGTGTGCGTGATCGGACGCACCCGGGTTCCCTTGCCGGCCGCGAGAATCATCGCCTTCATCGGCGGGGCTCACATCGGTCGGGTTGCGCGAGTTTAGTGGGCTTTGTCATGCAGCCAGCGTCTCATGAGACGGACGAGCAGCTGACCCGGTTGCCGCTTGGGGCACGGCTGCCAGCGGTAGCTGGCGGCTTTCGCCAGACTCGAGCAGGCGTCTGAGCCTGAGCGGGGCATACAGGCCACCGTCCTGCTGCAGCTCCACCTTGCCCTGGTGGGTCAGAAACAACAGCGCCCAGAACACCCCTGGGCGGTCACAGTCGAGTTCATCGTGCTGCCTGAGCCGCTCCACCTGCGCGGCCCAGGAGGCGCACAGGGCATCAAAGCCTGCCCACGTGCTGGCGTCGTCCCACTCCAGCAAAAAGCGGCTCAGCGCGGCGGTTGTTTCCGGCAGTTTTTCGCGGTGGGCCAGGGCTGCCACCTGGGCAATGGCGGCCCGCTCGCTGTAGCGCTTGGGCCGATGGCGGCTGCGGCTGCGCAGCTCTTCGTTGTCGATGCGCTCAGCGATGTCCTCGAGCTGGCGGATCAGCTCACCCAGGGTGACGGGCCGTTGCAGCGGTGGCGGCGCCACCGGCCGGCGCCACAGGTGCCGCTCAGGGCGGCTGGGCAGGCTGAAGCCGGGGCTCATCAGCCAGCCCTGGCCGTCCGCATCAAAATCAAACGCTTCACCCTCGTCGTAGGGCTCAGCGGGTGGGAAGGTCGCCGCTTCGAGCACCTCGGCCTTGAGGCCCACCAGCACCGAGGCGGCCAGGAACGCTTCGCTGGTTTCAGCCAGGTCATGCTCGTAGCTGCCGCCGGCGCCGCTGCGGCCCAGCACCGGCATGGTGATGCGGCTGCGCAGCTGATCGAGGAAGCCGTCGATCACAGCGATGACATCAACATCCCAGGGATCGATGTCACCGCGTTCGGCTGCGTCCTGCAGCAGCCGGATCGCCAGCCGTGCACCTGTCTCAGCCAAGGCTTTGAAGGCGAGGGGAGGGGCGGATCATCACGACAGGCATCCGGTCAACACACTACCTGTGGTGTCCAGACCAGGCCAGTGGCACTAGGCCGCCGGCAGTAGCGGCGCCCGCAGCGGCTGCTGCCGGATCAGGCCGCCACCGGCAGGAGCCGTCAGGGCCTTCATGGCGCTTTCATCGCGGGCCACCAGCGACTCCATCGAGGCGCGGTAGGTGTCGGTCATCAGGCGCGGGTACAGGCCGATGCCGATGATCGGCACCAGCAGGGCGCCGATCACATAGATCTCGCGCGGCTCGGCGTCCACCAGCTCGCTGTGGGAGGCCAGCTCCACGTTCTCCTTGCCAAAGAAGATCTCCCGCAGCATCGAGAGCAGATAGACCGGCGTCAGGATCACCCCCGCTCGGCGTCCACCAGCTCGCTGTGGGAGGCCAGCTCCACGTTCTCCTTGCCAAAGAAGATCTCCCGCAGCATCGAGAGCAGATAGACCGGGGTCAAAATCACCCCCACTGCCGCCAGACCGTCGATGACGATCCTGAACGGCAGGGTGTAGGCGTCATCGGTGGCGAAGCCCACAAACACCATCAGCTCGCTGACAAAGCCGCTCATGCCTGGCAGGGCCAGCGAGGCCAGAGAGCAGACGGTCCACAGCGCAAACATCTTGCGCATCTTCTGGCCGACGCCGCCCATCTCATCGAGCTGCAGGGTGTGGGTGCGGTCGTAGGTGGCGCCCACCAGAAAGAACAGGCTGGCGCCGATCAGCCCGTGGCTGATCATCTGCAGCATGGCGCCGCTCGATCCCAGGGCGCTGAAGCTGCCGATGCCGATCAGCACGAAGCCCATGTGGCTGATCGAGCTGTAGGCGATCTTGCGCTTGAGGTTGCGCTGGGCAAACGAAGTCAGCGCGGCATAGATGATGTTGATCACCCCCAGCACCACGAGCAGCGGGGCGAACTGGGCGTGGGCGTCCGGCAGGATCTGGCAGTTGAAGCGCAGCAGGGCGTAGCCGCCCATCTTCAGCAGGATCCCGGCCAGCAGCATGTGCACCGGCGCTGTGGCCTCGCCGTGGGCATCGGGCAGCCAGGTGTGCAGCGGCACGATCGGCAGCTTGACCCCAAAGGCGATCAGCAGGCCGGCGTAACAGAGCAACTGGAAGCCCGCCGGGAAGCCCTTGGCCATGAGCTGGCTGTACTCAAAGCTGATCGGTGCTCCTGTGGCACTGCCGTAAAAGGCCATCGCCAGGGCTGCCAGCAAAATGAACAGCGAGCTGCCGGCTGTGTACAAGATGAATTTGGTGGCGGCGTACTGGCGTTTCTTGCCGCCCCAGATCGCCAGCAGCAGGTACACCGGCAGCAGTTCCAGCTCCCACGCCAGAAAGAACAGCAGCATGTCCTGCACGGCGAACACCGCGATCTGGCCGCCGTCCATGGCCAGCAGCAGGAAATAAAAGAGCTTGGGTTTGAAGCTCACCGGCCAGGCCGCCAGCGCCGCCAGCGCCGTGATGAAGCTGGTCAGCAAAATCAATGGCATCGACAGGCCGTCGGCCCCAACTGACCAGGCCAGGCCCAGATCGGGCAGCCAGTTGACCCGCTCCACCAGTTGCAGTTCAGGGTTGCTGGGGTCGTAGCCGTTGAGGTAGCCCCCGACCGTCAGCAGAAAGGTCAGCAG
>Ga0194122_10003737_pt1 | contig 15291 bp, 14 predicted proteins | sample TA2MahCa10mmetaG_FD_155487 | JGI IMG/M metagenome (GOLD analysis project Ga0194122, IMG submission 155487) | Freshwater microbial communities from Lake Tanganyika, Tanzania - TA2015021 Mahale Deep Cast 10m | ecosystem: Environmental > Aquatic > Freshwater > Lake | place: Tanzania: Lake... | reverse complement strand
GCGGTCCGGGATCTGATCGCCCGGTATCGCGAGGCCGAGAAACAGATCGCCGAGCCGTGGACCGTCAATGGGATGGCGGACATTGACGCAGGCAGCGACTACAGGCTGAACAAGCGGGGCGTCCACGAGGATCTCGGCGAGGTGGTTCCTCGCGCTTCGCTTTCGGTGCTATCGAAGGGCGGGCCCCGGCCGGCGAAGGGTAGCGGACGGCTCGCGCTGGCCGATGAAGTGAGCAGTCGGGCCAATCCGCTCACCGCGCGCGTGTGGGTGAACCGTGTCTGGCATTGGGTTTTCGGATCGGGCATCGTCACCAGCACCGACGACTTCGGCCACCTCGGCGAACGTCCGTCGCATCCGGAGTTGCTCGACTATCTGGCGGCCGAGTTCACGGCGCGCGGATGGTCGACCAAATGGCTCATCCGGGAATTGGTAACGAGCCAGACGTTCCAGCGAGCGAGTCTGCCGGGAGTTGGCGTTCGCGACGCCGATCCGTTCAACCGGCTGTTGAGCCACTATCCGGTGAGGCGCCTTGAGGCCGAGTCGATCCGCGATTCGATGCTCGCCGTCTCGGGCCGTCTCGATCGATCGGCGTTCGGCGAGACGGTGAATCCGCCGCGCGCCAATGAGGATCCGCAGAAGCGGCTGTTCGCCGGACCGCTCGACGGGAACGGCCGGCGATCGATTTACACGAAGATGACGATCATGGAGCCGCCGAAATTCCTGGCGACGTTCAATCAGCCGGCTCCGAAGATTCCGGCCGGACGGCGGGACGAGACCAACGTCCCGGCGCAGGCGCTGGCGTTGTTGAACGACCCGTTCGTGGCGGGGCAGGCTGAGTTCTGGGCGGACCGCCTGGTGGAGACGCCGCACGCGAGCGCGGAACAGAGAATCGAAGAGATGTTCCGGCGGGCGTTCGGACATCCGCCTTCGGCGGCCGATCTGGCGCGGTGGAGCGCGGCCGCGCGGGACTTCGCCGGACTCTACCAGGACGTGCCGGGCGCCGCGCGAACCGATATGTTGAAGTCGCGGGCGGTGTGGAAAGACGTGGCTCACGCCATCTTCAATTCGAAGGAGTTTCTTTATGTCCGGTAACCTGTCGCGGCGGGAATGGCTGAGACGCGCATCGAACGGATTCGGCGCGCTTTCGCTGGCGAGCCTGTTGCAACGGGAGGCTCACGGGGCGCGGCCGCACCATGCGGCCAAGGCGAAGAGCGTGATTCTGTGCTTCATGGACGGAGGGCCGAGCCATGTCGACACGTTCGACCCGAAGCCGATGCTCGCCCAGCGTCAAGGGGAGAAGATCGGAGCGGCGGCGGTGTCGGCGAAGTCGCAATCGGCGCCGGACCGGGTTTGGTTCGGCAGTCCGTGGGAGTTCCGGCAGCGGGGCCAGAGCGGACTTCCTGTGAGCAGCCTGTTGCCGGAGATCGCAAAGCTGGCGGACGACATCTGCATCGTGCGGTCGATGATCGGACAGCAGCCGCTACATGGCCAGCAGGCGTTGCTGATGCACACGGGGCGGTTGACGGGCGCGGCTCCGAGCATCGGATCGTGGGTTTCCTACGGTCTCGGTTCGGAAAGCGAGAATCTGCCGAACTACGTGCTGCTCAACAACGACCGGATTCCGAACGGCGGCTTTGAGAACTTCTCGGCGGCTTTCCTGCCGGCGTCGCACGCGGCGACGATGCTGCGCGCCAAGGGGCTCGTGATGGACAACATCACGCCGTCGGACGCCGCGGGGATCCAGGAGAGGAAACTCGCGCTGCTGCGCGAGCACGATTCAGCGTTCGCGGCGCTGGCGGGCGAGGCGGCAATCGAGGGCGCGATCCGGAACTACGAGACCGCCTTCCATTTGCAATCGGCGATTCCGGATCTGGCGGCCGTGAGCAAGGAGAGCGAAGGAACGCGCCGCCTGTACGGCATCGACTCCTCGGACGATTTCAAGAAGCACTACGGCCTCCAGTGTCTGCGCGCGCGGCGGCTGGTGGAAGCAGGCGTGCGCTTCGTCGAGATCACGTGTCCTCTGACCCATCAGAACAACTCGCCTTGGGATCAGCACGGGAACCTGAAGCGCTATCACGAGGAGAACGCGATGATCACCGATCAAGCAGTGGCCGCGTTGATCGTGGACCTGAAGCAGCGCGGCCTGCTCGACTCGACGATCGTGATCTGGGCGGGTGAGATGGGCAGGACGCCGCACACACCGAAGATCACAGAGACGGCGGGCCGCGATCATCACGTGAACGGCTACTCGATCTTCATGGCGGGCGGCGGTTTCCGCGGCGGCTTCGCGTATGGATCGACGGACGAATTCGGGAATGCCGTCGCCGAGAATCCGGTGACGATCCACGACATCCACGCGACGGTGCTGCATCAATTGGGTCTGAATCACCGCAGGCTCACGTTCCGGTTCGGCGGCCGGGACATGAGCCTGACGGACGTTCACGGAGAGGTGTTGCGGACGTTGATTGCGGTCTAGCTTGGGCTAGCTGGCCTTGGGTCTCGAGGCAGCCGCCACTTTGTCCGAAGCGGGTGCCCTGCCGCTATGCAAAGTGCGCGTCCAATCGTGCCAGCCGCTGCGGGCCTGCGCGGCGCGCCACGCCAGCACGCTGGCCTCGGCGCGCAACAGGCACGGCGGACTGCGGCCGTAGCCTGCCCAACTTGCCGCAACGCGAGCGAGGCGCGCATAGCCCGTGATCTGCCCCAGCACTCGCAATTGCCGCGTTTGCCGCGCGTGAATCGTGAGCGATTCAGGCATCAGGCCGTGCGCCGGGCGCAGATCGCTGCGCGACCAGTAGCCCGCATCGAACAACCCCAGCACTCAGCCCGCACGCGCCAGACCCGCAGCGCCTTCGTGAAACAGGCGCGAGGCCGTGGCGTCTCCGCCGCTCGCGCGCATGAGTTCGTGGATGGCAAACAGTGCGGTCAGATGGCAGCTCAGCCCCTGGCGGCTGGCGCATGGAAAGGGGAATTCTTCAAACCACGTGACGCCGCAACCGGTCACTTGGGCGGCCAGTCCACCCTGGCGCACAGGCACGAGAAAGGGAGCCATCGCCGCGCGCGCGCACTCAATCACGGTCTCGCGGTTCGAACCCTGATACATGCGGCACAACACGCCGATCACGGCTGCCTGCGTGCGCGCCGAGATCCACGGCGTGGCATGGCCCGGAAAATCCGGATGCCGCCGGAAGGAGAGCCCGAGCAGCGCCGGCTTGCCGTCCAGCGTGGCCGGGCGCAGTTCGCGCAGCAGCGCTTCGCTGGCGGAGAGGAACCCATCGTGGTGCTCGGCGATCTCGTCTTGGCTTGAAGCCTCCAGCGCCCCGTGAAAGTGCTGCATGGCGAGTTGCGCCTGGAGCAGCGGATCGCGCCGGAGCTGTCCATCCTCCTCCAGATGCATGGCAAAGCCGCTCGAATCGACGGCTATGCGGGGCTGCGGTTGGCCGCGGCGATAGTCGTACTCGTGCGTAAGCCGGGCCGCGGACCAATTGGTAGCGGCAGCAGCGGCGGAGCTCATGATTTGCAGGTTCTATCGGTGTAGCTTGCACGATGAAGTATGCCCCAAGGCGCGTGTTCCCCAAAAGCGCCATGGAAATGTGAGTACTGAACGTACTATTGAAGTGAGGCGGACAACACTCCGGCACGTTGCAGGAGTGCGTAGCGCGCATGTTCCACCGTGCTTTGGGAGTGGAAGTAAGCCATCCACTTTTCCTGCTCCAGCACCCGCAACTCCTCCACCTGACGCAGCGTCGCCCGCCCCTCTTCCATACGCGCGAGTTGCACGGAGAGTTGCTCGCGCGCTACGTCGAGATCGAGCCGCGCCAGTTGCCGCGCCGATTCCGCCGTCGCCAGGTCTCGCCAACGGCGCTGCGTTTCAAGGGCAATCTTGCCGCGCACCTGTTGCAGCTCAATCCGCAGGCGCGACGAGTCCGCGTCTGCCTTCGCCGCCAGTGCCTTGGCTCCCGCGCTCAAAAACAGCGGCACCTGCACAGACACGCCGAACTGCCCGTTGTGACGCTGGAAACGGCGGAAGAAATCTTCGTAGTTGTTGAAGCGCGCAAACAACCCGTACTGCGCCACCAGATCGAGCTGCGGAAGGCGCGCTGCGCGCTGCGCCTGCGCTTCCAGCCCTTTGGCGGCGAGCGCGGATTCCAGACGCCGGATTTCGCGGCTGGCGGCCTCGGCCTGCTGAATCGCCTCTGCCTCCGTCGCCGGCGCCGCCGTCACCGGCGCGCGTTCTTCCGCCGCCGCGCGCACGCGATCCTGCGGCGCAAATCCCAACGCCAGCGCGAGTGACCCCTCGGCGTAATCCCGCTGTGCCTCGAGCGCCGCCACGCGCTGCTCGCCCCGCGCTACTTCGAGCGCCGCGCGCCGCGCCTCCACCGGCAACTCCCGCCCTTCGGCCACCCGCGCCCGCACCAGTTCGTCCACCTTGCGCGCGCTCTCAATCTGCCGCCGCGCCATCTCGGCGATGCGCGCCTTGCGCTCGGCCTCCAGGTACAACTCAACCGCCGCAAACAGCGCGGCCTCGCGGCGCTGTTCCGCTTCAATCCCCGCGCCCCGCGCCGCTTCGCGCGCCTGCGCCAGTTCCAGCCGCTGCTTGCGGTTGTAGACCGACGCAATGCCTTTGGCCTGCACAATGCTGGGCGCTGAGCCTTCGATGCTCATCGGGAAACCGTAGGAGTAGGCAAGGCCGCTGCCCGCGTAGAACTTGGGCACGAACGGGTCTCGCGCGGCATCCACATCGCGCGCGGCTTTGAACTCATCGATGCGCGAGAGCAATGCCTCGGGGCTCTGCGTCAGCACGCGCTGCGCGGTCTGGCGCAGCGTCAGCGTGTGGACTTCGGCGAAGAGAGCAGGGGAGATCAAAAGGAGAAAAAGTAGCTGCCGCACACTCTACTCATACCGCAGCGCATCGGTGGGATTGAGTTTCGACGCGCGGCTGGCGGGCAGCAGTCCAAACACCAGCCCCACGAAGAACGACACGCTGAACGCTACCGTCACCGCAATCCACGACACCGGCACCGTCACCCCGGCCAGCACGCGCGCCGCCACAGGCACGGCCAACCCCAGCAGAATCCCCAGCAGCCCGCCGCCCAGGCTGATCAACACCGCTTCCATCAGAAACTGAATCAGCACGGCGCGGCGCGGCGCGCCCAGCGCCATCCGCACGCCGATTTCGCGCGTGCGCTCGGTCACCGTCACCAGCATGATGTTCATGATGCCGATGCCCGAAATCACGAGCGCAATGGCGGCCACCAGCACCAGCACAATCGTCAGAATGACGGTGATCTGCGACGCCGTGTCGAGAATCGCCGCCAGATTCTCCACGGTGTATTTTGCGCCCGGGCGGTGCCGGCTCTCAAGCAACCGCCGCACATCCTCCGTCACCGGCCGCACTTCTTCGAGCGTCCGCGCCTGCACGTACAGCGGGTCAATCCGCTCCACCGGCGTGAAGTAGCGGATCACGGTGATGGGCACCAGCGCGGTCTCCTGCGACAGTTCCGTTTGCCCAAAGCTGTCGGTCTTTTCGCGGAACACGCCGGCCACGGTGAACTGGAGTCCGTAGAGCTTCATCACCTGCCCCAGCGCGGCGGTGCGGCTTCCGTAGAGACGCGTGGCCAGGCGATCCGTCAACAGCACCACGTGCTGGCGCAGCGTCACGTCACTTGAATCCATGAAGCGCCCGGCCAGCAGCACCAGGTTCCGCACGTGCGCATAGTGATCGTCTGAGCCGATCACCTTCACGTCTTCCTCGCGGCCCTGGATCACCATGCGGTCAAAATTGGTCATCACGCCCGTGGCCGCCACAATGCGATTGCCGAGTTGCTCGCGCACGGCTTCCACGTCGGCCATCTTCAAATAGTCTGCGTCCACGTTGCGCGCCGTCATGCCGCCGGATTCTAGGTAGGCGTAGATCATGTTGGAGCCGATGCCGCGGATCTGTTCGAGAATCAGCTCGCGCGAGACCAGGGAGATCGTCACCACCCAGATCACCGCCGCGTTCCCAATCAGCAGCCCCAGCGCGGTGAGCCGCGTGCGAACGCGATTGGCGGCCAGCGATTGGTAGCTGAACGCAAACAGGTCGCGGAGTCTCACGGCTGTGGCAGCTTTCTGAGCAGCGCCTGGGCCTCGGCGCGAGGCGGATCGTCGGGCGCCAGCGGTGCGGCCACATAGCGTGTCAGCAGCGCGCGCGCTTCGCCCAGGTTCCGCTTCGCCTCCGCATAAATCTGCGCACGCGCAAACCACACTTTCGGTGCGCCGGGCTCGGCCTGTCCGGCCCGATCCAGCGCTGCTTCCGTATCGGCCTGCCGCTTCTGCCGCGCGTAGAATTGCGCGAGGTCAATCCACCGGCCCGCCTGCTTCGGCGCCAGTTCCGCCGCGCGTCTCCAGTGCTGCTCGGCGGCCGCCCAATCCTTCCGGGCTTCGGCCAGCTTGGCCTGCGCGAAAAACTTCTCCACCGGGTCGAGCGCGCCAATTCGCCCGGCCGCGCGCACGGCCTTATCCATGCCGCCGCCCAGGAATCCGGGCGCGGAAAGATAGTACTCCAGCAGATCCGCCCACGCTTCGGTGTTTTTGGGATCCACCTCGATTGCTTTTTCAAACGCGCGCCGGGACTCCACGGCATACTTGGGTGCGGTGAGAAAGCTGGACGTCTCCGCGCGCCGCCCCCACGCCTTCCCCAACCAGTGAATGTGCTCGCTGTTCTTTGGCTCGGCCGCAGCGGCCTTTTCAAACCACGCGATGGCCTTGGTTTGTTCGCCGAACTGAAAATACGCGCGCCCGGCCAGATGCCACACGGCAGGGTCCGAAGAGGCCTCCGGCTTCAGCGCCGCGAGCGCCGCGCGGTATTCGGTGCGTTCATAAAGGTCCCTGGCAGCGGGCGAAACCGCCAGCCACAGCGCAAGAGCGAGAAGGCGCAAGCAGCCACCACTATACCGCCTCCCTGGGATAAACGGCCCAAGCGCCGGGCGCGTCTCCTGGATTGGCACGGGGCGGGTATACTATCTTGAGAAAGGTGTCCAGGTCCCACTTTCTCCATGTCGGGAGGTTCAAGCATGATTTCCACTGCTCTTCGTCCGTTTCAATCCCTCGGTCTCGGTGCATTGCTGCTGTTTCTTTCCTCTGCCGCTTTTGGCCAAACGGGCGCCATTGCGGGTAAAGTAAAGGGCGAAGACGGCTCGCCTCTCAAAGACGCTCTCGTCAAGATCGAGCGTACCGACATCAAAGGCAACTACAAGGTCAAGACCAACAAGAAGGGTGAGTACTTCCACGCCGGCCTGCCGCTGGGCATGTACAACGTCGCCGTGGAAGTGAACGGCCAGATGGTGGACAACGTCCGCGGCGTGAAGACCACGCTCGGCGACCCCGTGGAAATCAACTTCGACCTTGCCAAGCAGGTTGCGCAGCGTCAAGCGCAGCAGGCCGCCATGCAACAAGCCGCCGAGTCAGGTAAGCTCGACGAGAAGAACGAAGCTCTCCGCGGCATGAGCAAGGCCGAAAAGGAAGCGCTCGAAAAGCAGATGAAAGAGCGTTCGGAGGCCATGAAGAAGAACAAGGAGTTGAACGACGCGTTCAACGCCGGCATGGCCGCTCTTGCCGCAAAGCAATATGACGCCGCCGTGGAAGCTTTCTCCAAGGGCTCTACGCTCGACGCGAATCAGCATGCCATCTGGGCCAACCTCGCTGACTCCTACATGGGTCAGGCGGGCACGAAGACTGGCGACGAGCAGACCGCGACGATGGCCAAGGGACTGGAGGCCTGGGGCAAGGCGATTGCCCTGAAGCCGGACGACGCCGGCTATCACAACAACTATGCGCTCGCACTCGTGAAGGCCAAGAAGATTCCCGAAGCCGAAGAGGAACTGAACAAGGCGGCTGCCTTGAATCCGCCAGGCGCGGGCACCTACTACTACAACCTCGGCGCGGTGCTCACCAACCTCGGCCAGCTCGACGCGGCCGGTGCGGCCTTCAAGAAGGCGATCGACGCGGACCCGAAGCACGCCGACGCGCAGTATCAGTACGGCATCTTCCTGACCGGCAAGGCGCAGACCACGGTTGACGGCAAGGTCGTTATGCCTCCGGGCACGCGCGAGGCGTTCCAGGCCTACCTGGACCTCAAGCCCACCGGCTCGTTTGCCGACAGCGCCAAGGGCATGATTCAGGCGATGGAGTCCACCGTGACCACCACCTTCCAGAACCCGGACGCCAAGAAGGGTGCTCCAAAGAAAGCAACCAAGAAGTAACAGCGGGTCTTTTTGACCGCGGAGTGAAGTGACGATGGTACGCACCGTTCTCATCCTGTTTGGGGCGCTCATCGCCATTACTCTTTTGCGCTCATCCATCGGGATGCTGGGGAAGGTGTTCCAGCAAATGACGACAGCGTCGGCGGAGAGCGCCTCCCATCCCAATACCGTGGAGATGGTGAAGTGCCCGAGTTGCGGTTCCGTCTTCGCGCCGCAGGTGGCGCAGAAGCACACGCACGCGGGGAAATCGTAACCGCCGATGATCGGAGTCGCGCGCAAATTTGCCGAACACGTGCTGCCTGGCGTTCTCAAGCCGCTGCGCGTGTTGTGGAACGAAATTTTCGCGTTTGCGTTCTTCGTGATGGCGGTGATGCCGCTGCCGTCGATCTACAAATCCTGCCGGGACTTCAACGGTGAACTCGACGTGCTTGGGCGCATTCTGCTGGGCGCAACCTTCACGCTGGTGATGGGCGGCTACGGCCTGCACTCACTGTTGCGGGCGCGCAAAATCAACCGGTCATGACCGAGCGGCCCGGCGAATTTCCGTTCACACGCGGCATCTACCCGGACATGTACCGGAGCCGGTTGTGGACCATGCGCCAGTACGCCGGCTTCGGCACCGCCGAGGAAAGCAACCAGCGTTACCACTATCTGCTCTCGCAGGGCATCACCGGCGTTAGCGTCGCCTTCGATCTGCCCACGCAGATGGGTATGGATTCAGACCACGCCCTCGCGCGCGGCGAAGTGGGCCGTGTGGGCGTGGCCATCTGCTCGCTCGCCGACATGGAGCGCCTGTTCGACGGCATCCGCCTCGATACGGTTAGCACGTCGATGACGATTAACTCGACGGCCGCGATGCTGCTGGCGTTCTATGTACTCGTCGCCCGGCGCCAGGGCGCGGACCTCGGCAAGCTGGCGGGCACCATTCAGAACGACATCCTGAAGGAGTACATCGCGCGCGGCACCTACATCTTTCCGCCGCGCCCGGCGATGCGCATCATCACTGATCTGTTCGCCTGGACCGCGCGCGAGCTGCCGCAGTGGAACAGCATTTCCATCTCCGGCTATCACATCCGCGAAGCCGGCTCCACCGCCGCGCAGGAGATCGCTTTCACCCTGGCGGACGGCATCGCGTATGTGGACGCAGCGCTGGCGGCGGGCCTCGCCGTGGATGACTTCGCGCCGCGCCTGTCGTTCTTTTTCAATGCTTCGTCGAATTTTCTAGAAGAGATCTCGAAGTTCCGCGCGGCGCGCCGGCTGTGGGCCAAGGTGATGGCGGAGCGCTTCGGCGCCCGCAATCCCAAATCGCAGATGCTGCGTTTCCATACCCAGACCTCGGGCGCGTCACTCACGGCGCAACAGCCGGACAATAATCTGGTGCGCGTCACCGTGCAGGCGCTGGCGGCGGTGCTGGGCGGCACGCAATCCTTGCACACCAACTCGCGCGATGAGGCGCTGGCGCTGCCCACCGAAGAGTCCGCGCGCCTGGCGCTCCGCACGCAGCAGATCATCGGCTACGAAACGGGCGTGGCGAGTGTGGCCGATCCTTTGGGCGGCGCGGTGCATGTGGAGCAGGAGACCGATCGCCTCGAAACGGAGGCCCGCGCGTACCTGCGACGGATTGATGAAATGGGCGGCATGCTCCGCGCGATTGAGCAAGGCTACCCGCAGCGCGAAATCGAAGCGGCGGCGTATGAGTATCAACGCGCCGTCGAGACAGGCCAGCGCGTGGTAGTGGGCGTGAATCGCTTCGCTGCCGGCGCGCAGGAATCGAGCGGCGTGCCGACGTTCCAGTTTGATGCGTCGCTCGAAGCTGCGCAAGTGGCGCGCCTGCAGGCGCTGCGCTTCGGGCGCGATGCCGCGCGCGTGGAAGCTACGCTGGCCGCGCTGGAAGCCGCGGCGCAGGGGACGGCGAACCTCATGCCGGCCATCCTCGCCGCAGCAGAAGTCCACGCGACAGTGGGCGAGATGAGTGACCGCCTGCGGGGCGTGTTCGGCGAATACCGCCAGGCGGGCTGATCGCTGCCCCGCTAGGGGCGCTTATAGACCAAGTCGCGCCCTCTATTGAGCGCGCCCAAGCCCGCGCCGATCCCGCCGGTAATGGCCAGCGTAGCCGCCAGAACCTTGCCGCTCCCGCCTCCCTCATTGTTGAAACGAAGACGCCCGATCATTCCCGGCGCCAGTCCCGCCGCCAGGCCGATCGCGGCGCCAATGGCCGCGTTGCGCCCCCGGCGGTGCGCAGGCGTCCACACTTTCTTCACATCCACACGGGCCGCAGTCACCCCGCCCGTCTTTGTGCGGATCACCATCTGATCCGCTGCCACGCTGACGAGTTGGCCTGTCACGAGTTGCTTGGCATAGCTCACCTGCACGGGCTGGCCGGCCGGCAGGGCACGCACGGTGTTCCACTCGAGTGAAGCGCCGAAGGCGCAAACCAGTGCCGAAAGGAGCAGCAGTATGAATCGCGGCATGGCTTTTTGTACCATACACCCCTCACGCTATGATCTGAGAAGTGCCGGCCCGCCAAAGTGTTCCTCCCCGCAACGATGCCGGCTGCGAACCCACCTTGCGCGACGCCTGGCTCCTCGTCATTGGCCTCCTCCTCGTGCTTGCCATGTTCACCGGCACCGGCTACTACGCCTGGCACCGCCACAAAACGTCGCAGGCCGCCGCAGCCGCCCAAGCCGCCGCGGAAGCCGCGGCGAAAGCTGCGCAGGAGTACGCCGCCGGCTCCGAACTCACCTTCTCCGGCGCTGTGCAGGCGCGCAACATCCTACTGATCGCCGCGCCCATGGATGGCACGGTGGAGACCGTCGACGTCGTCGAAGGCGCGGTGGTGGAGCAGAATCAGCCGCTCGCGCGCATTAAGAACGAGGGCCTCGCCACCGAGCAAGCCAACGCGCGCACGGACCTGGAGAATGCTGCTGAACGCGTCAACACTCTCGAAAGTACGTTAATTGTGGCGCGCCTCGAAGCCTCGCGCGCCGCCGCTGAAGCAGACCGCTCGCGCAGCGAAGCAGACCGCTTTGACCGCAACGCCCGCCGCGAAGAGATGCTCTACAACGAAGGAGCCACGCCGCGCCTGCGCTTTGAAAAGGCAAAGGGCGAGGCCACCGCTGCCGCCGCGGCAAGCGAAGCCGCCAGCACCACCGTCACGCAGGCCAACGATCGCGTGACGCGCCAAACCGCCGAACTCGAAGCCGCCAAGCGGATCCTCGATGAAAAGACGCGCGAGGTGGAAGCCGCGCAGGGCGATCTCAATGCCGCCGCCGTGAACGCGCCCGTGGATGGCGTGGTGATCGCCGTCAAAATCAAGCCCGGCGACGAAGTGACCGAGGCCGCCAACACCGGCATCTTCCAGATGGCCGTGGCCGCCGACGAACTCCAGGTGCCCATTGAGCCTCCCGATCCGAAAGCCGCCGCCGTGCTCAAGGACGGCTTGCCCGCGCTTGTCGAAATCGTCGAGCTCTCGATGCAAGGCATCGCCGGCGAACTCAAGCGCACTGAGTCCGGCGGCTGGCGCGTGGATTTTAAAGCGCCCGATGCATCCGTGAAGCCGGGCCTGCACGCCGTGGTGAGAGTAAAATTACAGTAGACATGCAATTCCTCGTCAACAGCCTCGTCGAACTGATCACGCAAACCGCCGCTAACCTGCCGCCGGATGTACGCGCGGCCATGGGCCCGGCCATCGGCGCTGAGCCCGCAGGCACGCAAGCCGCGCAGGCGCTCAGCGTCATCGCCACCAATATCGATATGGCGGCCGAAGCCGAAAGCCCGATCTGCCAGGACACGGGCATGCCCACCTTTGTTGTGCACACGCCGGTGGGCGTCAATCAGATTCATGTGAAGCGCGCCATCGTCGACGCGGTGGCCGAGGCCACCAAGCGCGGCAAGCTCCGCCCCAATTCGGTGGACTCGCTTACAGGCGTCAACTCCGGCAACAACCTCGGCACGGAAACGCCGGTGATCCACTTTGAGCAGTGGGAGCAGGACGAAATCGACGTCAAGCTCATCCTCAAAGGCGGCGGATGCGAGAACAAGAACATCCAATATGCGCTGCCATGCGAACTCGAAGGCATGGGCCGCGCGGACCGGAACCTCGAAGGCGTGCGCAAGTGCATTCTGCACTCGGTGTGGCAGGCGCAGGGCCAGGGCTGCGCGCCGGGCGCGGTGGGCGTTTGTATCGGCAGCGATCGTGCGCATGGCTACTCGCTCGCCAAGTGCGAACTGTTCCGCACGCTGGACGACGTGAACCCCGTGCCTGTACTCGCCAAACTCGAAGCCGAGATCATGGTGGAGGCCAACAAACTGGGCGTGGGGCCGATGGGTTTCGGCGGCAAGGCTTCGCTGATCGGCTGCAAGATCAAAGCCGCTAACCGTCTGCCCGCCAGTTTTTTTGTGAGCGTGGCCTACGATTGCTGGGCGTATCGCCGTCTGGGCGTGCGCCTCGATCCCGCTTCCGGCGCGATTACCAAGTGGCTGTATCGCGACCCTGCGCGCCAGGTGGAAAAGATGGCGTCGAGCGAAGGCTTCCCGCTCACGGGCCGCGAAGTGATCCTCGAGGCGCCGCTCACCGAAGCGCAGATGCGCTCGCTCAAAGTGGGCGACGTGGTCATCGTCAACGGCGAGATGTTCACCGGGCGCGACCAGATCCACGCGTTCCTGATGAAGAATCCGCCGCCCGTCGACATGCAGGGCAGCGTGCTCTATCACTGCGGGCCGGTGATGCTGAAGCAGCCGAACGGCGAGTGGCAGATGAAGGCCGGCGGCCCCACGACGTCGATTCGCGAAGAGCCCTACCAGGCGCATGTGATCGGCAAGTACGGCGTGCGCGCGGTGATCGGCAAAGGTGGCATGGGCGCGAAAACCCTGGCGGCGCTTAAAGAGCACGGCGCCGTGTACCTCAACGGCATCGGCGGCGCGGCGCAGTTCTACGCGCGTACGGTGCAGAAGGTGCTGCGCGTGCACATGCTGGAAGAGTACGGCATTCCGGAAGCCATGTGGCATCTGCGCGTGAAGGGCTTCATGGCCATCGTGACGATGGACGCGCACGGCAACTCACTGCACGAGATCGTGGAGAAGGACACGGCGCAGCAACTGGCGGGACTGAAGCGCTAGTCCGCTTCAGTCAACTCTCTCGCGCCGCGCAATCGTCTCGCCCGCCCGCAACATCCAGGCGGACTCGTGGCGCGTGAACCCCACGTGCGGATAGTAATCCACGGCCTTCGGCGCCGCCAGCAGCACCATGTATGCCTCGCCGCCCGCCGCCTGTGTCCGCCGCATCAGTTCCTGTCCGATTAACTGGCGCTGGTGCGAATCGCGCGCAGCGAGATCCGCTAGATACGTCACGTAACAGTAGTCGCTCAGCGCGCGTGAGATGCCCACGAGCAGCGGCCCATCCCACGCCGTGATCACCAGATTCGCCTGCGCCAGCATCTGCGCCATCCGTGCGCGGTCATCCACCGGACGCCGCTCGCCCAGCGTCGACGCGCGGTAGAGATCGATCGCCTGATCGGGGTCCAGCCCGTTGCCGGTGCGGTATTCAATGGCCATGCGCAATTATCTCGCGGAGTTCCTGTATACTTCTCGCCGGACCCCAATGCCCACCACCAACAAGCTTGCACTCGCCACCGCGGCGGCGGCCGCGCTGCTCGCCGCTCAACCCTACGACCTCGTGATCAAGGGCGGCCACGTCATTGACCCGAAGAACAACCTGAACGCCGTGATGGACGTCGCCATTGCCGGCGGCAAGATTGCCAGAGTGGGCGGCGTGATTCCGGTGGCCTCGGGCAAGCACACGGTGGACGCCAAGGGCCTCTACGTCGCGCCCGGCCTCATCGATGTCCACGTGCACGTATTCCCGCGCTCCGGGCGGCCCGGCGTCCAGCCCGACGCACTCTCCTTCCGCAGCGGCGTCACCACCATGGTGGACGCCGGCACCACCGGCGCCCGCACCTTCCCGGACTTCCGCAAGCAGGTCATCGATGCCGCGCAAACCCGCGTCCTTGCGTTTCTCAACATCGTTGAAGCAGGCATGGGCACAGGCGAGGAGGATGACCCCGGGCAACTCAATGTCGAAGCCGCCACAAGGCTAGCCAAAGCCAATCAGGACGTGATTGTCGGCTTCAAGTCGGCGCATTACGGCGGCCCCGGTTGGGAGTCTGTCGAGAAGGCCGTGGCGGCGGGCAAGCTGACGGACATGCCGGTGATGATCGATTTCGGCTATCTGAACAAAGTCCGCAATCTTTCCACCCTCCTGCTGGACAAGCTCCGCTCTGGCGACACCTACACGCATTGTTATTCTGGCCACCGCGAGGAGTTACTGGCCGATGGGAAGGTGAACCCGGCCATCGCCGAGGCGCGCCGGCGCGGCATCGTTTTCGATGTGGGCCACGGCGCGGGCAGCTTCTATTGGTACGTCGCGATCCCGGCGTTTCAGCAGAGTTTCGTGCCGGACTCCATCTCCACGGACCTGCATTCGGGCAGCAGGAACGCCGGCATGAAGGACATGGCCAACACCATGGCGAAGGTCCTCAACCTCGGCGCGTCCATCGAGCAGGTCATCGCCATGTCCACCTTGAATCCGGCTCGGGAGATCAAGCGCCCCGACCTCGGCCACCTCAGCGTGGGCGCGGAAGCCGACGTGGCGGTGCTGCGCGTCGACCGAGGCTCGTTCGGCTTCATCGACTCGGCCGGCGCGGCCCACCCCGGCACGCGCAACATCGCCGCCGAACTCACCCTGCGCAAAGGCAAGGTGGTGTGGGACCTCAACGGCCGCGCCGCCGAAAACTGGAAGACGTTCCCGTACAAGAAGCAGGCCTGACCGTATTTGTTTACCGGGTTGAGCGGCGTAGCAACTGCTGAACGTCGCCGACCAGCGGATAGACAAAGATGTCCTTGACCGGCTCCTTGCGAAGATTGAGGCGATCCATGCGGCCTCGCCCGGCAGTCTGGCCGACCCGGATCCAGTTGGCCGCGCGATAGCAGGTGCCCCGGAACGGTGCCACTTCCACCAAGGTTTCCAGCAACCACGGCCGATACCCATATCGCT
>Ga0194122_10003723_pt1 | contig 15309 bp, 16 predicted proteins | sample TA2MahCa10mmetaG_FD_155487 | JGI IMG/M metagenome (GOLD analysis project Ga0194122, IMG submission 155487) | Freshwater microbial communities from Lake Tanganyika, Tanzania - TA2015021 Mahale Deep Cast 10m | ecosystem: Environmental > Aquatic > Freshwater > Lake | place: Tanzania: Lake... | reverse complement strand
TGTTGTTTGCTTTTCATTCGAAAAGATTTGAAAGATAAAAAATGGGGTGCAAAAGTTCCTATTTTACAAGAGCAAGATTTTTACAATATTGAGGATTTATCCAAAGAACAATTAGACACTTTGAAAGAAAGAAATATTGTCGGTTGCGACCCTGGAAAACGCAGTTTGGTTTATATGATGGATAAACATGGAAACAAATTACAATATACCGCACCACAAAGAAAACGAGAAAGTAAAGCAAAAACAAATCAAAGAATTTTATTAGAGGAAAGAAAACGAAATGGTATTATTGAAAAAGAAACTCATTTATCGTTTCAAAATAGTAAATCAGTTGATTATGAAAAATTCAAAGTGTATCTGGTTGAAAAGGATAAATTAAACAAGGAAACCATAGAATTTTACAAACGAGATACATGGAGAAAAATGAAATTCCGTCAATATAGTTATGGTAAGAAAAGCATAGATACATTTTTGAATAAAATAAAGGAAACTTTTGGAGAAAATATCCTAATCGGTTATGGAAATTGGAGTAGAAGTAGTCAAATGAAACATTTTATGCCTACGATGAATAAAGGATTAAGGAAATTAATCCATAAAAAATATGATACAATAACCATTAACGAATGTAATACAAGTAAAAAGTGTTGTGATTGTAATAATGATTTAGAGTATTACAAAGATAATGAAGGGAAGAAAGTATTTAGGTTATTAGTCTGTTCTAACTGCGTGAGTTGCGAAAACAAAAAAATCGTATTTAGAACAAGAGATGCTAATTCTTCCATAAACATAATGAAATTAACGCAAAGTTGGATTGAAACCCAAGAACGACCATTATGTTTCCAAATTTCGTCTTTCACTTCTTCAAGAATAAAAACAGAAGAAGAAAAAGTAAGACCATCGTAGGTGAAATTCCTACTATTGATTTTACATTTTTTCTTATTTTTTTGCCTAATAAAATGGGCGTTTTCCTAACGTGTGAAATGAGAAAAGGTGTAAGTATATTGTAATGCGTCTAAAAAGTGAATTGTATAAAAAAGAGCAAGAAGAAATCGTTGAAGTTGTAGATGTTCTAAATGTGAAGTAGGTGTTTGTGTAAAGAATATGGTAGGAAAAAATCCAAAACCATATAGAAGCGGTAATGTCTTAATCCACGGACTGATTTGTTGTAAGAACGGATGCGGTTATTGGAATAGAGATGTTAATGGAGCAACAAACATTTACAAAATTGCTTATAATGCGATAAATAATAAAGAAAGATCAAATTATTTGTCAAGAAGCAAAAACAACTCAGGGTTTTTAGAAGAATTCCCAAAACCAAAATTTACACGCTCTTCCCTTCGGGTATCAAAAAAAGTATTTAATTTATGGTATTGGAAAAGGTCTTTGATATTTTGGTATTGCTTGTGGAACAGGCATAATAACTGGCTTAGTATTAAATACATTTGCGGTTTGTAAACATTTTAATTCAGGAGTTAATGGCGATGCTGGATTAACTAGATTTGTTGAATTAATTCCAAATAAAAATGATTCTATATCTGCTGGATTATTTGATAAAGTATACCATGGCAATTGTCCATGATTTAATCCATTACCTGGTAATCTTGTATCATAAGCATAACCATTAGCTCCATTTTTATATAATTGCCATGATTCAATTCCAATATTTTGTTTTTGTTCCAAACAATAATTTCCTGGGGTGTTTTTATTGCGTGTAGATGCCATTTATATATAAATATAAAAGAATTTTATTCAATTATTTACCAAAATGTTACTAAGTGTAACTAACAACTCATCATTAATTTTTCCAACATCAATTTGTTGACATACACATTTATGTGTAATATGAAATAGATGTTTACTAAATAAAAAAAATAAAATTAATTGTTGGTGGTTTTCATGTTTTTCAGAAGTAAGTTCTGCATCTTCCATAAATTGATTATAAATTACATTTACTATTTCTTTAAATTTATTATTTGTCATCATAATATCATATACATAAATCATTCCTTTATAAATTTTATCATCTGTTAAATTTTCCGCTCCAAAAACAGACAATAATTCATCACGATACAGTTTATCACAAATATCAATAATGTCATCATAAGAATATTCATATTCATATTCATATTCATCATCTGCATATTCTTGTGGTGTTTTGTTCTTTAATTTATATATTAATTCATTTTCAATAGTATTATATTTTACTTCGAATTTTGTGTTATACATTAAATATTATTATATTTTGTTTTTAAACCCTTTTTTACATTTACTGTGTTTCTATAATTTTAAGAGGCTGTTTGACCTGCTGTATTAGTAGTGTAAAAATCACGGTCTCTTGTTAGTTCACGAGATGGTACACCGCCACGAATCCAGCCTTCGGAAGCCATTCCTTCAATCATTAAGTTAGGATTTTGAATATTTTGTTTAACTTCTGGAATTAATGGAATTGTATGATAATTTAAATAACTTTTTTCGGTTAATCTTGTAACACTGCGTTTGTTAGTTATTGCTTCACCTTGTTGTATTTGTGCTTCTAAAATAGGATCCACTGAACCTCTTCCTAAAAATGGAACTGTTGCAAATGGTCTCCCAAATAAATCAATTCTTGACTTTGGGTGTGTTTGAATTCCACCAATTAAAAGGTTTGAACTTTCATCTACATTGCATCCACCTGCTCCCATTCCAAAACCCCCAGAATAATTAATACATGGTTGAGTTACTGCTAAAGCTTTTGCGTTTTTCATTGAACAATCTTGAGCAAAATAATTTTGAAGAGTATAACTACACGATTGTGAATTTTGAATTGAATTTTGGTCTATACAACAGGAATCATTTCCAATTCTTGACATACCATTAAATGTAAAGTCTGAGACGTAAGCCATTTTATATATATTACTACAATAATTTTTTTCTCTCAATTTAATTATTACACCAACTAAAAAGAAAAATGAGACAAAAAATTACCTTAAAAAATAAAATTATCGTCCATTTCTTTTTTCTTATTGTGGTGTATTAGATAAGTATATATCTGTAATTATCCTGGATTCTCGCGAACGCTCCATCTGGACCCGAGCTCTTACCTGATGGCATATTTCCATAAAGATAATTTTTGAAAGCACCTTGATCATTTGCTATTCTTGTATTGGGCATGGAATAAAACTGCATCATTGAATTGTCTAAATCATAATTATCTTTTAAATCTCCATATAACTGTTTGTTAGTATTTATTATTCCAGGATTCAACATTTGTGTTTGTTTTTTAACTGCCTTATCAATATTATCATACACATCTGGATTAAAACTTGGTGCAGCTGCTAATCTGTTTGGGTCATCATTTATGTCTGTTAATAATACATTTCCTAATGGATTTTTCTTAGTTGTTGGATGAAAATTTGAACGCAATACGCTTTTAAGTGTCACTGGATCTGTTAACATTGGAGCTGGGGATAAAGCAGAAGGTTGCATTGAAGGATTGATAGAAAATCCTTCTTTCTTAATTAAAGAACTAATAAGATTTTGTTTTCTTAATTTGTAAAATGTAAATATTATTGCTAATGTCACTATTCCAATAATAACTAAATTCCAATTTCTTGTAAAAATAAATCCTAAAACAGACATAACTATTACTATTCTACTTATTGCGTTTAATTTGGCTTCAAATGTCATTTGTTGAATTGGCCAAACTTGTAGAATACTTTCTTTATTAAATAATATTGTGGGATCATTGGACCAAAATATAGTTGTCATTATATATTATATAGAATTTTACTTTTCTCATTTACACCTTTTCTCATTTAGAGCAACGCGTATTTTACACCTTTGGACATTTAAAACACCGATTTTTATATAGTGAAAATTATATAAAAATAAATTGTTATATTACCTTAATGAATAACGAAGAACTTATTAAGGAAATTGAAAATCTTAAAAAGGAAAATGAAAATTTAAAAAATATCCTAAATCAAACACAAGAACATCTAAAAAAATATACCGCTCCATCAAATAAAAAACTTTATTATGAAAAAAATAAGAAAGAAATAAAAGAAAAAGTAAAAGAATATAAAGAAAAAACAAATTATTATGCTACATTATCATCAGACAAAAAAAAAGAATACGCAAAAAGAGCATACTTAAATAAAAAGGCGAAATTAGAAAAAGAAAAATTGGGAAATCAAAATGTTTAGGAATTATATAATTTTCAAAGAAAACTATATAAAAATATTTTCTTTAGTATATTTATAAATGGGAAAAAAGAAGAAGCAAGAATTCCAAGATTTTACAACGGATTACGCTAATGTAATTCTTATATTATTACCTGTTAATACTTTAGCACCTGATGTTATTAAATCATAATTAATTACTAAATTATTTGTAATATTACCATAAATTGATGTTGTACTCATAAAATTTAATAACTCATTACTATTAGTCATAATTACTGGATTTGTTGGCGTTGATTGATTTACCTGAAATGTTGCTGTTATTGTTCCTGATGTGTAATTTGTTGTTGCTGCTTGAGTTGCGGTGATAGTTGAAGTTCCACCACCAACAATTGTTATGGTATTTCCAGAAATAGTTGCTACTGATGTATTAGAAGAAGTGTAACTAAAGGAACCTGAACTATTTGAAGTGGGTTGAGGAATTGTAAAAGGAGAATTTCCATATATTTTTGTTGGAATTGAAATAATATAATATAATATAATATGCCAAACTTTTACAATTATAAGTTTTTTGTTATAAGCACAATTTTAGTGTTTTTTTTAATTATACATCTGTATGGACATTATTTACATAATGTATTTATTTATTTATTTGAAAACAGAGTTAATATAAATGATAAAAAATTAAGCATTAAAAAAGGTTCAAAAGCTGCATTAGTTACTGGTGGCGCTAGAGGCATAGGCGAGGCATATGTAAAAATATTATTAGATAATGGATATAATGTTGCTATATTAGATATTAAAAATGCTGATAAAAAAGCAAATGAATTGCGTAAACAATATCCTAATCAAACCGTATTAGGGATATATTGTGATGTAATGGACAACGCGAATTATTTACAAGCATTTAATAAAGCGTCTGAATTAGCAACTGATGGAATTTTAGATTTGGTTGTATTAAACGCTGGTATTATTAATACATTATTTAGTAATAACGAAAATATAATTAAAACAAATTTGTTAGCTCCAATATACGGAACTGAATTGTATGTAAAACAAATAACTAACTCATTAAAGGAACCTGCTAAAAAGGAGTGCTTAATAGTTATAACTGGTTCGCTTGCTAGTTTTACGGCAATAGACTTAAATTTAAGTCCAGTATATGATGCTAGCAAAGGAGGAATAGAAAAATTTGTTCGTGCTTGTAAACCAATAGCTAAAAGATTTAATTTTAGGATTAACTGCATTTGTCCTACTGCCATTGTTAATACAGGGCTTGTAAAAGAATATATTAAAAATAACAAAATGTTGCTTAACATATTTTTAAATACAGAAGGAAGAGGAGGTATGATGGAACCATCTGATGTTGCACCAGCATTATTACATATTATAAATACTAAAACACTTAATGGTGATTTGGTTGCTGTAAATACGTCATTGGGGTTTAAAGTTAGAATAGAACCTAGAGACGAGTTTGGGGCTTTCAATGAATATGGTATATGGGACGAAGGCAATTCATTCATTACGCGTCAAGCAATAAACTATCAATTAAATGATATAATTAAAAATACAACAAATATATGGTCTTAAATTAGTATAAATTTATTATATTTATTATAATATAATAAATAGTTACAGTCAATTTTGGTTTGGCGTCAATACAAAGTGTGAAATAATGAAATAAATTTAATATTCAGAATAGGGCACGTTATTGCTTCCACGTTCTCTCAAATAATTATATTGATCAACTGTCATACAAGCACATCCCATGCTTGAAGAATAAGCATTAGGACAACATTGAGGTGCAAAAGGAGTAGTAGCAAACATGTCTAATTGTCCTTCAGGTAAAGGAATTGGTTGTTTAGGACGGTTCCAAATAGCTTTAACCCCTGCATCAGGGGGTGTACCTTGCCTACTATATGTTAAAGTAGGCATTGACCAAGTGGATGGATTCATACTATAACCAGGAGTTCTAGCTTCTGCAAATTCAGGACCCATTGTAGATTTATTTGCTCCTGTAAATCCTTCAAATTTCAGTGCCTTAGTACTAGCATCTAATATATTTGTTATAGCATTTTTAATTTGAGCAATTATTTGTTCAAATAAATTAACTTTGCAACAACCACATAACATATGTCCAAACATAATCCAAAATACTATTACGATTGCTACTAAAATTTCTAGACGAAATTGGTATGAGCCAATAGATATTTCCATATTATACATATTCTTTAGATAATAAATTTATCTATGATATTATTGTAATCTTTTACATCAATTGAATTTATTTTTAATGTTCCATCTGTTGTTAATAAATTATACAATTTATTAGAAAAACTTTTATTAGTATATTTCCTTAATTTTCTAGCTTCTATCTCAACCAATCCGTAAATAGTAGACCCATTGTCTAAAATATCTCCAATATTAATTTTATTTATTGGTTTACATTTATTATTATATAATTTTATATGTGTATTTTCATCAAACCCATCATTTAAAAATTCGTGAATATTTTCTAAATTTGTTATATTATTATTTTGTTTTTGTATAATTGTTAGTTTATCATCTATTATCTCATCCCAATCGCTAAATATGATTCCAGATAGTTCTATTATTTTATTGCTTGTATTTAAGCAATATAAAAAAGGTTTATTATATGATATATATTTCGCATTTGGATGTTCTTCAACACGTATCCATTTATTTGTGTAGTTTACTAAATGACTTCCACTAATAATTATGTTATTTAATTTATACATTTTTAATTTTTCTGATGTTACTTTTATTTTGGTTGTAACATAACTTCCATTTTCTAATATATCACCAACATTAATATCTTTAATAAATATTTTAGTACCATTTTGTAGTGGTATTAACGTATATTCATCAAAACAACGTAATTTTGGTATGCCTGATGATTTAACATGAAGAACTTCAGTCATAAAATAAATAATTATAGATAAAGGAATTGCTATTGCTAAAAATACAACTGTCATTGATGATGCTGCTGGCCATGTAAATGGTAAAATCCATAATCCTACTATAATTATAACTAATGTAACTAACACTTTAATTATCAATTCCAAAATTGCTCCCATCAATGCTTGTAATGTATAGTAGGAACCTAACATTGTATATAGTCCCGCTGTCATTATTCCTTGAATTTTTTGAAATGTATCAATCAAAGCAATAAACATTTTTTGAATAGGTATCATAATATTTAATATACGACTTAATACATTTTGAGCAAATTCTTTGAAACTATTTCTTACTTTATTAATAAGTTCTCTACTTTGTTGAAGGGACTGGGCTATTTCCTGAAAAACTTTTGTTAAATTACTAATCATAAATTGAAAAGGTTGAAGAGCATATCCAGTAATATTTGATAATATGTTCTGAACACAATATTGAAAATTATCACTAGTATATTGAAATGAGGATGTTCCTTCTGGATGAGTAATTAAACCAGCAAACAACATATTTTGTGGTTTACATCTTTGATTAATCCAATCATCACTAATTGATTCTTTTGTTTGCATAACTTTACAAAATGAAAAAACAATAAAAACAAATAACGTCATAAGTATAAATATTATTACCGAGTTTCCATATAGGTCAAAATATGATAATTTATCGTAAGTTTCATTTATAAATAAAAAAGTATCAGCTATATTTTTCTCATTATTTGTATTAGCAACATGTATTTGTTCTTTATTATTACTCATATACTATAAATGGATAATAATATCATATGTTTATTGTATAAATTTTTTGTTGTATTTTTGTTGTATGTTAGTTATTATTCTACAAGTTCATCATCTTCCCAATCCCAGAATAATTCGTCATCAATTCTAATACATCTATTAGTAGTTATTAAACAAGAGAAATATTCTGGAATGAATTCTGGTTGAATCTCGGCCTTTGTATAATCCTTAACTTGAACCCATTTATTGTTATTTTTATTAAATACAAAATGTTCTCCAGTAACAAAAATATGTTGTTCTCGTCCTGTTATTTTATATAATGGTTCTTTCTTTGGATTATCAATTTTCAGTACAGCAAATATTTTACCACCATTCTTTAGTTCTGCTCCTAAAGGAGCATTTTCCATTTTACACTGTGTTCCATTAGCAAGTGTAATTTTAGTATGAGGATGAAAACAAGAACCAATTGCTTTAACTAATTGACCTGGCGGCCCTGACCAAGCACTATTCATAGTTTTAATAGAACCGTCTAAAACATATATAATTGTTACAACAATACCAATCATTTTACCAACCATATCTTTAATGCTAATAATAATCTTTTGAAATTCAATAATAAGATTTAGAAATACACCAAATACGTTTTGTATAATATCTGATACAAATCCTCTTATTGAGCTAAACATATGACGAATATTATTAATTGATTCAGCGAATTGTCCACCAACAGATGTCAGGGATGAAACCATATAATTTAATGGTTGAAGTAAATACCCCATCATATTCATTTGTGTATTTTGAACACAATATGTAAAATCTTCCGTTATATTTTCTGAAAAAAACCAATATTGTGGATTACATCTATATAGTGGCCAATTTTTTCTAATATCTAAAACATATTTAAAATACATCATAACTGTTATTTGTGCGATAAAACCTAAATTTACATATATTAGATTTAAATAATTATTCATTGTTGGCATAATCTATAATATTATTATATATATTATTTTCATCTTTTATCGTTTTATCGTTTTGTAACGTCGGTGGTATATTTTTACACGTTTACGACTTTTTTTACCCTTACCCTTACATTTTTTATTATATCTTCTTGATTTTTTACCTCCACTAAAACATCCCCATACTGGACAAGCTCCTCCCTTTTTATCAAATGTTCTTCTGCGAGAACCACCATTGCCATAATATATTGCTTCATTTTTTGCAGAAATAGCTGCTGCTTGAGCCTGAGTTCCACCAACTGTTTTGTCAAGTGTAGCTTGAGATGAAACAATGTTAGCAAGTGTTGCTAGTTGTGTATTATTTGCGTTAGTAACTGCTGGATTCGTGTCATATGATGGTGCTGCTGTAACAACGACAACAGGAGCTGATTCATTTGCGACTCCGTTAGCACCTCCTCTAATATGCCTTTTACGTTTTCTTACTCCACCACCTTGATTTACCAAGTTATTTTGAAGTTGATTCTGATTTGTTGATTTCATTGCTGCTGAAGCAAATACATTTTGAGCTCCTAGCTCTAGTGGAGCAACTTTATTTAACGGCAAAGCATCTGTTTGAACAATCCTTTGTTCTTGAATACTCATTTATATAATAATATATTATAATAAAATAAGTTTGAGTTTAAAAATAGTATTCTAAAATAATATTATAATGGACGATAATCAAAGACTTCATTTACAAAAAATGATTACTGCCAATAATGTTGAGGATAATACAGATTTAATTAGAAAGTTAAAACATAGTCATATTTTACGTGATGATGTAAATAATCTAATTATGTTAAAGGCAAAATATCAAGATGATCCTGAAAAAGTACATTTAGAAGGAATGACAGAATGTAATTTTTTATTTACTTACTATACTGATATTTATAATAAAATAAGAAAAGACGAAATTAATTTAAAAATATTATTTGATGCATTTGATGTATTAAGAGATATTGAAGATGGAAAATTAGATCAGCATGAAGGTGCTTTTAAATTTGGTACTCTATTGAAACAAGTTTATGTAGATAGTGCATTAAAAAAGGCCGAAAAATTAAACGCAGAAACTGGTGAAAAAGAACCGGAATATAAAGGTCCACAAGTGTATATATCTTGGTCTCAATTTAAGAAAATACAAGGAAATAAACGCTAATTTAATAAATTATGATAGTAAATATATTATATCTTTTGAATAACAGTTTCTTTAGCTACATTACTGATAATTTTATTAATATTCTTTCGTCCTTCTTCTTCAGTCAAACCATTCATAGAATTACTAACAATTTTTAAATATAAGTCATTTTTTCTTGAATTAGATGATGTACAATCAGGATTTTTATCTGTCCAATTTTTGATTTGTTTTATATTTTCATTTGCAATAACTTTAATCGCTTTTGTTAGTATTGGTTTATTATCAGATTCCTTAGTCCATTCATTATTATCTTTAATATATAGTATTTCTCGTTTTTGATCACTACAGTGTAATGGTCTCATGTGTTGTTCAATATTATTCAGATTTTTTAAGATAATATTGGATACGCCTTCAATATATCCTCTTCTTCCAGTATTTTCAAGATCTTCAAGATTTAGTTTAATCGAGCTTATAAAATCAGTAATATTCATAGCATCTTTACATGTTTCGTTTAAAAAGAAATTAAGATTGAATGCTTTATTATGAGAGTTAATATTAGTAGTTGTATTATTATTTGTAGTATTGTTTACAGGGTTACCAGTTCCATTTTCAACAAATTTCATCATCATATTTTTGAACTCTGAATTTTCTTTAATAAGCATCATAATAAGTTCTTTATCAGAAATATCGTCGGTTTTTTTAGAATGATATGTTTTGTTATGTTTCCATAATCCATTTCTGGACGAATATGTATTATTACACTCTTCACATATATATTTTGTGACTGTATTATCATCTGTTCTACTTTTACTCGTTTTGTTCGGTTTTTTCGTTTTGCTCGTTTTGCTCGTTTTGCTCGCAAAAATGTCACCTTTTGTCACCTTAAAATGTTTTCTAGAGACCAAATGTCTATCTAAATTAAATTTTTTAGAGCATATATAGTCACAGTACTCGCATTTGAATAAATTATTGCTCGCTTTCATTGCGTTTTTGTCACCTAAAGTTTCCATATTGTCACCTAAGAAAATATTTCTAAGTTGTTTTAGTAGAAAGTTATCGTAACACTTTTTTGCGTTATTTTTTTGGTTATGTGAGCATTATGGTAAGAACACTCAACTTTGTGGCCCTTTTTCAAAACTTTTTTTGACTTTTCAATTTTGGACATTTTTTTTTGTCCATTTTTGATTCTGGCCTCGACTTTTTTTCGAAGATTTCCAAAGAAGAATATTTTATAAAATTTATAACAATAATAAAGATTACTTTATAAGACATATAATAACATGCACACATCATTAGTTATTGTTGAATCTCCTGCTAAATGTAAAAAAATAGAATCTTATCTTGGCCCTGGGTACAAAGTTATTGCATCTTTTGGTCATTTACGCCACATTTCTGGTCTTGAAGCTATTGATATTAATAATAATTTTAATACCAAATATTCTGTCGTAAATGAAGACCTTAAACTTAAACAAATTGAAAAAATACGTACTGAAATTACAAAATCTTCTGATGTTATTATTGCTACTGATGATGATCGTGAGGGAGAAGCTATTGGTTGGCATATTTGTGATTTATTCGGTCTATCTATTACTAACACTAAACGCATTATCTTTCACGAGATTACTGAATCTGCTATACAATCCGCTATTTCACATCCAAAAAGATTAAATATGGATTTAGTTCAAGCACAACAAGCTAGACAAATTCTTGATTTGTTAGTTGGGTTTAATATTTCACCTATTTTATGGAATTGTATATCTAAAACACATAATAATAGTCTATCTGCTGGAAGATGCCAGACACCAGCGTTGCGTATTGTTTATGAAAATTATCTTGATATTAAACAATCACCAGGAAAACTAGTTTATAATACTTCTGGGTATTTTACTAGTCTTAATATACTTTTTGAGCTTAATAAACAATTTGATAATGAAACAATTATAAGAGAGTTTCTTGAACAATCTAAAAGTTGGGATTTTATATACTCACTATCAACACCTAAAAAAACTATCAAAAAATCACCAGAACCTTTAACTACATCAACATTACAACAATTAGCATCTAATGATTTACATATGTCACCTAAAGAGACTATGAAATGCGCACAACAATTATATGAAAGTGGATTTATTACCTATATGAGAACAGATTCTAAAAAATATAGTCAACAATTTATTGATAGTGTAAAACATTACGTTAAAACTATACATGGAGAACAGTATATTGGACACACTATTGATAATTTAATCATAGGAACTAAATCCAAAATTGATGAACCTAAGAAGACTAAACAGAGTGTTGCTGAAAAAAAAGGAATACCTCCTCCTCAAGAAGCACATGAAGCCATTAGACCAGTTAATATTAATGTATGTTCACCATCATTGGAAAATTCTACTACTGAATTACAATCTAAAGCAATAAGATTATATGAACTTATTTGGAAAAGAACATTAGAATCATGTATGCCTTCCGCACAATATAACTCTATAACCGCAAAAATAACAGCACCATTAACAACTGAATTTATATATAAGGCCGAACAACCTATTTTTTTAGGTTGGCAGGTAATTACTCAAATGTCTAAAAAAGACGATGAATTTAATGTTAAATACTATCAATTTCTTCAAACTTTGAAACAGAATGTTAGTATACACCCTAAAAAGATTGATTCTAAATTTACAGTTATTGAACTAAAATCACATTATACTGAAGCAGGATTAGTACAATTATTAGAAGAAAAGGGAATCGGACGTCCATCAACATTTGCATCATTAGTTGATAAAATTCAAGAACGAAAATATGTTGAAAAACAGAATATAACTGGTAAAGAAATTGAATCAGTTGATTTTTCATTAAACGAAAATACAATTGTAGAAGTTGTTAGTAAAAGAGAGTTTGGAAATGAAAAAAATAAACTTGTTATTCAACCATTAGGAATTATTGTAATTGAATTCCTTCTTGAAAAATTTGATATGTTTTTTAATTATGATTACACAAAGAAAATAGAGGATGATTTAGATAAAATCGCTAATGGAAAATTAATTTGGCATAATTTATGCTATACTTGTAATAGTAGTTTAACTGAAGTAACTAATAAATTACAAAATTTTAAAAAATTTAGTATTGATATAGATGACAATCATACACTAATCATTGGAAAATATGGACCTGTTGTAAAATGTACTAATAACAAAGATAAGAATAATGTTAGTTTCCTCCAAGTTAAAAAGAATCTTGATATTGAAAGTTTACAAAAACATATTTCTCAGCCAACATTAGATGATGTTATTGATACAACAGTAACCAATAAAGAAGCTATAGGTAAATATAAAGGACAAGATTTATTTATTAAAAATGGTAAATATGGTATTTATGCTCTATGGGGAAACGAAACTAAATCTTTAAAAGAACATTTTGGTGCGTTAAAACTAGAAGAAATTCAATATATAGATGTCATACGATATCTAGATAAAGATACTGTTTTAGACCCTACAAAACCAGTTGGGCTAGTAAGAGAATTAAATAATCATTTAAGCATTAGAACTGGTAAATATGGAGATTATATTTTTTATAAGAAACCACGTGCTAAGAAACCAGAATTTTTCAAATTAAATGAGTTTAATAGTGATTACAAAAAATGCGATAAATCATTGATTCTAAATTGGATTAAACAAACATATAATATTGAATAATCTAAACATATTTACTTCCATAAGTTTGTAATTGACCTAAATCAAACGAATTAACAATGCTATATGACCTTTCTTGTTGTGGTTTTAATAAATTTAATTCAATCATAAACGAGTATTCAAATTGTCCAAATTCAACTAATGTATTATTATGATATCTGATTTTTAATTTTATTTTACTTATTCTTTCAGCTGGAGGATTCCAATACTTATATGGACCACCCATTCCAATATCAAACCATTGTGATATTGGTGTAGTAGGTACTGCTATTTTAGCAAATGCAGAATTTACAATTCCATTATTTTGACTATGAGTTGTTGTATACAAATTTACATTATATTCATCCATACAATTCCATCCTTCAATCTCCATATATATATAAGCTTGTCCCATAAAACCAATCTTGAATGGGGCCTGTAAATAATATACTTCAGCTCCAGGAAGTGTTGGAAGTAACCAATATCCATCATCTCCTGAGTGTGGTATAGCATCACCATAAAAAAAACGAGGAACCGCATCTGTACCGCTTTGTCCTATATATACATTAACCTTAAGAGGTTCTAATTCTAAATATTGGTTTGCTGTATATGCTGTGATATTATTACGAGTAAACCCTAAATAATAAGGAAGACCCCAATTAACCCATTCTGGTAATCGATTTCTTCTAACACATTCAGTATTCACAACCAATCTATCAATATATTTTGAAGAAGAATTGTTTAATGTAAATTGATCAGCATTATTTCCAAACCATAATTGTTGTGACACTGAATTATATACAATTTTAAATCTATCATAACCACCAGAAGATTCAAATAAGATTTTTGCAGGATTATAATCTACTCCTCCCCACTCTGATGGATTAGCAAAAAAATTATTAATTACTTTTGTAACTGCATAATTGAACTTATTAGTTAATTCTATAGCCATTTGGTCTGGATTATAAAAACCCGGTTCTATTTCAGTCAAAATATCTTTATTTCCATAATTATATAATGCCGCAAAAATACCCTCAGTTAATATATCACTAAATGAATGTTCTGTAGGATTATATAATTTATCAATTTTAAAAATCATTGTAACATTATAATAAGATACAGAAAATACATTATAATTTGCAGGAAATGACCAAGAATGTAAACGAGCCGATGCAACATTTAAATATTCCTGTGGAAGAAATATTTCAAATTCAGAAGAATTAGGATATTTAATAATATCTCTATCTTCTGAACTAATTGATATATATTTTTTTTCTAGAAAGTATTGATTAGAATTTTTAATCAATTGATGATTATTAAAAACTGTATTACTCATATATAAATTATAAGTAAAATTTTTTTAAATATTTGATATATATATAATAAATAAATGGGTGAGGCAAATTATAATGGAAGACAACCAAACAATACAGCATATATTAAAAATTTTGTTAAAGGAATAACAGCAAATCTATTTAAGGTTACTGACTATACTAAATTAGATGGTATAAAAGAAAGAGTAATAACTCCCGTATCAAAAACAGTTAAAAGTTTATATATTCCTGGTGATTTATTTGTAGATGGAAGTATAATAAATGCTTCTGATGCTATTTTAAAAAAAAATATAACATCATTAAGTGTAGA
>Ga0194122_10003719_pt1 | contig 15327 bp, 10 predicted proteins | sample TA2MahCa10mmetaG_FD_155487 | JGI IMG/M metagenome (GOLD analysis project Ga0194122, IMG submission 155487) | Freshwater microbial communities from Lake Tanganyika, Tanzania - TA2015021 Mahale Deep Cast 10m | ecosystem: Environmental > Aquatic > Freshwater > Lake | place: Tanzania: Lake... | reverse complement strand
AATGTATTTAGAACCCGAAAAATCAACGGCTTCCGGCGGTTCGAAGGGCCGCGCTGAAACCCGATAGCTCCCAAAATCATCTCATGGTAAGATATAGACGTATGACCAACGGTGGCGTAATCTACTAAACCTAAGACCGACGCGGATACTTGCACCATGCGTCGGCTCTTACTCTTTCCTCTGTGTGTCCACGCCGATACGGCCCCCGGCATGGTTGTCGATCAGTACGGCCGTCCCGTCGCGGGCGCCATTGTCGCGGCTTCTCCCCGGCGAATCACGACGGCCGCCGGTGTGTCGTTCGTACTCCGCGATCAACGATCACCCTACGTCGTCTTCCATACGAGCTTTCAACCGGTGATCGTGCCGCCCAATGCGGAGCGAATTGTGTTAACTACGCTTGAGACGGCGCTTGCGTTGCCGCCCTGCCGGGGCCAAGTGATTGAGGCGGGAGCCGTCGGTTTTTAGCGAGCCTACGGAGTCAAGTTGCTCTTTATTGGGCATGGAGAAGGGCATTCGTCGGTCCACTACGCGTCGGCCGATCTAAAGGTGATGGTCATGTACCGCGAAGACGAAGTGCTGGACTTCTCGATGCTTTCCGCCTTGCCCATCCAAGTATGGAAAGCGAAGTCGAAGACCGGACACATCACTCGGGGAAAGAACTCCGATGGCAAGTACTGGGCCTGGATCGGTGACCTCGGCCAGTCCAGCCTCTTCGCTCATAGCGCTAGTTCGCAACGGATCGATAGTCTTCGGGCGTCGCTTTGTGCTCTATAGCCCCTGCAACTTCAGCGCTCCATCTCCCGTCATGACACGCCGCAAATAATCGATCTGCCCCAAGTGCCAGTTGAGATGCCCGTAGAGATGCACGACGAACTGATGCGTCGTCAAATCCACGCCGAGCACGTTCTGCGGATAGACCTGGGCGAGTTCGTCCGCCGAAAGGCGTTCGATTACACCGGGAACGATCTCTCGTACTCCGGCGATTCGCGCCGCTAACTCCGCCCGCGATAACCCGCGCGTCGAAAACTCCTTCTCGCGCTCGCGCTGATACGGCACGCCGCCAAGCTGCCGGCCGATAAACTCGCGCAAGTTCCCCTCCAGGTGCAGCACGAGATTGCCCGCCGCGTTTGTCACGCCGCCGCGAATCTCCCACAGCGCCTCGTCCGATGGAAACGCTTCAATCTCCTGAATCAATCGCGTCAGGTCGCGTTCATAGAGTCTTTTCATTCGATCACTCGATTCAGAATAGCGGGAGCGGCGCCCGCGATTTTCTTTCGCTCCGCAGGATCGAGCTGGCTATACGCCGGCGCGGACATCCCGCGCACCTTCATCGGATCGACACGCGCCGCGCGCCACTGTTTCAACGATGCGCGGGCGTGCTCCACGCGCTCGCGATACTTCCGCGCCGCCGAAACGTCGGAAGTTTCGCGTGGATCGACCGCAAGATCGAACGCCTCGACCGTCCCGTTGTGGTTGTCGATAAACTTGAATCCGCCCTCCAAATGCATCGTTGAAGTCAGATCCGAAATACAGCGGTCTTTCCATGACGCATCTCCCGCCGTCATGAGTTTGCGGAAGCTGCGGCCCTGCATGCCCTCGGGCGCGGGCAGGCCAGCCATGTCGAGCAGCGTCGGCATCAGATCGGTATTCTCGATCACCTGTTTCACCTGCCTCGGCTTCACGCCCGGCGCGCGCAGCATCAGCGGCACATGCGCCGAGCCTTCGTACATGAAGTCCTTGAACCACAGCGCGCGATCGCCCAGCATGTTGCCGTGATCGGCCGTGAACAGCACGATTGTATTGTCGGCGAGACCCAGCCGCTTCAACTCGCCGAATAGCCGCGCGAGTTCTTCGTCAATGTGCGTGATCGCGCCATAGTACAGCGCGCTCATCACACGCAGCATTCGTTCGTCGTCGATATGCTTGCGTTTCAACCGCCCTTCGGCTTTCGCGCGCACTGCCTTTGCATCGGCGGGCAGCTTCGGCACGCGGATCACGTTCGGATCGTAGCGCGAGAAAAACGGCTCCGGCTCGACGCTTGGCGAGTGCGGTTTCAGGTAGGAGGAAAACAGAAAGAACGGCTTTCGATCCGCCGCGCGCGCACGAAGGTACTCAATCGAGCGGTCGGTAATCCACTCGGTTTCGAAGTCGGTTTTGTCGTACTTGAACAAGCCGACATCGCGGCCCAGCGGATCGCCCGGCCACGGGCAGGTGCCGTCTTTGCGCGCCCACTTGCCGCCGTCACCGCCGTACCTCTTCCGAAGATGCGCGACGTGCCCGCGCTCGGGTGTCGGCCCTTCGTTGGTATAGGTCCAGAAATCGTCAAAACCGAAATCGAAGCGGTGCGGGTTGTAGTGCAACTTGCCCGCGATGGCGGTGTGGTAGCCGTGATGCCGCAGGATCGACGGAAGAAAAATCTCGCCGTCGTTGTACGGCAAGCCGTTGCGCGTCACGCCGTGAACGTGTGGATAGCGGCTGGTGAAGACCGACGCTCGCGCCGGACAGCACACCGGCGAAACTGTATAGGCGTTCGAAAAGAACACGCTCTCTTTCGCAAGCGCATCGAGCGTGGGCGTCTTCACGTCGGGATGCCCCGCGCAGCCCATCGCGTCCCATCGCATTTCGTCCACCATGACGAAGAGAATGTTTGGACGCTTCGGCGCCTGCGCGCTGGCGGCCGCCGAAGCGGCGAGAAATTCGCGGCGTAGCATGTAACGGTTAGTTTATTCGCTGGCGGGCTCGATATGCACGAGTACGTTTTCGATCCAGTCCAGCCGCTCTCGCAGCGCGCTCTTTACCTTGCCCGCGATCACGTGCGATTCGTCCACGCGCATTGCCGGATCGACGTGCACATGCATGTCGACATGCCAGCGCAGCCCTGTCTTGCGCGCGTGTACCTTTTCGATCGCCCGCACCCCTTCCACGCTCATCGCCACACTCCGTATTTCGTCGAGACGTTCGCCATCCGGCATCGTGTCGATCAACTGCGACGCCGTTTCGCGAATCACCTGCAACCCCAGAAACACGACGATCCCACCCACCAGGCAACCGCCGATCGCGTCGGCGTGAGCGAACCGCGCGGGATCGAACAGCGTGAGGCCGAGACACACGAGCGCCGTCGCGCCCGAAATCAAATCGACAAAATCGTTCTTGCCATCGGCGGCCAGCGCGGACGATTGAATGCTTTCGGCCACGCGCAACTTCCACGCGCTCATCAGGCCCTTCGCTATCAGTGAAATCAGCAGCGGCCAAACCGCGTAAGCGGCCGGAGGCGCGGCGTTGACATGGATCGCCTGAAAGCTGTGAATCGCGATTCCACCGCCCGTGACGACAAGCAGCAGGCCGATCGCAAGGCCTCAAACCGCCCGTGGCCATAGGGATGATCTTCATCGGCCGGCCTGGCCGCAAGTGTCAGCCCCAATACCAACATGCCCGAAGCCAAAACGTCGGCGGCCGATTCCACGCCATCGGCTAACGTCGCTTCCGATCCCGCGGCCACGCCGATTGAAATTTTCAACACCGCCAGCGCCGCGCTGACGCCCATGCCGGCCAAGGCGATCCTGCGCGCCAGTGAATAGACTGCGTGCATCTGGTTTTAGGATAGCGGGTGGGCGGAACGGTCGACCTGAAATCGCAACAACGTCTCAGCTGCCCCAACTACCGCTAGGCTTCCGCTAAATACAGTTGATACCCTGTGTTCGGATCCACTTCCGGCTGTTGCAATCAGAATCTCCCCAGCCGAGGTTGTCCGTTATGATCCAGACGATGTTAGAGCTCTGGACGGCGCCACCGCCGCATAAACAAAACTTCGGCGGTTCGTCGTGAGGGCTAGAGCAAGATCTCCTTCACCACGTGGCCGAACACGTCGGTCAGGCGGTAGTCGCGGCCTGTGTAGCGGTAAGTGAGCCTCTCGTGGTCCAAGCCCAGCAAGTGGAGCATTGTCGCGTGCAGGTCGTGAATGTGCACCTTGCCCTGCACCGCGTCCCATCCGAAATCATCGGTGGCGCCGTGCGCAATGCCAGGCTTAACGCCGCCGCCGGCAAGAAACATTGTGAAGCCGCGCGGATTGTGTTCGCGCCCGCGGTCACTCGCCGGGGCCTTGCCTTGCGAGAGATCCTGGTCGAACGGCGTGCGGCCAAACTCACCGCCCCAAATCAATAGCGTATCTTCAAGCAAACCGCGGCCTTTCAAGTCGGCAATCAGGCCCGCGATCGGTTTGTCCACCGCCTTGCAACGCACTGGCAGCGACTCGCGCAGCTTTCCATGGTGGTCCCATCCGCCGTCGGTGACCTGCACGAAGCGGACACCGGCCTCGACCAATCGGCGCGCCATAAGACACTGCCGGCCGAAGTTGTCCGTCTCTTTTTCGCCGATGCCATAGAGGCTCTTGGTGGCCTCCGTTTCGCGAGCCAAATCGAGCACGCTCGGCGCTTCCATCTGCATCCGGAAGGCGAGTTCGAACGAGGCCACGCGGGCATCGAGTTCGGCTTCGCTGCCCACACGCTCCGCATCGCGGCGATTCAATGCCGCCAAAAAATCAAGTTGCCGCCGTTGATCGTCGCCAGTGCGGACTGCGTCGCCGAGATAGCCGAAGCGCGCATTTTTTGCATCGCCGGTACGCCCGAGCGGTGTCCCTTGGAACGACGCTGGCAGAAAGCCACTTCCGTAAAGCTGCGGTGTGCCGCCGTCGCCGCCCAGCGCGGGGCAGATCGTAATGAAACCGGGCAGGTTGCGATTCTCCGAACCGAGCCCGTACAGCACCCACGATCCCATCGACGGACGTACCTGGACGCTGTGCCCCGTGTGAAGCTGCCGGATGGCGGGCGCGTGTGCTTCGCTATCGGCGTGCATACCGTGCAGGAAGCAGACATCGTCCACCACGCTGCCCAAGTGAGGCAGCATCTCCGTCATCAGCATGCCCCGCTGGCCTCGTCGCACGAACTTGCTGATCGGCCCGAAGAACCTGGTGCCACGAATCCCTGGCGCTTCATAGTTCTTCGGCAGAGCGAGCGAGAACGGCTGGCTGTGGCGCTGCTCCAGTTGGGGCTTGTAGTCGAAGAGGTCCATCTGTGATGGGCCGCCTTGCATGAAGAGGAAGATTACGCGTTTGGCCCGTGCCGGATGATGGGTTCCGGCCATCATCGATTGCAATGCCGCGATTCCGAAGCCGCAAGCGGACCGCCGGAGAAACTCTTGCCGTGTCATCGTTGTCCGTTACCTCCGATAGAGAAATTCATTCGAGATCAGCAGCGTATGGCAAAGCCGCTCCCAAGCTTCCGCGCGCCCCGGAAGCGATGCCGTGTAGCTGAGCAGCCGGTCCACTTCGCCGGACTCGGGCGCGCGAATATACACGCGGCGGATGAGTTCGCGGACACGGTCGCTGTCCGTTCGTTCGCCCTGCAGTGTCAACTTCGCCAGCGCCGCGGCCTGCTGTTTCACAAACGGTGCGTTCATCAGATACAGCGCCTGCGTGGGCACGGTGGTCGTCGAACGAGCGCCGGTGATCTGGTTCGTGTCTGGGAAGTCGAACAGGTTGAGAACGTCCATCTCTTCCACCTGTCCCTTGCGCACCGTCGGCTGATAAATGGACCGGCGCCGGTTGGTGGCGGGATCGAGCTTCGCGTTGTCGGAAAGAAACTCGGGCTTGCCGAGATTCATGTTGCCTGGCACCCAAAACGGCAACGACGGCCCGCCGCTCGCGGGATCGAGTTCGCCGCTGATGGCTAGCATGGCGTCCCGAATCGTCTCGCCTTCCAGTCGCCGCGGACTCATCCGCCAAAGCAGGCGATTCTCGGGATCCGCATCCAACCCTTCAGTGCGCGGGGCCGATGCCTGCCGGTACGTCCGGCTGAGGACCATGCTTCGGATCAACTTCTTCATTGACCAGCCCTCGGCCGCGAAGGATGTGGCCAGGTGATCCAGCAACTCCGGGTGGCTCGGCTTGCCGCCGCGCACGCCGAAATTGTCGATCGACGTCACCAGCCCCGCGCCGAACAAGTGATGCCAGATGCGGTTCACCGCTACGCGTGCCGTGAGTGGATTTTCTTTTCGCGTGATCCACTCGGCCAGCTTCAACCGTCCACTGGTGAAGTCCGCGATGTCCAGTTTGTGCGAACCCGCGATCGCAATGGCGGAACGCGGAGCTTGTTTTCCGAGCTGGTGGGCGTTACCTCGAATATTCACGCGGGAATCAGCCGGGGCGTCGATGTCCTGCACGGCGTGCGCGGTGGGAGGAACCACCGGAAGATATTCATGGAGCTTCACGATTTGCGTCGTTTCCTGAATCTCTTTGTCCAGGCGCTTGGCGTCGGCGCTGTCTTTCTCCAGCGGCTTACGTTCGGCGCGCAATCGGTCAAGCTTTTCACGCGACGCGGTCAGCTTCTCCCAATACTCACGCGTCTCCGCCGCGCGCGCCGTCATCTCGTCCGGATGCTCGGGCAGCACTACGCTGTTGACATTGCTGAACACGCCGAGGCTCAGCCGTCCGGAGATCGTGCGCGTGCTGGCGAAGATGCCCGCCATGCCGTAGTAGTCGTCGAGCGTAATCGGATCGAACTTGTGATCGTGGCAGCGCGCGCACCCGAGCGTCAGCCCGAGCATCGTCCGCCCCACCATGTCCATCTGCAGGTCAACCACATCCATGCGGAGCTGCTCCTTGTCCGCGTTGACCAGCGGCCAAGGACCGAGCGCCAGCATCCCAGTGGCGACGATGTTGTTGCGGTGCTCCACGTCCGAAGTCCATTCGAGTTGGTCGCCCGCCAGTTGCTCGGTGAGAAAGCGGTCATAGGGCACGTCGCGATTCAGGGCGTCGATCACGTAGTCGCGATAGCGCCACGCGTGGCGCGCGGGTACGCGGCGGCCGATCTCGATGTTGTCGGCGTAGTATGTCTGGTCGAGCCAGTGCCGTGCCCAACGCACTCCGAAGGCTTTCGAGGCGAGCAGCCGATCGACCACTTTTTCATACGAATCAGCCCGGGCGAACTCGTCCAATTCGGCGAGCGTGGGAGGCAGTCCCGTCAGGTCCAGCGTCACTCGACGGAGCCATGCCGCCGGAACCGCCTCGGCGCTTGGTGCGAGCCGCTTGGCTTCGAGCGCGGCCAGTACGAACCGGTCGATGTCGTTCACGGACCACGCTTGATTACGCACCACCGGCGTCGAAGGCTTCGCAACCGGTCTCCAAGCCCAATGTTGCTTTGCCTTGTCCATGGCGTTCTCTTGACTCGCCGCCGCGCTCGAACCCGCATCTTCCGGCCAAGGTGCGCCGCCGGCGATCCATTCGCGAAAGTCGGCGAGCACCGCGTCGGGGAGCTTACCCGTTGGCGGCATTTTCGCCGCTCCGGTGTAGAGCAAGGCCTGATACAGGCGGCTCGCCGCGGGGTCGCCCGGGCTGATCACCGGTCCTGCGTCTGAGCCCTTCGCAACGTTGGCTTTGGTATCCAGCCTCAATCCCGCGAAGGCGATCTTCGCGTTGTTCGAGTGGCAGCTCCAACACTTCTCCGCCAGAACAGGGCGGATCTTCTTCTCGAAGAACGCAACATCGGCCGCGCACAGGGGCAAGGTCGATATGAAGAGTAGCGTGGTTCTTGTCATGTCAAAAGAGGAACTTGAGCGCCAACTGATTCACCCTCGGAAGCCCCGTCGTCGTCACCAGTTGACCAAACAGTGTGCTGTTCACGAGCGTGTTCGGCAGCCAGAAATTTGCTCGATTCATGACATTAAACGACTCCGCGCGGAACTGCAACGTCCAATGTTCCCGAATCGCGGTGTCTTTCACAAGCGAGAGATCCACCAGCCAATTCCCCGGCCCGCGCGTGTCCGGCAGCGTGCGGGAGACGTTGCCGAACGTGAAGGGTGCCGGCTGCGTGAAGGCCGTGGTATCGAACCATTTGGCCACCTGTTCGCTCCGCGATCGTCTGCCCGGCAACTGCGCGCTCCGGCCGGTGGAGTTCGGACGATTACCGCCGTTCGGGATGGTCGCCGACATGGCAAGAGGATAGCCGCTGCGGCTCCTCGATACGCCCGACAACTGCCAGCCGCTGATCAGCTTTCCGGCCACTCCGCGAGAGCCGGAGAAAAAGCGCTTGTTGGCGCCGAAGGGGAGTTCGGCCACCACGCTGGCGGCGAATGCGTGTGTCGCGTCGATCTCGGAAATGGCGCGTTCCGCTCGCAAATCGTACCAGTTCTGCACCGTGGTGTTTAGTCCCACGTTCTGCGCATTCCCGTTGGCGCCGACGGAATTGCGGACATCGGCAATCGACTTCGAAAGCGTATAGGCCAGCAAGTACCCGACGCCTCTCGACGCGCGCTTTTCAAATTTGACCGCCAGCGAATGATAGATCGAGTTGCCCGAACTCGAGTTGAACGTCGAAACCCCGCTGTATTGCGGATAGCGCAGGAGCAATTGCTGCCGCGCTACGGTCGGACGGCTGAGCGCGCCGGCCGTGATGTTCGGGAAGAAGGGATTCGTCACCAACGCCTGCAATCCGGTGCCGAGGCTCAGCAGATCCGGCGATAGCGCGTTGAGCTGCAGGACCTGATTCAACTTCACGCCGCGATTCGCCGAATAAGCCGCGTCGAGAATAAAGTCCTTTCCAAATGCCCGTTGGATATCCAGATTCCATTGCAGGGTGTACGGTGTAACCGCCACCGGGTCCCACTGATTCACCGCTTGCCCTAGAAACGTGCGCGCGCCCAGACTATCGCGCGTCGGCTGTGTCAAGCCCTCCGGATACGGATCGCGCAAGAAACGGAATGGCGTCAATCCGTCCAAAGACGCGATCATCGGAGTGGTGGAGCTAAAGCCGGCATCGGGGACGGAGCCGTTCGTTCCGTCGCCTCCCGTTCCAAACGGTGCGAAGAAGAGGCCGGCGCCGCCGCGAATGACGGTGCGGTCGATAGGCGAATAGGCGAATCCGAATCGCGGTGCGAAATTGTTGCTGTCTCTGCGGTAGGCCTGTCGGCTGTTGGGTCCGGCGTACACCAGTCCGCCGGTGAGATTCGGAAACGATGGATTCCGCACCGGGCTCGCCAGCGCCGGATCGAATCGATGGAACTGGTTCCGCTTCTCGGTGAACGGCGTCTCGGTCTCGTAGCGGAAGCCGAGGTTCAGCGTCAAACGCCGGTTGACGCGGAAATCGTCTTGAACATATCCGGCGTAATAGAAGTTCTGCAGCGTCTGGCCACTCGCGATATTGACATTGCCGGTGTTTGCCGCGCCCAGCAGGAAACTGGCCAGGCCGACGCCGGCGTTCTGAACCACCACGTTCGGATCGGGTCCGCGCGTCATCGTCCGAGTGAATCCGAACGTGCCCGAACCCGACGAGAGATTGAACACATTCAACCGTTGCGCGCGACCCTCGAATCCCGTCTTCCAACTGTGCCGGCCGGCCAGCCGCGAATACGACGCGAGCAGCGAGTAACTGTTCTGCCCGGAGCGCAGCATGCCGCTGCCGCTCAAACCGGCGAAGCCCTCAATGTTCGCTTCCGGCAGGAGCGGATTCGTAAACGCGCGCGCCAAGCTCGCAGGAAGCCCGATCTGCGTTGCGTCAAAGCCTTCGCTGAAGAGATTACGCGTCCAGAAAAACCGCGCGAATCCGGCTCGAATGTTGAACACCGACGCGGCGTTCAACGTCACGGTGTGATCCATTCCGGCCGACGCATTGTTGAGCGTCACGCCTTTCAGTCCGCCTGGTGTCGCGATGTTTCCGAAGGTATCGGGCTGGCCTATCGTCGACCGGTGTAGCGAAACTCTCCCGAACATCCGCCACGCCTGGCTGACGTAGTGGTCGAAGCGATTTCCCACGTTAGCCTGGTCAATGCGAATCGGCGCGTTGTTGATGTAGTTGTTGTTTTGCGTGAACGTGTCGCCGCTCGTGTTCGGCGCGGGGAAGTAGGCAGCCATGGCTCTCGCCACCGGATCGATCCGGTTCGCCGGCAACTGATTGCCGGGAAACGCATCGCGCAGAAACCGTCCCGCCTGCGCGGGATTGGGACGCGTGGTGAGCGGGTCGAAGATCAGGATCGGCTGGCCGTTCTGCGCCAGAGTGCCCGAAAAATCGCCGCGGCTCTGCAGTGCGGTCGGCACCGTCCCACGATAGATCTGGCCGCGTCGCCAGCGGCTTCCCTGGTAGTCCGTGAAGAAAAACGATTTGTTTCGGCCATCGTAGAGTTTGGGCAGCATGATTGGCCCGCCGACGGCGTATCCGAACTGGTTCATCCGGAACGGAGGAATGTCGCGCCCAGCCCCCCGATTGAAGAACTCGTTCGCGTCGAAGGCGTCGTTGCGAAGAAACTCGAAGAGCGACCCGTGCAATTGGTTGGTGCCGCTCCGCGTCGAAACGTTGATGACGCCGCCCCCGAACCGGCCCCATTCGGCCGAGAGATTGCTGCTCTGCACCTTGAATTCCTGCGTGCTGTCGACGTTCGGTACCGTCGTCATTACGTTCACGAATCCGGTCGTCGTTGGGATGCCATCGACCAGCACTTCGTTCGAACGGGCGCGCCCGCCGTTGATGGAGATCATCGAGTCGTCCATCATATTCACCGGGATATCTTGAAACTGTCCGTTGCCGGTCGGCGCCACTGCGACGTTCGGCGTCAACTGCGTCAGCCGTAGCGGACTCCGCCCATTCAGAGGCATGTTGAGCACCTTCGCGCCGTCGATCACTTGCCCGAGCGCCGACGTGTCCTGATCGATCTGCGCCGCGGTCGCGCTGACCTCCACGGTTTCACTGACCGTGCCGAGTTCCAGAGCGAAGTCCATACGCGCGGTTTGGTCTACCGCCAGTGTTAGGTTCGTACGTGCCACTGAGCGAAAACCGGTCTTGGTGACGCTGACGCGATAGACGCCGGGCGGCAGCGGCGACAGTAAGTAAATGCCCTGTTCGTTGGTGACCGCATCCCGCTTCAAGCCGGTTCCGTCATTAACAGCCGCCACCGCCACCCCGGGAATGACCGCTCCGGAAGCGTCCGTGATGGATCCCGTGATCTGGGCTGTTGCACCTTGCCCGTGTAGCGAAACGCCGGCCATAAAGATGGCCGAAAGAACGAGATTTCTCATATCGTCTTCCTCTCCTGTTTCACGGTTGCACCGGATTCGGCATCGATTCGCGCCAGCGCGTGAATTCGCCGATCAGGTCCTTCGCAATGCCAGGGTGTTCCGTTGCCATGTCGTGCGCTTCGCCTGGGTCGGCTTCCAGATCGAACAGTTGCCACTCCGGCTCGCCGGCCAGTTGAATGGCTTTCCATTTTCCCTTTCGTATCGCACGATTGTATTGGCCGGCGGCCGGGCGCTGTTTGCCGCGCGCGCCCAGCCATGCGCGGTTCTCCCAACAAAGGACCGGATGGGGAACGCCAGCGTCCTTGCCGGTGACGTAAGGCATCAGGTCGACACCGTCGAACGGACGCTCACGGGGAAGTTCTCCGCCCGCGGCGCGCAGACACGTCGGCGCAAGGTCCATGTTCGAAACGACCTTATCATAGCGGGCGCCGGCAGGGACGCGTCCGGGATAACTCACGATCATCGGAACGCGAATGCCGCCTTCCCACAAATCGAACTTGTACCCCCGGAACGGAGCATTGCGCCCGGTATTGCGCGTGTGCGCCGGTGTGTGATTGCCGCCGCCACCGTTGTCGTTGATGAAGATGACGAGCGTGTTGCGCTCCAATCGGCTCGAACGCAGAGTGGCGAGAACATGGCCGATGTTGCGATCCATCGCCCTGACCATCCCGGCGTAAATGCGGCGATCCGGGCTGGTCGACTCGCCCGCGGTCTTGTCGGCATCCAGCGCTTGCAGCGGCGCATGTGGCGCGTTGAATCCGAGATAAAGAAAGAACGGGCGCTGGCGGTTGCGCTCGATAAAGCGAACGGCTTCGGTGCCCCAGAAGTCCGTCAGATACTCGCTGGTCTCGAACGGAGTGTTGTTCCGGTAAACCTTCACCGGCGGTAGATAGGGCGACATGCCGCCTTCGATCCCGACCCACTCGTCGAATCCACGTTGCTCCGGTGTTGGGCCGTTCGGTGGAAATCGATTCCCGCTGAGATGCCACTTCCCTACGAGCCCCGTCGCGTAGCCGAGCTTCTTGAGATGTTGAGCGAGAACAATCTCGTCGAAGGCGAAGAGTTTGACTTCGCGCGGCTCGTACATGTTGTCGTAGATGCCAAAGCGCTGGTGGTAACGTCCGGTGTTGATCGCCATCCGCGCCGGAACGCAGATTGGCGCCGATGAGTAAGCCTGCGTGAAGACGGTTCCCGACGCGGCTAGCTGGTCCAAATGGGGCGTGGCGATTTCGGAACGCCCGAAACGCGGCAGGTCGCTATAGCCGAGATCGTCGGAGATGATTAGGACGATATTCGGCCGGGCCTCCGGGGCCGCGAGGATCCCACCGGCAAGGCTGAGAAACCGTCTTCTGTTCATGGAAGCGCCTTGTCAGAAAGTGTACCGCAACGCAAGCTGGAAGTGGCGCGGAATGCTCTGTTCCGGCCGTCATTCCGCGCAGTTCGTCGACGAACATCATCACCACCAATCCAGCCGGCCTGCCCCTTTCGCACCATGGGAACTGCTTCGTATCTCGCGATCGTTCGACTCGCCGCCGCAAATGCGCCGCGGCCTTGTGCACATCGCCGGGCCCTCCGCGCCACCCTTGAGGATCTTAGCGGGAGATCGAACGTCGAGATCCCCCATGCGGGCCGCCTCGCCGTGGCATTGAAGGCAATACCGGCGCAGAAGCGCTTCAACGTCTTTTGAGAAGTCGGGCGCAGCCCCAGCGAGAGTCAGTTGCACTGCACCAAAAGCAACCAGCAGAGCCCAACGCAATCTCCATCGCTGATGCGGAATGCCGGGGTTGCCATTTCGTTTCTTCGGCACAGGAGCGTTATAACGGAATTGCGCTGCTGCCGCCTTTGCCATAGGTTCGAAGACTACTGGGCGGATCGCTTCTCATCTTGCCCCCCGATTAGTATTACCATTAAGCAACGTCATCATGGCCTCCTCCGATCGACACTCTCACCCCCGCCGCCGCTTCCTCCAGGCCGGCCTTGGCTCCATCGCTCTTCCCGCCCTCGAAGCCTTCGGCGCTCCCGCTCGCTCCACTGCCCCCGTGCGCACATTCGTCTCCGTTGGCGCTTACCTCGGCTGGCATGCCCCCGCTTTCTACCCCAAACAGACAGGCGCCGGCTACGAAATGCCGCCCCTGCTCGAACCGCTCGCCCCCCATCGCGACCAATTCACCATCTTCTCTGGACTTGACCACCGCGCCCCCAACGGCCACGCTGCTTGGAACAACTTCCTCTGCGGCAAAGTCCCCGGTTCCTACTCCCTCGATCAGGTCATCGCCGACCGCGTCGGCCAGCAGTCCCGCTTTCCCTCTATTCATCTCATCGCCGGCGCCAGCGAACATACCGACGGCCGCCAGATTAGCTACACCAAAGAAGGCGTTCCCCTCCCAGAAATCGAGCGCCCGAGCGTCCTCTACAAGCGTCTCTTCATGTCCCAGGCCGATCGCGCTCGCGTCGCCTACCTTCTCTCCAGCGGCAAGAGTGTCCTCGACGACGTGGTCGACGACGCCAAGCGCCTGAACGCCTCGCTCCCCGCTTCCGATCAGGCCAAGCTCGGCGAATACTTCGAATCCGTTCGCACCGTTGAACGCCGCATGTCCCGCCAGATCGAAACCATTGACGTACCCGTTCCCCAACCCAACTACAAGCTCCCCGAGACCGACCCCATCACCCCTAATCTCATGATGGAAGCCGAGGAGGTCCTTTATGACCTGATGGCCCTCGCGATCCAGACCGAATCCACCCGGGTCATCACCTTCGGCCTGTACGGCCTCGGCCAGGTCTTCTCCATCGATGGCCAGGCCCTCTCGGCCGGTTACCACGCCCTCTCCCACCACGGCAACGACCCCGGCATGGTCCGCGACCTCGTCAAGCTCGAACGCGCCCATATGACCAAACTCGCCGGCTTCCTCCATCAACTCCGCACCAAGAAAGACGCGCAGGATCGCCCCCTCCTCGACTCGACAATTGTCCACGTCGGCACCGGCATGGGTGATGCCTCCCGGCACAGCAACCAGAACCTCCCTACCATCGTCGCCGGCGGCGGCTTCTCCTCCCATGGTCAACACATCGCCATCGATCGCGACGCCCCCAACGCCCCGCTCCTCGGCGATCTCTACGTCTCTCTCATGCAGCGCATGGGCCTCGAAATCGGCTCCTTCTCCAACGCCTCCCGCAATCTGAATCACCTGGTTTCCTAGGCGGCTATGATTTACCCTATCCTCGTCCTCACGATGGCGGCCCTCGCAGCCGCCGCCGGGCCATTGCCCCCGGCCGCCTCGCAGACCCTCCGCAACCACTGCCTGGCCTGCCACTCCACGGCCGCCAACAAAGGCGGTGTGGACCTCGAGCGCACTGCCCTTGACGGCGCCACCCCCGCTAGCCGCGCCCTTATGGAACGCGCCCTTCGGGTTATCGACGAACGCCGCATGCCGCCGCCGCCGATCCCCCGTCCCAGCGACGGCGCCCTCGCGCCCCTCACCACCCACCTCCATACCCAACTCGCACGCCATACCCCGATTGGTGGCCAAGTGCCCCGCCGCCTGAACGGCGCCGAATACGAGGCCACCATTCGCGAACTGTTCGGCCTTCCCCGGTTCCGCCTGCCCATGGGCTTCCCGCCCGATGTGCCCTCCCACGGTTTCGATAACCTCGCCGCCGGTCTGACTCTATCGGCTCCCTTGATGGAAGCCTACGCCAATACAGCCGCCGATGTCGCCGACGCCGTCTTCCCGCCTCCCGCACGGCCTGCCAAACAGCGCCGTTGGGATGTCACACCCGACGACCTTGTGATCAGCTTTTCGGCCGCCACCGTCCGCAACGGCATCCTCCGCATGGCCTCCCGCGCCGAAGACGTCATGCGCAGTTGCACCTGGCCCGCCCGCGTCGAGATCATGGACTCCGGCCGCTACCGCCTCACCATCACCGCCTCCCGCTTCCAGCCCCGCCCCAATCAGACCATGACCCTGGAACTCTGGGCCCGCGAAATCGACGCCACCGATCGCTCCAAGATCCGGGCCTTCCGCCGCCTCCACACAATGCCCGTCAACGGCGACACGCCCCAGACCTTCACCTTCGAAGCAGACCTCTACGAAGGCCAGACACCTCTCATCCGCTGGGCCGATGCCGAACTCGACCATACCAGCGAACAACTCCCGGCCCTCTACCGCGAACGCTTTGCCCGCAATCCCCGCCTTCTGGCGGCCTACCTCCAGGCTCTCTACAACCCGGACGGCACACCCAGGAGTCCAGCCCGTCTCCGCGGCCGCAAC
>Ga0194122_10003710_pt1 | contig 15344 bp, 17 predicted proteins | sample TA2MahCa10mmetaG_FD_155487 | JGI IMG/M metagenome (GOLD analysis project Ga0194122, IMG submission 155487) | Freshwater microbial communities from Lake Tanganyika, Tanzania - TA2015021 Mahale Deep Cast 10m | ecosystem: Environmental > Aquatic > Freshwater > Lake | place: Tanzania: Lake... | reverse complement strand
CTGCGGGCCGCCGCCTGACGGCGGCGACGGGCTCCGTTCCGCCCAGCCCTTTTCCGTTCTCGCGCCGGCAGGGTAAGGTCAAATGAGCGACGTACCGGCACCTGAAAAGTGTCAACAATCACGCCGGTCTAAAGTGTCGACAATCATCCCGGCCGCGCACGCTCCACAATGCCGCGGTCCACATCCGCCGGCGGCGCGGGCGTGCGGCTGAGGATCCAGAGATACTTGCGGTCCGGGTCGCCCACGACGGCCCAACGATAGCCGGGATCGAGGTCCATCACCCAGTAGCCGCCATAGAACGGCCAGAAGAACGTGACCTTGAGCTTGCTGTTGGGGTCCGTGTCGCCCAGCAGCTTCGCCGTGCCCTTGGCGGTGGTGGTGGAGCCATCCGCCTTGCGGCACGCGCTGATCACCGTGATCTTGCCGCCGGGACGCAACTAACTGGTGGCTGTTAAAAATCCAAACCCAGATAGCGTTCCACATTGCCGTAACAGATGTTGCGGACCATCGGCCCGATCCAATCTTCGCGGTCCGGCAGGAGCCCTGCTTCGACGTCGTTGCCGATCAAGTTGCAAAGCGTGCGGCGGAAATACTCATGGCGCGGGAACGAAAGGAACGAGCGCGAGTCCGTCAACATGCCCACGAAGCGCGACAGCAGGCCCGTGTTGGACAGCGCATTCATCTGCCACTCCATGCCTTCCTTCTGATCCACAAACCACCAGCCGGAGCCGAACTGGATCTTGCCCGCCACGGTGCCATCCTGGAAGTTGCCGCACATGGTGGAGAACGCGTAGTTCTGCGCGGGGTTCACGTTGTAGAGGATCAACTTGGGTAGCGAGTTCTCGCTCTCCAGTTGATTCAGATACGCGCCGAGGGTTTCGATCTGGTTCCAGTCGCCCATGGAGTCGAAGCCCGTGTCCGGCCCGAGTTCAGCGAGTTTGCGCGTATTGGCGCTCCGGTATGCCCCGAGGTGCAACTGTTTGGTCCAGCCCTTGGCCGCATCGAGGTGCCCGAAGTGCAGCATGAGGAAGGTGGCAAATTTGCGGTAGTCGTCCTCGCCTGCGGCTTGCCCGGCGCGCGCGCGATCGAAAATGGCGGCGGCGGCGGCCTGGCTGCAGAAGCTGGCGAAGGCGTGATTGAGGCCGTGGTCCGAGAGGCGGCAGCCGAGCGAGTGGAAGAAGTCGTGGCGGCGTCCGAGCGCGTCCAGCATGGCGTTCAGTGAGCTCACGCCCACGCCCGCCGCCGCGCCCAGTTTGTCCACCCAGGCGTTCCAGGCTTCGGGCTGGTCCACGCGCAGCGCTTTGTCCGGGCGAAACGCGGGGTACACCTTCGTTGCCAGGGCCGACGAGCGGAGCTGTTGGTGAAACGCGAGATTGTCAATCGGATCATCCGTGGTGCACAGCGCGCGCACCTGGAACTTTTTCAGAATGCCCCAGACGCGCAGATCGTCCGTGGCGAGCTTCGCATTCGCGCGTTCCCAGATACTATTGGCGGTGCACTCTTCGAGGTAGTCGTGAATATCGAAGTAGCGCGCCAGTTCAAGCTGTGTCCAGTGAAAGAGCGGATTGCGCAGCGTATGAGGCACGGTGCGCGCCCAGGCGAGGAACTTCTCGTACGGCGGCGTTTGCTTGCCGGTCACGTGCGACTCTGCCACGCCGTTGGCACGCATGGCCCTCCACTTGTAGTGGTCTCCTTCCAGCCAGATCTCAAACAGGTCGGCGAACTGACGATTGGCGGCGAGGTCCGCCGGCGGCAGGTGGTTGTGATAGTCGAGGATAGGCTCGTTCTTCGCGTAGGTGTGATAGTAGTGGCGCGCCGAAGCGTTCGCCAGCAGGAAGTCGTCGTGGATGAAGCCCATGGGAAACGACCATTATCGCGCGGCGGGCTTGCGGCGCTGCTGCTCGGCGCACGGCCGCGCCCAGCGGGTGCGATTGTAGGGTTCCATCGTCCAGGGCGCGTCTCCGTTGCGCTGGAACTGCGTGCCGAAGACTTGCGGTTGCTTGAGGCGATCCAATAACCGGTCCAGTGACGCCGCCGCCAGCCACCGCGCGCCGAGGTTCCCTTTGCCGATGGCGGTCACCGCCAGCGCGTTTGCCAGCAGAATATCATCCGCGCCCTTGCCGTGCTGGTACACCATCGCGGCGCGCTCACAGTCTTTGCCGGTAGCTACCCTGCCTTCATCGAACGCGCGCCCGCCGCTCTGCATCCCGCATGGCAGCGGCAGTAGCGGCCGCGGCTCTCTATGCGGCGGACCAGGCCGACCGGACTGCGGCGAACGTGGACCGTTGCGTTACGCACCAAAGCGCAGTGCATACAGATCCGCATCCTGCATCGCAAACCGCAACCGCACGGCGCGCCCGGCGAGCGCACTCAGATCCGCGCCTTTACCGCTCCACGTTGCCGGCCGCTCAATCTGATCGCCGATGAGCTCGCGCGCATCGGCCATCGCGTAGCCCTCTATCGGCGCACCCGTCGCGGCATCCTGAATCTCCACACGTACGCTGCCCGGCGCGGACGTGGCGAAGTTCAGCAACAACCGCGCACCGGAAAAGCGCAGCGGCTTGGTCACCATCTCCGCGCCGCCGCGATACGGCGCATGCACCGACGCAAAGCCGTCCAAGCGCAGCGTGTAACGCCGCAGATAGATGCTGGGCTGTCCGTAGTTCCGCACCACGTAGAACGACATTTCCGACGGCCCGGTCTCCACGATGTTCAGTGCTGGATAGTTCGAGCGCGACACCCAATTCTCGACGCCCAGGCCCGGGCGCAGAAACGCTTCCAGAAACGGGCGGTCATACTTCAGCCCGCCACGCGTGGACATCAGCACGGCGTCTGAGCAGTCTTTGAAATACCCCGGATCGACGTTCACCGCACGCGCTTCTTCTTCGGTTAACACCTGGCGGCCCGGTAGAAAGCGCGCGCACACGGCCATATAGATATGCGGTGCACGATAGTACGGGCTGGTCTGGTTCGTGTAGAGATGCTCGGGCGGCGCATCGCCAAACGTCATCTCTTCGCCCTTGGACCAGTGCAGGAAATCGTCGCTCGTCGCGCGGCTCACCCAGCGGTAGCCGGTGCCGTTAATCTTCTTGAACGTGCGGTAGTAGCAAACATAGCGGCCCTCGGAGGCGGACCAGAAGGCGAGATTCTGCGAGTCGAACGCGCCCTCGGTGAGGACGGGCGCTTCCTGCATGCTTCGCCATTTCACACCGTCCGCCGACCCAAACGCCACCAGTCCGCTCTTGCGTGTGCCGGCCAGCGCCTTGAAACGCTCGGCTTCGGCAACGCCCGGCCGCGCATCGAGAAACGGCGAGAAGTTGTGCTGGAGCGGCGGCGTGTTCTCCAGAATCACGTTGCGCGGTTGCGGGCGCGTGAAATGTACGCCATCGGTGGACGACGCATAACACGTCACCTCCGCGCTGCGGCCGTCCGACCCTGCTGTGGGGACGCCGCGGTAGTAAAGGTGAAAGCGTTGCGGCGCTTCGCGCAGAATCGTCGCATACCCGCTGAAGCGGCCTTCCCACGGTTGATCAAACTTATGCACCGTGCCCTGGTCGACGGATTGCGCAAGTTGCAGTGCAGCGCCGCCGGTGAGGCGATCGATCAGAAAATGGTCGACGAAAATCTCGCGGCGTGAGCCGAGGTCAATCGGCGCCGCCGCAGCAGCCGTTTGGGCAGCGAGAGCGGCGGCGCCTGAAGAAAGAGCAATCCATTCGCGGCGGGTCACGACGGTCAGGATATCAGTTTGCGGTGTCTAAAGCACCGCCAGCACTTCTTGCGCGTGCCCTTCGGTCTTCACCTTGTTGAACACGTGCTTGATCTTGCCGGCCGCGTCAATCACAAAGGTGGTCCGCTCGATGCCCATGTACTTCTTGCCATACATGCTTTTTTCTTTCCACACGCCGTAGGCTTCGGCTACCTGGTGCTCGGCGTCGGCCAGCAGCGTGAAGGACAGATCGAACTTCTTTTTGAACTTCGCCTGGGCTCCGCAGGAGTCGGGCGAAACGCCCACCACTACGGCATTCTTCTTGGCAATCGCCTTGGATTCATCCCGGAATCCGTTGGACTCCACTGTTCAACCAGGTGTGTCGGCTTTGGGATAAAAGTACAGGATCACCTGCTTGCCTTTGCACGAGGCCAGCGTGAACTGTGCGTTTTCATCGGTGAGGCAATCGATGGCCGGAGCCACGTTGCCGGGTTGGAGAACTTTGTCAGTCGCCATAACGACTATGATAGATGCACTTCGATCGGGTGGCGCGTTAGAAAATCCCGCGTGTGCGGGCGCTGCAGCAGCGGCCGCCCCATCAGCTTGCGGAGGGAGCGCGGTTCGTCGACGTCATACCAGGACGGCCCGGTGCCAGTGGACAAGCCTGCGGCATGCGCAGCCGCGAGCGTCTGATCGAGTGCGCGGGCGGTGGACCATTCGACGCCCACGAACATCGCCGCGTCCGCGCGCCGCGCGAGGATTGCCCAGTAGCCGCCATCGTCCGCCGGGCCCAGCACCACGTCGCCGGGCGTCGAGATGAGTTGCGCCAGATGCGCGTGCGGGAGAGACGGGGCATCGGCGCCAATAATCAGCACCGGCGCGGCGGGCGTGGCGAGCGCGAGCACAGCGTACATGCGCTCGCCGAGATCGCCCGGCACTTGCAGGCGGCGCGGAATGGACGTGAGGTCTTGCCAAGCTTCGGTCTCCACGTCTGTGTGCAACTGGACGCGCGGCGACGCGGCCTGCGCCAACATCAACGTGTCGCGCACGAACACCTCATGCAGCGCCGCGGCCAGCGCGGGGTCGAGCCCCAAGCGCGTCTTCACGAATCCGGGGCGCGGCGCTTTGGCGAACACGGCAATCAGCGGCGGCGGCATAGAATCTTTAGTGGACCATGTTACTCGCGCGCCGCTCGCTGCTCGCCTCCGCCGCCTTCGCCGCCACCGGGTCGCGCACGCCGCTTCACCTGCTGCCCACCGCGGGGCCCGATCGCCTGCGCATCAAGGCTTCGTTCGCCGAAAGCCACGCGCGCCCGCCGGTGTTGCGCGCCGGCTCGCGCAAGGCCGCGGGCGTGGCAACCGACGCCGCGCGCCGCCACTTCACGTTCGATCTCACCGGACTCACTCCCGCCACGTGCTACGATCTTGAATTCCTTGACGGCGTCACCGGCCGCGCATTCTATGGCCCGTGGCCGCTGCGCACGCTGCCGCATCCCGAGGAGCGCCTCGCGCGCTTCCGCCTGCTGGTGTACACCTGCGCGGGCGGATACGACGGCGTGCGCCTGCCCGACGACAGCGGCCGGCCGTACTGGGTGAGCCTCGCCAATCGCCGCAAGCTGATCGGCGCGGGCCTGAAGATGCAGCCCGACGCGGTGCTGGCCATCGGCGATCAGGTGTACTGGGACCTCCGCTTTGGCCGCGCCTCGGGCCGCGGGCCGATGGGTTCGTCGGACTGGGCGCGCCAGACGGCGGGTGAATTTCGCCGGGACATCGCCGCGCTCGGCACGCCCAACGAAGACGTGCTGAAGCGCGCCGCCGGACCGCAGATCGCCGAACTCTACGGCACCATGCTGCAATCGGTGCCCACGTTCTTCATTCAAGACGACCACGACTACTACGAGAACGACGAAGCGATTCCGCCGGGGGCGGCCACGCACGGCGTCTCGCTCCCGCCCGACGATTTCATGCTGCAACTGGCGCGCGGCACACAGGCGCTCTACTTCCCCGAGTTCCTGCCGGACCCCACGCGCCCGGCCGCGCTGGCCGGATCGGGCGAGGCGTACGGCACCATCCGCTTTGGCCGCGCGGCGGAACTGCTGGTGTACGATTGCCGCCGCTACCTCACGCTGACCGGTAACTACGCGGGCTTCATTTCTACGAACGCCGAGGGCTGGCTCACCGGGCGCATGAAGGCGTCGAACGCGGCGCACGTGGTGAACGTGCCGTCGGTCCCCATCGGCTGGAGCGCGGGCAAGTGGGGCGACTGGTACCCGGATCTGCTGAACGACGACGGTACGCTTTCCACCGCGCGCCCGAAGTATATGTGGCAGGCGGGCTGGAAGCTCCAGCATGACCGTTTGCTGCGCGCGGCGTCAGAGATGACGCGCGGCGTGCCGCTGTTTCTCTCTGGCGATTTGCACGCGCTGGCGCACGCGGCCATTGAACAGAACGGCGCGGACGATCTGCGGCGCAACCCCGTGCATACGATGCTCGCCGGGCCTGTGAGCACGGGGCCGCGGGGGTGGCCCAGCGCGGCCCGCGGCACACCGCCGCGCGTGGCCACTGGCCTGGGCGTGCGCGAGACGCTCGCGCCGCTGGAGATGAATGGCGTGTCGATCATGGATTTTCTGCCGGACAAGGTGGACGTGCAGATGCTGCGCTGGAAGATCGGGCGGCCCGAGAGTGAGTTGGACGCGCTGGAGCCGTTCCTGCGATTTACGATGCCGAGGGCGGTGTAGACGTGAGCCCCGTTTCGGACACCGTGCGGTACAGGCTGCCTTCCGGCTCCACCTCGCGCACTTTCTCCAGGTGCCGCCGCGTTTCATCGGGAGGAAGCACGAACGCATCTGGATGCCGTTACGCGCTTATCTGACGCCCCGGCCATTACGCACCTATGGCATGCGCAATTGCTGGGTGTGTTGCGCCAGTTGCCGGCCGCGCGGCGGGAGGTGGATAGACGCGGCCCAGTCGCTCGACCCGGCAAGCCCGAACCCATCCTATTGGCAAAGCCACGCGGCCTGGCCGGGCTTTCAGAGGACAAATGTGATGAAATCCGTCTTGCCGCGCTTCAAGCTTTTCAGAAGGGAGGCCCGGCATCGCTGATCGCGCGGTGGATGCACGAAACAGGCAGCAGGCCGGAGGCGCAGCGCAAGAACCGCTACAACCGGGCGGTGTGGCAGATGTGGAGTGGCCAGCCGCAACAGGCGTTGGACGAACTCGAGGCCGCCGAGGAGGCGCGGCCGTTCAATCTGATCTACGTGGCGGCTGACCCCACCTTCGCGCCGCTTCGCGCCAAACCCGCTTTCTGGCGCTGCTACGGCGCTTGAAGCGACCGTAATTTGCCCGCGTACGCTACACTGAAGGCGGAAATTCGCCGCGTGGCCCTTCGCGTTCTCCTCCTCGCCTGCCTGCTGCCGCTGGCGATATTGTGTGCCCAAACCGCGCAACTGGACGGCAATCAGGCGCTGTTTACGGTGCTGGCCGCGCTCAACGCCTCGTCAGCCAATGGCGGCCCGGACGCCGATTCGCCCTCCAATCATCCCCTGCGCCGCGCCGTCATCGAAGAGGTGTTGCGCCGTAAACCCGCGTCATTGGCTTCGCTCCGCGACTTTTTCCGCCAGTACCGGCAAGACTCGCCTGCCGTCGAACTCCGGCTCTGGGCGTCGTGGGCGCTGCTGGTGGGCGACGCGCCCGAGTTTGCGTTCAAGCTGAAAGACCATCAGCTTCCGCCCGACGTGCTGGGGCTCAAAGATCTCGCGTCGCTTCTCGGCAGCTTCTACAAAGAGGCCGGCATCGCTGGCATGTGGAAACAGTCGCAGCCGGCCTATGAGCAGTTTCAAGCGCGCTATCACGAGCCCGCTTCGCAGGCCGTCACCGCCGTTTCCGCGTATGTGCGCGCGCCGCTGAGCGGGACATTCGGCGGACGGCGTTTTCAGGTGGTGACGGATCTGCTGGGCGCGCCCAACCAGATTTTGTTCCTGCCGTTTTTTGACGAGTACTTCCTGGTGGTGACCCACTCGGCCGAGCCCCACACGAACGACGTGCGCCAGGCGTACCTGCACTATCTCATCGATCCGATGTTTACCAACCAAATGGCGAAGGTAGACGAGAAGAAGGCGCTGGCCGACTACGCCATCAACTCCCCGCTCCCGGATTTCTACAAGAAGGACTTTTTGCTGCTGGCGACGAAATCTATGGTCAAGGCAGTAGAAACGCGCCTTGAACGCGGCGCGTCCCGGAAACAGGCGATGCTCGATCAGGCAATGAAAGAAGGCTACATCCTCGCGGCGCACTTTGCCGAGCAGCTTCCGGTTTATGAGAAGCAAGAGCAGAGCATGAAGCTGTATTTCCCGGAGTTGATCGCGTCGATCAATCTGGCGAGGGAAGAGAAGCGGCTGGAAGGTTTTGAGTTTGCGGTCAAGCGCACTGAGCGACGCGCCAAGCCTGTGGAAGCGCCGCCGCCGCCGGAGCCGAGCGCGATTGAAAAGTCGCTGACCGAGGCGGAGGCATTGTACACGGGCCGCGACCTCGGGAAGGCGCGCGAGGCGTTCGCGGCGATTTTAACAAGCACCGATCAGCGCGAAGCCCACGCTCGGGCTTACTATGGTCTGGGGCGGATTGCGACGCTGAATCGCGACCCGGAGTCCGCCGAACGGTTGTTTACGAAGGCACTGGAGACGGGCGCGCCGCCGCACGAAAAGGCTTGGACGCTCGTGTATCTCGGCCGGCTCGCACAGGCGGCCCGGCAGGAAGAGCAGGCAGCGGGTCGCTACCGCGCCGCGCTCGCGGTAGAGGGTGGGTCGGCCAAGGCAAAAGAAGCGGCCGTGCAGGCATTGAAAGCCATGCCGGAAAAAGCAAAATAGGAGTTGGGAACCGAGATGAAGAAGGCTCTGTGGATGATGGCCGTCGCGGCTGTGCTGGCGGTCTCCGGCTTGTGGGCGCAGCCGAAACCGAAATCGCAAAAGGAAATGGATGCGCTGATGGCCATCCAGAACGCGCAGGGTCCGGACGCACAGATTGCGGCCGTGGAAAATCTGCTCACCAAGTTCGCCGACACCGAATTCAAGGTAACGGCGCTGCAGATGGCCACGCAGTCCGCGCAGCAGAAGGGCGATCTCGGGCTCATGACCGGCTACGCCGAACGGACGCTGAAAGCCGATCCGAAGAACTACATCGTCATGCTGATGCTGGCGCAAGCCACCGTCCAGCAGACGCGCGAGTTCGATCTCGACAAAGACGAGAAGCTGAAGAACTCCGAGAAGATGGTGAACGAGGCGCTGGAGATTCTGAAGGCCGCTCCGAAGTTCCGCCCCGACCTGACTGACGAACAATGGGCGGGCGCGAAGAAAGACTTCGAAGCGCAGGGCCTTGAAACGCTGGGCATGACCGCGATGGTGCGCAAGAACTATCCGGAAGCCGTCAACCAGTTCAAGAAAGCCGTGGAGGTGCAAGGCTCGCCTGACCCGGCCACCAAGGTGCATCTGGCCAGGGCCTACAACGCAGTGGCCAACTATGACGCCGCGACCCTCACGCTCGATGCCGTATTGGCCACGCCGGATCTGCACCCGTCGATCCGCACCGTGGCGGGGCAGGAGAAGCTGAAGGCCGCGCAGGCCAAGGCCGCCAAGAAGTAGCGGTTCACCGGGTCAGCCATAGAAGAAGAAGCAACAGGAACCGGCAATACAGACGATGGAGGGGTTGTCGAAGCTCGAAGCAGCGATCGGTTATCGCTTTGAGAACCCCGAGCTTTTGACTCGTGCGCTGACGCACAAGTCGCACGCGTTTGAGACCTCCAGCCAGCAGCCAGAGCGTCTGCCCGATAACGAGCAACTGGAGTTTCTGGGCGACTCCATCCTGGGCTTCCTCATCAGCGAAATGCTGGTGCAGCGCTTTCCGGACTACGTCGAAGGGCAACTCTCCAAACTCAAAGCCTATCTGGTGAGCGCCACGCATTTGCACAGCGTGGCCGTGGCGATTGAACTCGGCGAGTATCTCTATCTGGGACGCGGCGAGGAGATGAGCGGCGGGCGTTCAAAACGCGCGCTGCTCGCCGACGGCGTCGAGGCGCTCATCGCCGCGATCTATACAGATAGCGGCATGGATCCGGTGCGGCAGTTTGTCACCGGGCACGTGGTGGGCTCTTTTGACGAACAGCGTAACAGCGAAGAAGGCGTGGGTGTCGACTTCAAGTCCGCCCTGCAGGAAGCGGCGCTCTCGCGTGGACTGCCCATGCCGCGGTATCTGCTGGTGCGCGAGACGGGGCCTGAGCACAGCAAGATGTTCACCGTCGAAGCGCGCGTGGGACCGGCCTACGCCGAGCGCGCCGAGGGCACCAGCAAGAAGACGGCGGGCCAGCGCGCCGCGCGTCAGGTGCTGGAGAGCATGACGCAAACGGCGGCAGCAAGCTCGAATGGCGACGGCGAGGAAAGCGGCTATTTGGGCGTCAACGGCGGCGCGGTGGATCCGCCCAAGCCCGCGTAGGCATCCTTCACTTTCACCACCTTGCCGTTGCTGAAGGTGACAAAGGAAATCTTTCCCGGCGGCTCGCCGTAAATCCAGTCTTCAAACTCCGTGCCGTCTTTGGTCTCGCGTTGTTTGTGGCGCGGGCGGCCCATGGCCATCAGCACCTGATCGCGGTCCATTCCTTCGATTGCGCGCTTTTCCTTGATCGCCGCTTGCATGAGAGGCGGGAGCGAGTCGAGGTAGTTTTCCGTGACGGACTTCTTCTCGAAGTCCAGAATCGGCGCCAGCAGCTTCTTGTACTCCTTCACTTCGAGCGCCGGGACGCCGCCGTCGAACTCGAGTGCGATCACGGTGCCCGCCGTCGGCGCGCTACCTTGCCCCACCGGCGCGGTGCGCTGCCCCATGCCCACCTGAATGCGCTCGTGCCATTTGGGACCGGAGCGGAAGCCGCCATTCAGTTCGAGCTCGATATTGTCGCTGTTGATCTCCACACGCGTCACCTGCACGGTGTCGCCCACGCGCGCGGCCGGGCCATTCTCGCGGCCCGTCTCCACCCACTTGGTTTTGTCCCAGGTGCCTTTGCTGTTGAACGCGAGCGGACGCTTGGCTTTCGGAATGGCAACCTTGGCGGTGGCGTACTCGGCTTGCAGTCCGCGGATGATCTCCAGGCGGTCTTCCGGCGCGAGCTTGCGCCCGGCTCCGTGCAGAGTAAACGCGGCCGCGGTGGCCAGCGCCAGATACTTGGTTGTCATCCCGCACTCTCCTTTCGATCGTCGCCACCGCGCAACAGCGCCAGCTCCTGCTTCGGCAGCGGCGCGCGCATCAAAGCCGCGCCCAGCAACGCCACGGCGATGGTGCAGAACAAGCCGCCTTCCGGGCCATAGTCGCCGCCGGACCAGACGCGGCCCACGCGCCAATCGAGTACATGCCCGGACACCCTCATTGTAAATCCCGAGACGTTGACGCCGAGCACAGGCAGAATCCAGTTCCAGCCAAAATGCAATCCGATGGGCATCCACAAACTGCCTGTGCGCAAGAGCGTCGCGCCCAGCACCACGCCCCAGAGGAACGTATTGAACAGCCCCAGCCAGTCTGAGCCGCTGTTATCCATGTGCGCGGCGGCAAACAGCACGCTCATCGGCATCACGGTGGCAATGGGGCCGAGCACCGGCACCAGCACTTGCAGACCGTAACCGCGAAACAGCATCTCCTCGCCGACCGCGCCGAACAGCAGCATGGCCGTCAAGAAGATAAACCCGCCGAGCGACACGCCGGACTCGCCGGCCGGCACGGGCTTCCACGAGGCGAGCCCGGCGAGCGCGGGGAGCAGTACGGCGGCGAGGCCCGTGCCCATGCCCGCAGCGACGCCGAGCGCGAGGGACCGCGCCGAGGCCGAGTTCCAATGCAGGCCGATATCAGGTAGCGTGCCGCGCTCATAGATACGGATGGCGAGCGCGTTGGCCGTGGCCGCGCCGGCAAACGCGCCGATGACGGAGGCGAGCAGGAGGCCGAAGGAACTGTACAGGAGCCCGGCGAGGATGGTGAGCGTGCCGTAGGCGAACAGCAGGAAGAGCGCCACGCGGGGGAGGAGGGAGCCGATCGTGCGGTCGCCGCCCGCGGCGGCAGCGAGGGCCGGCGGGGGCTCGACGCTTGTCGGCTCGGGGGACGGCGGCATTCACCCGTTATGATAGCGGGGCGCCGCCGTGAAGGCGCCCCCGGTGAACGATAATGAATACTGGTGTCCAGACCCCGCATCCGTTCCACAACCATTCTCTGCGTGCGCCGTAACGGCAAAGTTGTCATGGCTGGCGATGGCCAGGTGACCATGGGCTCGGAGGTCTTGAAGGGCTCCGCCAACAAGCTCCGCCGCCTCTACAAGGAGCGCATTCTCGCTGGATTTGCCGGCTCCACGGCCGACGCGTTTGCGCTGTTCAGCCGCTTTGAAGCCAAGCTTGAACAACACAACGGCAATCTGGCGCGAAGCGCGGTGGAGATGGCCAAGGACTGGCGCACCGACAAAGTGCTGCGGAATCTGGACGCGCTGCTGTTGGTGGCCGATCTCGGCAACACCTACCTGCTGAGCGGCACGGGCGACGTGATTGAGCCCGACGAAGCGGTGGCGGCGATTGGCTCCGGCGGCGCATTTGCCAAGTCTTCGGCGACGGCGCTGATTGAGAATACCGAACTCAGCGCGCGCGAGATCGTGGAGAAGTCGATGGCCATCGCCGCGCGCATCTGCATCTATACGAATCTGAACATCCGCTACGAGGAGCTGGGCTAAACATGGTTATCTACCTGCCCTCGCAGGCCGACACCGACGCGCCGCTGCTCGATGAGTTGACGCCGCGCGAAATCGTCGCTGAACTCGATAAACACGTCATCGGCCAGGCCGATGCCAAGCGCGCCGTGGCCGTGGCGCTCCGCAACCGCATCCGCCGCCAGAAGCTCGATCCGGAGATGGCCGAGGAGGTCATGCCGAAGAATATTCTGATGATCGGGCCCACGGGCGTCGGCAAGACCGAACTCGCGCGGCGTCTGGCGCGGCTAGCCAATTCGCCGTTTCTTAAAGTGGAAGCAAGCAAGTTCACCGAAGTGGGCTATGTGGGGCGCGACGTCGAGTCGATGATTCGCGATCTCGTCGAAATTTCAATCGACATGGTGCGCGAGGAAAAGCTGGATGAAGTGGCCGAGCGCGCCGAGCGCAACGCCGAAGAGCGGCTGCTTGACCTGCTGATGCCCGCCCCGCCGCCGGCGCCGCCAGCCGAGGGTCTGCTGCCGGCCGTTGCTGAGAGCCCCGAGGCCGCCGACAAAGCGCGCGACAAACTGCGCGAACGGCTCCGCTCCGGCAAACTCGATGACCGGCTGGTGGAGATCGACGTGAAAGAGCGTGGTCCCATGATGGAGTTCGGCCCGGCCATGCCGGGCATGGAAGAAATGGACATGGGCAGCCTCAAGGATTTTATCCCCGCTCTGATGGGCGGACGCTCGCGCAAACGCAAGATGCGCGTGAGCGAAGCGATGGAGTATCTGATTCAGGAAGAAGAACAGAAACTCGTCGACATGGACCATGTGACGCGGATCGCCACCGATCGCGTGGAGCGCAACGGCATCATCTTCCTGGATGAAGTGGACAAGATCGCCGGGCGCGAAGGTGGCCACGGCCCCGACGTGAGCCGCGAGGGTGTGCAGCGCGACATTCTGCCGATTGTGGAAGGCACCACGGTGAACACCCGCTACGGCTTTGTGCGCACCGATCATATTCTGTTTATCGCGGCCGGGGCGTTTCACGTAGCCAAGCCGAGCGACCTGATTCCCGAGTTGCAGGGGCGCTTTCCGATTCGCGTGGAGCTTAAGTCTCTTACCGAGGCCGACTTCATTCGCGTACTGAAAGAGCCGAAAAACGCGCTGGTGAAGCAGTACACGGCGCTGCTGGAAACCGAGGGCATCAAGCTCGTCTTTACCGAAGATGCGCTGGAGGAAGTGGCGCGGATCGCGGCCGAAGTGAACCGTTCGATGGAGAACATCGGCGCCCGGCGTCTCCACACCATCATGGAGAGGGTGCTCGAAGACATTTCCTTCAACGGCCCGGACATCAAGAAAAAGAACATCAAGATTGACTCGGCCTATGTGCGCAAGCAACTGGAGGACGTACTGCGCGATCAGGATCTGAGCCGTTACATTCTGTAGTCGCCTCCGATGCGTGCGTTGTTGACCGTACTCCCCGTGGTTTGGCTGAGCGGATGCGCCTATGTGGGCGAACCGCTGCCACCGGCGTTGAATGTGCCACGCGCGCCTACGGAGTTGACTGCCGAGCAGGTGGGCACACGGCTCACCGCGCGCTTCCGGCTGCCCGTGGAGACCACCGAAGCCCTCCCCGTGGACGTGAAGACGCTGGACGTGCGCGCGGGAGCGGCGGACTCGCCCGGCGCCGCGCCGCCCGTTGAGCCCGTGCGCCGCATCAATGGCGGATTGGCGCAGGCGGATCTGACGTTGCCCGCCGATTGGACGGGCCGCGAGATTCTGGTGGCCGCGCGCGTGGCGTCGCGGCAGGGGAAGTGGTCAGCGTGGTCTGACACCACTCGCTTCAAGGTGGCTGCGCCGCTCCCGCCGGTGGCCGAGTTGCGCCACCAGGCGACGGGCCAGGGCGTGAGGCTGCAGTGGAAGGCGTCCGGGCGCACAGGCGTGGAGATCCGCATCGAGCGGCGCTGGGAAGCTCGCGGCGGCGAGGCGCTGTGGGACGAAGCCGCGGTGGTAAACGACGCGGCAGGCGAATGGACCGACTCCCCGGCCCGCTTCGGCGAAGCACGGCGCTATCGCGTGGAGCCGCGCGTGAGTGCCGCCGTACGCGGCGCGCCGGTGGAGACGGACGCCATTGCACCGGAAGACCGCTTCGCGCCGGCCGTGCCCGCAGGCCTGCTGGCGGTTACGGGTTTGGGCTCGATTGAGCTCACCTGGGACCGCCCGGCCGACGCGGACCTCGCCGGCTTCAGCGTGTATCGCGCATCGGGGGCCGAGGGCGGCGACTGGAAGGCGCTGGGCGCGCGCGTGGCGGCAGCGAGTTTCAGTGACCGAACCGTGGAAAAGGGCGCGGTTTACCGCTATGCGGTGACGTCCATCGATCTGAAGGGTAACGAAAGCGCGCGTACCGAACCGGTGACGGCGGCGGCGCCGAATTGAACTCGCGCGCGCCCCGTTTCGCGGCGCACTGAGCGCGCGCGCAAACGCCCTCAAGGGGCGTTGTAACGCCAAAAATTTTATTCCCCCCCCCTTTTCCTGCACTTACAGTTTTCCACTGGTACACTTTGCACGGCCCGGATACAACTTGAAGACGGGCGACATCCCCCTTATGAGGGCCACCGTAAAGAACCAGACACCATGTCCAATCTGCCGGCACCTTGAAAGAAGCACCATCGACCATGCCATCTCTGAAGGAAGATCTGATACATACCTTGCTAAGCACTTCGCCATCCCCGCCAGATCGCTCCGGCGTCATCGCGACCGGTGCCCCCAGCCCGCCGCAACCGCCGGGCAACCACCGCCGCAATCTGGCGCAGCCGGTCCGCCCAGCGACCTCGAGCGCATCCACCGTCTGCGGGAGCGCGCTCTTGAAATCGCCATGCAAGCCTATGCCGACGACAAGCGGTGGCGCACGGCACTAGCTGCCATGACGGCGCTCA
>Ga0194122_10003708_pt1 | contig 15348 bp, 9 predicted proteins | sample TA2MahCa10mmetaG_FD_155487 | JGI IMG/M metagenome (GOLD analysis project Ga0194122, IMG submission 155487) | Freshwater microbial communities from Lake Tanganyika, Tanzania - TA2015021 Mahale Deep Cast 10m | ecosystem: Environmental > Aquatic > Freshwater > Lake | place: Tanzania: Lake... | reverse complement strand
GCTTCGATGGCGGATCTATTCCGAAACGTACGTTGCGGGGACCAGAATTCCGCGAACCTTTTCGGCGTACGGTAGACTAGCCTGCATGTCTGTCAGCCCGAAGCAAACGGTACGGAACTACCTTAAGGCCATGACGAATGGTCCCGTGGAGAAGCTGTTCGAGTTGGCCGCGCCCGGCATCAAGGGATATCAGGGGTCGCAGGTAGCCGAAGGCCATGAGGCGCTCGCCGCATATGCGAAGCACTATCGCCAAGCGTATCCAGGATGGAAGCTCGCTATCGAGCGAATGGTCGCCGAAGGGCCGTGGGTGGCGGTTCAGGGCGTGAGCACCGGCAAGGGCCTGGAGTTGCGCTTCGCCGCGCTCTATAAAGTGTCTCGCGGCCGCGTGAGCGAGGTTCACCTCTACGGAGAGCCAGGGAGCCTTCAGAAGTCGCTTTCGCTCGTCCCGTAGAGCAGCCCACGGGGCTAGCCGGTGGAGGCCGCCTACGATGAAGCACGCAATGCCCATTGTTACACCGCGTCTGATTCTTCGGCCCCCTACGCTAGCGGACCTGGACGCGATCCAGACAGCGAAAGAAGAGGTCTGGCACGACCTGCAACTCTGGATGAGCTGGGCGCATGACGACCAGCGGCCGCGCTCGGCATTGGAAGCCTACATTCGACAAACAATGGACTACCAAAATCGAGACAGCGTCGCCCTATGCGGGTTCGAGCGCACCACGGGGGAGTTCGCCGTCTCCACCGGCTTGGAGCTGAGCGAGTCCGAACCGGGAGTATACGAAACCGGCTATTGGGTCGCGCGGAAATTTCGAGATCGCGGGATCGCGACGGAAGCCGCGACTGCGGCAATCCGTTATGCCTTTCACCATTTGAGTGCCCGTTCGATTACGATCGGGTACCTCCAAGGGAACGAAGCCAGCCGGCGAATCGTTGAGAAGCTCGGCTTTACAAAGCTTCGCGTGCTGCCGGAAGGAGCAGTGCGGTGTTTGGACGGAACCAGGCTTGACCGCCATGAATACGCGATGGCGAGCCCGGCGTCTGTCCCGGAACTGAAGGTGACCTGGGTTTGACCTAGAAGGTAATCCGCGCCGCCACCGTGATCTTTCGCTGCTCACTCCAGATCGTGTTGTTCACCGTTCCGAATAGCGTATTCGTGGGCGCCGAATTCGGTCCGCCGAAATGGGCGTGATTCAGCGCGTCCACCGCTTCGGCGCGTAGCTGCAGCTTCCAGCGATCGGTCAGCGAGAACGTCTTATAGAGCGACAGATCCCAGTTATTCCACCCGTCCGCGCGGATGCCTGTGAAGCGCAGCGGGAACGTACGCAAGTTGTTCTCGAGTTGGCGGAGGGGGTCGCGCTCGAAGCCGCTGGTGTTGAACCAGCGTTCCACCGTGCGATCGGCATAGGGGATGACGATGTCCTGGATATTGCCGCGGAAGATGACATTGCCGAAGTTGACAGGGGCGCCGCTCTGCCATTGATAGATGGCGTTAATGCTCCAGCCGCCGGCCACGGCGTCGAGCCAGCGCGAATCGCCGTTCATCCAGGCGCGGCCGCGGCCGAAGGGTAGCTCCCACATGGCGTTCAGCGCGATGTGATGCGGCCGGTCCTGCGGCGAAATCACGTGGTGCGGATGGAGGTCCTGTCCGTTCAGCCGTTCGACGGCCTCCATGAATTTCGACCAGGTCCAGTGTCCGCCTGCGGAGAAGCCTTTCGTGAAACGGCGCTCGACCCGCACGGTGCCGGCGTGGTACCAGGAGAAGCCGTCGTTGACGGTCATGGTGAGGCCGTTGAAGTGCGGGTACGGGCGCAACAGTGAGGCGCGGCTCACAAACTGGTTATTGAAGAAGGCAGGGCTTTGGCCAAACTGCGGGATGCTCCGGAACGGATTCGCTACATTCGCGCTGAGAAAGTTGACGGTGGCGACATCGCGCTCCGGGCTACGGCTCAGAAACTGCGCGGGCGTGAGGTTGTAATCGTAGGGCACGCCGAGGCCGGTGCCGCGGTTGCCCAGATAGCCGATCTCCACGACCAGGTTCCGCGACAGTTGGCGCTGGATGTTGAGACTCCAGCGTTGCATGTAGGCGTTGCGGCGCTGGGGGTAAACGGACGAAAGCGCCAGACCCAGGTTTGTCGCCAAACCGGCCGACGAACGCTGCGCCGCGATGAAGCCATCCGGATAGGGGTTGGCGAGTGTCGCACGGAACGTCTGCCCGTTGTCGACCGACGGATTCATGTTGGTGCGTTGATTGAAGCCTACCTGCGTGGCATCGCCGCGATCGGCGCCGAGCGGTTCAAAAAAGATGCCATAGCCCGCGCGGACGACGGTGAGCGAGTTCAACTGATACGCCAAGCCGATGCGCGGGGAAAAGTTGTTTCGGTCGGGATCCCACAATCCGCGCGGCTGCCCGCCCGTGCCGGCAAAGAGCAGACCTCCTCGCAAATTGAAGTTCGCCGGCGCCAGTTCCGGAATCGGATTCCGCGCGTAGGCGGCGCGCGCCGCGTCGTTGGCGGGATTGGGCGTGGTGAAGTCGATGCCGCGGTTGGCGCGATTGAAGCGCTCCGTAATGCCCTGCTCCAACTCGTAGCGCAACCCGAGATTCACGGTCAGTCTGCGCGACGCCTTCCAATCGTCCTGCACGAACACTCCGAGATAGCCGGATTTCTCGGCGCTGGAATCCTGCACGTCCACAAAGCCGCTTGTTGGCAGGCCGAACAGGAACGAGGCCATGCCCTGCCCGATCGGCGCGACCGGAGAGTTATCGAGCGGCCCGCGCGTCCACGCGTTAGCGAAGGAGTATTGCCCCGAGTAGTTGCCGAAGTTGGAGGAGTTGTCGAGCACCACCCGGTATTCGCCGCCGTAGCGCAAAGTATGGTTGCCCTTGGTTTGCGAAAGTGTGGCACTGACGAACTGCGCGTTGAAGCCGCCCCTGCTCGGCGTGTTGGTTCCGATCGTCACCATGCCGCCGATATCGATCTCCGGCAGCGCGGTGAGGGCGCGATCCAGGCGATTCGCAAAGGAGGCCGGAAGACCCAGCGTCGTGAGATCCAGCCCTGCGGTAGGCGGTCCACCCAAATTGGCTTGACGGGTGACGCCGTAACGGAGATTCGCTACGGTGGACGGGCTCACGGTCCAGACATAGTCGAGAGCCAGCGAGTTGTAGCGATTCACGGTGATGCTGCCGTTGGCGTCGTTGTTGAGATTGCGCCCCTGGTCCCCGTCTGTGCGCATGGTGCTGAACGACACATAGAAACGATGACGGTCGTTGATCACCTGGTCAGCCCGCAACATGTGGGACCTATAGTCGATTGTCGCCGGTGTGGCAGTGACAAAGTTGTTGCGGAAATCGGCGGTACCGGGCGTGTTTGGCAGCGGATAGAAAGGCAGCAGCCTTTGGGCGATTGGACTGATGCGGCTGGCTGGGACGATGTTGCCGGGCAGCGGCATGCGCTGAAAGCGTCCGCCGGCCGCGGCCGTCACGGTGGCCGGATCAAAGATCTGATAGCTGGCACCCAGCGCCAGCAGGCGCGAGAAGTCACCGCGACGCTGCTCCTCCGTGGGCACCGTGGTGTTGGTTTGGTTGTTGAAGTTGCGCTCCATCAACTCGTTGCCGTAACTGATAAAGGTCCGGTTGCGGCCGTCGTACAACTTCGGAATACGGATCGGTCCGCCGAACTGCACGCGATACCGGTTCGTGCGGGAGGCCGGCCAAAGCCGTGAGCGCTTCGCCTCGAACGTCTCGCCTGGACGGTTTGTCGCCGTGTTATGCAGATTGCTGTTGATGAAGTACGGATGTGTCATCAGCGGACGGCTGAGGTGCGAGCCCCACAGCGTGCCGTGGTAGACGTTTGCACCGGACTTCAGCACCATGTTTACGCTGGCGCCCGCAAACCGGCCGAGTGACGCGTCATAAGCCGCCGTCTGCACGCGGAACTCCTGAATCATCTCGGGCGGGGGCTGAAAGGCGATCACGCCGTCGCCACTCATATTCGGAATGCCGTCCAGTGTGAACTCGCTCGAGCGGGTGCGCGTCCCCGCCACGGCCACGTCGGATACCGAACCTCTCGCCTGCGGCAGCCAACCGTGCATCGGCGCGTTGGTGGAGACCGCACCAGGGGAAAGCTGCATCAGGTAGTTGACGCCGCGGCCGGAGAGCGGCATCTCGCTGATCATCCGGTTATCCACCACCTGCCCCAGGCTCGCGGTCCCGGTTTCGAGGATCGGGGCTTCGGCCGTTACCGAGACGCTGTCGCTGAGCGCGCCGAGTTCGAGTTGGACGTTCAGCTCGACGATGTCGCCGACGCGGAGCACCAGTCCAGAACGTGCGTGCTTCTTGAAGCCATCAGATTCGACGGTGAGTACGTAGGAGCCGGGCAACTGATTCAGCAGGTCGTAGACGCCCTCCCGGTTGGTGATGGTTTCGGCGTTGGAGTTGGTCTCGGATTGGGTGACTTTCACCTTCGCGCCGGCGATGATGGCGCCTTGCTGATCGGTGACGCGGCCGGTGAAGCGTCCGTAAGAGTTCTGCGCGGGCGCAGGCGGCGGAGACAATACAGCGGTGAGCGCAAGGAAGGCAGAAGCCGCGTAGCGGGCGCGAACTCCGCTGGCCTGAGGGCGGAGAGCGGTCAGCATTCTTTTAGCATACCTTCGGCGCGTCACTCCGGTGCCGGAATTATTCTGGCGCCGCGACAGACTGGTTAGCGGCACCCGGCCGGGCGGCCCGATTAGGCTCGCAGTGTGCGGCAGCTGAAGGCGTTTTGCACGTGAGGTGCGTCTCCGCGCTTCAGCGCGGCGAGAATTGCACGGTGCGAATCCACCGCGCCTCCGTAGCCGCCCGAATAGGCGAGCCGGCCATCCGGCGCGTAGACGAGCAGCCAAGGCCCGCCGGCCAGGCCGAAGGGCTTGACCGGCGCGCCCGGATCCATCCAAACGATCTGTTCGCCGGCGCCGGCATTGTTGTGCCGGATATACGCCGCGCGCTTCGCCGAGCAGCGGCAACCGAGCATCAACGCATGGACGACGCGCCATTCGCCCGTTGCCACCTGCACCGGCGCGTCGACGGGCGCCGGGAGAACGGGGGCGAGATAGGACAGTGCGGCACAGATCGCGGCCAGTAGCGGCAAGAGTTTCATCCACGACCCTTATCGGCTCGCGACCTGTGAAATTGCAAAAAAAAGGCGGCCCCGAAGGACCGCCTCTCTGGTTCGCTTCGAACTTTAGAAGTCGTAGCGTAAGCCGAACTGCATGACGCGGGACGGAACCAGGGTAGTGGAATACCGTCCGAACGCGCCAGGCTGGCCAAGATTGATGTTTGCGCCGCGAACGTCGAAGCGCACGGAGTTCGTCACGTTGAAGACCTCCCAGCGGAACTGAATCCCGTGGCCTTCCCAGGGCAGGTCGAACTTCTTGTTCAAGCTCATGTCGATGTTGAACAAGCCATCGCCGCGCACGTTGTTTCGATTACCGATCTCGCCGGGCAGTGTGAAGCCGAAAGCGGACCGGGCGGCAACGGGGTTCTGGAACACGTTAGGCCCTGAATTGGCAGTACCGACCGGTGACGCACCGTTCTTGTTGGTGCCGTCGGCGAAAGTTCCGTTCGTGGTGGCCCAACCAGTGATGTTGTAGTTGGTCGGCCAGGTGCGGTTGTGGCCGACGCTGATCGGCAGGCCAGTGGACCAGCGGTAGATACCGCCGAATTGCCAGCCGCCGACCAACTGCTGCACGAGACCGGAAGCGGAGTTGGCGATCGCCCGCCCCTTGCCAAACGGTAGGCCGTAAATGCCATTCAAGTTGAGAGCATGCCGCTGATCGAAGTCCGACTCGGCGCGCATTTGCTTCCTGTTGTAGGGGTTGATGGAGACGCCGCGGAGGCCGTCTGTCGTCGAAGCGTTGTTCTCGGTCACCGAGCCCAGGTCGAACGAGTGCGACCAGGTCCAGTTGAAGTCCATCTGGTCGCCGGAGCGCCATTGCTTCCGGACGGTCCACTGCATGGAGTGGTAGCTCGAGAAACCCACCGAGCGCAGGGCGCGTAGGTAGGAATACTGCGGGTGATAGTAGGCGAACCGGCCCAAGCGGCTGACCGACGGATCCTGGAAGCGGTCCATCGATTCGAGCGCGGCCGTTGCGTCCGGATAGTTGTCGCGGAATGTGTTGAAGACCTGCTGCGTCGCGGACAGGCCGCCGCCCGCCGCGCCGGGGAACAGGTTTTCCCAGTACGCAATGCGGGGCACCTGCGCCGTGGGCGTGTTGGACGCCACGAGGCGGGTCAACTGCTGCGCCGCTTCAAAGTACGTCGTTCCGCTTTGCGGGTCGCGAATGTTCAGCGGCGTAGCCATGTCTTCCGAGGTCAGCGTCCGGCGTCCTTCGCTGGCGACGTATGCGCCCGTGATCGTTAAGCCTTCCTTCACTTCTCGCGTGGCGGAGACGTTCCACCGCATTATGTAAGGGGCTTTCAGCCGGTCATCCAGGCCGTTTGTGATCTGGAACGCGTTTCGCGGCTGTTCGACCGGGAAACTCGCGGCCGGAGCGGGTGTCACCAATTGCTGCGGTACGTTGAAGATTCCGGTGAACCGGGGTGTCTCCGCCAGCGTCAGCCGGCCGGAGGAGTTGGGCAGATTGGTGGAAAGGCCGAGCGCCGAAGCGTCGCTGGCGCGAACCAGTCCTGCGCCGAACACGTCATAGTACATGCCCCATCCAACGCGCACGACACTCTTCCCCTTGCCGCCGAAGAGGAGCCGGCTCAATCCGTTTGCGCCATCGGGCGAATACGCCAGCGACATACGCGGCGACCAGTTGTGCAGGTTATCGTAGAGAGGCCGGCCTCCGCGGCTGGCAAGATTGAACGAGATAAAACCAACCGCCTCCAAGCCGCTGCGGCCCGCCTCGGCGGCGGCGACGCGACGGTCGAAGAATTCGCTGAGCGGGATGTTGGGGCTGGTCTGCACGCCATTCGCCTCATAGACGGCCGGCCAGTACATGTAGCGAACTCCGCCGGTGAGCGTCAGATTGCGGGTCAGGCGCCAGGTGTCCTGGAAATAGATCTCACTCTCTTCCCCCTTAAACTTGCGCGGCACGCCTTCGCCAATGGCTTGGGCACGGACGCTTCCGTCGGCGTGCGGCAGGTAGTTATAGCGGGAGTTGACCTGTGTGACCAAGCCAAGAACCGACGCCACGCCATCGTTAAACGCAGTGCGCGAACCGGCGGCAATGCGCTGCGCCGCAGGCAACGCCGCGGCGGCCAACGGTGCGCTAAGGATGCTGCCGCTGCCGGTCATCCAGGAAGAATTGATGTTCATCCCAAAAAACGAGTTGGCGAACGACACGCGATCGTTCAGATACTCACGGTAGCTGCCGCCAAACTGGAAGGTGTGGTTCCCTTTTAGCCAGGTGAAGTCCTGCGAGAGGTGCTGCGTCGGCGACTTCCGGATGAACGGAAGCGTGCCGCCCACCGGATCGGAGAGCCCGCGGAACGTGGTGTAGGCGTAGGTGCCAATGCCTTCTGTGACGACGATCTGCCGCGTGTAGCCGTAGCGTGTGGAAGAAAGCAGGTTGGAGCGTAAGGTCGCGTCCCAACCGATCGCTAGACCGCGGCTCTTGTCGATGTCCTTGAAGTTCGGTGCCCGGCCTGGAAACTGGGGAGCGCCGTTCTCGACGTCGTTCTGCAACTGCCCGCGCACAAAGAACCGGTGATTGGTGCTGTGTACGTAGTCGATTTTGGCGACGTAGGTGTCGTAGTTGCGGGCCAGCGGGCTGTTGAAACGGAAACCGGCGGTGTTAAAGCCATCGCCAAGCGAGAAGTCGTTCGGCTGCGGATAGCTCTGCAAAACACCCAAAGCGGCCTGGTTGATTTGGCGGGCGTCGGGCAGAAGGCCCAAAAGCTGCTGCTGCGTTAGCGTTACGACCCGACCGGGACTCTCGGCGTTCAAGTAGGAAACCTGCCCATTACGGAGGGAGTCTCTCGGTACTGTGCGCGTTACGGACTCTTCCAGCCGGTCGCGCTGCCCTTCATAGTTGGCGAAGAAAAACAGCTTGTCCTTGACGATCTTTCCGCCCAGGCGGCCGCCGAAAATATTGCGGTTTAACTTTGGCGTCTTCAGTCCCGCTGCGTTGTTAAAAAAGGTGTTGGCGTTCGCCGCTTTGTTCCGAAGGTACTCGTAGGCGGCTCCGTGGAACTGGTTGGTGCCGGAGCGGGTGAGCATGACGACCTGTGCGCCGGAGCCGCGGGAAGAGTCGGCGTTGGCGTTGGTGGTAGTCACGCGGAACTCCTGGACCGAGTCGAGCGTAACGCGGAGCGAGCCTTTGAACGGGTCGCGGGTCTGCTGGTTGTTGATGTCGACGCCGTCAAGCGTAATGTTCGATTGGTCGGAACGCCCGCCGTTGACAACGCCGTTCCGGTCCGTGGCGTTTTGTGCGCCCCCGTTCACCGCGTCCGAATCGCCGATGTAGGAGATGCCTGCCTGCAGCGACAGCAGGCGGTCGGCCCGGCGGCCTTCCAGCGGCAGCTGCACGATGGGTTTGGTACCAAAGCTATTGCCCAGTGTGGCGTCGACCGTATTGAGTTGAACGGCAGTGGCCGAAATCTCGATCACTTGATTCAACGACCCGACTTTTTCAAAGCTCAGATTCAGGGTCGCGGGCGTATTCACCAGAAGGCGAAGATCCTGCACGCTGATATCGGCGAAGCCTTCGCGCTTGGCCACCAAATGGTAGAGGCCCGGTGCAATCTGCAACGCCTGATAACGTCCGGCTTCGTCCGAGACAGTTTCGCGAACTGCGTTCGTGGTCTTTTCTGTAAGTTGGATCTTCGCACCAGGAACGACGGCGCCGGAGAGATCCGTGACAGTGCCCGAGATCGACGTGAGCGATTGGGCGAACGCGGTGGCATGGAGCAACACCAACAGGCCCGGTAAGGCCGCGATTCGATTTAACATAGTACCTTTCCCCATCTCAAGCTTCCCTTTCCCCGAGAAGCCGAGACAACCTTATGGAATGACAAAAGTTTTGCAAAACGCAATGCCATTGTCAAAGGGTTCTCGCGGTACAAATGTCAGAAGATTGTTAACAACCAGCACCACGTGAATAAGTGCCGCACGTTAAGTCCTTTTGATCCAATACTTAACCAAATCTACCACCAGCACTCAGTGGTGTTCTACTTTTTCGGCCTCCCGGCCCGGATCTCCGCCAGTATCCTCTTTACAGCGGCCGCCGGATCGTCCGCCTTTGTCACCTGTCTGCCAATCACCAGGTAATTCGCTCCGGCGCGGATCGCCTCGGCCGGCGTGGCCACGCGCTTCTGGTCACCCTTTGCCGCGCCTGGGCTTCGGACGCCGGGCGTGATGAGAATTGTTTTGGGCGTTGTCATTGCGCGTACGCGCTCTACCTCGAGCGGTGAACAGATCAGGCCATCCAGGCCCGCGCGGACGGCGTTTCGCACCCGCCGGTCGAACAGCGCGCCCATCGGTTCCGTGTAACCCATCTGGTGCAGGTCCGTCTGATCCAGGCTCGTCAGGATCGTCACACCGAGTATCTTCAACTTGGAACGGCCGCGTCCTGCCACCGCCGCCCGCATCACCTGCGGTTCAGCATGCACGGTGAGAAACGTCACGCCCATTTCGGCGATTCGTTCCGTCGCCCGCTTCACGGTTTCTCCGATATCGTGGAGCTTCAGGTCCAGAAATACTCGTTTGCCGTTATCGATCAGGTCCTTCACGAACTTCGGCCCGGCCGCGGCGTACAGCTCCAGGCCCACCTTGTAGATATCCACCGTATCTCGCGTGGCGCGAACGATCGAGCGCGCCTCCGCCGCCGACTCGCAGTCCAAAGCGATCACAAGCGGGTTCATAGCAGTTCGATCAGCCTTTCGCCTTTTTCAATCACGCTGCCGATGCGGCGCGCCAGCGGATACGCGGCCAGCATCTTCGCGACGTCATCCTCCGGCATTGCAATAAGCAATCCGCCGGATGTTTGTGGATCATACATCAAATATTCCATTGCCGGGCCGACAGAGGGCGCCTTCCAAGCCGCGCAGCCCGCGAAGTCCATGTTATTGCGCAATCCGCCGGGAATCGCTCCCTGCTCCGCGTAATCGAGCGCACCGTCGAGCAACGGTACCGCCGCCGTCTCGATTCGCAGTGTCACCTTCGACGCCGCGGCGATCTCCCGCGCGTGACCCACCAAGCCAAACCCGCTCACGTCGGTGCAGGCGGTGGCGCCGGTCGAGAGCATGGCCTCGCACGCCCGGTCGTTCAGCGTCATCATGCTGACAATCGCTCCGTCCAGGTATTTCGTCGCCGCCCCGCCGCGTTTCAGCGCCGTCGCGATTACGCCGGTCCCGATTGATTTGGTGAAGACCAGCGCGTCGCCCGGCCTTGCGCCGCCGTTTGCCAGGATGCGGTTGGGAGAAACCGTGCCCGTTACGGCGTAGCCGAACTTCGGCTCGGTGTCAGCGATCGAGTGCCCGCCGAGCAGGACGCAGCCCGCCTCACGCATTTTGTCCGAACCGCCAAGGAGGATTTGGCTCAAATCGTCCAATTCGCCTTCGCGCGGCCAGGCCAGAATTGACAGCGCCGACACGGGCTTGCCGCCCATCGCATAGACATCGGACAGCGAGTTGGCCGCCGCGATAGCGCCAAACAGATACGGGTCGTCGACGATAGGCGTGAAAAAGTCGACGGTCTGGACCAGGGCGCACTCCGGCGTCAGCAGGAATACACCGGCGTCGTCAGAGGTGTCGAATCCCACTAATACACGGGGGTCGGTCTGTTTCGGCAAGATTTGCAAGACTTGGTCCAAAACCTTTGGACTCAGCTTGCTCGCTCAACCGGCGGCTTTTACGTGCGCCGTCAATTTTCGATCGGACATCACTTCAATTGTAGGCTGGCGGCCAATTCCGCTTCGGTAACTACGCGGGTCCGAGCCGGCCAGGGCCGGGCCGCCAGGTTGTAGCGCAACCAGGCTTCCCGGACAGCAGGATCGATGCTGCCGTCGCCGCGATCGAACAGTTGGCGGGCCACGTGTTCGGAGGTGCGCGGACCGAAGACCGACTCCCAGGAGTTCCAACGCCCGCCAGAAGCGGCCAGCACGGTCTCTTTCAAAGCGAGCGCGAATTCGACGTTGGAATTCAACTTTTGGAGGCCGCCGGTCAGATCCATGCCCAGGAAATTGGCGAAGTTTAGCGGGTCCGGCCGCAGGGCGTAGGCGTCGCCGAAGATGTCCGGGTACCGCTGTTTCAGGTACACCGCGCCCCAGCCGCCCAACCCTTCACCGATCAAATGCACGGGGCCGCTGCCGGGCAGGCGTGGCAGGACCTCCTCGACAAGCGCGCGCGCCCAAGGCCCGTTCACATCGGAGTCAGCGAAGGCGTGATGGCCAAACTTGTGGTGACACTCGGCGAACAGCAGAGTCGCGCCGGTCCGCAGAGTCTCCCGCAGCCGGCTTCGCGACCGGGATTCGCCGTGCGCGTGCAGAACCAGGTAGCGGGACTGGGTTCCCGGCTTGACGTCGACCTGCACGTTCACGGGCTCGCGATGGAACCGGGACAGGAGCTCGGAACGAATGGCCAACGCGGGTTTCAGAGGCACGGGGACCGGCGGGTGGCCGTCCAGCACGACGTCGTATACGGTGTCGCCGCGCGTGTCGAGGTTCGCAATCTTCGCCGTGCCGGCCCAATCGGCATGCGTGAAGCCCGCATAGCCAAAGTCTCCCTCCGGATCCAAAACGGCGGTGAGATAGTACTCGCCGCCGGGCGGGTCGAAGGTGATCGGCCCCGGATGGGCGTTGAAGAAAGCGTCGACAAAGACGGCCTCTCCTCCGGCCCAGTCGACGACATCGCGGGAGGCGCTCCAGAGTGTTTCTGGCCGGACTTTCGGCGACGGCAGGTAGCCGTCGGGAGAGGTAAACACGATCAGTCGTCCACGGAGGGTGCCTGCGTTTTGCCGGACACGATAGCGCAGACCGGGTTTACGCTTCGTGGCGGGCACTGGGTTGGCACCGGCCGCCTGCCAACAATCCAGAACCGGCCGCCCCATGTAATAATGCAGCCCGTAGCGGAGGGAGCGTGGAACCTCATTGGCGCAGGCGTCCCGCGCAGGAGCTGTCGCGGCCAACGTACGCGCCGTCAATCGTCCGTCCAGCATCGGCAAACCAACCAACTTCGCCGCCGCCAGCAAAATCGCCATTCCGGCTGCCAGCTTTGGCGCCCAGCGCGCCTCGCCGATGCGCAGCGCCACCAACACGGCGATTGCCGGCAACAGAGGCATCAGGTAACCGGGAAGTTTGTTCGTGGCTGCCGAAAAGAACACCAGCCCAAAGCCGGCCCAGGCCACAAAGTACTTGTCGCGCAGGGACACGAAGGGCGTCCACGGCACTAGCAGACCGAGCAGCACGGGGATGTAAAACCAGAACGGCTGCTCATGCTGCAGGGCGTTACTCGCGAACCGGCTGAAGTGGTGCTCAAGAATGAACTCATCGAAAAAGGCCCAGCGGTGGCGCGTCCACATGGTCCAATACCAGGGCGCGGCCACCAGGAGCGTCGCCGTTCCAACGAGCGGCCACTGCTTAAACCGGCGGCGCGCGAACCAAAGCAGCGGCGCGGCCAGAGCGAGCGGCACCAGGCCCTTTGCCAGGGTCGCCAGACCGAAAAACAATCCTGCGAGGGCGGCGTCGCGCCAGCGCCCATCGTCGATCCAGCTTCTCGCCAGCAGCATAGCCACACAGAAACAGATAGCCAAGGGAACGTCGGTGACAGCGACGTTAGAATACGCCACCCAGCCGGCGGCGGTTGCCAGGACGGCGGCCGCCATCGCCGCCTGCCGTCCGGTCAACCAGCGCCTCAAATACCATCCGAACCAGACGAGAAAACCGGCGCTGAACAGCCCAATAGGCACTCTCGGCGCGGCCTCCGGTCCCAGGCCCAGCCGGTAGCCGCACGCGCCGAGCCAGTAGAGCAGCGGCGGCTTTTCGAACCACAGTTTACCGTCGAGAACCGGCGTGAGCCAGTCGCCGGACCGCGCCATTTCCCGGGCAATGGAAGCATAGCGGGGTTCGTCCGGACCGTACAAACCCCAAACGGACGGAAACGCGGGATAGAGGATCAAAAGGGCCAAGAGCGTCGCGCCAAGGCGCGCCCAATTCGGATGCACTTTACTACTATAGGCCGCGATAGAATGAACGGGATGCGGCGGCGCCACTTTCTGTTCCTTCCCACGGCCGCCGTGTCTCTGGCCGCCGTGGACCGCTGCGGCTGCGATCCGGCCGCTCCAGTATCACTGGCAGTCCGCGAGTGCAGCCTGACCAACGAAGCCAACAAGCAGGACTCCGGCCTGGAGGTGTTTTTCTTGAAGGACGCCAACCCGCGGAAGGCCAACCGGACTCTCGCCCTGCCGCGCCGGATCGTGCCCGGCAAGATGCACGAACTCGCCGACCTGTCGCCGCGCGAGCGCAACCAAGTCTGGACCGCCGCGATCGCCAAGGCCAAAGAGCTGTGGGGCGGCGAATGGGGCGTGGCCTACAACGGGACCAAGGTCCGCACGCAGTGCCATTTGCACATCCACATCGGCAAGCTGCTAAAGGGTGTGGATGGCGGCAAGGCGGTCTTCGTCCGCCGCATCGAGGACATTCCGGTGCCGAAGGACGGCACCGGGCTCTGGATCCACCCGGTTGGAAACCGGCTGAAAGTCCACATCCAGGAACAGATCTGCGAAACGGTACTACTACGATGAGTCTGATTGACATAGCAAAATCCCCCACCGCGGAAAACTCCGCCATTCACTTGAACTCGATGGATAACGTCGCCGTAGCGCGCGTTCCGCTCTCCGAAGGACAGGACCTGGTTGTGGGTGCTGTCGCGCTGCGGGTGAAGAACCCGGTACCCGCCGGCCACAAGGTCTGCCTGCGCCCGATTGCCGCCGGAGACCAGATCTTCCGCTACGGGCAGGTCATCGGCCGCGCCAAAACTGCGATCGAACCCGGGCAGCACGTTCACGTCCACAACTTGCAGTTCGAAGAGCAGACGTTTACCTACGAGTTCCCCGCCTCGGAGGTGCCGCTGCCCGCGCTGCCCGCCAACATGCCGAAATTCCTGGGTTACAAGCGCGAGGACGGCCGCGCCGGTACGCGTAATTTCGTCGCGGTTGTGGCCGCGTCCAACTGCGCCGCGCACACGGCCGAACTGATCGCCCGCCGCTATGAAGGGAGCGCGCTGCCGCCCGGCGTGGACGGCGTTGTCGCCTTTCCGCACGGCGAAGGCTGCGCCCATACGATTGGCCCGGACACGGACCAGTTGCGCCGGACCCTCGCTGGCATTCTCGCGCACCCCAACGTTGGCGCCGCCATCATCCTGGGTCTTGGCTGCGAGGTGAATCAGATCGACCATTACCTGGGCGCCAATGCGCCGCGCACAGACCGTTTGATGGGCATGACGCTGCAGAATTCCGGCGGCACCACGGCCAGCGTCGCGGCTGCGTGCAAGTACATCGACGAGCAGATCGAGATGCTCGCCGCCGAGAAACGCGTGGAGTTGCCGGCCAGCCGGATCACCGTCGGTCTGAACTGTGGCGGTTCGGATTCCTTTAGCGGCATTACCGCCAATCCGGCGCTCGGCTATACCTCGGATCTCCTGGCCGAAGTCGGCGCCGCCTCGGTACTGGCCGAGACCACCGAGATATTTGGTGCGGAGCATCTGCTGGTGAAGCGGTCCCGAAACCGCGCCACGGCGGAACGGTTGCTCGGCTTCGTCGCCGCCTATAAGCGCTACGTAAATCAATTCGCCGGCAGTTCGTTCAACGACAATCCTTCGCCCGGCAACAAAGAGGGCGGCCTGACGAATATCGTGGAGAAGTCGCTGGGCGCTGTCGCCAAGGGCGGAACGTCGACACTGAACGAGGTTCTCGATTACGCCGAGCGGATTCACGGCCCCGGCTTCTGCTTCATGAATACGCCAGGCTACGATCCGGCCTCGCTCACCGGTCTGGCCGCGGGTGGATCGAATGTGATCGTATTCACCACCGGCCGCGGCAGCGCGATCGGATTCCCCACGGTGCCGGTGATCAAGGTAGCGACAAACTCGAACACATACCGGCGTATGAAGGACAACATGGACATCAACGCCGGTGTAATCGCCGACGGAGATGGCACGGTGCAATCGGTCGGCCGCGAGATCTACGACATGATCCTGCGCGTTGCCAGCGGAGAGATCACGTGCGCCGAGCGCCTGGGACATAAGGAATTCGTACCGTGGCGCATCGGCCCGATGATGTAGCCGTGTCGAAACGCGATACAGTAGCGGGAATGTCTGCACAGGCTTCCCCGGCGAAGGACCAAACCATCAAAGATCCGTACGCGTACCACCCC
>Ga0194122_10003706_pt1 | contig 15349 bp, 10 predicted proteins | sample TA2MahCa10mmetaG_FD_155487 | JGI IMG/M metagenome (GOLD analysis project Ga0194122, IMG submission 155487) | Freshwater microbial communities from Lake Tanganyika, Tanzania - TA2015021 Mahale Deep Cast 10m | ecosystem: Environmental > Aquatic > Freshwater > Lake | place: Tanzania: Lake... | reverse complement strand
CATAATCATGTTGGCTACGTGGTCACTCGCGCGGAACTTCAGAAGTGAGACCTCTGACGTTTGAGGCAATCTCGCACATCTCTGGTCCAGTTAGAGAGTTCTGTATTGTACGCAAGACAACGATGTCGTTGCTTCTTCCGCACTTCTGAAGCTCTTCAATCTGAGTGACAGTATCCCGCACCCGCTCAAGATCTGATGCAGTCTCAATTGTTGATGTGAATCGCAGGAGTCCGGTCAACGCAGTAGCGGTGAGGAGAACACCAAGTCCTCGCTGAATCCATCGACTCAACCTGTCATTGTTGGGTTGGAGGATGACGAGGGACCAGTGGACGGAAGCAAGCAACAAAAACCCCGGTCCGTATCTAATTGCGAAGAAGTCCCTCGTGTTGTTGAAGCGGAAGAGGACGGTGAGTAGGGCACTGAAGAGTATTACTCCCAACAAGAAAAATGGTCGAAGTCGTTCAGCAATCGTGCGGTGTGATCGACCAAAGATGATGAACAGCATGAGAATCACCACACTCCAAGCAATCGCTGATGCGATGTTTTGGTTACTCAGGAATTCTCCAACGGTAGTCGCATAGTTTCGATCTGTGGGCCCAACAATCGAGATAGGAGCAGTCAGCCAAGTGAGGGCTAATGCACTCGTCCAGCGCAACACGTCCCTCCAGCCAAGCAGTGCCTCTCCGAGCTCCACTGGCATACCTTGGGCATTCACATCTGTTGGGAGCTTCACACGTGCAAGCAAGCTTCCTGCGGTACCTCCGGTAAGAGCAGACACCGACAGCCAAACCGACGCACGAGATAAGCCATCGCCAATGTGAATCACCAAACTTGCTACCAAGAGAAGCAGTATCAGAGATGCGCTCGTAAAAGTAAAGACAGTAAGCGACATGAGAAGGAGAACCCATCGACTCATGCGCTGATCAGCGCATGCGATCTGCAAGAGCGCTACGGCGAAAGCAATGTCAAGAAACCACTTGATCTGAATCCCCCATTGAATCGAGTACATCGCACCGGCACTAGTCAGTAGTACTGAGATGACGGCAAGCTGAATCAGACGACTCTGCCTAAGGCCAGAGTGATCAACGAACCATCGAAGTAGGAGCACGACACCTGCTGCGTGAGTTGCTGCGTTTACCCAGATCAGTCCTCGATAATTCGCACCAAAGACCACCGTTTCAAGCCAATAGATAAGTTTCCCGATTGGGAAGAAGTGACCCATGTGGCTGACAAGCGCCCCGCCCAATGGGCGGACTTGCGACTGCAAAAGTGACCACTCATCTTGGTAATACGAAACACGTGGTGATAGCCATGCCGTAATGAAGGCAAATCCAGCAATGAAACAAGCAGAGCTGGCGTGTCGAACGGTATCGATTTTGCGTCGGGTGTCTATTGTCATCCGAGACCCATACTGCACTATGTCGCAGCGGTGTCGAGGCTTATGGGCATCGGAAGAAATCCAGCAAGAACGGAAACCCCAACATCTCTCAGTAGAGTGGGAAATTCCAGCGCTCGTAGCTTAATGGATAGAGCATCTGACTACGGATCAGAAGGTTGGAAGTTCGAGTCTTCCCGAGCGCGCCACCAATCACTACTCAATCATGAGTTGACTGCTGCGCTTGACCCTTAACATTTGCTCAGAGGGTTAGGGGTTCGATTCGTTCCGAGCGCGCTTCTGGTAATCCGCAGGCTTGTGTTTGAGGGCACGGACTTCTGTGGTCTGTTTGGTTGGCTACTGTGCCATTAACGATTCATGGGTGTACGTGGTGGTTTTCTGGTGGTGGGGCGCCGAGGTGTTGTTGGGACGTTGTTGTTGGTGCTGGTGTGTGGGTGGTTGATGGTTGTGCGTTCGGCTGGTGTGGGGGTGTATGGGTCGGACGGTGGTGATATTGCGACGTGGATTTTTGTGCATGAGTGGATGAGTCGTGGTGTGTTGTTGTATCGCGATGTGTGGGATCACAAGGATGTCGGGTTTTTTTTGTTAACTCAGCCGTTCTATTGGGTGGGTTCGACGTTGGGTCTTTATGTGTCGGGTGTGGTGTCGGCGCTGGTATTGGGGGTTGGGGTATTGGTGGGTGTGCGTCGGGGTGTGTCGCGGTTGGTGGGGATTCGTGTGGCGTGCGTGTGGTTGGCGTTGTATGTGTTGTCGCCGACGTTTCTGTCGGTGTACAAGGAGAGTTACGCGGTTGCGTTCGGGGTGCTGGCGGTTTCGGTGGTGGGTTCAAAGCCGCTGTTGGGTGGTGCGCTGATTGGGGTGTCGACAGCGATCAAGGTGTCGGGTGTGGGGATTTTGGCGTTGGTTGTTGTGGTGATGGTGGTGGAGTTCGCTGTGCGCAGGTATGCGTTTCAGGCGGTCGCGGTTCGGCTTGTCCGGTTGTTGGTGGGGTTCGGTGTCGTGATTGGGCTGGTGAGCGGGTGGGCGTATCGGAGGGGAATTCTCGGATCGTGGATGGAGGTGGTTCGCTACAACATTGAGTACAGCTCGTATCGCCGCGAGGCGTTCGGTGAGGTCGCCGACGTCCGCGGACTGTTGGCACTCTTGAGTCCCGGGTACGACACCGTCGCCTACCTCGTTTGTCTGACGGTGATCGGTGCAGTCCTGACATTGGTCAATGTGACGCAACGCCGCAGGCACGAAATGAGCCGCGACATCCCAACCGGCATTACGAACCCCGGCACCGATCTGCTGTACGGTGCCGCGCTACTGATCGCAACCCTGGTTGCAATCGTCAGCCAAACACCCCCAAGATTCCAGCACTACACCTACTTCATCGGTGCGCTCATCTACGTATGTGCACTTCTCACCGCAAACATCCTCTCCTCTGATTGTCCTCTGACCACTCGACACACCAAGTCACTCTCACTCGCCACAACCCTGCTCATTGCCGTCAGTATCACCCTGGCAGTTCGTGCCGACGGCCCAGCGTGGCCACTCACCAACATGAAACGCTGGACAGAACTCGACACCATCACAAACCCCATCCCAGAACTTCAATCACTACCCGAGAACTCCCGAATCGCTTTCGTCAACGTCGGAGGCAACCGCATCAACTTCAACGACCTACACCACAACACCGAACTCGGCTGCAAATACTTCTTCCACTATCCACACCTCACACCCAAATACGGTCAACAAATGCTTGACTGTCTCGACCACCGCATCGACTACGTCATACTCGGCACAAAAGCCGAAATGAGCGAAACCTTCACACAACAACTCAACACAAAACTACGAACCAGATACTTCAAATGTGACAGTCAACAAACCTCTTTTGCATTCTGGGCGGAAGACGCACGGTTGTGCCCAAACCCCCTTGAACTGACTCGCTAGTTCTTGCTATGGCACGGTGGGTGATCGTGAGTTGCCACTTCTGAAGTTACTGTCGCTCGGCGGTTGAAACACAGAACTGTCTGTTGGTATTGCACTGTGGGAATCAAATGGCGATAACAGCGTGGGCTTCAGTCCCTTATTGTCGGCACCTGCGTGTTGATTATCGCGGTAGGACGTCTGGTAACCAAAACCTCTTCGTATTTGGCCACGATCCTCTGAGCAGAGTCTGGTCTTTTGCCGGTAAACTTCCGCAACAACTGGTTGATAGCTCGTCCAATTGAGCCCCATCGAGGCTCGAGGCGTCTCCCGACAAAATTACTGACAGGGTTCGTTGCTTCGATGCTGATCAGCGTCTGGCCAGTTCTTACCAACCCAGTTGTAGCCACGCTTGCTAGAGCGAACTTTGGATTGTTTTCTTTTCTCTTTCGCAAATCAGCACACTTAATTTGACTCTTGTTGCGCACGATGACGAGGATGCCGGTCAGGGCTGCCGCTCCAACGGAGATCGTCTGGCACACGATGCACATATGTACGGCTAACGGTACTTACGAATGAGACCACATCTCCGACACGGATGGGGTCACAACGGGGTCACAAACCATAAAGAATCGATGGACTAGGCGACACGTACTACTCGCCACCACCGCACAGATACACACTCTGAAGACTGCAAAGACAGGGTGATATGCCCAACCGTTGTCTACGGATCAGAAGGTTGGAAGTTCGAGTCTTCCCGAGCGCGCCATGGCAATGACGCTACTCCAACTTCAAAGGCTTTCCTTACATAGGAATCAGGCATCACCACTGATTCTCTTAGGCACGAACTTGTGCGAGTACTTTGAAGTTAGGTGAAATTGATGTTAAGTAAATTTCGAACCAACCTAGGGCAAAGTTTCATGGTTGGAATAGCGGTGAGTTTCGTTTCTTTGCTTCGGGTATCGATTGGAAACCGATCAGCTATTGGCACCATTTTTTGGGCCGAAGACGGTCTTTTCCCACTTTGTGTTCGGAATCACGGATTGTCCACTTGTCTCCTCGATCCGTATGGCGGGTCGATGCATTTTCTTCCAAAAGTTCTCGCAGCTCTGATTGCGCCCATGCCGTTTTCTATCTGGCCGATCTTCGCGAATGTAGTTGCGGCTTTAGTCGTAGGAGTAGTTGGAGGAATCGTATTCCTACTATTTAGAAAAACCCGGCACTCGTTAGTGCTGGCGATTGCTCTGGGCGTTTTGCCTGCACTTCATACTTCATTGGGTGTGGAATCAGTTAATGTCTATACAGCTTCTTATATACCGGTTGCATATCTTTTTGTGGTGATGTTTTTGGTACCACCAATATTTCAAATCCTAAATAAGACCATTCTCTGGATCTTCACATTTGTGAGTGTTCTAACGCTTCCGTCTTTGATAGCGGTTGTGATTGTTGCGCTAGTCGTGAATAGAGCCAAGGACTTTGATGGTCAAAAATGGATTAGAATAATTGTCGCATCCGCCGTCGGAGCAATCACACAGCTGAGCATAATGTCTCAAGTAAGTAATGATCGGACAGCTCGCTTTTCTCAAGAATCACTAGGTAACTGGGCTGTGCAAATCCCCGCAAGAATAGCGGAATCGATCGTCGGACCAAGTGACTTTTCAAGAGCCGTATTGCGCATATCGGTTCAACACACCTGGGTTTTCGCAGGAGCCTCACTTGCACTACTTATCGGCCTTTGCATCGCTGGGTTGTATTCGACAGAGTCGCGACGCTCAGCCTCAGCTTTTCTGTTATCAGGGTTAGTACTGTCAGCGATACCAAGTATCTTCTTTTTTCCAGTTAATCGCTACTTTGTGTGGCTGCAACTGAATGTTGCAGCAGCTGCCGTGTATTTAATTCTTCGCTCTTCTTCAATCAGAAAGATTAGGCTCTTAGTACTTTGTGCATTGTTGGTTCCAATGTTGCTAAACCTCCCAGCAAAATCATTTCGAGTCTCGGAAGAGTATCAGTGGGAAAGGTCCGTCAGCCTGGCAGTCCGCAATTGCCAAGATTTTGGAGTTAGCACCTCAGAGATCTTCTTTGCGCCAGGATGGCCAGTCGGTTCAGTGAGGAGTTTCTTAACTGTGTACACCGATAACCGAATCCGATGCAGTGAACTACTAGATCAATAAATCGGACCATTAGAGAAGTTATTGCGCTCGCCGAGACTCGAACGCGAATGCGCTAGGCAATACAAGGCAGCGAGACCGAAAAGAAGTGTCAAGCTAAGAAAGTGACGTTGCGCAATTGTCGTGTATCGGAACGGCAGCATTGAGATGAGATATCCAAGTGGTGCGACAAGTGCAATTACGTAACGTGGACGCAGACCTCGTCGTAGCACAACGATCAAGGTAGATAGCCAGACGATTTGCATTAGCCAAGAAGTAACTGATACGGCGAGGGCACTCTCGGATCTTCCCCAATGAAGTGCTATTCGAACCTTGTCTAGAACGATTGCCCTAATGCTTGGGTCCAAGGGAACACTCATCAACTCACCTATTGAAAGCTCACGGTCAAGGCTCACGAATGCTGTGAACAGCGTTGACGACTCACCGTAGTGAAGATTATGGAAGAAAGCTAAGGCGAGAATTGTGAGAGAAAGAAGAATTCCGCGCACTTTTATTGATGAACTGAGATCATGCTTCGACGAGTCTGATATCACCCAAAGAAGAAGAAGTAGGAGGGCGGCAAATAGTAGGTTCGGGCGGAGAAATACCGCAAACGAAATCGCTCCACAGCTGATGTACTGTCGACCTACCCCTTGCTGAAATCGTGATAGCAGGGGCAGGATTCCAATTAGTACGCAGATCCACGCAAGTGGTTCCGCCGCACCATTGACGATTAGTTCGAGAATCAGCGGTCGTAACCATGTGCCGGTCAATGCAACTGCAACAACCAAAGGAACGACACCGCTTTGAACATCTTTGACTGGCTGAAGAAGCAAGAGGGTGCTCGCAAGGAGCAAGACCAGCACGCTGAGGGCAATGAGCAGATCAGAATCTCCCAGAATCAGATGTTGCAAAAACGCGAGATACCGCATTCCAGGGGTGAAGTAGAAGGTTGATTCTCCACCACGTAGTGAGTGGTCAATGAAGATTTGTCGAGCATATCCCTGGTATACCAACCAGTCTGAGTCACGACCACGAAACATCAGATGATCCCATGGCAGTGTTTCAGTCAAACCAATAATCCGTTGCGCTGTGGAACGAATAACGACAATTGTGCTACCTAATGCAATTGAAATCGCAGCATCCCATCTACTCAAATGATGTGAGCGAAGTGCAGCAAGGTAGAGAAGCACGCACAATAACGTGAGCAGAGAAATGGAGAATGCTGAGGTAATGCCGAAGCCTCTGTCGATAAGTGCGGCCAGACCGCCCGCAACCGCTACGAGTATCAGGTTGTAAAGGTTTCCTCGTGATGTACGAATTGCCAAGAGGAATCCAAACATGATGATGGCGAGAGAGACACTCAGAATCGACAGTGCTAGCTGTTGGAGATCGTTTGGGTCGTCGCGAGGTGTCGGGCGGAGAAGTTCATCTGATTCTCTATTCGTTGAATCTGTGAGGTTGAATAGCTGAAGAGTCGCGTATGGTCCGGTTGCTGAGACCTCTGAGTCGGGGATAGATCCAACGTCTCCCTCCTTGAACTCGTAACGGAGTCGTAGAACCCCTTGACCTTTAGGAATCGGGACAAACTGATCGGTTGGAGTGCCGTACGAAGAGAAGAAAGTGCGGTCTGTCCCTTGGTCACCTCTCGGACCTCGCGAATATTCAATTTCTAGGTCACCCACCAATCGAATTGGTAGGTACGCATCCTGCCCACTTTGAATTCTTGTGCCGATGTCGGCTCGAAACGGCAGTCGATCCAACCACAGCTCGCTGAACCGGGGGAAGTCGTTAGAAAATGGCAGATTCCATGTGGAACCCGCAGTGTCCTGATCAGTATCAGGACGGGACCGATCAATCGGACCAAAGTTTATGAGATCATCTGTTCGTGTAATGCTGCCGAGGGCATTCACTCCATCACGCGTGAGGAAGAGCCCCTCGTACGACTTCTCGCACGAGGCCACCGGCGAATAGAGGCTTCGCAGGCACACTTCGAAACCACCACCGAGTGGAAATGCAAAGTAGGACCACAGTTTCGCGACAAGCACGATGAGAAGGAGTGTCCCACCCCAGCCATGCATACTTCGATGGCTGAGCAGTTCGCGAAAACGAGTGCGAGTGCTGCGTGGCACTGCATTGAAGATCAGCAGCAGTAGTGCCACACGCTCGGGCCAATTTGACAGCGGCAGGCCATCAAACCACAGATACTTTGAGCCAGGCAACACCAAGAGCAACAGCAGTGTGAGCGCTGGCAGCACCCTACGGGACGACAACGGTGAGCTCCTCTACTTGATAGACCTTCCACGAGAGTATGGACGAAGTATTTCCTTCAGCGAGCAGCTGCGCTGACTGAGGATTGGGTGGATAATTCGTGATCACATAGAGCGTGTCCTCTTGGAATGCTCGCAACTCGAGGCCCATCTGCGTTGAGGCTACGAGACGTGTGAATTCGGCCTCATCTTTTCGTGACACATAGGCAGCGTTTGTGGTCAGCTGATGACGATTGGCCAGCACTGCGAGGTCAATCCAACGGGGGTCATTACTCAGCGGCGGAATCGCGACGAGATGCTGTTTACCGCTCGCCCACTCATCCCATCGAGGATCATCAGTAATCAGTGTTGGAGCCGTGTCAGCAAACCGAGATCGCACCTCCGTAACTCCCGCGGTGGTGTCAACAAGATGGATCACACTTGCTACGACGACAAGCCCGATTGGCAGCAATGTTCGCGGTCTGAGTGCTGACTCGCGCCAGCCCTTGGAAACGGCAGCAATCGAGAGAAGCGTGAGGAGATACATCGGAATCCACATCAGGCGGCCGCTCGAACGAATGACCGACAGGAGCTGTTCGATGCTCGCTGGCCATTGATAGGAGGCAACCTCACGAGGCCCCATACCAATGCGTGGGGAGAGGGCCAGGACAAAGAAGAAAGCACCAAGGCCCATGAGTGCAACACTTTTTGGTGCAAGTGCAGATCGCACCCATGCACGCATGCGCGCAAATGCGATCACGACAAGAACTAGCGCCGCAGTGCCAATGAATGCAAAACCCTCTTGTGAACCCTGCAGGTTGGTGATGTCAGAAGCGAGGGGCACTCGAGACCACATCGAACCGTTGAGTGTTGCTGGGTCGATGAGCGAAACGAGCGTTGCCCGATACACGCCCAGCCCAGTGTCTTGCAGCGAAGCACTCTGTAGCCCACCGATTGCCCACACAAAAAGCACCACGACGAGTGTTGTAGCGGCCCCACGTATTGCTTGGCGGCGTGCCGCATGAGCCTTGTTGTTGCTACCCCAAAGTTTCAGAGAAATCCACGCCACATAAAACACTCCGAGGATCACGAAGTAGTAGATCGTGACACCCATCGCGACGACAAGCGCACCAGCCCAGTGCCGATGGCTCGTGGAATCTCGGAGGATGAGCCAGATACCAAGCAAGATCATCCAGTGAGCAGAGAGTGCCATGTGCCCGTAGCCATCGAATCGCATGCGGTCGAGAAAGGCTGGTTGCAGGATCAGCAGGGGAAGCGCGAGCAAGCGCAAGTTTCGCGTGACGCCAAGCTGTTCGAAGATCTTCACGGTAAGCACGGCTTGCAAGATGAGTGCGGTGAGCAGCCACCAACCATGGAACTGGAAGACCCCGCCGTACCAGGCGGTGAGGGGCTTGAGTGCTATGGAAACGAGCGGAATGCCGTCAGCGAACACGATTGTGGAATTGAAGCCAACACCGAACTTCGGGTTGTCACCGAGCGGCCACTGTAAGAGCGGTGTCTTGCGGAAGAACTCCCAACCGAGGTAGGCCTGAGCGGAATCGCCGACGAGCAGCCAGCGAACATTGGTGACATCAAGAACCCGTAGCCCAACTGCGTACCAGAACGCAGCGAATCCAGCGATGGAAGCCGCGACGATCTCGCGATTCGAGACCTTGTTTGTGTTGATAACGAGGTTCAAACGAGTGAACGAGTGCGCTGATGAGTTCGTTGCCAACTACGTGCACTGAACCGCCACGACTTGTCAGGAGTGACGTGTCGACTCTTGCTCGGTGCCGGCCAGAGTTGCGGCAATGCACTGGAGATCGCGACAAGTTCTTCGTTGGTTGCCGCTGGATGAACGCCTGAAACGTGAACGAGATTGCTCATAGCGGAATGTTCCCGTGCTTTCGTTGTGGTGTCTCGTCGTGCTTGGTGCGCAACACCCGCAGGCCTTCAACCAACTTGATTCGCGTGTCTGCCGGATCGATGACATCATCAACGAAGCCACGCTCAGCGGCCAGATATGGGTTCGCATATTTCTCGGTGTAGTCGGTGACGAGTTGTGCGCGACGGGTGGCGGGGTCTGCTGCTTGTTGCAGCTCACGTCGGTAGACGATTTCGACTGCACCTTGTGGGCCCATTACGGCGAGTTCGGCTGTCGGCCATGCATAGGCAAGATCCGCGCCGATCGATTTGGAGTTCATGACGACGTATGCGCCGCCGTAGGCCTTGCGGGTTATTACCTGAATGCGCGGGACGGTTGCCTCACAATAGGCGTAGAGCAGTTTGGCGCCGTGTCGAATGATGCCGCCGTACTCCTGGTCGACACCGGGCAGGAATCCAGGTACATCGACGAGGGTGACGATGGGAATGTTGAAGGCGTCGCAGGTGCGAACGAATCGAGCGGCCTTTTCACTCGACTCAATGTCGAGCACTCCGGCGAGCACCATCGGCTGATTACCGACGATGCCGACCGAGTGGCCATCGATACGGGAGAAACTACAGACGATGCTTTTGGCCCAGTTGGGGAAATATTCGAAGAATTCACCGTCGTCAACTACTTCAGAAATCACCTTCTTCATGTCGTACGGCATGTTGGGTGATGCCGGAAGAATTGAGCGCAGTGATTCGCAGCGACGCATTGGATCGTCAGTTGGCTCGGTGCGTGGAGCAGTCGAGAGATTGTTCTGCGGCAGGAATCCGAGCAGGTATCGCACGTCGGCAAGACACGACTGTTCGTCGGTTGAGACGAAGGTGGCAACACCGCTCTTTGATGCGTGGCTGACTGCGCCACCGAGTTCTTCGAGTGTGACGTCTTCGCCGGTCACGGTTTTCACCACATCGGGGCCGGTAATGAACATGTGGCTTGATTCGCGAACCATGAAGATGAAGTCGGTCATCGCAGGCGAGTACACGGCGCCTCCGGCGCACGGCCCGAGAATCACCGAAATCTGCGGTACGACGCCTGATGACTGAACGTTTCTCCAGAAGATGCCGCCGTAGCTCGCCAGTGAGACGACACCTTCTTGAATGCGTGCCCCGGCCCCGTCGTTGAGACCGATGACGGGAGCCCCGGTTTTCAGGGCGAGATCCATAAGTTTGTGAATCTTCTCAGCGAATACTTCACCCAGCGCGCCACCAAACACGGTGAAGTCTTGGCTGTACACGAACACTTGTCGACCTTCGATGGTGCCCCAGCCGGTGATGACGCCATCGGTGTACGGCCGCTCTTCGAGGCCAGCGGCGTTGGCGCGATGCCGCGCGAGGAGGTCGAGTTCATGGAAACTGCCGGGGTCAAGCAACAAATCGATTCGCTCGCGGGCGAGCAACTTGCCCTTTTCGTGCTGGCGTTCGACTGCCCGCGGCGACCCGGCACTACGGGCTTGTTCCTTGCGTTGCTCAAGATCCGCCAGTTTTTGGGCGATCGGGTCTGAAGCCACGCCACGACGCTAGTGCGACAAGTTATTCTCAGAAGCGTGCAGTTACGCCGCAAACTGGTGAGACTGCCGATGGCTCTTCGACGTCACTGGGCCCTTACTGCAGTGCTCATCGCTGCCTTTATTATTCGGCTGCGCAACCTCAATGCTCCGATTGGTGGGTCGTACGACTTTCGCCAGACCCAAACGGCATGGGGCGTTCGCAGCATGATGCGCGGCAATATGAACCCGCTCAATGCCGAAGTGCCGGTACTCGGCCCGCCGTGGAAGCTGCCGTTCGAATTTCCGCTGTATCAGTGGTGTGCAGCCTTGATCGGCCGAGCGGCCGGCATCGCCGATGTTGCCGCAGCACGAGTGACTGCCGCGGTGTTTTTTGTCGTGGTGTTGGGCCTCGCATATTTGCTCGTGTTGCGCGCAATAGACATGACTCACGCGTTGGCCACCGTTGTGGTGATGGCTTTTGCCTCATTTGGGCTCGTCTACGGAACAGCGGTCTTGATTGATTTTTCGTCGCTTGCGTTTGCGCTCGCTGCATTCGGTTTAGCCGCCAAGCAGATCAATGCGTGGTCACGTCGCCGACTCGCCGTGATCTTCGTGCTTGCAGCACTGGCACATCTCACCAAGATCACCACATCGGTGGCATGGCTGGGGATTGGGTTGCTCGTCGTCTTCTTGCCATGGCGGGAGAAGTTGCGAGAGAAGGCACTCACGTTCGGAGTGGTGTGGTCTGCGATCGTGCCGTATCTGGTCTGGAACATGTGGGCAGACTCGGTGAAGTCAGACCAACCTGCCTCAGCATTTCTCGCCAGCGGCAACCTGCGCGAATGGACGTTCGGCACGTTTGCACAGCGGTTGGATTTGCTCGAGTGGTTACGACGCTATGAATCACTCACGCCTCAGATAGCTGGCAATACACGCGTGTTCACCGTGTTGTTGCTGCTCGCTGTGGCGCATCCGCGCGGTAGACGAGCGTTAGTCACCTGTATCGCCGTGGCGATTGGTACGCCGTTGGTATTCACGAGTTTGTATCGCCATGAGTACTACAACATCGCACTCTTTCCGGCTTACGTCGTGGTGATGGTGCTGGGTATCGCGCAGGCAATCAACATGCTGAACAACGTCATGAGCCTCGACTTTCGTCGTGCCCAAACACTGCTGCTCGCCACCGTCGCCGTGCTGACGGCGTGGAGCTGGCAGGGCGCCGGTTACGGAGAACTGGCGACCAAGTGGTGGTACAACCCTGCAGGTATGGGTGACGCCTATGTCGAGGCAGTGCTCAATGTTCGTGAGAACACCCCAGATGATGCAGTGCTCATCGTGCCTGACGTGTCGTGGGATCCAAGTTTTCTCTTCCATGCTGACCGCCGCGGACTCATGTTGGACCCCGCTGAGCACTCGGGTGCAGAGTTCACCGTTGAACAACTCGGTACCCTGTACACCTACGTGTATTGGTTCGACGAAGCCAGCATGGCGGTGGGATGGGGAAAGTGGGGGCTTGATGCGGTTCCACGCGAACAAATCAACGAACGCTTGTATCGCCTGCTTCCCGTTGGCAGCTGAATTGCAGATCGTATGACGTTGGGGCTTCGAGTTGCCGTCGTTGGCGGTGCCGGCCACGTTGGTCTGCCACTGGCGGTGATGTTTGCATCGCGTGGCGCTGAAGTGCTGGTGGTCGATATCAATGCGCAAGCCGTCGAACTCGTCAATGCGGGCACGAGCCCTTTCGATGAACCAGGAATGCATGATGTGCTGCAGAATGTGCGTCGAGAAGGTCGCCTGCGCGCTACGAACGATGCGGCGGAGCTTTCAACGTCGGAATATGTCGTGATTGTCGTTGGCACTCCAGTGAACGAATATCTCAGCCCCGACCCAGGTGCGGTCACGAGCACGGTTGAAGAGTTGGTGCCACACCTTCGCGACGGTCAACACCTCGTGTTGCGTAGCACGGTGTACCCGGGGGTCACACGAATGGTCGAATCGGTGATTGCCAAGTCGGGGAAGAACGTCTCGGTCTCGTTTTGCCCCGAGCGAATTGCCCAAGGTAAAGCGATGACCGAATTGACGGAGCTTCCCCAAATCATCGCCAGTCGCACTGCTGAGGGCACTGCTGCAGCCCGACGACTGTTTGATCTCTTGGCCCACTCGTTGGTTGAAGTGTCACCAGAAGAAGCTGAACTTGCAAAACTATTCACCAACACATGGCGCTACATCAAATTCGCGGCAGCCAACCAGTTGTTCATGATCGCCAACGACTGGGGTGTCGACTTCGAACGTGTTCGCCATGCGATCACCACCGATTATCCCCGTGCTGCCGACATGCCAGGTGCGGGTTTCGCCGCTGGACCGTGTTTGTTCAAGGACACCATGCAAGTGGCGGCGTTCAGCAACAGCACCTTCTCCCTTGGCCACGCTGCAATGGCAGTCAACGAAGGCTTGCCGTCGTACGTGGTGGAGCGAATGGCCCGTCGATTCGACCTTGCGACGATGAAAGTCGGGGTACTCGGCACCGCGTTCAAGGCTGATTCTGACGACACTCGTTCGAGTCTCGCCTACAAGTTGCGAAAGCTGCTGGCGGTGCGCTGTGCTTCGGTGGTGTGTGCCGACGACAACGTCACCACAGATTCGGGTTTGATACCCGAGCAGCAATTGCTGAACTCAGTCGACCTCGTGGTGTTCGGCACCCCGCACCCTCGCTATGCAACGATGCAGATTCGCCAACCCGTCGTCGACATCTGGAACGTGCGGGGGAACGGCGTCCTGCTGTGAGCTGTCGGATACAGAGTGAGACTTTGTGAACCCTCGCATATCAGTAGTGGTCCTTGTGCACAACGAGGGTGATTCAGTGCGCCCGGTTATCGAGCGCTTGATGGAGTCAGTACAGCTCACCAACGAGGTGCTCCTGGTCTACGACCAAGAGAGCGACATCACGCTCCCGACGTTGCACGAACTGTGCACCAAGCACTCGAACCTCCGACTCGTACACAATCAAGTACGTCGTGGCCCGGCTGGTGCAATACGAGCAGGATTTGCTGCAGCGCAGTCACCTGTTGTGGTGGTGACCATGTCTGACGGTTGCGATGACCCTGCACAAATCGACACGCTGACTCGACTCGTAGAGCGTGGGGTTGTGGTCGCAGCGGCCAGTCGGTTTATGCGCGGTGGACAACGAGTCGGTGGACCATGGATGAAGGGGATTATTTCGCGTGTTGCCGGAATCTCGTTGCATTGGTTCGCACGAGTCGGCACGCATGATGCGACCAACTCGTTCAAGGCCTACTCGCGCGACTTTGTCAACGTTGTCGGCATCGAGAGCACCGAAGGTTTCGAGGTGGGTATCGAGCTCGTAGCCAAGGCACGCCGGTATCGACTTCCCGTTGCCGAGATTCCCACGATTTGGCTCGACCGAACATTTGGGGCCTCAAACTTTCGACTCCTGCGCTGGCTGAAGCACTACCTGCGGTGGTACGTCTACGCCTTTGGCAGGCCAAAACAATTCGTCACCACGAAGGGAAACACATGAAAGTTCTCGTTACCGGAGCATCAGGGTTCATCGGCGGCTACGTCGTGAGCGAGTTGCTCGACCGTGGTTATGAGGTGGTCGGCGTTGACAACTTCTCCAAGTACGGGCGCGTTCACCGTGTGCATGACGACCATCCACGGTTTCGACTCGTCGAAGCCGATGTTTGCGACAAGAGTTTGATGGAAGGTCTGCTCGTGGATTGTGACCATCTCATCGCGGGAGCGGCGATGATCGGTGGTATTAGTTACTTCCACACGTACGCATACGACCTGCTCGCTACTAACGAGCGCATCGTCGCCAGCACGTGTGACGCCGCAATCGCAGCACAGCGGGCTGGGCGCCTGAAGAAAGTTACATACTTGAGTTCATCGATGGTGTTCGAGTCGACCGACCGTTGGCCGAGTGCCGAGGGTGACGAGCGAAAGATCCCACCGCCGTTGTCGTCGTACGGCTTTCAGAAACTCGCCGTGGAATACTTTGCGCGGGCCGCCTTCGATCAATACAAGCTGCCGTACACGATCGTGCGACCTTTCAATTGTGTGGGTATCGGTGAGGAGCGCGCCCGCGGTGACGTAGAAGTGCTGTCGGGCAATGTGCGTCTGGCAATGAGCCACGTCGTACCCGACCTGGTGCAGAAAGTGCTGAAAGGTCAAGATCCACTTCACCTCTTGGGCGATGGCTCGCAGGTG
>Ga0194122_10003701_pt1 | contig 15364 bp, 17 predicted proteins | sample TA2MahCa10mmetaG_FD_155487 | JGI IMG/M metagenome (GOLD analysis project Ga0194122, IMG submission 155487) | Freshwater microbial communities from Lake Tanganyika, Tanzania - TA2015021 Mahale Deep Cast 10m | ecosystem: Environmental > Aquatic > Freshwater > Lake | place: Tanzania: Lake... | reverse complement strand
GGTACCTTGGCACCGCAATGGCGGTAGCCGAAGATGACGCAATCTGCATTCGGCACTGGGACTATTCAGAGACAAGCCAGACCGTTGGACTCCTGACGCTCCGTCATGGAGTTGTGCGTGCTCTTGCAAAGGGTGCGAGGCGGGAGCGGAGCGGGTTTTCCGGTGGTGTGGATCTGCTGACCGCGGGGCGTGCTACACTTCTCATCAAACCAAATCAAACACTCGCAACACTGACGGGCTGGCAGTTGCACGACCACTTTCCAAGGATCCGATCCAGCCTGGGGGCAAATCGAATTGCGTTTTATGCGGCGGATCTCGTGAGTCGACTCACGGCGCCACATGACCCACATCCGGCGATGTATCGGGGCCTCTTGAACCTTCTGCGGCAGATCGGTGGTAGGCAGTCGGAACAAGTCACACAGTCATTGTTGTTGGAGTTTCAGTGGCTCCTTTTGCACGATGGGGGACTCCAGCCATCGCTTGGTGCAATGGAGGGTGATGATGACGTGGTGCTTTTTGCGCCACACGATGGAGGCAAGATCACCAAACAGGCGGATGGGGTCGTTTGGAGGGTGAGACCGTCAACGGTCAGACTGCTGCAAGCCCTTCAGCGCGATGGGGGTCTGCCAGAAGGCACTCTTGATCGAGAGAGTCTGCAACGTGCGAATCGGCTACTCGCCGCGTACATCAGAGAAACGATCGGGGAGCAGCCACCCACAATGCTCGCGCTGTTTGGCGAAATCACCTGAGGGCTAGACTGCGGTTGTGTCAACTCGCTTTCAAGAAACAACACTGTCAAATGGACTTCGGATCGCAGCCGAACTGACACCAACAGCGGCAAGTGCCGCAGTGGGCATGTTTGTTCGCACGGGAACGCGCGACGAGCCCCGGGAATTGATGGGCGTCAGCCATTTCCTGGAGCACATGATGTTCAAGGGTTCGCAGACTCGGCGGGCCGATGAGGTCAACGAAGCCTTTGACCGCATTGGCGCCCGCAACAACGCGTTCACATCTCATGAGTTGACCGCGTATCACGCGCATACCGTTCCAGAACACACGCTTGATGCCCTTGGCCTCGTCGCCGACCTCCTTCGGCCAGCACTGCGACAAGAAGATTTTGATCAGGAGCGCGGCGTGATCCTCGAGGAAATCGCCATGTACGAGGACAATCCATTCTGGACCATCTATGAGCGTGTTCAAGAGGCATACTTTGGCGATCACCCGCTCGGTTTTCGCGTGCTTGGCACACCAGAGTCGATTCAAGCGCTGCAGTGTGAATCCATGCGCAAGTACTTTGACGAGCGGTATGCACCATCCAACACCGTTGTGGCTGCCGCTGGAAACATCGACTTTGATGCACTCGTACGACGGGCAGATATGGAGAGTGCCTTGTGGAAGTCGCGTGGTGTTGCACGAACCTATCGACCACATACCCCCCGCGATTCAAAGTTCACCTTTTCAGACAAGCGCGCCACGCGCGCGTACATGATGTTTGCCTGGCCTGGGCCAGACCAAGCAGATCAGCGCAGGTACGCAGCAGCGATGTGCGCGTACATCCTTGGGGGACAGGATGGATCTCGGCTGTATTGGTCGTTGATAGAGCCGGGCATTGCTGTTCATGCGACAACGGAGCATCAAGGGCACGATCGGGTGGGGCAAGTGATTGGTGCGGTCGTGTGTGCGGGTGATGACGCGGAACGAGCGAGCGACATTTTTATAAAGGAGTGTGCGGCACTACGAGATTCACTGACCGATGCCGACCTGATGCGCGCACGCAGCATGGTCGCCACGGCTGTTGCGTTGGCAGGGGAGAGCCCATCGGGTCGCATGCGGAGACTTGGGATGAAACTCTCCACCACAGGCGAGTACAGGTCGCTCGAAGATGAGCTTCGAAATATTCAAGCGCTGACCTTGAAGGACCTGCGCGAATACCTCGACGCTTTTCCCGCTGTGCCGATTGTCAGTGGTTCTGTTTTGCCCCCGAAGTGACACAGAGCTGTTACAAGAGGCGAAGCCCGGCCTCCCAAATCACATCGTTGCCTGTGGACTTTGATTCGCGTGTCCAAGAGAGAACAACCGTTCTGGTTGTGGGAATACCCGCTTGAGAGAACGTGGCACGCCCCGTCAAACCCTCGGCCAGAAAGTCGTGTGTACGGATACGAAGCCCAGTCTCGCTGCAATCAAGTCCCTCATAAGACTGCAGCTCGAAGGGCCGATGATGCCAATGGATGTTGACTGGGCAGGTCAGTTTTGTGCGTCCATCACTGCGCCGCTCTTCTGCCAAAGCGAGTTCCGTCGCACGCCGTATTGCTGATCGAATGGATTGACTGAGTTCCAAATTCCCTTTCCTTCTGCGGGCAAAACACCCACATAGAAATCATTGGATTGCGCGGTCCCAGAGGCAAGCGCGAGAGCCAAAAACAACAACTTTTACTCGGCGCGCAGCCGCAGCGACCGCATTATCTTCCAGTCGCGAGCTGTGCGGCCTGCTCATCCGCGTGATAGGAGCTTCGCACCAATGGGCCGCTCTCACACACCCGAAAACCGCGGTTCAGAGCTTCCTGCTTGAAGCCCGCAAACACTTCCGGATGAACCCATCGGTCGATGGGCAGGTGGTTACGCGTCGGTTGGAGGTACTGCCCAATCGTCAGGATGTCTGCATTCGACTCCCTTCGCACATCATCCATCAGCTCAAGGACTTCGTCGTCGCGCTCTCCAATACCGGCCATGATGCCCGTCTTGGTGATCAGGCCGCTCGCCTTGAAAGCAGCAAGAACAGCGAGACTTCGTTCATACTTCGCTTGCGGGCGAACAGCAGGGTGCATGCGCCGAACAGTTTCCATGTTGTGACTGATGATTTCGGGCTTGGCATCACACACGACACGCACAGCATCAAGGTCGCCACAGAAGTCACCCACAAGAACCTCCACACTCATGCGTGGACACGCGTGGTGCACGCGCTCGATCGTTTCCGCCCAAATGGCAGCGCCCCCATCTGGCAACTCGTCGCGGTTGACGCTCGTGATCACGACATGGCGCAGGTCCATCAGGCGCAGACTTTCTGCAACTCGGCGCGGCTCATCGTGATCAACAGACATCGGCCGCCCAGTCTTCACATTACAGAATCCGCATGAGCGCGTGCATGTATCACCCAGAATCATGATGGTGGCAGAGCCTCTGCTCCAGCATTCACCCATGTTCGGGCAGCTTGCCTCTTGGCACACGGTGTGGAGGCGATGTTCGTCGATGATTTTCCGAAGGCGCGTGTACCCCTCGCCACCGGGCATTCTTGCACGGAGCCAATCAGGTTTGCGGCGAAGATCAAGTTGCTGGAGACCATCACCATCCTTCTGTCCAAGGATGCGATCTGTCAAACTGAACAAGGATGCACCAGTCGAACGTTGGGTATCGCCACCAAGCGGTCTTGGATGTCGGGCGATCGTTCGAGCAACGGCGTCTTGTGGGATGGGTGGAACAGCACTCATCGAGCCACCAAGTCTATTCCCCCCATGGCCTACACCAAGCACATCGCACTATCTGCTTGGCACGGTCTGTGGGGTCGCTTGTGTTGCCTTGGTGGCCGGTGGGGGTGCGACAAAGAGTCGGTCAGGCTGCAAGACAAGGGTCTGGATCTCGCCACCGGCATTGTTTGTGATGATGACTTCACCCGGCTGATTATCGAACTCTCCAAGCGTGAACGGCACACCATCGATTCCACCAGTCTTGATCCCTTCATCGGGTTCCCACGTCCACCGACCATCCATGGGTGTTCCGCCGTTCCAGATACGCATTCGGCCGTCTGGCAGGAAAAGAATCGAGTCAGCACTCACAAATCCCTTGGTGGACCGGTCGGTGTCGACAGTCCACTTGCCAAAGAGTGGTGATGCAGCTTGGGCAATCGGCAGCGCCTTTCGTACACCACCTTTGATGGTGGCACCCTTCGAACTTCGTCGTTGTGGCATGGATGTGCGACGCGATGAATCAGTCGGCGCAGTCTGTTGCTCGGTCTCCTCAACCTCCGTGGAACGCTCCGCCCTTGCGCCCGTCGCCTCCGCAGGCGAACCGTCCTTCGCTTCGGGAGCGGGGGGAATCTTGATTGTCCCAGATTGCGGTGTGGGTGTTCGAGTATTCGATGCCGCCGACGAAGCCGAATCATCATGGCTATAGAGCGGTGTGATCACGTCATCTTCGTGGGCGGTTTGTGTTGTGCCGACCGGCAGGGGCTCCTCGACCGGCGTGCGCGAATTCATGCCTTGCTGTGCATCACATCCCAGGAACACAAACACCCCAGAGAGAACAGCAAGGACCAGTGCGCCCCCGAAGACGTTATGTGCACGACGATTCATCAGAGATTCAGCGTAGCGCAGAGAACGGTTGGCTAGGGAGCCAACACCAGCGGAAGCGGAACGCCGAGACGCTCGGAGATTGCCCGCAGCAACAAATACTCTCGGTCGGTGGTTTCTGCGTCATGTGAGACACAGGCAAGGGCCGCATCGATGAATTGTCCGGCAGCCGCAGGGCGGAGCATGCTGATGACGTCCAGATCTTGAGCAACAGCATCGAGTGTTCGCTGGTCTCTGGGTGGCGGTTCCGCCGGCTGAAAACCGATTTTGGCAAGCGCGACATTCAACGCCACGGCCGCAGAGCCGTCATCTGCATGCCCCTGCAATGCCAGCATGCCAAGCAGTCGTGTGGCAGGAACGCCGAGCGCGCGGAGACTCGCGTCATTCTTGCGCGCTACTTCACCTGCCTTGAGGCTCAGGGGTACTTCCACACGCATGCGCAGCACTTGCAGCACGACCCACTCAAAGAGGGTGGTTTTGCCGTCGACACGGACGACATCCGCAAGCAGTGAGCGAAAGGATCCATACGCAGCAGGATCGAGTCGAACAAGTGTTGCGCAGGCCACATCCACTATCGCCATACGGTGATGGGCATTACGCGAAACAACAAGTGGTGCGAGTCGCCGTACCGTCGCAAGAACATCGGGCTGTCGCGAACGGATAAGCGTGAACTGGCGCTCGGACAGATCGACATCTGGATGTATGCAGACGGCGAGAACGATCGCGCGCGCTCCCGTTCGGTCATGAATCGCCTGGTCAATCTCGGGCGAAGTCTCATCGAATGCAGACTGAACAGCTTGTAACCCTTCGGCCGGCACACTGCCTATGGCTGCGACACTTGCCGCCAAGTTCCCAGGAATCGGTCGGATGGGTGGATTGGTGCCAGTTGGTTGGGCAGTCGATGGGGCAGTCGTTGGAGTGGAGGACGGGACAACACCTCCAGCGATCGCCTCGATGCGTGCAATCCGAACATCAATGGGTGGATGCGATGCAAAGAATGCGTTGAACCCAGAGGCGAAGAACATGTGGTTGAACTGACTCGCCTGGGGCGAGGAGACCGCACTCCCATATTCCTTCGCAATCTTTCGAAGAGCGCCTGCAATACCAGCAGGATTCCGCGTGTACTGAACAGCACTCGCATCTGCAAGAAACTCGCGCTGACGGCTGATGGCGGCTTGCATGAGACGTGCAAAGAAAGTTCCCACCGAACCAATAAGCAGGAGCGCAAGGCCAACAACAGCTATGCCCGCAGCCTCTTTTCTCCGCCCGGCACTTCCGCCCGCACGAAGCAGAATGTGGCCAACGAGCCCAACGGCCATCACGCCGAAGATGGCAGCGACCGCGCGCATATTGATCCGCATGTCACCATGGAAAATATGGCTGAATTCATGGGCCATCACACCCTGGAGTTCATCCCGCGTCAGGGATTCGATCGCGCCCCGCGAGACGCCAAGAGCTGCGTTTTGGGGGGTGCCCCCAGCAGCGAACGCATTGATGGAAGAGTCCTCCATCACATAAACAGGCGGGACAGGCATACCGCTGGCAATAGCCATCTCTTCGACAACATTCAAGACCTTGCGCTCCGACGGATCGCGCGTACCAGGATCGATTCGTGTGCACCCAAGCGATTCCGCAACCGCTTGTCCACTGCCGCTCAGTGTCAGCAGTTTGAAGAGGAAGGGGATGCCAACCAGACATCCACCAATCAAGACGCCCAAAGGCCACGCAACCGGCTGAATGCAGGCGATCACAATGGTGACGGCACCAATGACACCAAACAGTCCAAAGAGAAAGAGAACGACGAGCCACCCCGTGCGCGACTGGGCACGGTCCTGATGTTCGAAAAAAGATGCCATGCGTGCGTGAAGAAGACGATGGGTGGATCAGGACAAGCGCACTTGAGGCAATGCGCGGTCATCCGCTGTCGCCTCAAAGAGGCCCATCGCCTGGAAAGCAAAGAAACGGGCGAACAGGTTGGATGGAAAGACGGAGAGCGACGTGTTGTAGGACATCACAGAATCGTTGTAGGCCTGCCGCGAGAATGCGATGCGATTCTCGGTCGACGACAACTCCTCCTGCAGTGCCAGCACATTGGTGGATGTCTTGAGATCTGGATAGTTCTCCACGGAGATGCGAAGTCCCGCAAGGAGTTGGTCCAGCGACTGGCTTGCCTGTGCCACCGTGCGAAGTGCGGCAAAATCGCCGGGTTTCATCTGCAGCGCACCAAGACCGGCAAGTGCGGCCTGCCGAGCACGCGTCACCGCTTCGAGCGTCTGCCGCTCATGCGCCATGGCGCCCTTGATTGTCTCAACCAGATTCGGAATCAGATCACAGCGGCGCTTGAGTTGCACATCAATCTGGCTGAACGCTGCCTGCGCACGGACTCGTCCGCGGACAAATCCGTTGTAGGTCACCAACACCCATATGCAGGGCAGCACGATGGCAATGGCGATGGCTCCGAACACGATTTCCATACGGCGAAGAATAGACCAACCGATCACACTACCCTTGCACATGCGTGACCCCGAGATCCTCGGACATCCCCGCTCACTTGCGCAGCACACTTGACCGACTGGGGTTCGGAACGCCCACGGCTGTGCAGGCCGCCATGCACGGACCGTTCATGGAGCGCCAGGATGTGCTTGCGCTCGCACCAACGGGAAGTGGGAAAACATTGGCATTTGGCGTGCCGCTCTTGTCGCAGCTCCTGCTGCAGCCCCCCGTGCGGCACAAGGCGGGGCGTGGTGTTCGCTTTGTGAATCCACACGACAGATTGCGAGCGGTTGTTCTCTCCCCGACGCGAGAACTCGCACAGCAGGTGGCGGGCGACCTGAATCAGGCTGCGAAGGGCACGGTTCTTCGCATCGGTGCTGTGTTCGGCAAGAGTGCACTCGCACCGCAGCGAGAGCTTGTGGCGGGGGGCATAGACATTCTTGTGGGTACGCCGGGGCGGTTGTTGGAACTACTTGATCTTGGAGCGTTGACGCTCGCGCGCGTTTCATGCGTGGTTGTCGATGAGGCGGACCGCATGATGGACATGGGTTTCATGCCGCAGGTCGAGCGAGTCATGGGCTGGGTGCCAACCGATCGTCAAGTGGTGTGTCTCAGTGCAACACTTCCTGCGGCGACCGAATCGCGTGTGCTGCAGTTGCTGCGCAATCCAGCACGGGTGGATGTGGGTCTTCGAAACGCTCCGGCGCATCGCCGGCATGTGCGGTGCGATGTATCAGATGAAGACAAGTCGGCCCTGCTCGTTGCGCTGATCCGTGAACACCGCATGAAGGGACTGGTGATCTATGTGCGGACACGGAGGCGCGCAGGCTGGGTCACACAAGCACTGCGCCATCACAAGATCTCCGTCGATGTGCTGCATGGCGATCGCTCGCAGCGTGCCCGTAATGAGGCGCTTGCGGCATTTGCTGCTGGAAATGTGGACTGTCTCGTGGCGACAGACGTCGCTGCTCGCGGACTGCATGTGCCGCGCATCAAGTCGGTCGTGAACTATGACGTGCCACTGATGCCGGAGGACTTTGTGCATCGTGTGGGCCGTGCTGGGCATGGTGGTGGAGAAGCGGAAAGTTTCACTTTTGTGGACCGCGAGGAGTTTGGTGCGTGGCGCGCGATCGGTGCGCTGTCGGGCGTGGAGACGACTGCGTTCACACTCCCGGACTTCACGCCGTATCAGCGCGTCAGGAGCAGCCGTGTGCAGCGGCGAAGTCGGGATGCCAAGGTGGATTTTGGTGGAGGTGCGCCTCGGCTTCGCGGTGGAGTGGGGCAGAAGCCTCTTCACTGGGAACGCTCGGATGATGGTCGTCGCAAGGGACGTGGAGGAAAGATCGGGGGGAAAAAGAAGCGTCAGCGATCAGCGCCGATCACGGTGGGGCAGAAGCGGGGCTCTGGCGTTCGGCGCACTGCGCAGTGACGCGACGAGGGTTTGATCAGTCCGCTCGGAGCAGTGGGATGACGAAGTACACGAACAGGTAGATCGCGAGTGCCAGCAAGCCAAGCATGGCGTTTGCCTTGACTGAAAGGCGGACAACACGGCCCCAGTAACCGTCCATGGTCGGATCCTGGACTGCTCGGTGCACGACAGAGACACCAAAGACCAGTGGCACCATCAAAAGCCACCAGGCGTTCCCGAGGGCGGTCATGGGTTGAAGGAAAGGAATCCAAGCGACAAGAACGCTCATGCGCCCCATCCTCTTGGACTTGCCGGCTGCCGTCGCAGGGCATCAAGAATCACCACAACGTTCATCAGTCCAGCTGTGAAACAGAACAGGGTGCCGATCTCGTTTGACATCGTCACCGTCTTGAACGAAGTCACCTGCGGCGGGGGTAGCCGAGGGTTTGAGGGCGGCGATGGGATGAGCCGGCCAACTTTGCCGCTCTTCAGCAGCGCGCTGTTCGCCCAGTCGGTTGCGAATGCAATGGGGCCCGCACCCGCCTGCGCGTAAAACCACAGCGCATCCTCACGGCGGTCCACACAATCAACGCCACCCACGAGAACACCTGCCAAGAAAATCCCAAGAATGCCGCCCATTGCTCGAAAACCGCGTTGTCGATGCCCAAGCAGCACTTGTCCCAGGCCCGGCAGCACCCAGCCCATCAACGCAGGGAACCAGTTGAGTGGACCATCGACCGAGTCAGACTGTTGGGTCATGTGGAGGCCTACTCCCAAGGCAGGCTACAGTACGGGCCTGACCCAACGGAGGTGGTAGCGATGGCGAATCCAGACGAAAACAAGGCGACAAGCGAACGGGAAAAGTCAGTGATCGATCGACGCGTTGGAATTGATCGACGAGATGTTCGCCCAGCATCCGCAACCAACTTGGAACGTCGGCGTGGCCCCGGGCGGCGCCTGACGGACTTTGTGAAGTCTGCCGAAGAAGGCGAGATGAGCCGGGAGCAGTACACATTTTTGATGGCGATCGACGCTTTCAAGCGCGTCAACCACAAGACCTTCCCGACGTGGACTGATGTGTTGGAGGTCGTTCGCAAGTTGGGCTACCGCAAGACGATGCCGTCAGAGCTCAGCCTCGGTGACACGGTCCAAGATTGGACCGAAAAGCCGAATTCATTGAGCAATGTGACCAAACTGGCACACGAGGCGGACTGACCAAGCCGGTCGGTAGGCCGTGCGTCACTGCCGTACCTGTTTCGTATCCCGGTGGCACACCTTGCCGCGGCCCCCCTCGGAGGGGACGGCTCAGGTTTTCTTCTTGAAAAAATCTGCGTTGATCTGGACGTACTTGGACCATTCGGCGGGCAAGTCATCCTTGGGAAAGATCGCTTGGACGGGACACTCATCGACACAGAGTCCGCAGTCGATGCATGTGTCGGGGTCGATGTAGAGCTGTGTGCACTCCGAAAACTTCTCACCCTTCTTTGTTGGGTGAATGCAGTCAACGGGACAAACTTCAACGCACGAGGCGTCCTTGGTACCGATGCAGGGTTCAGCAATGATGTGCGGCATGACGGGTCGGGATAGTAGCGAAAGTAGCGGAAATGAAGCCCAAAAAGCACCGAAAGCCGGCACGATGCCGGCTTTCGGTACAAATCATCCATTCACTGCGACTTAGCGGCTCTTCTTGGCCTTCTTCGCAGCCTTCTTCGCAGCCTTCTTCTTCTTTGCCATGGTGTGGCTTCCTTTGTCGTTACGCTAATGCGTCGGAGAGAGCCTGCGCCAGCGTAACGAAGACGCACACTCAGGAACAGTCATTGGTGTTATCGACTGTTCACGATCGAATCTTGACATGATGATTCCACAAACCCCCTCATCTTGTCAAGACCTTCACCTGAAAGTTTTTCTTTTTGGAGCCTCCGGGAGGATGGGGCAGCGCATTGATCGACTCTGCTCAGTGTCATCTCGGCGCGTTCAAGTGGTTGGACGAGTGGATCGAGACAAACCGCATGACGCATGCCCGCCCGAAACGGATGTGATCATCGATTTCTCATCGGACGAGGGCACTCGAGAGGCGATTCGGCACGCGCGAGCGGCCAAAGTACCCCTCTTGGTCGGTACAACGGGCTTGTCAGCGACCACCCTTGCCAGTCTGCGCAGTGCATCGGATGAGATTCCAGTTCTGGTGTCACCAAACACCTCTCTTGGCGTTGCTGTCATGCGTCATCTGACGAGTGAGGCTGCGCGCCTCCTTGGCGAGGCGTTCACACTCTCCATCCGTGAAGTGCACCACAGCCGAAAGGTCGACAAGCCATCAGGGACAGCACTTGCCCTTGCGGATGCAGCTGCGCGGGGAGGTCACCAGATCGATGCAGCCAAGATCGAATCTGTACGCGAAGGCGATATCGTGGGCGATCATGTCCTGGTTTGGGAGGGTTCTGCTGAGCGAATCACGCTGCGCCATGAGGCGAAAGACCGCGATCTCTTTGCACTGGGCGCGATCTCGATGGCGCGTTGGATTTGCAAGCAAAAGGCGGGTTTTTACACAATGGACGATTGGTTTGCTTCTTGGAAGGAATCTCGATCATGAGCCCTGCCGTTCCGCTCCACACCATGAATATCGGTGAGATGCCGCTCGTCGTGGAGACGGTCAGCGACAGCAGCACTGCAACGGTTGTGTGGCTGTTACCAGTGGGTTCAGCTGGCGATCCAACGGACGCTGCAGGTGAGGGCGAGTCCGCGATGCTTGCGGAGGTGATTCAGCGGGGCGCTGGCAGTCGCGACAGCCGCACATTCTGCGACGCCCTCGATCTGATTGGCGTCCAGAGGGGTACCTCGAGCGCCATGCACCACATTGCCATCACAGCGACCTGCTTGGTGGAGCACATGCCCCAGATGCTGGCGTTGCTCACCGACATGGTTCTTCGCCCCACCATCGGGGAGGAGGCGGTCGAAGCTGCGAGGGATCTTGCCCTGCAGACCCTTGGATCGCTCCGTGACGATCCACAGCACTACGTATCGATGCTGCTTGGCGGCATCGCTCACCCCGCCCCCTTCAACAGGCATGGATACGGCACGGAGGCGGGTCTGATGGCATGTACGCAGCCCGCACTCAGGGCGGCATGGGCGCGGCGTGCGCGACCTGGTGGCAGCATCCTCGGAGTCGTTGGGGGTGTGGAGGCAGCGCAGGTCCGGAAGACGCTCGAACCACTTCTGTCGGGTTGGAGTGGGCATGCCGAGGAAACGCGCGAGAGTGCGCCGGCGCGTCGAGGCACCGCCTTCGAGCGGCAGGAGTCTGCGCAAACGCACATGTGTATCGGCTTGCCGGCACCGAAGGAGTCGGACAGCGCAAGCATGCTGCACCGCCTTGTGGTGCGTGTTCTGGGTGGTGGAGGCATGGCCAATCGACTCTTCAGCGAAGTGCGGGAGAAGCGCGGTTTGTGCTACTCCGTGGGCATGGATTACGCGGCTGGGCGCGACCGCGGACTTTCAAGCATTTACGCGGGCAGCACGCCAGATCGTGCAGCACAGACGATCGACTGCATACGCAGTGAACTGCGCCGAATGGCGGAAGGAGTGACGCCCGATGAATTTGAGCGCGCTGTGATTGGGCTGAAGAGCAGCACCATCATGAACGGAGAACGATCGTCAGCGCGGGCGACGGCCATCGCAAGCGATATCCATCGCGTCGGCCGGGCGCGCACGCTCTCGGAGGTCGTTGCGCAGATCGATCTGTTGACGCTTGAGTCGGTGAACGCCTATTGCCGAAAGGCGTTCTCTGGATCTGCTCTAGATACGGCGTCGTTGGCAGTGGTTGGGCCAGAGCCACTCTGATGGACTGTGTTGACGGCAGTGGGTGGGAATGGGCTCAGCAAGGGGGAGCGTTGTGTGGCATCCCTATACTGTTGCCATGTTCGAGGGCGTTCCCATCGAGGCTGGAAAGCGTGTGCGTGTGACACAGCAGTTGCCTACACCCGAGGGTGCATGGACCACCGCCGTGGAGGGCACGGTCCGGCGCTGGCGTCAGGCGACGACGGGGTCTTGGTTTGCGCACAGCAAGGACGACCGCCTCTGGCTCGATCGGCTCGAGATGAGGCTCGACGATGGCGAAGTCACTGTGCTCAACCTTGACCAGTACTCGCTCGTCGAACCGATTGCGACTTGAATGTCTGCTTGGGTGCGCGGAGGTCAGGCATCCTGATCCATGCGGCGTATACCGATCATGGCAGCGCGCGTGCCGAGCCAACCCGACAGCCACAACGTGACTGCGGTTGCCAGAAGCATCCACAAACCAACTCGAACTTCGACTCGAATGATCCCTTGCCCTTCCATGATGAATAATCCGAGCCCGAGCGCCAAAACATCGAGCATGCACCACTCGCGAATCCAATTGATCCAACGCCATCTGCGTCGATGGACGTGCGGCGTTGCAGGAACGATCCATGCCCAGGCCTCTGCGGCCAGGGTCAGCGCGGGCATAGTGACGAGTCCCACTGCAGAGAGGATTGCAAGCGCCCAGTTGTGATCATGGATCATGGTGTTGGTGACCGAACCAACGGCATAGGCAGAGGCGTGAAGCAGGAATTGGTTCACTTGCAGGAACGGCTGCGTGAGTGCGGTAACAAAGAGTCCCAGGGCGAGCACCAAGACGGCGATAGCGATGGGGCCGAGCGAACCCGTACGACGCACGAGTGCTTGACGCCGCTGTGGTTGTTCTGCTCGCTCTTGAACCCCATGAGCATCCAGTGCAGATGCGACGATCGAAAGGCACATGGTCAGAGCGATGGCGATGAGGAAACAGTAAACGCCGACATACATGGTGGTGGAGACCGCCCACTGATCTGTTGCGAGGAGTACGAGTATCAGCACACTGAGTGGATCGAGCATGCTCCATTTGCCCAGCACCCCGAGCCATTCGATGACATGCGTACGCCGAGGTCCCGAGGGCAGGATCAACCAGGTCCACGCCAACAGGAGGATCTTTACAAACGGAAAGACAACACTGAAGCCGGTAATGAGCACCACAAGCACATACACCTTGCCTTCCCACAACAGAGATACTGTGTGCAGAAGCGAGTAGTCAGCGCCGCCCGCAATAAAGACTGCGATTCGTAGGAAGGGGAGCAGAAGCCCTGCAATCTGCAGCCCGAGTGCGAGGACGAGCGCAGAAAGCCACACCCAGCTCCATGCGCCGAGGCTGTGGTGGAGGGTTTGTTTGTTGGCGTGCGATGACATTGCGCGATCAGACTAACAACCATGCTGCCCGACGCCCGATCTAGCAACTGAGTGTGGTGCGGTTACAGCGTGCTGATTCGGTGACAGCGGATCTTGTCCTCCACAAAGGGTTCCTCCTGCGATTGAGGAACTGCCTAGCCTCCTGTTGCAGTGCGCTGTGGCGCGGCCGCGGGTCGACCTCGGTCGTTTGTGTCCGTCGGCATGTTGGGCGTACCGGGAATCTTCGGCGATGCCACTGGGCGTGTCGGTTCAGGTTGGAGTTCTGCCGGCAGTGGAACGTGCTTCCAAGCGACCGTTTCAACAACGAAGTCTTTGGAGACCTTGCCTCGTCGCACGGTCAGGGTGATCGATTGCCCCGGTAAAGTCCGTTGAAGCGCAGCGCGAATGGCTTGGGGGGTTGCTGGGGCTTTGCCGTTCACGGCAGTGACGATGTCGAAATCCTCGATGCCCGCACGGTAGCCAGGTCCATTCGGCATGACGCTCACGACAACCGCACATCCAGTTACGTCAGAACCAAGGTGTTTGACCAGCGCTTCCCCGGGTTCCTCAAAGCGGATACCGAGCATGACGGGAGGATGCTCCGGAGGCTGTGGGATCGGGATGCTCTGAAGCACTTGCCCCTGCGTACCGATGATTTCAATCGCGTTGTCCGTACGGCGCACATGTTGTTTCGCGACGGGTCGTCCGTTGATCGTCACATGAACCTCGTCGCCAACGAAGTGCAGGTCGATTTGGGGTGTTGGAGGTGGCGCCGGCGGTGGAGATGGCGGCGGTGGACTTTGCGCTGTGGCAGTTTGCGATGCGGGCTGGGGTACTGTGGGTGGGGGTGAAGCAGATTCCGCGGCCGGCGCAGGGGGCGTCGGGGCATCGGGTGTTGCAGGGGGTGCTGGTTCTGCTTCTGCTACCGATGTATCAGTCGTTTGATCCGCATTCTTTCGTGGTTCGATTTGTGCTTTTGGTATGCGAGTAATGCGAACGCGCTCAACGGCCGGATCAGCAGTGTCGGGCACTGCGTCATCGATCGGGGCCGTCAGACCACCTGGTTCGGGTCCTGGTATCTGATCTTCCGGCAGGTCACGCATACCGAAGGCAACGGGCGCATTCTCCTGCGTTGCAGCACTCTTGGTATCCGGTGTGTCCGCACAGCCGGCGGTGATCACACTGGCGATACATCCAGAGACAACGGATCGCAGCATCATGAGAGATTCAAATCCTACCCGTAGTATCGGGAGTGATGGCGTTTGGAAAACTCTGTGGTGTCGCGCTTCGGACCACCCTGCGAGCAGGGATGTTGTGGCTTGCGGGTTGTTCCGCAGCGCCCGAGTATCGACTCCCAGACGGGGCGGTCTATCCCTATGGCCCTGAAAGGGCAGCCGTTCACAGGCTTTCACGCTTGCAATTCGATGGAGCCGGCCTCGTGACTGGAGCTGTTGTTTTCATTGAGTTTTGCGATCAAGATGGAGAGACGTGTCGTGGAATCGGTGATGTGGAAGTGGTGCTCTTCGTGCCAGGGCGCGAGCCGAAGTCGAAGCGGCTGAATCTCGATAGCACAAATGGAAACAACGCCGAGTGGAACCGCGCAGTCCGCATGTATGAGGTTGCCTTCACGATTGAACCGGGTATCAAAGGTGGAGATACAGCTGTCGTGCGTGCTGAGTCGAGATGGAAACGCGGGACAAAGCCCGCTGTCATGGATTCGCGACAGTTGGACGCACTCCCGGCACAGTGACCGCTTCGGGATCGTTGGGTACAACCCGCGATGCACCCTGTGCATCATCCTGATACTTGCGTTCATACTTGTCGCGCAGCAGCGTCTGATGACTCTGGAGTTGCACGGGGCTCCCATCAACCCAAGCGGCAATCACGGATGAAGTCACCTCAAATG
>Ga0194122_10003686_pt1 | contig 15407 bp, 15 predicted proteins | sample TA2MahCa10mmetaG_FD_155487 | JGI IMG/M metagenome (GOLD analysis project Ga0194122, IMG submission 155487) | Freshwater microbial communities from Lake Tanganyika, Tanzania - TA2015021 Mahale Deep Cast 10m | ecosystem: Environmental > Aquatic > Freshwater > Lake | place: Tanzania: Lake... | reverse complement strand
GGATTGTCGGGTTTCAGCACGATTCATTGAGCCCCTAACCTTAGCTTGGGTTGGGGCTAACGGAAAGCGAGAAAAGAGGTTTGTCTTTTCATATCTGTAGGTAGGTATTACAGCGAATCGTGGCTTGTTACGCGTCGCGCTGTTCGGTCAATATTCCTGGTTTTTGAGGAGGCTTCGGAAGTAAGATCTAAACTTGAGCCATCGGATAACGTTGTCGGATCCAAAGGTTCTTCCTGTACTCCGAGTCCTCCGCCTAAAGTCGGGATCCCGTCCAAGGAATTTATAGTTGGGTCTACATTTTCTGCAAAAGGAGCAGGTTGAAGCCGCTCTCTAGCTAATTGCTCTTGGAGGCGTTCTTTACATTTGGAACAAGGGCCTGCTTGTCCAGCCGGTCCACCACCCATGGGGCCATCTCCCATCGGCCCGCCACCGCCGCGACGGCAATTAGCTAAGCTTAAGAGACAAAGAAAGAGAATAAAAGAGTGTTTAATGCCCTTCATGAATTACCCCCAAAAAAACTAAAGTGATGCACCATACTTAGGGTTCAAGATTTAGGCCAAGGAGCTAGGCAAGAGAACTTGAGAGAAAATGATCACTTTTTTGACGCCGATTTTAGGCAAAGGGTAGGTGTCAAAAGATTGGGCAGGGCCGCCCCCTTTATTTTTTTGTGTAAGTGGGTTTTTACGCTTCGTAACAGCAGGTGTAGGAACACAAGTTTTGCAATCCTCCCTTATCGCCATACTATCTCACACACACGCGATTTCGCCCTTGGTTTTTGGCATCGAAGAGAGCTTTATCCGCGAGAGAAATGAGTTGTTCGGGGGTGTTACTCGTTGAATCTAAAGCGACAACTCCTAAGCTAATCGTGACTAAAATTCTTTTGTCTTCAAAAATATACGGGTGTTGTTCGATCTTGGAGCGAATCCTTTCGGCTACATCAATCGCAATTTGAGATTGAGTGCCGGGAAGAAGAAGAACGAATTCCTCTCCTCCGTACCGTCCTAATGCGTCCGTCGGACGGATCATTTTATTTTTAATAAGGTCGCAAGTTTCCTTAAGAACATAATCCCCGGCAGGATGTCCATAGGTGTCGTTAATTTTTTTGAAAAAGTCGATGTCAAAGATAATAAAGCTCAAAGGAGAATTTCTGAGTTTGGCTTTAGTAAATTCTTCTTGAAGAGTTTCAATGATCGCTTTTCGATTAAAAATACCGGTTAAGCTGTCGGTGGAATAGTCATAATTGCGCAATCCTGCTCGAGTTTCAATTTGCCCCTGACGCACAAATTTAAAAAGAGTATTTCCGCAGCGAATATGATCCCCTTCATTTAAAATACGAGGGACATTGGGTACGAGTTTTTCATCATTCACAAAGGTACCATTAGTGCTACCGAGATCTTTGGCCGTGACTCCATTTTCGGTTAGCATGAATTCGGTGTGCTTTCTTGAGATCGAGGTTTCGGGGATGGAGATATCATTAGAAATTTCGCGTCCCAAAACCATGTTTTCTTTGTTGAAAAGAAAATATTTTCCTAACGGTCTCCCATTAATAATGACAATAGCCGGAGGGTTGGTTTTAGCTTCGGCAATCACATCGGCAATCGTTTTTCCGTCGACCGCTCGAGTTTTAGTGGGTTCTGCTTTTTCTAGAGCTGGAGTTTGGGGGAGGGTGGCCGTTTTGAGGTTGGGGTTGTATTTAGGCTTTGACATGACCTAAATTATATCACAAAGATTCTCGAAGTAGACGCTTAGCCTCTTCAACACCGGGCTGATTAAATGCGTTAACTTGATATAATTCCCCGGAAATAGCACAGGCTAATTCTTGAAAAAGAAGGAACGCACCAAGGGTGCGACATGTCAACTCTTCAAACACAATCTGGTAAGTGGGAGTTCCTGCTGAATTTAAACTTTTTGCAGTGGCTTGAAGAGCTTTGGAGTTGATCTCTTCAAAACTGTGATGGCACAAATACTCGAACTGCGGAGAAGGTACGGGTGAAGTACCTACTTTTAGGCTCTCTGAGTTTTCTTTAAGGTCAATAAATCCAATCAATTTATTCTGAGGCCCTTCTTTAAAAAGTTGAAGTAAGGAGTGCTGGTCTCGAGTTCCAAGAGATCCTACAAAAGTGGGGCCGACTGACATCCCTTCAGTATTTTTCTTTCCGAGGCTCTCCGCCCAAAGTTGGACAAACCAATCAGTGAGAAGTTTTAATTGAGAAAGGTAGGGCATGAGGTAGTGAATCGAACGATTTTCTTTTTTGTCCCACCAAAAAGAGGCCAGAGCATAATGATAAGCGGGATTATCTAGTAAATTAAGTGTAGCCAGGTGTCTGCGTAATTGTTTTGCTCCATCCAAGAGGGCTAGAATATCAATTCCTCCAAGCGCCATAGGAAGTAATCCTACCGACGTCAGAACACTAAATCTTCCACCGATATTAGGGGGAACCGGGAGATTGAGATAACTATGAGTATTTACCCAGCGTCTTAGCTCGCCTGAGTTTGGGTCGGTAATCAAAACCGTTCCCTTTGGATCTAAAAAACGACTTAAGTGAAAAAAACCGGAGAGAGTTTCCGTGGTGTTACCAGATTTCGAAATAATCAAAGTCGCCACTTTTCGGCGACTTACAAACGATTTTGCTCTCTCAATCGCCCACCGATCGACATTGTTCAGCCAGAAGATCGGAAATTCATTTTCCTCTTTTTCAGATCGTAAAGCTTCGAGAACGCAGGCAGCCCCTAAGTGAGAACCGCCAATTCCACACACCAACAACCCTTCATAGCGTGCTCTTAACTCCTTTGAAATTTGTTGCAAGGTCGCGATTTCCTCAGCGGGGATTCTTTCCGGCCAATCAAAAAAGCCCAAAGTCTGGTTTTCGAATTTAGCGTTTAATGCATTATGGGCACTTTCGAAGAGGGGGAGTCTATTGAAGTGTTGCAGATTTTTAGAAAACTCAAAAAGTGTCGTAAGATTAATTGTAAATCCTGGAAGCGAGTAATTTTTCAAACCATTTTCTCCATTTCTTTGGCGATTACTAAACGTTGAATCTGATTAGTTCCTTCGACGATTTGAAGGGCTTTCGCGTCCCTAAAAAAACGCTCGACTTCTTCTTCTTCTTGGTAGCCTCTCTCGCCTAAAAAGTGAACGAGATCGTGGCTCACTTCCATGGCTAGGTCAGAACCCAAAAGTTTAATGTGAGAGGCTAAAACCTTAATGTCCTGATCTTGATCTTTAAGCTCTGAAGCGATCGTAATCAAACTTTTAACCGCTTGAAGGCGTGCGTAATATTCTCCAAATTTATGGGCGATAGTGTCTTTAAAAGGGCAAGATTGACCAAAGTTTCCATTGAGTTCTTTTTGCATGCGCTCGATCGCAGCCGTAGCAAGTCCAGTTCCGCAGGCCCCAATTCCGATCCTTCCGGTATCAAGTTGTGAGAGAGCTACGGTAAAGCCTTCCCCTTCTTTGCCTAAGCGTTGGGCTTCAGGAATAAAGCAATCTTCAAAAATAAGTTCAGTTAAGCTTGAGGCCTTTAGCCCTAACTTGCTCTCTTTTTTTCCAATCCGAAGCCCGGGTGTATTTTTCGTTACCAAAAAGGAGGATATCCCCTTAGTTTTGTGAATTCCTGTTCGTCCCATCACTAAAAAGAGATCGGCATCAGTCCCATTGCTACACCAACATTTTGTGCCAGTGAGCGAATAACCACCCTCGACCTTTTTAGCTTTCAACATCAGTCCTGAAGCATCGCTACCAGATTGAGGCTCAGAGAGAGAAAAAGCTCCGAGCCACTCACCCGAAGTGAGTTTGGGAAGGTAAAGTTGTTTTTGGTTGTCATTTCCAAAAGCCAGAAGCCCACCCATGACAAGATTGGTTACTGCGATGGTTACCGAAAATGCATTAGGCCCCTTGGCCAGTTCTTCGATAACTCCATAATGGCAGCGATAGGACATCCCGCTACCCCCGTAAGCTTTCGGAACGGCAAGGGCCGTTAAACCTTCCTTGGCAAAAGTTTTAAAGACGTCGGGTCTAAAAAGCTGGGTTCGGTCATCGGCTAAAGCGGTCGGAAGAACCCAACGACGATAGAGTTGTTGGGCTTTTTCACGACACTGAGCTTCGTCTGTTTTTAAGGGAGGATAAAAGGTCAAAGGCACAGGTTTTATTTCTCCTTCAGATTGAGAAGTGATTTTGCAATGATGATTCGCATGATCTCATTGGTGCCGGCTCCTATTTCTAGAAGCTTGGCGTCTCTCATGTAGCGCTCTACCGGATATTCTTTCATGTAGCCGGCACCGCCTAGAAGCTGAATCGCTTCAAGACCTGCTTTGGTTCCCATTTGGGCTGTAAAGAGTTTGCATTTAGCCCCTAATGATGGGTTTGTGTCCCCCAAATCAAATCGTTGAGCTGCAGCGTAACACAGAGCTCTTCCGGCATCGAGTACTGTTGCCATTTCAGCGATGCGTTCTTGAACCATCTGAAAGTGCGCTAACGGCTTTCCAAATTGGGTGCGATCTTGCACGAAGCGACTCGAATAATTAAGACAGGCCGAAGTAATCCCTAAAGAAATTCCTGAAATAGTAATTCGCTCCAGGTTTAGATTTTTCATCATGTGACCAAGGCATTCGTTCTCTTTACCAATTAAGTTCTCTTGAGGGACTTCGCAATCTACAAAAGCTAGTTCGGCTGTGGGAGAAGCTCTCATTCCCATCTTTTTTAATTTTTTGCTGACTTTAAATCCGGGGAAAGTGCTTTCGACGATAAATGTACTGATATCTTTTCTTGCGGAGCCGGTTTTCGCGTAAACCACAAAGATATTCCCGCCGGGGCCGTTAGTGATGTAGGTTTTAGCTCCATTGAGGATGTATTTGTTTCCCTTTTTCACAGCTCGGGTCGAAAGCCCTAAGGCATCACTGCCTGCCTCAGGTTCCGTCATGGCCATAGCTCCTAACCATTCTCCTGAGATCAGTTTGGGAAGGTATTTTTGTTTTTGGTCTTGAGAAGCATTGGCGTAAATATTGTTCACACACAAGATTGAGTGGGCTAAATAAGAAAGAGTAGTAGAGGCACAGGCTTCAGCCAGTTTCTCCATCACTAAAGTCGTTTCAAAAGCTCCTAAATTAGCTCCCCCATATTGTTCTTCGACCGTAATTCCTAGAAGCCCAAGTTCAGCCATTTTTTTGAAAGCCTCTTTATTAAAACCTTCGGATTCATCAAGGCTTTCGGCTCTAGGGGCAAGATGTTCTTTAGCGAAAGCCGTAACAGATTGAATGAGTAATTTTTGTTCTTCGGTAAAAGAAAACATAATCCACCTTAGGTCATTAGGGTCGGTTCCTGGGAGTCTGGGGTTTTACTCGAACCTTTTTTTCGTTTGTATGAGGTTCCAAATCTAAGTCGACGGATGAGAAGTTCTTCCATCTCAATCTTTTTGGTGAGATCCTTGATCTCCTCGGTTAGCGAGATAAGCTCAGATAAGCTGAGATCCCCTTTTTGAATTCGGTAGTAGGTCTCTTCACCTAGTTTCTTAAAAAGTTTTTTCCTCTCTGAAAATAAATAGCCCCCTTTGGCCATGAGAAGACCGATTCGGCCCGAGCGAGTAAACCAAAAACGAACGACATCTAGGTAGTCCACCCACTTTTCAAGCTGATTGAGCGCAAATTCGGAGGTTACTTTGATTTTATTGGATGCCTCTGTATCTAGTTGATCACTCACAAATTTATCTCCTGTCTCTATTTTTACTCCTCTCAACGAGGGGTTTCAAAGGGTTTTTGTGTCACGTGAAACCACGAGTCAAAAAAAACTTAGGAAACCTCAAGGCTTGGTGGGAAAGGGAAATACCTGTTCCTTTTAGTAAGCTCTTTAAGGGGTTAAAACGGCGATAAAATTCGGTCACGCTGCGCAAGTTATTGGCCGTTTGACGATGCGATGATTTATCAAATCTTATAACTTGATCCTCTATAAGTCTCTGCAATTTAAGAAAAAATATATCGCACCAGCCACTTAAAAAGCTCACTTAAAGGAAGCAGGTATTAAAGGGAAGGGCAGTTAAGCCCTTCGCGCTTTATCAACTCAAAGAGAGTTAAGAGGCTTTAAGAAAAGGCGTCTTCTCTCCCGGGTACCAGTTTTTGCTCATTTGACGATATTTCTTTGTTTCTTTTTCCATGATTTGTTCATAACGGCGGCTATGTTGACTGAGAACGCGATTAACGAAATTGTAGTAGTGCTTATAGAGATGACACCCTATGAAGGAAGTAAACCATTGGCTTGGGCAATTGGAACCTACGGTAAATTTTTTATTAAACTTTGTGATTTCTGAGGTCATTAAATTATACCACTCATTAGCTTCAGAGGCATGAATGAAGTTTCCGACAAAAATGGGTTTACTAACACCATTGGTAAAGCCTGCTTCCCAACCGGTTCCAAGGTCTTTGAGATAAGCGGTGTAGTTGTTTTTCCCATTTTTGTATGTCTTAACTTTCATGATTGCTCCTTAGTGTTATGAAAATAGTTCACAGAGGCTTTAAGTCTCACAACCATTATCGGTTAAATGGGCTCTAAAGTGAGTGGAGAGTCCCTCACAATTGCCGGCAATCGATTGGTGCTCGGTCCCAAAGGTATCCCAAAGGTATGGCTTTACTTTTGGTAGGAAAGCGCCAAAAGTAAAGCCATACCTTTGGGAGGGGAGTATGATTCAAGCGTGTTCGCATTGGGTTGTTACGGCGGAAAATGTCGACGGACAGAAGAACTTTTTTGAAGGGTTGTTTGGAGTAGCTCCTTATTTTTATAATTCGGAATTTTGTGAGTTTGTTCTTCCTAATAAATTTCGAATTGCTTTTTTTAAACCTACCGGTAAGGCCTCTCAGTTTTTCTCTTTACCCAAAGAGCGCTCGCAGGTTGCTTTTGGTGTTACTGCTCGAAATGTCGAAGCGACATATCAAAAGGCCTTGAAAATGAATCTGCAAGTCAGTGGACCACCCAAGGATCATCCGTGGGGAGAGAAAAGCTTTCTCGTTATTGATCCGGAGGGGAACAGGTGGGAAATCACCCAGTCCCCATCCAGTGATGGAATGTTGATCAATAAATAGAATTAATCTCTCTTAGTTGAGTTTTCCAGCTTTATTATTGAGAGACCAGTCGTAATCGAGATAGCCGATCGATGTTTCCTCTACGATCTTAGATTGAATCGATTTTGTCAGGTAAGATTTGATAAAGTCCTTTACGCTGCCTTTATCTCTTTTAAAGTCATCGGAGAACCAATCAAATATTTTCGAAAGATAGAGGCGGTTTTCCTTTTCATTGTACCGATTTCTGAAAGGGTCTGACAAAAATTGCTCCCCTTGGTTATCGAGTTGCGAGGACAGTGCGGTCCCCGTGTAGGCTTCTGAACGCAGAAAAGGGCAACTTACGGCTCCGCACACCAAAGCAAAATGGACTCTGGCATCTTTAAAAAGAGGTCTTAGGTTTTCGTGCTCAATTTCGTCGAGAGTTACTGACTTTCCCATAGCTGTGAATGTATTTTTTTGGCCTTTGACTTCATATTCAGAGATCTTCCACTGCTTGGAGTTACGATTAAATAGATTTCCTCCCACCATTCCACCAATATCGCGGATGGAATTGACAGGATAAAAGTCTGAAATGAGTTTTAACGTGAAAGCATTATAGGCATTGATGAGATAAGCCATTTGCTCGGGCTTTGTAAAACCTAGATACTGCTCCCGACTCACCGATTCGATCTGTTTTAAGTAGTTTCCTAGTTTGACTGAGTCCACATTAAGAGCCTCGTAATTGACCACGCCTGCTTTAACATGAGCTTTCAATATCTCTGTGAAGAGCTTGTGGCTTGGGTCATACTCTGCAAAAAGGTGAGTAGAGAATAAAATCGAGAAAAAAGTAAACTTAAGAATATTCATAACGTTTAGGGCTCCTTTTTTTGGGTTTTTGTTTAGAATTAATATTTTATCATGTCGGCTTCGGGCATAAAGATCGAGAGAGTTGCCGGGTTGAGTTTAATATTGCCTGGTCGGCTTAACTTGTTAAGGTTGGTTTCAGTTGCCTTAATCAAGGACGATTCAATCTCCTTATCCGCCTTTGTAAGTACTTGTTGAAATTTTTCAAGAGCGGAATCTTTTTGCCCATCATGAGCGAAGATTCTTCCTAAGTAGTAATGGCCTAATAAACTGTAGTGGTAGTGTTCAAGTATTTCTAACTCTTTGAAGCTTTTAATGGCTTCTTCTTTAAGGCCTGCCTTTAAGGCCATGATTGCGCGGACAAAGTGGAACGCAGAGTGGTCTGGAACTAAATCGATCGCTTTTTGGAGAATTTCAAAAGCACCTCTAGGATTGAGATCGGAATCAAAAGCGATTTTTGCTTCTATATACCATTGCTCGGCTTGGGCTAGTTTAGGGTAGGCGATATCAAAAGTGCTATTTTCTAAGATCTCAAAGCTGTCGGCGGAAAAAGTGTTCGGGTTAAAAGTGGTAATGGACGGAACTTGAACGTAATTGGAAAGGGATACAGGCGCCAAGCCGGTAGCTACATACAACGATTCATTGTGAGTGTCTACCACCATGCTGGAGAGGGTCATGTGAGTAGCTACTGTGTTTCCAAAACTACTCATTTGTCCATTAACTCGATCCCACTTGTCGGAAAGAATTTTTATCGCTTCCTGTGGCTCAAGCACTCCTCTTTTTTCTTTTGCTAATTCTTGTACTCTATCGGCTCTTGTGTGGGTGTCTTCATTTATAGTTGCATTCAGGTCGAGGTTGGCATGATGCATTTCGGCGGAAACAAAGTGATTGGTTTGAACCAGGAGGTCTTTCTGAGTCTCTGTTACGGCAACACGCTTGTTTGTTAATTCCACGATTCCCATTCTATTTTCCTTGGTGCTGACTAAGGTGTAAGCCCATCCGGCTGCAGTACGGTGCTGTTTAAATATTTCGACGGCTTCATCAAAGTTCTTCGCTTTTTTTAAGACGTATTGACCTAATATAAAAGCCGGAAATCCGTCTTCAGAGACCTCGAGGGTTGGAATCGTGTGAATACCCAGATAGAGCCCTGACTCGTTCATTCCGACCACTCCGGCTACGTGAACTCCTGCCGAGGTCAATGCCAAATATTTTTGATTTCCATCGGTAGGTTGGTAATAGATTACAGTTGGGTAACGATCGAAAGTCCCATTAAGCGGGTAATCGGTATTTCTACCGATAATAAGATCTCCGGTTGTAGTGTAACTTCCTCGGGCCGCAAAGTCGGTACAGGTTTGACCAAAAATATTCCGCTCGATTTCATCGTCTTCGTTTTGTCTGCTCTTCTGCTTCCCGAGAATCACTTGAAGTGACTCAGGTCCGAAAGCCGCATGGATGACTGAGTCCAAAGCGAGTTCGGCTCCTTCCGAAAGGCCATAGGCTTCGGCAAGAAAGAGATCGGTATCTCCGCCTAGAGCATCGATTCCGTACTTCATGATGCTGTCAGTTTCAGTTCGGTAGAGAAATTTGATAATGAGGTCAGTAAGAATAGGTATTTGCGGGAAACTATTGCGGACCGCTTTCTCCACCATTTGGGCTAGTTGAGGGATCGCTCCTTGAGCAATTTCATTCTGGAGTAATTTTCCATGTTGGTATCCCATTTCAAAATCGTCACCCTGCAAGGAGAGAACATAAAGATTTTGTCTTCTAAATAGTTTGCCTCTGTGAAAAGCTTTGGTTCCATCAGCTAATGAAACTACCGGTTGAGCGTATAGGTCAGCATACCTTTCTTTGACTTTATTTGGAGTACGATAGGCATAGAGCGAGGTTGAAAGAATAAGTAGGATGAAACAAATTGCGCAACGCTTCATGGGGTCTCCACTTAAAAATGCCTTAACTGTGAACTTATCGACACAAACGTTGGAGGGCTAAAATTAGAGAAAGATGTCCTCTAAAGTAAGTAGGGGATATGCACCGAAAGGTTGGGTATGCCCTACGTTAGAGCCCTTTGTGTTGTTTTTCTGCTTGAGTTTGGATTATCCCTTTTTTTTAGCCGATCGGGTTTTTCCGTAATTACTACTGACGAAGAGTGCTCAAAACCTTTGGCAAAACTCGCGTCTAATCCTTCAAAAAACACAGCCACTCCGTTACGTCCTCAAGGTAATGAGGTGCAGGAAAAATATTTTAAGGTTATCGATCAAGTTGCAAATAATCTGCAAGGAAAGGAAGAGTTTAATTCTCCAATGAACTGGAGACGAATTACGGCTGGGATGGGGTTACCGGGTTTGGATCTTCCTAAAGATGTGGGAGGCAGTGAGATAAGCGCCCGGGAGATGGTTAACATCTTCGATTATGCCGGTCGCTATTCACTCAATCTTAGAGATATTGCCGGTGGGGGCCACTCAAGAACTCTCATCGATTCGACCAACCCAGAACAACGCGAAATTATGCGCCAGGTGGCTGCGGGTAAAGCCTATATGGCGATCGCTATTACGGAGCCCGACCATGGATCAGATATCGCAGGCATGAAAAGTATTTCAAAGAAAGTCGAAGGCGGATATCGACTGACCGGAGAAAAGAAATACAATGCCCGTTTAGAAAATGGAACTCACGTCGTTATTTTTACTCAAGCTGATTCAAGCACTCCGAAACAAGTCAAGTTAAACGCTTTTGTGTTGCCGCTTGATTATCCCGGTTTGGAGTTTGAAAAACTTGAGGCTGCGGGACTTAAAGGAAATTCTTTCGGAGGGGTTTCTTTTGATAATCTTTTTGTTCCCGAAAAATATCGAATAGGAAATGAGGGGCAGGGAAGAGAAATATTTAGTAAGCATTTCACTTATTGGCGAATCATGCAGACTGCGGCTGCTATCGGAACCGCCAATCGGGCTTTAGAGATGACAGCAGATCGATTAATTACTAGAAAAGTCTATGACAAACCTTTGGCGGCGATGACGCATTTAACTCAACCTTTAGGGAAGCTGACTTATGAGTTGAAAATGGTCATGAAAGATCTCGAAAGAGCTGCACAGCTTTATGATGAAGGTAAAATTGACGAAGCTGACGAGATTGCGACCGCTGCAAAATCTTGGGGAGTGGAAAAGGCACACGAAGCAGCTCAATTTGCCGTAAAAACACATGGGGCAAAGGGCTATAGCAATGAGCTCGATTTATTTGAACGAATGACCGATCTTTCTGGAATGACTATTGCTGACGGAGCTTCTGATGTCTTGATGAGTAGTTATGTGAGATACATTTACGGAAAACCTTTTTGGGACATTCCGTTTGGAAAAAAAAAGAAACGCTAATTATAAAAGATGCGAAAATTATCTTTACTACTTTTAGTTGGAATTTTCTTTTCAGAGCCTTTATTGCCTATCTCCTGCCCGAGAACCCTTTCCCAACTCGTTTTATTTTTTCCAAATGATGTTTCTAATATCTACGATCAGTTGCAGGTAAAAGACGAAAAAGGGAAAACACAATTAGCTCTGCAAAGTGATTTTGACTCAAAAATCAGAGAAGGTGGTGGAGGAGCTTGTGCTTCCGCTACTGCTTTTAATTTTTTACAAGGCTTTAGAGTAATGACACATCAAAAACCATTAAATCCTCGTGTCATTCTCAATGGAGCCTTTAGAGCAATACCGGAGCTTCTTGACGGTCGCGTCACCAATGAACAAATGACTCAGCTTTTACACCATTTTGAAAAGTATCTTCCTGGATATCAAATCGAAGTTTCCGCTGTTCGTTCGCCTCAGTCCCAGCCATCAGCCGTAGAACAAATCGGTGCTGTCGTGGAGTCTTTTCCATCTAAGATCTTTCAAGTAGAACCCAACGAAATGAAGATGGTGGTCTATCAAGTTCATGACAAAGATGGAAAATTATTGGGGCGTCATTTTGTTGTGCTAAAACGGCAAGGGGAGGGCAATCAGCTTGTGGTGATTGATCCCAACTTCCCGCATAAAGAATTTAAATACCAACTGACCGAGTTGAGAGATCCCAAAACAGCTGATCAAGTTCTGACTCGTCTCTCTCGACCCGATGGGGTTGTTCAAGGTTCCGGTTGGATCTTTACTATGGACACTCTTTTTTCCGCAAAACTTAAGTCCCGAAAAATCTCAAATTAAACTCTGTCGGTCAACGCCTTGGGATTTAAGAAGGTTTTTCTTTGGTGTACTCTCTTACCGAAATATTTTCGACCGTTACTCGCTCTACTGTAACGATGTATTTTTTAGTAGCTTCGGGTAGGTGTCCCCACATTTTTAGGGCGATGTAAATACTTAACATAGCAAACGGCACTAGAAATACCGGCCAAAAGAGCCAGCTATAGCCTGTTAAATATCCTAAAGAGACCGATTGGAGTCCTGTTCCTAAATACACAAAGCCATCGGTTATTCCCGACGCTGTGGCCGTGAGCTTTCTGCCTCCAAAGTCGGCTGCTGCAGTTCCCGACATTAGTGAGTGAATCGAGATGGAAAGTAGACAAATGGCCACGGCACAAATACCCACTGTTAAGGGAGAACTAAAAAGGGTGAAACAAAGTACGAGGGAGAGAACTAAGATGAGTGCTCCCGAAATAGCTACAGGTGGGCTTCTTCTTGACTGAAAAATATGGTCCGAAGCATAACCAATCGCAAATCCCCCTATAATTCCCGAAACACAGAGGAGCAAACCCCAATGGTGTAAGAAAAATTCAGCCCCCGGCTGTTTTACTTCTTTAGCAAAAATAAAGTACCACTGCATGACGCCATTGCGGATAACTCCAGTAGTAAATTCGACGACTGCAATCATCATCAGAACTGGATTCTTAAACACTAACTTCAGTGTCTCCATCATGGTGTATTCCCGATCCATCTCTCCTGAAGAGGCATCGTGTGTATCAAAGTCTTCAAATTTCGCCTGAGAGGGGGTGTCCTTAATCAACCAAGTATCCAGCAAGGTCCAAGCTAAGAGAATGGTAGCTGGAATAAAGAAAACCAACCAAGTTGCGTCGGTCTGTTTTCCTTCCAATGCAAAAATTTGACGGAAGTAGGTTTGAAAAGGTGTTGGGTTGGTGATGCCTGATTTTGAAGCCTCTGCAATAGCTTGTCCCCAATCGAAAGCGAAGTAGACTCCAAAAGAGATCAGTGTCCCAAAAATAGCTCCGAATATGCCTCTCTCACGAACGTGGAACCAATAGGCTTTGACTTTAATGATAGACACGGCACCGTAGCTTTGGAAAAACATATTAAGAGAATAGAGCAGGGCGAAAGTGATTGTAATATCAAAAGGCCAACGCCGATTAAGAAGTAAATAGGTCACAACTCCCATGATGATATTGGCGATTGAAGATCCAAGCGTAGCAATAATAATTCCGCGCTTACCCCCGATTTTATCGACCAAGGGGCCGTTAATAAGAAAAGAAAGACCGTAAGTGATTGTGCCAGCCCCAAAAATAATTCCAAAACTTTCTTTGTTCATTAAAGGGCCAAGAGCATTTTTTGTGACGTTCAGATTGTAACGAGCCATGTATAAAAAGGCATAACTCATTCCAAGCGGGAACCAGTTTACAAAACGTCGAAACATAAATTGCCGACTGTGTTCTAAAGGGTTGTAACGAAAGTAAAGACCCACTACGAGGAAGAGGGTAATTCCGACTAAAGCGATGGCCATGATTAACTCCTTTAAAATCTCCCGAGGGGAGTCACGCCCTCCATCTACTATCGCGAGGTTTCGGGTCTTGTAAACGGAAGAATCGAAAAATACAACATGGCCATAAGATGTTGTAATTACGAAAAAAATGGCTTGTTTGTTGAGATCGTAACAGGGATTAATTCTTTCTTACTTATAATCCGATAAGGAAGAAAACCATATTAAGGGCTTGTTCTATGAGAAAAGTGATTGTGTTTTTGGTAGTTGCGGGGCTGTGGGTGACCTGCGCCAATGCCGAGGATGTTATTTATCTTAAAAGTGGAGAGGTCCTTCAAGGCCAAATCTTGGCTCAGGACACAACTAACGAAATGATTCAATTTCGTTTTCAAGACGGTAGAGAGTTTTTAATTAGAACTTCTGATATTCAAAATATGATGTCTCAATCCAACCCATTGGGACAACAACCTCAGAACTATGCACAACAGCCCTATTTCGCTTCTCCGCCCAACTACAGTCCCAATCCGTATTACCCTTTTCAGGAAAATGGAATGCCCCAAGGGCAAAGTGCCCCCCCAGGTTTTGGACAAACTGCTCCTCCCTACTACGGACAATTTGTGCCCCATATCCGGAATGCGCCCCAGAATACGCAGACTAGAGGGGTGAGTAGTGTCGGGAAGGTTCGAGAAAAAACCCAAGGAAACACGGATTTCTTGAACTTGATTCGACTAGGGCTTAGAGGTGGGATTAATTCGGCAAATGTTAAAACAAGTGACAACTCAAAAACAAACGGCCTAACCGGTGTCTCAGTAGCCGCTGTAGTCGAAATACCGGTTTACCGAAGAGTTTCCTTTCAGACGGAAATTGGGTTTAGTCAATATGGATATTCAGGGACTCTTTCCGGTAATGATATTAAATTGAATTACGATGTGGTTGAGGCCCAGCTTTTGGGAAAATTGAAGGTTTTTCATCGTAACAATAAACTCAATGTTTCCCTTCTTGGGGGCTTAGCTCCCGGGGTTCGTCTTTCTGCAAAAGTTTCATCTGGAAATCTAGGGCTTAATGTGAATACATTTACTAGAACTCTGTCTGCTTCGGGAGTTGTAGGTGGAAACTTTTCTTATCGTCTGGGTAAAAACACCGAACTTGGCGTTGATATTCGCTATTTGATCGGGTTAACTAATTTGAGTTCCCAAGACGTGACCTCACGAAATGCCACTACGTTTGTAGGAGCATCTCTCATCTTTTAATACCTCAACGAAAGAGGAGTTTCCCCCTAAATAAAAAGTGGGAAATTCACAAACGATTAATTGTGCTTTAAAATCAGTCGTAGTACTTGCGTGAATATTTATTTTTTGGCTTTCTTTATCGGAGTTGCCTTGATGGTCACAGAAATTATCGATAGCTGTCTCATGTCTTCTCTAAGCTGGTTTATACCGTGATGAAGTCGAACGATAAGTGGTTCGCGCAGAGGGCGTGGAGCGTGAGCGCCAACAAAGTGCTCACCCCACAGACCGGCCCGGGCGGCTCGGTGACCTGTCTTGCCAAGAGCATCCATCGCCCGAAGTCCGCGGCAGACATTGCTGCGATCATTCGATCGTTTCCGGCAACGACTCCGATCGCCTGCGTGTGCGGCGGGCACGAGTCATCGAATGCGGCGTTGGTCGCCGATGGCAACGCGGTCGTGCTTGACCTAATCGCATTTAAGTCCATTGAGTTCCATCGCGCTGAAGGCGAGCGGCTGGTCACTGTTGGGGCGGGCGTGGTCTTCCGGGAGCTGGTTGAAGCCGTTCGCGGCCACGGAGGTGCTCTTCCGGTCGGTACTGGACCTGGCGTCG
>Ga0194122_10003684_pt1 | contig 15418 bp, 11 predicted proteins | sample TA2MahCa10mmetaG_FD_155487 | JGI IMG/M metagenome (GOLD analysis project Ga0194122, IMG submission 155487) | Freshwater microbial communities from Lake Tanganyika, Tanzania - TA2015021 Mahale Deep Cast 10m | ecosystem: Environmental > Aquatic > Freshwater > Lake | place: Tanzania: Lake... | reverse complement strand
ACGCCGCCAACTCAAATTTTTTCTTCAAGGCGTGGCCATACTCTGTGGACGTCGCCATCAGCCGGTCGGCGCCCAGCGGCGCCAATTCGAATTTGGACCAGCCGCGCAGAACCCGCGTTGTGCCGGCGGTAAACCGGTCGCGAATCGGCGACCGTCCGTCCAGCCCGCCGGCCAGCAGATCGAATGACAGGGTTGAGGCGCCGCGCTGGTACACTAACTCGCCGCGCGCTTCCTGCCTGCGGAACCGGTAGTCGCTCGATAACGCGTTCGTGCCGTTCGCTAATCCGTAGGAAAGCTTCACGACATTGCGTCCGGTGGATACATCACCTCGCACGCGCTGATATCGCAGAGTATTGACCAGCGCGTGGGAGGCAACATTGCGATTTGGCCCGGGGGATTCGAGCACAAATCGCTGTAGCCGCACGCCGCTCTCCAGGGTTAGCTCGTGACCGTCATCCCCTCGAAAAGGGACCAGCACAACCGTGGGTTGGAAACTGTCGACGCTGCGGTACAAATCGTTGGTCCCGGCCGCGGATAGCGTCCGGGAGTCGTACTGTGCATGCGAAGTCGACAAACTAATGCCGGGGCGGACCCGGTCTCCAAGCATCGAAAACCGGTAGCCTGCCTTCAAGCCGGCCGAGCGCTCAACAAGAGTGTCGGCGTCCGAGAAGATGCCGGCGGTCAAAAGCTGCCGCCTCCCCTCGTGCAAACTGAACACCATGTCGCCGGTCCAACCGAGCTTCGAGTGCCAGGCAAACCGGGATGATTTGGTGTCAAGTACGACGTGCTGGCCCAGAACATCCAGAACCACCCGCACATTCTCCGGCGAACTGCCCTTCACAAGCTTCGGCGAAACCAGACGCGCTTTCAACTCCTGTCGTACCCGCGAACTGAGCTTTCCGAACTTTTCGGGCGAAAAGGGTTTACCGACGTAACTGCGCAACTCCTCACGCAGGCTCTTCGATAACTTTTCCTCTTCAGCTCCGGAAATTTCCACGCTTTCCACGGTGTATCGCGAATTGACGTTTGCCTCGTCCGGCGCGTTCCAAGAGAATGCACGCATCGAGAAAACGCCGATCAGGAAGCCCGTGACGAACACCGCAGTGACCATTCGACGGAAGTGAGAACTACTTCGCATGCCGATTCCAAAGCAATCGCGGTGCCAATTCAGAAGTCATTGATTTGCTTAGACGCACCGGAACGAAAATCGTTCCCAAAGTGTCACGTGTGAACGACAAGCACACCCACACTACTCACCGTTCTGCGCCAGAAGCTTGGCCACGAGCGCCGTCCAGCCAGTCTGGTGGCTGGCGCCCAGGCCTTCGCCCGTGTCGCCGTGGAAGTACTCGTAGAACAGGTGATAATCCCGGAAATGCGGGTCTGAGTGGTACTTGGGATGAGGCCCGAACGCCGGCCGGCGCCCGTTGGCGTCTACCAGAAACAGCGCCGAGAGGCGCTGCGAGAGAGCTGCCGCCACGTCCCAGAGATTGGACTTGTTGCCGGTACGGGCGGGGTACTCGACAGTGTACTCGTCGCCAAGGTAGTGGTGGAATCTCTGCAACGATTCGATAATCAGGTAGTTGACGGGGAACCACACAGGCCCGCGCCAGTTCGAGTTGCCGCCGAATAGCCCGGTGCTGGACTCGGCGGGTTCGTAACGAACCTCATGACGGTTGCCGTCCACATCCAGCGAGTAGGGATTGTCGCGGTGAAACCGGGATAACGCCCGCACGCCGTGCGGCGAAAGAAACTCCTCTTCGTCCAGCACGCGCTCTAGAATGCGGCGCAGCCGCGTAGGGTCCACAAGCGACAACATCCTCCGTTCGCCGATTCCCCGCTCCGTCATGGAGGCGATGTTCCGGCACAGGTCGGGCCGGTTCCGGAGGAACCACTGCATGCGCCGCCGAAAACCCGGCAACTTGTCGATCACCGCAGGCTCAATGGTTTCCATTGCGAAAAGAGGAATGATACCGACCATCGACCGCACGCGCATCCGCTCGGCTTCGCCGCTCGGAAGCCGCAGGAGATCGTAGTAGAAACCGTCCTTCTCATCCCAAAGCAGTTCATTCATTGCGGAGGCGATATAGAGGAAATGCTCGAAGAACTTGCTGGCGATGTCCTCATAAATCGGGTTCTTTTGCGCGAGTTCCAGGGCGATGGTCAGCATGTTCAGCGAGTACATGGCCATCCAACTGGTTCCATCGCTCTGCTCGATGATTCCTCCAGTAGGCAATGGCGCGGAGCGGTCGAACACGCCGATGTTGTCGAGGCCGAGAAATCCGCCCTCAAACACGTTGTTTCCGACCGTGTCCTTTCGATTCACCCACCAGGTGAAATTCATCAGAAGCTTGTGGAAGCAGCCCTCTAGAAAGGCGTGATCGGCGCGGCCGTGGTGGCGCCGGTCGATTTGAAACACCCGCCAGCAGGCCCACGCGTGGACGGGCGGATTCACGTCGCTTAGCGCCCATTCGTAGGCCGGTATCTGCCCGTTCGGGTGCATGTACCACTCCCGAAGAAATAGTCCCAACTGGCGTTTGGCGAAATCGGAGTCGATCAGCGCCATCGGGATCATGTGAAAAGCCAGGTCCCAAGCGGCGTACCATGGGTACTCCCATTTGTCCGGCATGGAAATCACATCTTCGTTAAAGAGATGATTCCACTGGGAGTTCCGTCCGAATCGCCGTCCGGGCGGCGGAGGAGGCGTGGCGGGGTCGCCACCTAGCCACTCTTCGACAACGTAATGGAAATACTGTTTCGTCCAAAGCAGCCCGGCGTAGGCTTGGCGGCAGACACCTGTGGCGTCGGCCGACAGCGCCACGGACGGGACGTTGCTAAAAAACTCGTTCGCCTCGGCGATGCGCGTCCGAAACAGTGCGGCGGCGTCGACGGCGGCGGATTCCTCCGGTGCCAACCGAAGGATCACGCTCCGGGACTCGCCAGGTCCCAGGGGCCAGGTGTAAAGGCCAGCCATCTTTGTGCCGCGGCGAGACGGGTTCACGGCGTCCCTCCGGCCTTCGATCAGATATTGTTGAAACGCATCTTTCGCGTAGCCCGCGCTAGGCAGCCCCCAAAGACGTTCCGCGTTTCCGTCGTTCTCGGTGAACAGCATCGTCTCGCATTCCGGGCACTCGAACACCAGATTACCTAGGGTGCTGTGGCTGGCCAGGGTAGACTCCGGACCGATTGCGGACAGAACGGGTTTCGCTTCCCGCGAACGCCCCCAGGTCCAGGTATTCCGGAACCAGAGAGACGGCAGCAGATGCAAAGTGGCGGCGTCCGGGCCACGATTGACCGCCGTTAGGCGGATCAGCGTATCGTCCACACCGTTCTTGCCGTATTCAACAAAAACGTCGAAATAACGATCTTCGTGGAAAATGCCGGAGTCGATCAGCTCAAATTCCGGATCTCGGCGCGTGCGCGCTTGACTGGCCCCCAGCAGTTCGGCATAGGGAAAAGCGGCCTGCGGATACTTGTAAAGCCCCTTGCAGTAGGAATGAGTGGGCGTCGCGTCGAGATAGTAGTAGAGTTCCTTGACGTCCTCGGAATGATTCCCTTGCGGGCCGGAAAGTCCGTACAGCCGCTCCTTGAGGATCTTGTCTTTTCCATTCCATAGCGCGATGGAAAAACAGAGCCGTTGGTGATTATCGCACCAGCCCAGAAGGCCATCTTCACTCCACCGGTACGCTCGCAAATGGGCGTGTTCAAATGGAAAGTAATCCCACGCGGCGCCGCCGGGTGAATAGTCCTCTCGCACTGTGCCCCAGGCGCGTTCGGAAAGGTAAGTGCCCCATCGGCGCCAATGCTGGTCGCGCTTTTCGGCCTCTCGCAGTCGAATCCGTTCGGCGTGCATAATTCTTAATTGGATTGTGGCACGGCCCAGTCTGAGGTATCTTGTCGTGGTGAAAAGTTTCACCGTCATTCTTCTACTCTCCGGCGCCTGGGCCCAGCGCCCGCCCATTCCCGCACCGCAGTCGGTGCCCCAACCGGGACCCGTGAACAGCGGCCCGTATGCGCCACAGGCGATCCTGCCCGGAGGCGTCGTGATGCCTCTCTACCCGCCGGGTTCGCCGCTCCTCAAGGCGGAGCGCGTTCGCGAGGCCGAGAAGTACAACATGAGCCAGGCCGTGCCGGGCCGGATCTCGAGCATCGTCAATATTCACAATCCCTCCGTCGAATTTCACGTCGTTGAACGCGGCATTAACACCGGCGCGGTGATCATACTTGCGGCAGGGGGTGGCCACCGGACACTGAACGTCGGAGGCGAGGCCGCGGACTTCGTTCGCTATTTCTATAGCTTCGGCATCAACTGCGTGATCTTACGAAACCGCCTGCGCGCCGACGGCTACGTCGCGGAGGTCGACGCGGTAAACGACGCGCTGCAGGCGGTCCGCACGGTTCGCGCCTACGCCAAGGACTTCCACTACGATCCGAACAAGATCGGCATTATGGGTTTCTCAGCCGGAGCGGAACTTTCGGCGCCGGCCGCCGTGCTGTTCGACGAGTACGCGAAACGCACGGACGCCCCTCTGGCCGATGTCTCGGCGCGCCCGGACTTTGCCGGCATCATCTATCCCGGGCCTACGCCGTTCGCCCGCAACCGCACCGCTCCGCCGGTGCCGCCAAACACGCCGCCGGCGTTCATCGCCTCGGCCGGTCCAGGCGACCGCGTGCATGCCGTATGGGCCATGGAATACTATTCGGCAATGTTGACTGCGGGAATTCCAAACGTTGAAATGCACCTGTACGGTAACGGCGTGCATGGCGGGTCGCTCACCGATCGCAGCGGGATTCCATTTGGCACGTGGCAACTCCGGTTCATCGACTGGTTCCGCGATCTCGGCTTCCTCGGCAAACCGGGTGTGGAAACAAAAGCCGCCAAGGACGTCGCTGCGTTCGTGAGCCAGCCGGCACAGCCGTCCCGCTGAACTACCGGCGCGCCGTGGGAGACCCCGCGCCGGGCTGCCGCCAATCCCAATGGGCGCCGGCGCGTTTGATCACCGTATCGACGTCCCGTTCCAACAGATATCCGTTTCGCACCAAGTCCTTCGTCGCGGAGGACACCTTGGTCAGGAATCCCTCGCGAGAACCGTAGCGCGCTACGACGTTCTCCCAAGGGAACGGCAGGTAAGAACCGGTATTTGCGGCGAGTTCGCCTTCGCCGCCAATGGCGGCGGCCCGCGTATTGAATCCGGTGAAAGCGCCCAGAGGGACTGCAACGTCAGGCATGGCCAAGCCGCCCAGGTCGTTTCCGTCCGCATCGGCTTGCGGGATGCGCGGACCAAGCTCCTTACCTGTGCGGGGCGGTTCAGAGGCGAAATTGAGCTGAAAGATCCGGTGCATCGTCTTCGGCTTGGCGCCGGACGAATAAGCAGCGAGCGAGACAAGCTCGCCCTTGCCAACTTTCGGATAGCGGGATTCCGGCGGCGCAACACCATTCACCACCCAGTCTTTCAGGCGGACCAGCAGCGCGCGATGCGCCCACTTGTAATCGTTAAAACTCGGCAGATTGGCGTTCGCGCCGCGCTTTGGAGGAAACGGCGCCGGGCCGTGCTGTCCACCGGAAATTGCGTAGATCCGGGTACTATCGGGCGGCGCGACATCGCGGGCCCCGTCGGGCGAGGTGTGAATCAACGATCCGCCCGAACCCCAGTATTCATAGGCCGAATTCACATGGATGATCTTTGGCCATTGGCTCTTGTCTTTATATTTCGCCAGAAGATCCCAGTCCGTGTACGGCGGCTGGTCTGTGCGGGAGAAGGACGCGTCCCGCAGCGGTCCTGCGGTCCGGGATGGCTGACTGAACAAGTTCAAAATCATCCGCCGTCCGCCCGCGACGTTCGAGAAAATACCGTCGAAAACACGGCGGCCCTGTTCGTCCACATTGAATCCTTCGTAGAGGAATCCACGCAGAGCCATGGCGGACTGCGAACTTCCATATGCAAGAGTATGCGAAACCTTCGGCAGCGCGACACCCAGATCGCGGCCGCTGCGCAAGGCAGAAACGAAGTCGCGGATGGCGGCGAAGCCGAGTCCGCCAACGGCCGGATCGTTCGAAGTGTAGACCACCTCATAGGTGCGGCCCGCCTTGCCCGGTGGCGTTAACACAACGTCGGTTCCGTCAATCCTCCAAGAGCCGGCCGGCATGGGCGTCCGCAGCCCATCCTCTCCGTCACGGTAATACGCGCGCGCGCTCAAGGTGTTGGCGGCGGGATAGGGAATATGTCCACCAGAACCGAGCGAAAACCTCTCCATGGGCTCATCAGAGGTCCTTTCGCTGCGAACAAGGCCGGACACGCCGCGCGCCTCCGGAGCATACAATCGAAGCCCCTTGGCCACATCGTGCTGCCAGCCGACCCACACCTGCATCAAACCCTCGCGGCCCATCAGGTCGTCCCCGGCGCGATTGAAGGTGTTCTTCATCCCGCGCCCGCCTCGATTCGGCGCCTCATACAACAGTACGCCGACCGGTTTTTCCGGCAGCACGATCACGAAGTCCGCGGAAAACTCCACGCGGCCGTTGGCGTTCGTCGCCGCGCGAGAGATGCCGTCAATCCCCCTGTTCGAAGCAGCCCGCGGATCGACCGCGAAAAACGCCTTGCCGTGAATCTCCTTGGGATCTCTCTGCGGTGATACCTCCAACTTCAGTAACTCGGCTCGCGCCGCCACGGCGATAACGAGAAGGCCCAAAATCCTCATGCGAACAGCCCGGTTATCGGTCTCCCGTTGTCTGTAATCGGCACGGGGCGATCGCCCGCATACAGATTCTTATGCGGATCGATTCCTAGGGCGCTGTGAATCGTCGCATGGAAGTCCGGAATGGTCACCGGCCGGTTGACAATCTTCTTGCTCAACTCATCGGTGGTCCCGATCGCCTGACCGGTCTTAAGCCCGCCGCCCGCAAGCAACATCGAGAAAACTTCGGATTGGTGCCCGCGTCCGCCTCCGGCATCGAACTCAGGCGGCCGGCCAAACTCAGTGGCAATCACCACCAGCGTCGTATCCAGCATCTTTTGCCTCTCAAGGTCCGCCAGCAGAGTCGCGAAGGCCTTGTCCAAATCCTGGATCAACAGGTGCTGATTTGCCTGGCCGTCGTTGTGCGTATCCCAACCGCTGCCGTTCAGAAAATTGAGGTTGAATGAAACCTCCACGAACCGGACACCCGACTGCACCAACCGCCGCGCCAACAAGCATCGCTGCCCAAACTCACCGCCATAGGCTTCACGCAGCGAAACCGCCTCGCGGTCGAGAGCGAACACGTTCATAAACCGTGGCCCTGCCAACCGGAACGCCTGTCGAGAAACATCCCCGCGCGCCTGGATCACCGCATCTCCCGCGTTTCGTTTCTGATGGCCCTCTCGCATCGCGGCCAGTAGCGTCTCGCGCCGGTCCTGCCGGGTAGAATCCACGTCGGGCGGTCGAACCAGGCCGTTCGGACCGATGTCCACCTGCGTCAGGTAAATGTAGCCGTACTTCGCGCCAAGAAACCCAGGATCGCGTGTAATGTTCGGGTACCCCATTACAACGTAGGAAGGCACCTCATCGGTCTTTGGACCCAATTGGTGCGACACCACCGAACCGATCGACGGATACTGAAGCGTCCCGGACGGCATACGCCCCGTGTGAACCAGATTCGCGGCAGCGGCATGTTCGCTTACGATCGAGTGGGTGCAGGTGCGAAGAATCGCGCAACGGTCCAGCATCGGCGCGGTCTGTTTCAAATGCTCGCAGACCTGTACGCCCGGGATGGCCGTATCGATCGCTCCATAGTAGGAGCCCGGTTTCTTCTTCCCGTCGCCGCGCTGCTTGGGATCAAAGGTGTCCATCTGCGCGGCCCCGCCGCCTAGCCACAAGAATATGCAGGCATCGGCCTTGCCCTTCGGAACTGAGGCGGCGGCCAGCGACGATGCCAGAAACTCTCGACGATTCCACATTAGGGCACCACCGAGAACTCGGGGCTGTTCACCAAGGCCCACAGCGTGTCTTCATACTTCTCGCGGAAATCCGTGGTTAGCCGGGTCGTCGGCACGTCGCCGAATCGAAGCTTGCGCTCCTCTTCCATACGGATCACGGTCGCCTCCGCCGAAAGGTGGTTCGACCAGGATACGCGTCCATCGGATTCGCGTTTCGACGAGCGGGCGACGGCGCCTTTCACGACACGGCCTGCATAGGACGGCGCCAAAAGCTTGACGTAAAGCCCGAGTTCTTCCTTCGAAGGCTGCCGCGACAGAATTCGCAGGAACGACTCTTCCACTAGTTTTTCAACCGAAACGCTGCTCAACGCCAATTGGGTGAAAACGCTATCGTCGGAAAGCCGGGCGATTCGCGTACCCAACACGCCGTTCGCCAACAACAAGGTCTGCATCGGTGAAGCCGCGTCGTCGCGCTCGGTAGCAGGGCTCTGCCGCGACTGGCGCCAGCCGTACGATGTCATCACGTCCACGATCGACTGTGCGATTGGCAGCGCCAACGCCGGGCGGTCCCGCTCGTTCGACAAAGCCGTCAACTGCCAGCCGCGAGTTGGCTTCCCGAGGTTCAGAAACTGCTTCGCGGCGCGATCTCCCGCCGGATTCAGATTCATCTCCTCGCAGTCGAACTCCTTCCCCGCGGCCAGATGCAGGGAGTCCACCAGTTGCTCGGCGGTAAGTCCACGATGGGCCGGCCCGGCGAACAAACGCTTCGCGCTGGACATCTGGTCCGCCGGCATTCCGCTGGCCTTTCTCTGATAGACATCGGATTCGAAGATCAGTTTCGCCAGGTACTTCATGTCGTAACCCGAAGCTTTGAATTCCGACGCCAGATACGCCAGCAACTCCGGATGCGACGCGCGGCCGCGAGTCCAATCGTCCACCGGCTCAAAGATACCCACGCCGAGGTAGCGTTTCCATACACGGTTCACAACCACCTGCGCGAAGCGTTCGTTTTCCGGCGAAACGATGAAACTCGCCAATTGATTCCGCGAAGCGGCCTTCGCCATCACGGGCAGCGTGCCGTCGCCGGCATGCGCGAGCAACGTTTCGAACGGCCAGGCAGGCGCGATCACTTCTCCCGGCTTCAGTGCGCTATTGACGTTTGGCTTCCGTCCTCCGTCGCCCTGCGGCACCGTCGAGGTCACTGGCAACTTCAGGTCCTTGCCATTCAGCATGGCGGCAAGCGCAAAAAGGTCCTTCTGCTTGAACGGATGAAACGGGGCGTCGTGGCAACGCGCGCAGGACATTTTTTGCCCGAGGAACGCCTGGGCCACAATATCCGCCTTGGCCGCCGCCGGCGAATCGTTCAACGTCGCCTGGCTAAACGCAGCCGGCCCGCCCTGCGCTTCCGAGCCCTCCTGCTGCACCAGTTCCGCCACGAAACGATCGAAGGGAATGTTATCCGTGAACGACTGATGCATCCACCATCGGAACGGACCGGTGTTGTTGAGGTCCGGCTTTAGAATGCCGGGGTTCTCCGCGAGGACATCCTGCCAATAGCTCACCCAGTGGTCGGCCCAGCTTGGGGAATCCAACAGCCGCCGGATCGCGGAGGTGCGGCGAGTCGCGGCCGGTTCCTTTAGAAACGCGCGGACCTCCTCGGCGGTTGGAATCAGCCCTGTTGTGTCCAACGTCAATCGCCGCAAAAACGCCAAGTCGTCCAACTTGGCAGCCGGCTTCACGCCGGCCTCCGTGAGTTTTGCATTCAGGAACGAGTCGATCTGATTTTTTCCCGTGGGCTTGCCGGTGTGCCTGGCCGTCCAGGCCGCCGCCACCTCCGCCGACACAGCGCGCCGGGTCAACTGGTTCCGCTCCGCATGGCGGGCTTGCGACGCCAATGTGTAGGCCTCCCACGCCGCATCCGTCAGCGGCGGCGCGTCGTCCGGACCCAATAGGCGATCCACTTGATCGCCTTTTCCACGCACGCTCACCGCCAATTCGCCTGGAGATGGATACAGCCCTTTACCGCCAATCACCGCGACCAGAACAAAAGAGTGTTCTCCGCCGGTAAACTCGAGATTCGCAAACGAATCCTGATGCGGGTAGGCGGCGGGCCGAAGCGGGGTGTTGTCGCGCACAACTTGCGGAGGTACGGGATCGTCACCGCTGGTATTCGGCTTCTGCGCTTTCGTCGAAGCGGCCAGTTTGCCGTCCACGAACAATTGCGCAGCTCCGCGAGCGCGCAAGCGGAACGAATAGGCGCCGGCCGGAAAACTCCGCGAATAGGCGGCCCGCAACACGAACGGCGTGGAACGATCCAGTGGAATCGCGTTCGCCGCGAACTTCACAGGCGTATGAACGAACGCAAAGGCAGGTTCGCCGTACGCCGCCGTGGCGGTCCGCCCGTCCAACTCGAACTCTTTCCCGTTCGAAAGGTCTTCGAAGATCTCGACCCGCACCGGTTCGGCGGCCCGCGCCATCACACTGGCTAGAAGAAACACACGCAACATGTGCGTACTTTATCACCATTGCTAACCGCTTCGGCGACGGCCCGCCCGGCGCCGGACCCGCTTCTAATACCGCTTCATGCGGCCGCGCACCCGCTTGGTGAGCCGTTCGATTTCGTCCAATTTTTTCAGCGTTGAAATGGAAAGAACGTGGCGGTCGTTCTTTTCCATGTCGATCTTCACTTCCTCGATTAGCTTTCGGATCTGCTCGACGTCCTTCAACGACGCCTCGTGATCGGCCTTCAGAATCATCTCCGTCCGGTTGCGTCCATCCGGCGTCCGCAGTACCGCGCCGTCGTTCGGCGGGGGTGCCGCGGGTGGTTGGCCGGGCGCCAGCACAACTCCAAAGGCCAGTAAAATCAGGGGGCGCACGCGCATGACTGCTATCATAGCGGGTTATGACAGAAGTCAAGCTAGGCATTGTTGGCCTAGGAAACGTGGGCTCGGGGACCATTCGAATTCTCGCCGAAACAAGCGCTCAGATTGAGCAAAAGCTGGGCTTTCCGCTGCGGGTGGCCGCCGTGTGCGCCAGGAACCTGGAAAACAAGGAGATTCCCGCCGCTCTGGCCGGCTCGCGCCGCACCACCGATTGGCGCGAGGTTGTGAATAGCCCCGATGTCGACGTCGTCGCCGAACTGATCGGCGGTGTCACTACGGCGCGAGAAATCGTCGAAACCGCTCTCGGCAACGGCAAGTCGGTCGTTACCGCGAACAAGGAATTGATGGCTCTGACCGGTCCCGAACTCTGGGACCGGGCCATTCAGAAGGGCGTCAACCTCGCAATGGAGGCCTCGGTGGCCGGCGGCATTCCCATCCACACCGTGCTTCGTGAAGGGATCTCCGGCGACCGCATCGTCGCGCTCTACGGCATCCTGAACGGCACCAGCAACTACATTCTTACCGAGGTCGAAAAGTCCGGAGCTGCGTTTGACGATGTTCTCGCCGAAGCGCAACGGTTAGGATATGCGGAGGCCGATCCCACCGCTGACGTCGATGGCTTCGACGCGCGTTCGAAGCTCGCCATTCTGTCGGCGCTTGCCTTCGGCCAAAGGATCGAGGCCAGGAATATCTTCACGCAGGGCATTCGGCGCATCACGCCCATCGACTTCCAATACGCGCACACGCTGCAACACACGATCCGGCTGGTCTGCGCCGCACGCCTGACGCCAGAAGGGCTCATCTTGTCCGTCCGGCCGGCCTTGATTCCCAAGTCCACGATCCTCGCCAATGTGCAGGGCGCGTATAACGCCGTTTGGGTCCGCGGCAAGTACGGGCAGGACACCTTCTATTACGGCCGCGGCGCCGGCCCGGAGCCAACCGGCGTCGCCGTCGTCAGCGACCTGATGCGTGTGGCGCGGGAGATCCGCTCCGGCAGTCCGGAGCGGGTTTCGCCTTTCGCCCACGATCAACTGGCCGAGTTCCGCCCGGTCTCGGTCGAAGTACAGAAACGCGCATACTACCTGCGCTTCCAGGTAAAGGACCAGCCCGGCATTATCGCAGCCCTGGCGGGCATTCTCGCGGAGAACAAGATCAGCCTCGACGCGGTTCTGCAACTTCCCAGCGACAACAAGCGATCGCTGCCGTTCGTCATCACGGTGGAGCCGTCCACGGAGAAAACGATCACGGACGCGGTGGCGGCAATGAACCGGCTAGAATTCATGGTGGAACCGGCCCTGGCCCTTCCGATGGAGACGTCACTATGAAACTCGCCGCCGTCATCGCCCTGGCGATCTTCCCCATGCATTCGCAGGTCGCCGCCGAGGCGAATGCCTCGTATAAGTCCACCGAAGGCCGCCAGCGAATGATAGGCAATTTGGACGGCAGCCATCGCGACGCCCGGCAAAAGCCGAAGGAACTCATCGAGGCGCTCCAGATCTCCAAGCGAATGACGGTCGCCGACATCGGAACCGGGCCCGGCTACATGCTGCCCCACTTCGCCCAAGCGGCGGGCAAGGTCATCGCCGAGGACATTTTTCCGGACTTCCTCGAACGGGCCAAAGCGAAGGCGAAGGAGAACAACCTCGCCAACGTCGAGTTCGTGCTCGGCGACGAGAAATCGCCCAAGCTCCCTGCTGGGGCCGCGGATCTGGCCTTTATCCTGGACGCATACCATCACTTCGACTATCCGGAGTCGATGCTCGCAGGCATTCACCAGGGCTTAAAGCCGGACGGCCGGCTGGCCATCGTCGACTACTACAAGCGGCGCGGCGCGATGAGCAACCCGCAGAACCCGGACTTCGCCATTTCCCACATCCGCCTGGACGACAAGGACGTGATCAAGGAAGTGGAGGCGAACGGCTTCAAACTGGTGGAACACAAGGAATTTCTCGCGGGCAGCCAGTACATCGCGATCTTCCAAAAGAAGTGATTGTGGTAGTCTGATAGAGACCGGCCACAGTGTACTCGCGGAGAGATGGCTGAGTGGTCGAAAGCAGCGGTTTGCTAAACCGTCGTAGTGCCTTAAAGCGCTACCGAGGGTTCGAATCCCTCTCTCTCCGCCAGAAACATGATCCGATAAGCCGCTTGTAATGAGCGGCTTACGTGTCATTGAACCCTTTGCCGTTTCGCCTTCGCGGTGCCAATTGGTGCCACCGCGCTGACCTGGGTTTTCGCGGTGCCATCACCCGACCGGATCGTATCCCACAATTCCGCCGTCGCCTGTTCGTCGCTCGGCAGCGCATGAGCATAAATTTTCGCCGTCGTGTGCGGGCTCGAATGGCCGAGGCGCTTGCTCACAACGGCAAGCGGCGCGCCCTTGCTCAACAAGATCGAACCGTGCGAATGCCTGAGCGTATGGACGTTGACCCGCTTCATGCCGAGCGTCTTCGCGATCCGGCGTAGTCCCATGCTGATCGCCTGAGGACGAATGTGCTCGCCGTCAACGCGGGCGAGAATCAAGTCGAGATCGCGGCGGTAGTCCGCGCCCATCATCGCGGCGACCTGCTCTTGCTCGGCGCGGTGCATTTCCAAATAACCGAGGGTGTTCGCCGACAGCACGATATTGCGGACCTGTCGCGTCTTCGTGGGCTTCTCCTCTACCCTGCCGTCGTCACGCTGGAACACCGCGCGCTGCACTCGTAACTTGCCCGTTTCGAAATTGAGATCGGACCATTTCAAGCCGCATAGTTCCCCGCGCCGAAGTCCCGTATCGGCGGCGAGTTTGACCACAATGGAAAGCCACGAACCGGCGACGGCGGATTCGAGCCGCTCGATCTCCGCCGTTTCAAACGCGGTGGATTCCGCCGTGTCCGATGGCCGAAGCACGCAACCGGCGGCGGGGTTGTACGGCAGCATCTTCTTACGAACGGCATCGTTCAGCGCGCTCGATACCGCGCCGTGTATGTTTCGCACCGACCGAGTGCTCAGAGTCCCGTACATTGAGGCGTAGACGCGCTCTAGGGCGTTCGCCGTGAGTTCGGCGAGCCTGACATCACCTAGCGGTTTTCGAACGTGCTCCACAAGCGAGCGGTAGCGCTTGGCGGTGTAGAACTCCAGATTGGCGACCGGACCGGCGAGCCAACCGTCGAGATACTCGCCGAACGTCATGGCTTCGGCGCTGACGGGCCTTCCCTTCCCGGCTCCGTGGAGGATTCGATTCAGTTCCGCTTCCGCTTCGCCCTTGGTCTCGAAGCTCTTCGAGATCCTGATTCGTTTGCCTTCTTCGTCGAAGCCGCCGGAGACTTGGAGACGCCACGACGGCTTGCCACGTTTGCGAGTCCGCTTGAAAATGGTTCCGGTCATGGTTTGCGCTCACGGCGCTGGCGGCGGGCAATACGGGAGATCATTTGGATGCCTTTGTAGTTTCCATGGTGACCATTTGCGCAAGAACCTTTTGGACATGCCGTAGCCTGTCCCGGGCCGACGCGGCGTCATAGCGTTCTAACGCGAGGCGCGCTTCATCTACGTGACTAAGAACCTGTTGAAGCTGAACGGCTGGCTTATTCATATCTAGGATCGACTCGATGCCGAGTACTTCGAAGAGGGCTTTCCGAAATACCTCCGCTTGCTCGGATTTGCCACGATCCGAGGCGAAGCGAAATAAGCGCGCAAGCGATGGAGCGTCGGGCGATCTGCCAAGTTCGTATCTCGTCACGCTCCCAAGCGAAAGGTGAAGATTGTTCGAAAGCGCCTGTTGGGAAAGACCACATTCCTGTCGCAACGAAATAATAGCCCTCCCCACATCGGTTAAGTTCGTAGGATTTTGCTTCGGTCGAGCCACGGACTTGATTATACCAGATGGATAGAATATGCTGGTTCTGTCCGTTGGTTATACCCTACTGACAGAACCGGAGCAACTAATGAAGTCTACCGAACTGTTTTTCACGCCAGAGACGCTGCCGATCCCCGTTAACCGTGGAAAGCGTTACGCCGTCGCGCGCGACGCGGCGGATGGTAAAGAGAGTGGCCTGGGACTACCCGTAATCCGCTGTGGTAAACGACTCCTGATCCCGCGCGCCGCATTCGAGCGCTGGCTAGCGACTTGCGGTCAGTCCGTGGAGCGGTCTGTCTGGGAAGACCCCAAGCACGCGGAGATGATGCGAAGCCTATAGGCCGCAATAAGGGGGGCAATATGAACAACGAAGAGACTTCGGAACCGAGCGACAACGCAAAGCGTTTTTCAGCCAGCGATCCGCGATCCGCGTCGTATCGAAAACGCGCGCGCCGCGAGGCGTTCCGGCATCTTCAAACCGGGTTCGATATGCTCCGTTGGTTCGCAACGACCGAAGAGGTCGAAGCGGCCGCGAGCGCGGTTTATGCTATCGCCGATCATGCGCGCAAGCGCGGCGAGGCGCAAGTATGAGCGCGGCGACGGGGGTCATGCCGACGACTACACCCGATATGCTCGATGCGGCGCTAGCCTACGCCGCGCGCGGCTGGCCCGTCTTCCCATTGCGGCCGCGCGACAAGAAGCCAGCGACGAAGAACGGCTTCAAGGACGCCACCATCGACGCCGACCAAATCCGGCGCTGGTGGACGCAATGGCCTACGGCGAACATTGGTCTC
>Ga0194122_10003667_pt1 | contig 15480 bp, 12 predicted proteins | sample TA2MahCa10mmetaG_FD_155487 | JGI IMG/M metagenome (GOLD analysis project Ga0194122, IMG submission 155487) | Freshwater microbial communities from Lake Tanganyika, Tanzania - TA2015021 Mahale Deep Cast 10m | ecosystem: Environmental > Aquatic > Freshwater > Lake | place: Tanzania: Lake... | reverse complement strand
TTTTGAGCAGTTCTCGCTTCGGGTCCGCATTGGCGGTCAGCTTCTGGGCGATTTTGAGACTTAGTTTTTTGCTCATGGGATTGGTTATGGCTGTGTGTTCTCACGCACGACGACTACACCGGCAGCGGCTTTGACCATCGCAAGACCCGGTGCAAGCGACCAAGTCAAAAGCCGATCAGGGACATGTCCCGGCGCAGAGCTACTTCGGCATCCTGTTCAAAACGGGCAAAGGGTGGTGAAATACGAGGTTGAGAGATGAAGTGATATCGTCTTTACTGTTCTTAACAATAACCAATAAAAATTATGGGACTCGACTCTTTTCTTAGCTCCACAAAATCTTTTTACTCTGGCGATACGGTCACGAAACCTGACACACGCAACGAATCGCTTGCTTTTGAAAAAATTCGCAAGGCAATAAATGTGCCACTGAATCTGTTCGACAAACATTCTCCGAGTATAAAAGTTTCTTGTGCTGTCGCATACTGGCGCAAAGCGAACGCCATTCATGCGTGGTTTGTTCGTGAGTGTCAGGATGGAGAGGACGATTGCCGAATCTCCTACGTTCCTCGTGAAAAGCTAGAGACGTTGCGTGATTTGTGCGTTGAGATTACCAATCAAAAGTCTCTTGCAAACAAGCGGAAGATGGCTAAGAAAAATTTACCAACTCAACCAGGATTCTTTTTCGGCAGCACGGAATATAATGAATGGTATTGGGCAAATTTGGAATATACGGCAGAAACTCTCACGAAGATTCTGGAATCAGCCGAGTTGAAAGACCATGAGTTTTCTTATTTTGGAAGCTGGTGAGACGGCGGGCATACGACGCAATCAGGCGGAGGCGGCTTGGGCTTCGGTTCGTGCCGGCGAGTGAGTTTTTTCGGACGGGACTCGCTTAGCCAACAGCAGAAACCTTGCGACTTGACTCTTGGCGGGAAATATTGATCTTGGATTTTTGCTGGTGAGATCCAGTAAAGAGACAGGGTCGACGACATGCGGTATGTCATTTTGGACGCTGCGGAATCACGCGAAGAGCTTTACTTGATTAGGAAGGCCCACATGCCCAAGGGAATTGTCGTCACACACAACAGTAAGGTGTCGTCCTTCCAGATCGAGAAGGTCGAGCGGGCGAAAATCTACGGCGTGCGGCGGCGACTCGCCGTGGATCAAAAAGGCCGCACGTGCGCCCGGGCGGCGCTCACCGATGATGGGCAAGTGTTGCTCCGCGCTGGCATGACCGCCCAAGGATGGTTCGATACCGACGGCCGACAGGTCGATCAGAAAGACATCGCGGCCGAAGACGAGAATGGCAAGCCGCTGGAGTTGATTCCCAGCACTTTGGGCGTCGAGCAGCGGCTCGAGGGGCCGATCGCTGCCACCGAAGTGCTCGATCTGTCGCTCACCGCGGTCTACCGGATTGCGCCCGAGCAGCTAGACGAGTCGCTTTCAAAGTCGCTCGCCGATGGACAGTTCTGGCGGTTTCCGTTCAACTACCGTCCCGACTACCGCAGCGAGACCGGATACCTCGTGCAGAATGCCGATGGCATCTTTGCCTTGGTCGGCGTGCCCGCGCCGGCCGAGTTCCTCGAGCCTCAGGCCCCACCGCCGCTGGGGGACGATGACGACGCCAATGACCTCGACTTCGAAATGATGTGATGCGCACAATCCACTTTGCCGATGCCAACGGGCGGGACAGCCACGTGTCATTCGTGACCGTGCGGGCCCCGGCGCCGCCCCTGCGGGTGGCCGCCGGCAAGCTCGTCGCCATGCGACGGTTCGTCGTGGCTGGCGAGGACAACACCCACGAGGCCCTCGCGGTCGGCCACGGCAGCGACTACGGCAAGGCGCTCATCGAGGGTGATCCGGAGGTCGATCTCGAACTTGTCGGCCGGCCGATCACGACCACAAGCATGGTCTACCTCGACGGCGACGGCGAGGTGCTGCGGTTCGCCCCCGAGATCTTCGAGGCCATCTACGGCCCGGACGGGGCCGAGAAGGAGCGGCGGCCGCCACAAGACAAGCCGCCGAACATCGACGAGGAGATCCCGCTGCGGTTCACGAAGAACCGGCTCAAACGGGCCGCCGCGGTCCGCCGGTTCGCATTCCTCCGCTCGATCCAGCTTTGGCACACCGACGGGCTGACCTACGACTTCCTCCACGGGCTCGCCAAGTCGCTCGACGAGGCGGACGAACTGGTACTCCTAGGCGGGGGTGAGAGCGGCCGCGACCCGATCGTCTTTCAGACCAACGGGCTGCCGTGGCGCGGGTTTCTCGAGGGGCGGGTGGACGGGGTGAAGTATCAGCTGCTTCTGCGGCTCTCGAACCTCGAACTCAAGAAGTCGGACGCATGAGCGACACGCTGCTAGATGACTTGGCCACGCGGTACAAGAAGGGGGTCGCCAGCCGCTACCGGGCGATCGGCCCCGATGAGATCGGCAGCATTCCGCGGGGCCGCTGTTTCGCCAGCCCCAAGATCGACGGCGAGTTGTGGTTTGCGGAACTGGCCGACGGGCGGGCCACGCTCTTCACCCGCAACGGCCGTCGGATCGCAGACTCGCCGGCCGTGACGGCGCTCACGGCCGCCGCCGGGCGGGCGAAGGCGCGGATGGTGATCGCCGGAGAGCTCCACGTCCGCGACGGTTCGCCGCGGCCGCGGGTGGGCGACGTCGCGGCGGCGCTCGCGGCAGGCAAGCACGAGCGGCTCGCGTTTCGCGCGTTCGATGTTCTGGAGCTCGGCGATGGACCACCGGTGGCCTACGAGGACAGGCTCGCCGCCCTGCGGGAGGTCTTCGCGGGCTCGGGCGACGAGGCTGCCGGCGTGATGCCGACCGAGGACATGACCGACCCCGCGGGGCTGGCCGAGTTCGTCACCGAGTGGGTGACCAGCGGCAAGGCCGAGGGGCTCGTGGTGCGAAGCTCTTCGGGCGAGATCTTCAAGGTCAAGCCCTCGTTCACCATCGACGCAGTCATCTGCGGCTTCACTACCCGGGCGAATGAGCCCGATCAGGCCCGGTCGCTCCTCATAGGGCTCGTGCGGCCCGACGGCGCGGTGCTGCTCGTAGGCTCCTGCGGCAACATGCCGGGCGAGCAGGTGCGGCGGGAGGTGCTCAAGACGCTCCTTGACCACGAGTGCGAAAGCCGCTTTCGCCATGCGAGCAATGAGGGAAGCCTCTATCGCTTCGTGCGGCCGCAAGTGGTCGTGGAAGTGACGTGCACCGACCTGCAGTTCGAGGATTCTTCAGGCAACCACATCCGCAAGTGGGTGATCCGCCACGAGGAGGAAACCTGGCATCCGGTGATCGACGCCAACTCCGTGAGCCTGATCCATCCGGTCATTAGCCGGATCCGCTCCGACAAGCTCGCCGACGGGCTCGATGCCCGCGTGAGCCAACTCGAGGAGCGGGTGATCGCCGCAGCTTTCGCCGAGCGGATCGCGCCGCGGGTGCTGCCGCAGAGCACAATGGTGCGGCGGGAGGTTTGGACGAAGGCCTCGAAGACGGGCACATCCGTGCGTAAGCTGCTCGTGTGGCGGACGGGCAAGGAGGCGCAGTGGTCAGGCTGGCCGGCTTGGATCGTGCACTTCACCGACTACAGCCCCGATCGCAAGACGCCGCTCGAGCGGACCTTTCGCACGGCGCTCACGGAGGACGACGCGCTGGCGGTGGCGGCCGAGATGGTGACCGATAACATCAAGAAAGGCTGGGAGCCGGCTGCGACCGGTCATTCGCCTCGACGGCCGCGGTTGGAACAGACAGCCCAGACGACAGGTGACAGCGGTGCACGCGACGAAGCGCGGACTGCGCCAGAAGACGCAACACCCCCGAAGGCCAAAGAGGCTGCGAAAAAGGTCTCGAAAAAAGTCGCTAAGTCAAAGAAGGTCGAGTAGACGATTCATCCTTCGGATGACGAAGTTGGTGTCCAGCAGCGCCTCCTCCAGCCGACCAGGGGCTGAGGGATGTTGGCCGACTGACCAGAGCCCTCGCGAACTCCATGCGGAAGGTTCCCGGGCATGCTCATGCTCGAACGTCTGCGCGTCCCAGCGGTCCGTGACCACGGCCATCCGGCGCAGGATGCGCTGGCAGCAGCTGACGTGCTCTTTCATGCGCATCATGACCCAACGGCGGCATTCCACCTCGCGCGTGGATGCATTGGTCCTATGATACCGAGACGATGCCCGTCCCCGAACCTGCTGATTTTTCCAACAGAATGGCGTGCTCAATCTTGCCCTCGAAAGCGTCGTCATGCGACACCAGTAGGAGTTGGCTCAGGCCGGCGGCTTCTTGGGCTTGGAGGATGGCATCTGCGAGCTTGTGACGGCTGTCCGCGTCCACGCCATTCGTGGGCTCATCAAAAATGCAGAATCGGAGCCCGCTGAATTCCTCAATCATGGCCAGGGTCATTGCGAGGGCGAGCTTGGTTTGTTCGCCACCTGACAGCATGGCGAAGCGGCGGTCTCCCGGTGTGACTCGCAGGCTGTAACGTTCCGCATCCCATTCGAGTTCGATGGGGTCAGTGTTAATCTGGTTGAAGACGCCCTGCGCCCTCGTAGCGATGCGTTTGCACAAATGCTGAGCGACGGCCGGGGCGGTATCCCGCAAAGTTCTGCGCGCGAGTTCAGTAACGGAGATCGCGGCTTCACACCGGCCAATTTCTGCGGAAACCCGCTCGCGCTCCTTGCAAGCCTCCTCCCATTCTGTGAACCGCTTTGCCTCCGCTGTGAGTTTTTCATTGTCGGCCACCAGGCTAACCTGCAACGAGGTTGCTAGATCATGCTTCATTTGATGATTTGCCCGGGCAGTTTTCAGTTTCTCTGGATCAAAATCCTGTTCCGCTTTCTGCATTGCTGCCGTCACCGACAATAGCGTTTGTTGTGCGGCGAACTCTTCGCCAAGCAACTGGGTCAGTCGTGTTTGGCGTATTGGCAAATCATCAGCCACTTTCTTGGCGCCCAAGTAGCGCTCATGACCAACGCGATTGGCATCGCGTTTCGATTGCTCACGTTTGAGATCGGCATCCACATTGACAAAGGGTTCCAGATCACCGTCTAGCCTCTCAATTTGTGTGGCTAACCTTTTTACCTCGTTATCATGCTGCTTGGCTTCGGTCTCTTTTGTTGCCGCTTTTTGCGATAACCCCTGAATCTCCTTATTGAGCCGAATCAGTTGTTCAGAATCTTGACCGAGAGTGGATTCCCGTGCATTGCGGGCCTTCGCTTCCTCATGGAATGCCTTGATGCGCAGTTTTATCACGCCGCTTGTGTTCTCCCACCATGCTTTCGCCTCGGCGGCAAAGGTTGCTATTTGCTCTTGGAGATTCACAACCTCAGCCGAATCAATTTTGTTGGATGAAAGCTTCGAAGCTGCGGGCAAGGCGGTCAGATTGGGCGCCCATCCCAACAACCATTCATAAGCCGCCACAACTTCGTCCGAGGTCAAACCTTTAAGCCCGTCACGGTAGCTTGCAACGGCTTCAATTAACTCGGTTTCCATTCCGGATATCTTCCCGTGTGCAATTCTGAGCTCTCCCAGCACCTGTTCTTTCTTCTGATATGCTTTTCGTTTTTCCTTCGCTTCCTTTTCCAACACCGTGATGGCCTTTTTCTGCTTGTCCAAATCCGCTTGCACTTTTGTTGGATCAAACTGACGGCATTTTTCTTTTAGGAACGGACAAATGCCGCCCCCAATTTCTTCGAGCTGTTCTTTGAGCGTCGAATGCCGCTGTTCGGCCTTGGTCAATTTCGCTTCGGCGTCCTTTAACGTCTTGGCGGCTACTGATTCGGCTTTCTCGGCCGACTTCAACTTGGCGCCGTCCCATCCGGAAATTGCCTTGGTCAGGCGCGCTATGGTGACCGCGCCGCGGTTCTGTGACTTGGTCAAACTCTCGAGTCGGTCAATCCATCCGCCAATCGTGTCCCGATGCTCCTCCGCCCCCTCTGCCTGTTTGGCAGAGTTCTTGAAATTGATCGCCGAAGCTTCCAGGGCCTTTTTCAAAGGAGTGATCTTCCCAGCTAGATCTTCAGCCTCCTTTTGCTTCACTCCGACTTGCAAGCCGAACTCCTTGACCTGCTCACGTGCGGCCACTGACTTGCCTAGCTGATCATCGCGCCCTCGCTCGGCGTTGTCACGTTGTAGCTTTAAGCTGTCGCGTTTCTCTCTGGAAAGCTCCAATTGGCCAAGGGTCCGGACGGCTTCGACATGTGCCTGGTGTGCTGCCTCATTATCCGCCAAAAGCTGGACAGCGGTTTTGGCTGCATCGAGCTGTTGCGCGGCGGCCTCGCGAAGGGTCTTGGCGTGACCAGCCTTTTGATCTGCTGAATTCAGGGCGTTCCTCAACAACTCGACCGCCTTGCCCGAGCTCTCCAATTGGTCTTTCAGCGTTAACGCCGCATCACGATCCTTCGCCGCCTCGGTCAGAGCGGTCGTCATTGCTTGCACCTTCTGCTGCGCGCCCGCGAGCCTTTCCTGACTGTTCGCCCGTTCGTTGATCCGTTCGGTGATGCCCGCCTGTTTCGTCAGATGTTCCCTACGCTGGGCCTCAAATGTATCCACCGCACCCTTTAGACGGTCGAAACAGTTGCGAAAAACGTCCACTTCCATCAGCGGTTCGAAATAACGTTTCGCTTCGGTGGGCTTGGAGTCAAATGGCCAGGTCAATCGGCCTTGTTTCACCCCCACCAACTTGCAAAAAATCTCGGACAGGTGGTCTGCGTCCGGAAACTTCAATAGTCGGCACAGAAATGCAGACACTTCCTGGTCGCCCTCGGCGCAAATGCTTTGGTCGCTTAACTGAATCACTTTGGAGCGTCGCCTGGTTTGCTTTCCGACCGCACGTTCAATGCGATACGAGTCGCCCTCGCAACTGAACGTCACATCGATTTCTCCCTCCTTGGCTCCGTAGCTGAGCAAATATGTTTCGGTTTGGAAATTCTCCTCGAACTGTGGTTCGGTCAGGAACAGCGCATAGCCAATGCTCTCGATCAATGTTGTCTTGCCGTGTCCATTGCGGCCGGCCACGCGGTTGACGCCATTCTCGAAGCCTATCGTAACTCCGGTTCCGCTCGGGCCTTCGCCGTAGGACTTGATGTTTCTAAGGCGAATGGAGTGGATAATCATTGGACATCCTCCGTGGTCGCAACCGATTCTGCGGAAATCTGCGGCGGCAGGGGGGTGGCACTGGCTGCACGAACTTTTTCTATCAGCGGAGAAATGCCAATCTGGCTGGCTATCGCTTCGCCCGTCTGCCCTCCACGCACGAGTTCCTTCAGTTCATAAAACAAGTCGGCGAATGCCTGACGGTCTTCCTGCAATCCCCAGAGTGGCTGTTCATACACCAACTGCAAGATGGCCCGGCGCTCCAGTTCATCCCGCGGCAATAGATCCGTTCCTGCCGATCCTCCGGGCGCGAAGCCACTCCCGATATTCAGGCGCGTCGTGTCGATTGAAACCGCGAAGACGCCGGCTTGTCCGGCGATTTCCAACGCCGCTTTGGTCAGGTCCAGGGCGATGCGGTTGAGATTCAAACTTCCCGCGAGCATGAGTTCGATCACGGCGGTCTTGTCGGGATTGCCTTCCTTGATGGCCTTCCCCGCCGCCGACAGGAACGCATCAGCACCGTTCTTCGTCTTGCTGCCAAAGGCCGTGCAATCCAGTTCCACCCGCAAACACGGCCGCCGGGGATTCGAGCGGATTTCCAAAAAAATCGGCTGGTCAGGACGGTTGGGGTCGATTTCCAGCACGGCATAGCCGCGCCCGACCGGTTTGCCATCCTTCCCTAGGGAATAACTCGCCTCCCGCAGATCGCAATTCTCGGGAGAACCAGGATTGCAGGCCCAACCGCCATAAAGCATGGGCTTGTGGATGTGCCCCAACGCGAGGTAGCAAACCTTGTCTTTCAGCACTTGGAGGTCTTCCTTGCTGAAGCCACCTCCTTCTCCCACAAAATATTCGGGCCCCGCATGCAGGAGCAGCACGTGTGTTTTCCCGGCCGGTATTTCACCAATGATCTGCCGGACCTTGTTCGGAGTTGCTGCACCGAGATAACCGGCACCCACGAAGCGCACTCCGTTGATTTCCACCCACGCGCCAGTGCGTGACACGGGGTTCCATTCGTTCAACCGAACACCCTCGGCATGAAACTCGGGGCGAAGCAGTATCAGCAAGTTGTCGTCCGACAAAAAACTCACCCAGGTCGGCACCTTGGTGTTCACGAATTGTTTGTCGTGATTCCCCTCGATGGCGATCACTGGAATGCCCGCGCTCTTGAGGAGATGCAGAACATCCTGAGCCTGGCGCAGGTGGGAAGGTTCCACTTGCGGGCGGTCAAACAAATCGCCCGCCAGAAGAAATACATCCGCCTTCTCGCGGATGGCTTCCTCGGCAATAAACCGAAACGCCGTCACGATGTCATCATCCGGCAGGCGTCCGTCCAGTCGCCGTCGCCCCAAATGAATGTCAGCCGCGTGGTAAAGCTTCATAAGCGCATTGCTTCGGTGGATGGTAAAGCCGGGGAGGTGGGGCGCGCTATGTAATTGCGCTGGCCATCACCCCCGCGTCCGAACGCAGCTGGTCTGCGTGACTGAATTCCACGCCGCGAGGGTGCCCGGTGATAGGGTGCGGCTGAAGGAGAAATTGAAACTGCCGACGGTGACTTGGCGCCAACCCCTAACGACCCCGCCAGTCAGAGGGTTGCTCTGGCCATTTCCGGGGTGTCGGCCTTGCTCTCAATCACTTTTGTTTAGCCAAGCGCTTGCGGGCCCGCTCCACCGCTTTTTCTGCCTTGCCATCGAGGTAAAGGTCTCCCTCGTGCTGGGCCAACGCCTGCGCGGCGGCATCGCTCAGGCTCGTTAGGCCATTGAGCCAAAGGTTTCCCTCGAGCTGGGCCAGCGCCTGCGCGGCGGCCTCGCTCAGGCTCGGTAGGCCAACGAGCACAAGGGTTCCCTTGTGCTTGGCCAACGTCTGCACGGCGGCATCGCTCAGGCTCGTTAGGCTAATGAGGTAAAGGGTTCCCTTGTGCTTGGCCAACGCCTGCGCGGCAGCATCGCTCAGGCTCGTCAGGCTACTGAGGCTAAGGTCTCCCTTGTGCTTGGCCAACGCCTGCGCGGCGGCATCGCTTAGGCTCGTTAGGCCACTGAGTTTAAGCCATCCCATGTGCTTGGCCAACGCCTGCGCAGCGGCATCGCTCAGGCTCGTTAGGCCACCGAGGCTAAGGTCTCCCTTGTGCTGGGCCAACGCTTGCGCGGCGGCATCGTCCATGGATGTGTAATCCTCCAAACTTACTCCATCGGGGTCATTGAGAAACTTCTGGGCGATTTCAAGGGTTAGTATCTCGCTCATGGGATTGGTTATGGCTGTGTGTTCTCGTCTGGTTACTTCGGTTCGCTGTGCTATAACAGATTGGCGGCACTCCGCAAGGCCCGAGAGAATTGCTTTTGCCAACCGGATGGCCCCCGGTGTAATGGCGCGGAGTGAACTCGCGCAAACAAGCCAGCCTTGCGCCCGCTGTATGGCCAGCTGGTCTGCGTGACTCAATTCCACGCCGCGAGGGTGTCCGGTGATAGGGTGCGGCTGAAGGAGAAATTGAAACTGCCGACGGTGACTTGGCGCCAACCCCTAACGACCCCGCTAGTCAGAGGGTTGCTCTGGCCATTTCCGGGGTGTCGGCCTTGCTCTCAATCACTTTTGTTTAGCCAAGCGCTTGCGGGCCCGCTCCACCGCCTCTTCCGCCTCGTAACGGAGGCCAAGGCCTCCCTCGTGCCGGGCCAACGCCTGCGCGGCGGCATCGCTCAGGCTCGTCAGGCCATTGAGGTAAAGGTATCCTCCCTTGTGCTGGGCCAACGCCTGCGCGGCGGCCTCGCTCAGGCTCGTTAGGCCACTGAGGACAAGTTGTTCCTCGAGCTTGCCCAACCCCTGCGCGGCGGCCTCGCTCAGGCTCGTTAGGCCAGGGAGGTCAAGTGCTCCCTTGTGCTTGCCCAACGCCTGCGCGGCGGCCTCGCTCAGGCTCGTTAGGCCAGTGAGCCAAAGGCGTCCCTTGTGCTGGGCCAACCCCTGCGCGGCGGCCTCGCTCAGGCTCGTTAGGCCATCGAGGAGAAGGCGGCATCCCTCGTACTTGCCCAACGCCTGCGCGGCGGCATCGCTCAGGCTCGTTAGGCCTTCGAGGTAAAGGTCTCCCTCGTGCTGGGCCAACGCCTGCGCGGCGGCCTCGCTCAGGCTCGTTAGGCCATTGAGGTGAAGTCCTCCCTTGTGCTGGGCCAACGCCTGCGCGGCGGCCTCGCTCAGGCTCGTTAGGCCTTCGAGGAAAAGGTCTCCCTTTTGCTGGGCCAACGCCTGCGCGGCGGCCTCGCTCAGGCTCGTTAGGCCAAACTGCCAAGTTCGCGAGATCTTGTCAAAGACTACCTTCCGCCACTTGCCGTCCTTTACCTGACCGGCTATCTCCAAAAGCAGGTTGATGACGCGGTCATCTCCCAGTTTTCCCAGTTGGACAACTTTTCTCTCCCCCAACAAAGGCAACCAAGTGGTCTCATTATCAAGTTCCAGGGTTCGCACCAGTTCAACGGCAAACACGAAGCTGTCGGCATTATTGGCCTCGATAAACTTCTTGATTTTGAGCAGTTCTCGCTTCGTGTCCGCATTGGCCAACGAGCGCTTGCGTTTGCGAGCCCGCTTCACCGCTTCCCCCACCTCCCAATCGAGGTAAAGGCCGTGCGGGCACAGGTCTCCCTCGTGCTGGGCCAACGCCTGCGCGGTGGCCTCGCTCAGGCTCGTTAGGCCGGAGAGGTTAAGGCGTCCCTTGTGCTGGGCCAACGCCTGCGCGGCGGCCTCGCTCAGGCTCGTTAGGCCAGAGAGGTCAAGTTCTCCCCCGTGCTGGGCCAACGCCTGCGCGGCGGCCTCGTCAATGGAGGTATAATAATTCGAACCATGGCAAATCGCCTGCGCGATTTCAAGGGTTAGTATCTTGCTCATGGGATTGGTTATGGCTGTGTGTTCTCGTCTGGTTGATTCGGTTCACTAAGAAGAAACCAGTTGGCGGCACTCCGCAAGGCCAGAGAGAATTGCTTTTGCCAACCGGATGGCCCCCGGGGTAATGGCGCGGAGTGAACCCGCGCAAACAAGCCTTCTTTGCGCCCGCTGTATGGCCAGCCGGTCTGCGTGACTGAATTCCACGCCGCGAGGGTGTCTGGTGGTAGGGGGCGGCTGAAGGAGAAATTGAAACTGCCGACGGTGACTTGGCGCCAACCCCTAACGACCCCGCCAGTCAGAGGGTTGCTCTGGCTAGTTCCGGGGTGTCGGCCTTGCTCTCAATCACTTTTGTTTAGCCAAGCGCTTGCGGGCCAGCTTCACCGCTTCTTCCGCCTTGCCATTGAGCCAAAGGCCTCCCTCGTGCTGGGCCAACGCCTGCGCGGCAGCATCGCTCAGGCTCGTCAGGCCTTCGAGGCTAAGGTCTCCCTTGTGCTTGGCCAACGCCTGCGCGGCGGCCTCGCTCAGGCTCGTTAGGCCGTCAAGGCGAAGGGCTCCCTTGTGCTGGGCCAACGCCTGCGCGGCGGCCTCGCTCAGGCTCGTTAGGCCTTCGAGGTAAAGGGTTCCCTCGTGCTGGGCCAACGCCTGCGCGGCGGCATCGCTCAGGCTCGTTAGGCCACGGAGGTAAAGGCGTCCCTTGTGCTGGGCCAACGCCTGCGCGGCGGCCTCGCTCAGGCTCGTCAGGCCTTTGAGGTAAAGGTCTCCCTTGTGCTGGGCCAACGCCTGCGCGGCGGCATCGCTCAGGCTCGTTAGGCCTTCGAGGTCAAGCCATCCCTTGTGCTTGCCCAACGCCTGCGCGGCGGCATCGCTCAGGCTCGTTAGGCCATCGAGGTAAAGGGTTCCCTCGTGCTGGGCCAACGCCTGCGCGGCGGCCTCGCTCAGGCTCGTTAGGCCACCAAAAGAGATCTTGTCAAAGACTACCTTCCGCCACTTGCTGTCCTTTACCTGACCGGCTATCTCCAAAAGCAGGTTGATGACGCGGTCATCTCCCAGTTTTCCCAGTTGGACAACTTTTCTCTCCCCCAACAAAGGCAACCAAGTGGTCTCATTATCAAGTTCCAGGGTTCGCACCAGTTCAACGGCAAGCACGAAGCTGTCGGCATTATTGGCCGTGATAAGCTTCTTGATTTTGAGCAGTTGTTGCTTCGTGTCCGCATTGGCGGTCAGCGGCAACGAGCGCTTGCGCTTGCGAGCCAGCTTCACCGCTTCTTCCGCCTCATAACTGAGGTGAAGCTCTCCCTCGTGCTGGGCCAACGCCTGCGCGGCGGCATCGCTCAGGCTCGTTAGGCCTTCGAGGTAAAGGTTTCCCTCGTGCTGGGCCAACGCCTGCGCGGCGGCCTCGCTCAGGCTCGTTAGGCTATTGAGCCAAAGGTCTCCCTTGTGCTTGCCCAACGCCTGCGCGGCGGCCTTGTCAATGGAGGTACAATCATGCAAATCGCAAATCGCCTGCGCGATTTCAAGGGTTAGTATCTTGCTCATAGGATTGGTTATGGCTGTGTGTTCTCGTCTGGTTGATTCGGTTCACTAAGAAGAAACAAGTTGGCGGCACTCCGCAAGGCCAGAGAGAATTGCTTTTGCCAACCGGATGGCCCCCGGGGTAATGGCGCGGAGTGAATTCGCGCAAACAAGCCAGCCTTGCGCCCGCTGTATGGCCAGCCGGTCTGCGTGACTCAATTCCACGCCGCGAGTGTGTCCGGAGGTAGGGGGCGGCTAAAAGAGAAACTCAAACTGCCGACGGTGACTTGGTCACAGTTTCTGCAACAGCAGCTTGGCTACGCGCTTATCTTGGAGCAGAGCCTTGGCGGCGGGTGATGGGTGCCTGCTCAGGTCCATCATCAGGCTGCCCCGCAAATCGTTGGGGATGGACTCTTGCAGCAGAAACTCAGCAAAATTCCCCGCATGCTGCGATTTCTCGCGGTATTTTTCAGCTGTGACATGCAGGAACAGGCGGGTGCAGATGGCGGCGATTCGATCTACACGCTTACCCCCTTCCTTCCCCTTGGCCAGTTCATTGAATTGTTTCTGCCAGTCTTTGGCGGATTTGGCGTCCAGGATGTCCTCTGGGTTGAGCAGGCCGGAGAGTTCGTCATTCACGAAGCTGACAAACGCGGCCACGGTCGTCTCGTCCAAACAGGCGGCGGCCACGGTGGCCACCAGCTCGATCTGGGCCTTGAGGTCACTGATATTTCGGATCTGTTCAAAGAACTGGACCAGCGTCCGCGGAGTGGTGCGCTTGCCGGTGACGGTCTCGGGGTAGTTGAGCACGAAGGCGATGCCTCGCGGGTCTACTTCAGCCGCCGTGGCCCATTTCGCCCAAGCTTTCGCGTCGAAAGTGAGAGTGAAATGCAACATGCGTGTGAGCATGGCGTCATCCATTGGAGTCACAGAATAGTCGGCGCCTTCCGGATTGGCCGTGGCAACGATTTGCCACTTCTCTGGCAACTGCCAGGAGAACATCTCGAAGTTCTGCAGCAACTGCATGATTCCGCGCAGAATGCGTTCATCGGCGCGATTGATGTCGTCCAGCAGCAATATGCCCGGACCCTTGGCGGTGGGCACCCACTCCGGCGGGGCGAACACGGTGTATTCGTCGCCGCTATTGGGCTGGTCGGGGGTAGGGTCATGGACGGTGGGGATCCCGTGTAAATCGCCCATCTCCTCAAACTGCGCGGGAGCACAGTAGGCAAAGTGCCAGCCCCGGGCGGCGGCGAAGTTCTTGGCGATTTCAGTTTTGCCGAGACCGTGCGTGCCCCAGATGCAGACAGGGGTGCCGCGCCGGCCGGTCTGGCCCACCTCATCGTTGCGTTGAAAAATGTGGGTTAGGGCGCGCTCTAGGGAGATGGCATCCAACTTAGGGCCTTGGGTGGGGGAGTGACTCATAGGTTTTCAGGTCTTGAACTTGTTTCTAATCGATCTGCAGATGAATGGTGGGTCCAAAGGGGAGTTTATCTTCGCTGGCTTCTTCCCCACTGGTGACCACCCAGAGGAGTTTGCAGCGGGGTCGGGTTGTGGGCGCTGGACCGCAGCCGTCGGTGAGATACAAGCATCCGTCAAACTGCGATTGATCCTGCATCCATCGAAACACAGGTTCAAACTCAGTTCCCCCGCCACCGGCGACCTGTCGGGGCGGTTTTCCCGTGTATTTGTAATCGCGCTCAACGCTGGCATCACACTCCACCACATGGACGGTGGCCCCAGCCTTCCATGCGGCATGGATCTCGGTGAAGAAGGCCATGATCATCGCTTGGTCAATTGAGCCGGAGGTGTCCACCGCCACGAGCAGACGTTGCAGGCGCTGCACCTTGATGCCCGGCCGGGTTCCGTAGCGCTTGCTGATGCGTTTCACGGTGTGCCTGATCTTGGTGCGGCCGCTGGAGGCGCAAAAGATTCTAACGACTCGCTTCCAGTCGAGCTTGGGCTGGCGCTCCGCGAGGATCAAATGCAACTCCGAGAGCAAAGCGGCAGGCAAGCTACCCCACTGGTGTGGCGGCATTCGTTCCTTGGCCCGAATGAGAAGGCTGCCCACGGCATAGCGGCCGGCGGCGCTGCCGAGGCCATCTGCGCCATCATGCCACCCGGCGTCATCCCCACGTTTACCAAAGCCGGCAAGAAGTTCCGCCAGTGCCGTGGTGCTCTGTGGCTTGCCGGTGGCCTTGGCCCACCCTGATCCTGCCCCTGATCCTGCCTGCCCTGCTTTACCTGGCTCCTTGCCCTCGCCTTGTTTGCCTTCACCTTGCTTCCCGCCTTGACCGGACTTGGAACCTTCCTTGCCCTCGCCTTGTTTGCCTTCACCTTGCTTCCCGCCTTGACCGGACTTGGAACCTTCCCTGCCCTCGCCTTGTTTGCCTTCACCTTGCTTCCCGCCTTGACCGGACTTGGAACTCTCCTTGCCCGCGCCCGCGCCCGCCTCGCCCGGCTTTCCATCTTGGTCGGAATTCCCGCCAAACCCGGCCTTTTGCATCTGGCGCAGCAAACTTGCCAGCGCGGCGTAATAAACATCCACCGTTTGGTCAGGCTTGAGCTTGAGTTCCGGAAACATCTCCAGTGTGGGCCAGCCCGGCAGGGGTTGGAATGGCGCGAGCAACTGGTTCACCACCAAGTCCGCGGCGATGGAGTAGAGGTCCGCCTGCCGGTCGGCTGGGCGGAAGAGGTGACGGAAGACGATATGCAGGACCTCGTGCTTGAGCGCCACCTTCCGCTGGGTGGCGGCGAGCATCTTGCGGAACCATTCCGGGTTCACCCGCAACACCGCCTGCTGTCCGTTCCACTGAAGACCCATGCTCTCCACCTGATCGGTGACGACCCGCGGCATGCCCGCCAGCACATGGGCGTAAAACGGTTCCTTGAGCAGCAGGTCAAACGCCGCCCGGGAGATCTCGTCATCGATCAGTTGGTGTTCAGTTGTCATGCCAATTCCACGCCGCGAGTGTGTCCGGTGATAGGGTGCGGCTGAAGGAGAAATTGAAACTGC
>Ga0194122_10003666_pt1 | contig 15483 bp, 12 predicted proteins | sample TA2MahCa10mmetaG_FD_155487 | JGI IMG/M metagenome (GOLD analysis project Ga0194122, IMG submission 155487) | Freshwater microbial communities from Lake Tanganyika, Tanzania - TA2015021 Mahale Deep Cast 10m | ecosystem: Environmental > Aquatic > Freshwater > Lake | place: Tanzania: Lake... | reverse complement strand
CGGATCGACGCAGCCATGCAACCGCAGTGGAGGGCTGCACGATCCTGGCCTACGCGCCGAGCAGATGCAGGCTCAACTGGCGCCGCTGACCGCGGGCCCGGTGCTCCCTTAGTGTTGAAGTAGGCCCCATTGAATCGCTGAAGCGCTCCTTGCCTCATGAGAGTTGCTTATTCCCGGATTTCCACGGCCGAACAGGACGATCACGGGGCCTTGGAGACCATGAGGCGGCAGCTAGAGGCGACAGGCGCCGACGAGATCCTGCTTGAAATCGGCAGCGGCAAAGACGACTCGGAGCGCCCGCAGTTCCGCAAGCTTGTCGAACAGGTCAAGCAGGGCCTCGTCACTGAGATCCTTGTCCCCAGCCAAGACCGGCTGTACAGGAACCTCGGCGAGCTCATGAAATTCGTGGAGACCTGCCGGGTCTATCGCGTGAAGGTGAGCGACCTCAACGGCCGCGATCTGACCTGCAGCACAGCTGACGGAACGCTTTGGACCCAGCTTCTGGGGAGCCTCGACCAGCACCGAAGCGGGTTGTACGGGGAGAAAACCCGCAAGGCCCTGGAGGCCGCCAGAAGCATGGGTTTTCCTGCTCGTCCTCGTATCCCCTTCGGGCTACGGAAGGTTCGGGACGCCAATGGGCGCTTCATCGCCGTAGAGCTTGATCCGGAACTCAGCCCACTAGCCAGGGCGCGGGTCGACGCCTTTCTGAAGCAAGGACTGGGCCTCACTGGAGTGGCCAAGTGGATCCAACGAAATCAGCCCGAGGCTTACTGGGTGCAGCAAGCCCAGCTGCGGCGCTGGCTGGTCAACCCGATGCTGACTGGACGACTGTGCTGGCACAAAGCCGATCAGCTAGGGAATTTCCACCACGTGGATTCTGAACAGACCTTTCCGGCCCTGGTAACGGATGCCGAGATGGAGATCATCAAAAGCCGGGTCAATGATCGAACGCTCACCCAAGGCGTCAAGGACCAGACCCGCCGCATGCTGAGCGGCATTGCCCGCTGCGCATCCTGCAACGGAGTGCTTAGCCACAAGGTCAACGCCGGCAGGGCCAAATACCTCCGTTGCTCAAACACCAGGTGCCGCCACAACACCAAGCAGGTAAAGCTCGACGTGGTCTTCGCAGCCCTGCAAGTGGCCTTTGCAAAGCAGGCCACACAAGTTGCGGAGGCCCTGCGGAGACCAACCGTGGATCCGCCAGGCGTGTCGGTCCTGCAAGCGGAAATCAAGACCCTGGAAACCATCAGCGGCACTGAGGTGCTCATCCAGCAAAAGCGCACCGAGATCGCGGCCTTGCGGGGGGAGAGTGCTTCATCAGTACCGCTGTGGGCGCTGGAGATACTGCTGTCGCACCCCTACTTCTGGGTCAAGCTCAGTGACGAGCGACTTAACGACGCCCTACGGCTGGTGGTAGCCAGCGTTCCCGTGCAGCTGGGCGAAAAGACAGCGGACGCAAAAGTCACAGAGGTGGTGTTCAGGACGCCAGGACAACAGCGTTGCCCGGTCGCCCCAGGTGAGCTCATTCCACTGAGATTCACTCGCGAACAGGCTCGAGTCGCCTTTGACGACCAGAAACTCGATGAAGCACTCGCCGCCTTAGGACTCGCCGCCTAACCGCAGGGCCGCCAGGGAGCAGGCCATTGCCGGCCAGCTCAGCCCTCCCGCATCCAAGCCGCCAGCAGCGGTGACTCGATCACCAGCAGCACTTCATCGTTCTGATGGGCGGCACTGGGGCTCCAGTTGAAGCTCCCTGTGATCACGGTGCGGTTGTCGATCACAGCGAACTGGTTTGGCTGGGGACTCAGAAGTGCCGCCTAGCTTGGTTTCTCAGCGTTTCTGTGGGTCGCCCAGCCACTAGCCAAGCCAATCTCACTTCAGAAGGTGCTTTGAGACGGGTTCTGGCTACGAATGGCTAAAGCCTGCCGCTGATGGCTTGGCTTGCTCCAGTGGTCGGCTGTAGCCAGACCTTAGTGCTGGAGCTGAATCTTGAGGAAAGCACCCTCTCTGCGGAACAACAACGGGTCTCTTCAGGTGCGGGTGCGTCTGGACGGTCAGGACCATTTCATCAACCGCTTGGGGCGCTGGGATGACCCCATTGCGGTGGCAAAGGCTCAAGCCATCTCAGCGGAGATCTGGCGGGACTATCGGGTGGGAACGTTGGACTGGAGCCTTTGCCGCTACAAGCCGCTGGTGGAGGGCAAGGATCCTGAACTGCTGAAAGCAATGGAGGACCTGATGCTGCGGAAGCGTCAGGGGAGGACCACTCACGCCTATCGGGTGCTCAAGCGGTATGGCGGTGCTCTACGGACTGAAGGTGAGGTCAGGGAGTTCTTGCGGTGGATGGAAGCAGAAGGTCTGGCTGCCTCTACCCGTTCAACCGTTCTCAGTACCATCAGGACCGTTCAACCCGCCAACAAGGCTCTCTGGGCAGTCCAGATCAAGGTGCCTCACCGCAGCGTTCAGGAGGAGGTGCTGAGCAAGGGTGAGATCCAGAAGGTGCTGGAGGACATCAGGAGCAATGAGGAGTGGTTCTATGCCTGCTTTGCCGTCTGGTTGGGCACGGGACTGCGGAACGCTGAACTGATTGGGCTGACGTGGGACTGCGTTCGATTGGAGGAGGGGGAGCTTCTGATCACCAAGACCTTGCGGCGTGATGGGGTGGCAACGCACAGGAGGCAATGGAGCGGCACCAAGACGGGAAAGAGTCGGGTTGTGCCATTGCGTGAGGACCTGGTGGTGCTGCTCCAGGAGCACAAGGAGCAGATGGAGGGGTTGGGACTGGACACCCAGAGGGGATTGGTGTTCGTGACCCCTAAGACCTATGGGCACCTGTATGACTCAGGACTGGAGCGGGTCTGGAAGAGGTCTCAGCGTCGGGCAGGCATTGAACCCCGCCGCCTCTACGCCCAGCGGCACTCCTTCCTGAGCCACGCACTGGCACTGGGCAACTCACCAGCGGATCTAGCAGCAGTGGCAGGGCATCGGACGGAGCAGCTGCTGAATACCTATGCCAAGCCAACAGGGCGAGTGGTGATGCCGCATTGGTGAGCAGCCGTCAGTTCGTTGCTTTGGTGCAGTTCTTGCCCCACTTCTGGTAGCAGAGTCCGTTGTCCTTGCACTCCACACGTTTCAGGGGGCGGTCGAAACGGGCTTCAAGCTTCTGCTGAACGATGTCGGAGGGTGCAGTGCTGACAAAGTCTTTAGTGATGGCGCAGGTAGGAACTGACGGTGCTGGTGGCTTGCCAGATGCTGCGATGAGGGCTGTAGCGAGCAGAGGCAGCACTGAGTGTGGGGAGGACTGTGCTTCAGATCATCTTAACTGCTGTTGGAATTGAAAGTATATTAAATTTCTGATCTACTTGTGCTGCGCACGGGTGTGCTGGGAAGAAGCTCAAGGTCTCGATCGTTATTTTCAGTGACATGCCACTAGAAGCAATAATCTGAGAGCCTGGCAACTACTCTTCAACAGCTGCCAGGCTCTCTAATTCTAACAAATCTGGTCAGGGCTTCAGGCTCAGCGCCATTGTGCCACGGAATGCCATTGAAGCCCTATTAAATATTGAAGCCAATCCCCTCATTCTTCCATCCAGCAGATCCACTTAACAACCCATCACGCTCAGCTCGGTCTGCGGTGAAGTAGTGGCTACCAAGTCCTGGGTTAAACATACGGTATACAGGCGTTGAACCCGCTGGCGCAATACCAGGAGCCCAAGCTCTACCAATAGCACCATCGTATTTCCACTCTGATGATGGGTTGGTTTGCAAGCTAACACGTTCGGCTTCACTAGCAGTGTAGAAATGGCTGTCTGTCTTCGTACCATAGAATCTATGTAGGCTCGAAGATCCACCGAAAGGAAGGTTGAAAGCCACATCCTTGTAGTCGAAGCCAGACTTGGTGAGAGCATCACGTTCAAGCGTACTGGTCGTATATAACAAGCTACCATCTTTTTTATCTGAGAGCTTATAAACTGGTAAACCTGTTGGAATATCAATACTGAATTGAAGTATTTGGCCACCATAATCAGCCTTATTGTCTTTCACAGCACCAGCCGATTCACCGGACTGCTGCAGAACCCCTATGAAAACATGCCGATCGAGTGGCAAGGACTGCTCGACACGCTGATGGCCCGAACCTTTAAGTTCTTCTTGAGTGTAGAATGAACCATCGTCTTTGCGTGCTACTAAAGCTGTTACATCCCAACTACCTGAAAATTCAGAATTGCGAGGCCTTTCAAAATCACCAGCATTAGCTGCTACTTTAGCGATTGCTCTAGGGTTTTTTGTCCCCCCTGCTTGGGCAAGAAAATAGCCAGTAGCATCAGGAAGTACATTCAGGGAATTAGGATCAATTCTAAGTGCGTATTTGCGCTCACCATAATCGTTGCCTGAATCCTCATCAACGATCAAGACGTCTGCATCGGAAGACTTGACCCAGAGAAGCCCGTCAGGCGCAACCATTGAAGCTGAATTCGTCTTTATATGTTTCGCAGCTGTTTTCAAATCAGGATTTACTTTGGCATCAAAATGGCCAATCCCTTTCCCGCCAGTGTCAACGGTCAACGCTCCGTTGGCTCCTGCTAATATCCGAGTGACATTCGCACTCAAATAATCTGGAAGACCGTTCTTATCTAAATCGTTAGAAATGATCTCTTTCTTGATATCAAAGAAGTCAATACCCAAAAGCGCACCTGTCGCAGTATGATTCTGAATGTATCGGGATTTACTTAAATCAGGATCTGCAGCCGGGTGCTCTACTTTGGTATCACTATTGAAAAAAGTATAGTCAGCAGGTTGGGAGTTTAATTCTTTTTTACCTAGAACAATATCACCGTCTTGAGCCCATCGGAAGATCTCAGTATCTTTTACAGCCTCTGGAGTACCAAAACCGTCCCATCGATAAGTTGTAGGATAATATCGAGCTGAAAAGTTGGCAGGAGCGGCAGAATTCTTTAAATATTCATCCAACATTATGTTGTCGGCATCAACAGTTTTAATTCCCAAGGCTGAGTAGGTTTTAGCGTTAGCAGCCATTCCGTAGAGCTGACCATACAGAAGCCCATTTCGAGCCAAGAACTTATCGCGCTCGCTAACTGATAAACTCGCTTGATCTACTGGTTTTCCATCAGCCCCAAAGTTCTTACGACCAATGTAGATTTTAAGTGGCGAAGGTTCAACACCATGGTTATATCCAGAGGCTACGATTGCGACATAGTCCTTACTTCCCGAATTGATGGGCATTAATTTTTCGTAACCCGACTGCCCTAATGCAGGTGCAGTGTAAGCAATTTCGTTCTTCAGATCAACAACTAAAGAAGCAAGACCCATAGTATTGTTTGCAACATCAACCCCATTAAGTGGTCCGCTGCCATCAGGATCAGCAAACATCCTGTCACCAATATTCCACTCTTCACCCATGAGCCAAATATCATCAGCAAAACCAACGCCTGTTCCGTATTTATTAGCGTTCTCGTAATACGCACCGCAGAAAGAGTGAAAGAAAAAGTCTCCCTGGGTTAACCGCATGTCCTTAACTGCAGGGGTACTGCCAGTGGCAGGACTTCCCGAAATAAATTCAACTAACGTTCCGTCTGGATTTGTTTGGTTACCCCATTTCCCAGCGAGATCAGTCTTCAGGGACGTTTTGGGCTTTACTTCTTGGCCAAAAACATTGAAAACGCGGTTAAAGAGGTGCCCCGAAGATTTAAACATTTCAGCGGCAGTACCACTGTTTGCATTGAGAAAGGTTGCAAACTTAGCCCGATCATAATCGATGTAGTGGAGATGAGAGCCGGTAAACTTTACTCCGGTTTTCATCAACCAGGGATATGTTTCATTGGACATAGTAGCATATGACTCACTCTGGTAAGCAACTCTTACGGTATTATTATCCTTAAGCCAAGCAGCATTGCCATCTGGATAACCAGTTAAAGCTTGTTTGGTGACAGGATCTATTTCACCAACAGTTGCCAGAACCTTAAAGTTTGCATATGGAAAATTTGTATCGCCACTTTTGCCATCAATCAATTCCTTGGCTTCATCGGGAGTACTAGCTTCAGGCATCAAAGCTGTGGTTTGGCCGATAAGACGTGTAGGCATTGCAGTTTGCAAAAACTTGTATACAGGACAAATATATGCATCTGGTGAGAGCTTTAGTCAAGAATCGCTAAACGCATGATTAAGGCTTGGCTATGATGCTTACTCTTGTATCGTGGGCTACATAGCATGGGTGACTCCATGGCATGCTGTATATAGATGACAACCCGACTAGTATTCAGTTTTGGTTTACGGTTGCGCAAGGGTTTGAGGCTGTAGAGGTGTAGCTTCCAGAATGCCCCGGCTTCACAACTGCGTCCCGCAGGGACTCTCCTCCTAGCTATCAGGGCCTCAACTAAGCAGCCCTACCCCCCCCCAGATCCGCTGAAAGAACTCCCATCCCCGCAGACAGTCAGAACGATGCTGAAACCAGAGCTGAGCTCATAGATCCACTGCTCACTGCAGCAGGTTGGGGAGTCATTGAGGGCAGCCGCATTCGGCGTGAATACGGCATTACCCCTGGTCGACTGGAGGGGGGTGGTCGACGCGGCAAGTCACTCACCGCTGATTACGTGCTGACGTACCGCAACACCCTGCTGGCGGTCGTGGAGGCCAAGCCTGATACGGCTCCCCTTACTGAAGGGGTGGCCCAAGCCAAGGACTACGCAGGCAAGCTCGAAATCCGCTTCACCTACGCCAGCAACGGCCTTGGGGTCTACGCCATTGACATGGCCAATGGCGAAGAAGGCCCTGCGGAGAAATTCCCCACGCCTGATGAGCTCTGGAGCAGGACCTTCGCCGAGGAGAACGAGTGGCGGGATCGCTTTGCGGCCATCCCTTACCCGGACAAGGGGGGAAGCTGGGAGATCCGCTTCTATCAGGACATCGCCGTCAGGAGAGTCCTCGAGGCTGTTGCCACCGGTCGTGATCGGATCCTGCTGACCCTCGCTACGGGAACAGGCAAGACTTCAATCGCGTTCCAGATCATCTGGAAGTTGTTCCAGGCCCGGTGGAACCTTTCCCGCCAACCCAGCAGGAGGCCGCGCATTCTTTTCTTGGCCGACCGCAACACCCTGGCCAATCAAGCCTTTAACGACTTCACAGGCTTCGCAGCCTTCGAGGAAAACGCCCTGGCGCGCATCCAACCGGATGAGTTGCGCAAGAAAGGTCGGGTTCCCACTAACGCAAGCGTCTTCCTGACGATCTTCCAGACCTTCATGTCTGGCCCTGCGGCTGAGGGCGAACCCAGTCCGTGGTTCGGGCAGTACCCGCCCGACTTCTTCGATTTCATCGTGATCGATGAGTGCCACCGAGGGGGCGCCAAGAACGAGTCGACCTGGCGCGGCATCCTCGAGTACTTCGAGCCGGCAGTCCAGCTGGGCTTGACCGCAACCCCCAGGCGTACCGACAACGCCGACACCTACGCCTATTTCGGGGAGCCGGTCTTCACATACTCGCTTAAGGAGGGCATCAACGACGGCTACCTGACACCCTTCCGGGTCAAACAGATCAGCACATCTCTGGACGAGTACGTCTACACATCCGACGACACCATCGAAGAAGGCGCAGTCGATACGGGCCGCCGCTACACCGAAGCTGACTTCAACCGGATCATCGAGATCCAGCAGCGGGAGCGCCAACGGGTCGAGATCCTGCTCAGTCAGATCGACCAACGCCAGAAAACTCTGGTGTTCTGTGCGACCCAGGAGCATGCCCTGGCGATCCGGGATCTCATCAACCAGCTCAAGACCAGCAGCGATCCCAACTACTGCCAGCGGGTCACCGCAGACGATGGCGAGCTGGGCGAGACCTACCTTCGCGAGTTCCAGGACAACGAGAAGTCGATCCCGACGATCCTGACGACCTCGCAGAAGCTCTCGACAGGGGTGGACGCCCGAAACGTGCGCAATATTGCCCTGCTGCGTCCAGTGAACTCAATGATCGAGTTCAAGCAGATCGTGGGGCGTGGGACCCGTCTGTATGACGGCAAGGACTACTTCACGATCCTCGACTTCGTGAAGGCGTATCAGCTGTTCAGCGATCCGGAGTGGGATGGACCTCCCGAGGCTCCGGATCCTGGGGAGGCACGTTCCAAGACGGAAAGCGAGCGACCTAAAGAGCCTGTAGAAACTGAAGCCAACGAGGAGTCGGCCCGGCGGAGCAAGGTGCGCATCAAGCTCGGTGATGGGAAAGAGAGGGCCCTGCAGCACATGATGGTGACCAGTTTCTGGCATCCCGATGGCAAGCCGATGAGCTCGACGGAATTCATTGAGCTCCTCTATGGCCAACTGCCTGAGTTTGCCAAGGACGAAGCCGAGCTCCGGGAAATCTGGAGTGCGCCTGACACGCGCAGCAAGCTGCTGCAGGGCTTGGCCGAGAAAGGTTTTGGCGGCGAGCAACTCGCTGAGATCCAGTCGATCATTTCGGCGGAGAACAGCGACCTGTTCGACGTCCTGGCCTATGTCGCCTACGCGCTTGGCCCTGTCCCCCGAGAAGAGCGCGCTCAGCAAGCCCGCTTGTACGTCAACTCCCGCTTCACCACCAAGCAGCAGCTGTTCATCGACTTCGTGCTGCAGCACTACGTGACGATGGGCGTGCAGGAGCTGGCTCAGGAGAAGCTCGCGCCACTGCTGAGGCTCCGCTACCAGAACTCGATCGCTGATGCCCTCGCTGATTTGGGCGGTCCAGAAGAAGTTGGTCAGATGTTCGCTGGTTTCCAGCGCTACCTCTATGAGCCCGTCAGCGCGTAAATCATGGGTATGACGCAAGAGGAGCTACTTCAAGCTCTATCGGCAGTCGATCTGGCCTTGGAGTCATTCCCTGGCTGGGAAGTGATCAAAGAGATCGCCAGCGACTACCCGATAACTCTTGAGGAGACGCAGCTGACCCCAGGGCAGCAGGCAGTAATGGTCTGCTGGCGGATTTTCTCAGTGGATGAAGAGGGCCAGTCGACCGCGCCGAATATCGAGGCAGCCCCTCCAGAGGCGGTTCTGGCGAGTCTTGAGGACTTCCGAGCGATTGCAGAAGAAGTCCTCATGGGCGGCGGCGAGCTCGATCTGGATTCCATCCGAAGCCTGTTTGAGATGGCACAAGCAGCCGGAGAGGACTAAACCTCTTCAGTACCGAAACCGCTCTGAAGCCTGATGCTGCGCGCTGCAGCCTCACGGCTCTCGGCCAGTTGGCGTTTGAGCTGCTCGGGTGATGGGGTGAGCTCGGCCCTGCGGGCGCGCTCCTCATCAATGGTTTCAGCCATACGGTTGAGAGCGCTCTCAATCTGATCACGACGCAGCTGCTCGTGCTGGTGTGGCCTTTTGATCGAAAGCTCGGTAGCCAGTTCCGAAGTCAGCTCTGTGTGTCCCTCCAGCGCACCCTGAAGTGCCAAAGAGATTGCAGGGCCATAGGCGACCTCGGCGGCCTCAGCCATTGCAGGGTTGAGCGAGCGGAAGGCGGATTGCCAAGCAAAAGCCCTGCTGTCCTTCCAGCTCCAGGGGGTCTGGTCGGAGGGGATCGTTGCCGGGTCGATCTGAGCAAGCTGGGCGGCCTGCAGCAGCTGTTTGATGTCGAGCTGCGGCTTGTCAGGGGTTTTCATCGAGGGGACTGCAGGGCTACACGTCGATCACCTGCGCATGGTCAACACCGTCTTCGATGGCCTGCAGCTGGTCTCGGATCTTTTGCATCGCCCGCCGCTGCTCGGCATCCAGAACGTTTTGGCCGAGGATCTTGAAGACTTCGCTAATCGCCGAGACACGCGCGTATTGTTTCACCGCAGGGTCCAGGGCGATGGCTACCAATTCCTCGGCAAGGCGCGGGGCGGCGTTAGCCAGAACTCCATTAGCGGTGTTGAGGTTCTCGCGGACGACTCGCTCAATGAACTCAGTAGCCCTGGGGTCCTTTGCGTAGCGGCGGAGTGTCGGCGCGGTAAGGCCGACTGCCTCAGCGGCATCAGCCCACTTGCTGCCACTGGCGGCAAGCGTGAGCGCCGTAAGGATCTTGGGCGGTAGCGGCTTCTGTTCGTAGATCACAGGCCCTGAAGGGGGTGTGGCTTAGTTTTGGCCTTGGTGGCACGGCCGAGACGCTTTGCGAGCCCGGGGGCGCGTTGAACGGCAAGGTCCTCGGGCTCGATTCCTTCGATCTGCCATCGAGACCAAGCCATCTGCCCCCAGGCGTCTGCGGCTCGGCGATCACGCCCAAAAAGAGTTGTCGCAACGCGATTAACCCTGCTGAGCTGGATCCACTCATCCATGGACAAGTGCGAGTCAGACACCGAATAAACGCTTGTTAGTCAAAGTGTAACCGTAAAATTGCAGATACTTCAAATGTGATACAGTTAGTGCACGCATAAGGAAGATGCCTGTTCAGGTTCCCTAGGCCCCGCAAGAGATAACCAGAACTCGAACTCCGCCCCCCTTCAATCGGACTTACCTATAACAGTAATGCTCATCCAAAAGCTCCAAAAAGATCAGCAATAGCACTGGAATTTGAGGGCTTTAGTGGTTGTACTGTCATAGCTTGACCGCGTAAAATCGCAGTTAGACGCGGTGCCGCACGGGCACATGGTTCTCAACAGAATTTTTTATTGAAGATGAAGGTAAATCGCTACGGGCAATCGGCGGTTCTGACGTCGGAACAGCTCGACAAGCTCATCTCGGCCCTGCAGGGGCGTCATCACCAGGTTTTAGCGGAAGTGTGTCGCCGGACTGCCTGCCGCATCAGCGAGGGGCGTCAGCTTACCTGGGCTTCGATTACGAGTGCCGGCATCACATTTCCCAAGACCATCGTCAAAAACAAGCTGGCGTCGAGATCCGTACCGATGACGCCCAAGCTCCAGGAGGTTTTGGCCAACTGGAAGGCTGAATGGGTCGCTCTGAATGAGCGCGAACCCAAGGCTGGCGACTTTTTGCTTCCAGGTCGCTTTGCCGGTGAGCCGATGAGTTCGAGATCGTTTATGGACGCCCTTAAAAGGGCCGCCCGTGAATCGGGCTTAGAAGGCGTTTCAAGCCACTCATTCAGGCGCTCGGCGTTATCTAGCGCCAGTGAGGCCGGAGTGCCATTGGCGGCGCTTAGAGCGCTGTCTGGTCACCAATCGCTAGCGACCCTGCAGCGGTATCTAGAGGTCTCGCCAACCGCCAAGCAACAAGCTGCCGCGGCGTTCGCTTGAGTTCCGACCATTTGGTCGGAGGCGAGATCGGATTTCACAGTTACGGCCCGCGGGCGCGGGGCGGAATCATCCAAACCGGATTTCTTGGTTAGGGCCAAATGGCCCTAACTATCTGAAAGGGATTTCCCGGTTAGGCCCCGTCGGGGCTAAATAGACACAACCCGCTTGGGTTCGATCGCCACGGTCAAGCTCCAAGGGGATGATGCCGGCAGTTCGTCGCCGGGTTGCAGCACCATCATCGTGAGCGCCGGGGGCGACTGCAGGATCGCGACGCGATTGGCCCTGCGGAGCAAGCTGGCGAGTTCACGGGAGTTGTCCATGGCGTTAAGGCGTTTGCCTCCAGAATGGCGGATTTTTGAAGGGACGATTTTTTAGTTATTCGGCCCTGCAGGCTGAAAACAAGAAAAGACATTAGATACTGTCATTTATGTCTTTTATGTCGAAAGCCAGTCATTGCAGGGGATTTGAAAAAGACACTTAGCAACCCCGAAATGTCTTTTTGTCCTTCCCCCGCAAGGCTTTGGACATAAAGACAGTTTTACCGGCGCGGCTGTCCTTTTCAAATCCAGCACCCACACTGACATCCGACATAAAAGACACAAAAGACAGGGTTTCAGCCACCTAGCTCATGTTTCGCCAGCTCAATCCCGCGATCGGTGAGTGTCCAGCCGATCGACCGAGCCTTCCCGCCGAACCCTCCTGGCTCTTCAAGCGATTCGGTCAGCCCCTTGCGCCTTAGGTCCTTGAACCACCGCTCAATCTGCTTGTACTGATTTTTCTGCGTCTTATTGAGGCTTGAAGCTGTGTCCACATCGGCGCCACAAGCCTCAATGGCTTTCATGACGTCCAAAATGCCCAGACCGTTGTCCCCGTTCTGCCGCACCTCAACAAGCTTCAAAATCGCCTCCTTCACCACCTGTGGAGCCTTCCGCAGGGCCTTTTCGGTGGCCTTTTCTTCGTCGGCTGCTGCGATCTTCGCCAAGAAGTCACCGTAAGCCCCAAGGTTGCCGAAGCCACCCTCTTTGCGCATCGTGACCACGAGGTCCCAGGCTTTACCAGAACGAGCTTCACGAACGGCCCTGCGCTCGGGCTTGTCTTTATCAATCCAGCCGTCCTTGTTGGCCATGTGATGCAATGTCCAAATCGTGTTGGCACTGCCTGCTATGGAGTTGTGCCCGGAAAGTGCTTCACCTCCTGTGGAACCCTGACCTTTGTGCCCGTGATGCACCAAGATCAGTGAACCGCCAGCGTCAATAACAGCAGCCTTCACGTCATAGAGCACAAGCCCTAACTCAGGCGAGTTCTCATCACATCCGAGCGAGCGTGTTGCAGATCGCAGCGAATCCAAAACCACGACACAACCGGGATGCTGCTTGATCTCATCCAGCAGTAAATCAAGCTGACGTTCATTAAGCCTGATTTTCCGCGACCAGCTCAGATTCGGTTCATCCCAGAGCTTGAGCCGGTCCATTTGCTTCGCACTATCCCCATCAGCCTGATCGTCCGTGATCAGGATCACGTATGCAGGCTTGGCAGAGGCAAACGTCAACCAAGACTCACCTCTGGCGATTGCCCGAGCCATGTCCACCGCAAAGTTAGTCTTACCAACCTTTGGTGGACCACCGACGATGGTGAGATCGCCCTTTGGCACAGCGTCAGGAATCAGCCACTCAATGGTGGGCATCTCCATCGCCTTGCGTTGTGCGGCGTTAAGCGGGTTGAAGACGTTACCTTGGATTTCATCATGGGCCTCCATCGTCATCGCGACAAGCTGATCGTCCTTAATCAGACTGCGCAAGTTCACTTTCTTCAGAACATCTTTCAGATAGACGGCCCTGCGGAAGCTATTTCGATGTTCTCGAACAGTCCGGCGGACATACCGCTGGTAGAAGTCCAGGCGATGTGGCAGCGAACGATCCGCCAGGTGAACGACCCTGGACGATTCATCCTTTTTCTTTCCGAAGCCTTTACCCCTCCCCCAGTTCGGCCGATACCTCCACTGACCGGTGTCCTCAGCCCACTTAGCGATTACCCGCCGCAGGGCCGATTTACTTAGCTCTCCGGTGCCTACTTCATTCGGCCAGGCAAAGTGTCGCTCTACACAGAGATCGAAGCCGCCTTCGTAGCCAATCCAATCGCTGTTCCGGCAATAGACCTCGAACAGCTCGATCGGGTCTTCTTCTACCCGGTATCCGAGCGACTCGATCATCGCCTTGGATTCCTGAAGGGACTTGGCAACTATGTAGGCATTTTTCGCGCGTACCCCCTCTTTGTCGCCGCGATGGATCTGCTCGTACGTCTTGCTGCTCAAGCCGAGACGTAGCGGCACCGGCTGCGTCAATTCGTCCGGCTCTGGGTAATCGCCGGGTTTTGCCGGCTCCCCTTCTTCTGCCCTGAAGAGGCCGCCATCGTCTTTGGCTGCCTTGGCCTTGACCTCGATTGCCGGACAAACCCGCAAGATCTCCGCCGCTTCGTACCAATGACCATCGGCGGCGTAGATGGTGCTCCTCTGCCCTGTTCTTGGATGGATGCCACCCGCTAACCGCATCGGCTGCGCAGGGCTCTCCATCTTCGAGTCGAGCTTGACGCCCGGTGTGGCCTGCCGAATCGCCTCCTGTAACCGCTTCAACGCCACGATCCCCTCTGCCAGTGGCAGCGGTGTCTTGAGCCGCCACCAAAAATGCAGCGATTTGCCGCCGGTGAACAGCACCAACGTCGGCGGTGGAAGCCCTGCGGAGCGCCAGGTGTCGAACTGCGCCTCAAGGCTCATCCCCGCATCGTCGATCTCGTATTTGAGGAAGCGGACTTCGGTGATCTCCTTACGTTTGCCGTAGGCGACCCCCCCTCGCTCAGGCACAAAGCCAAAGCTGTCGGTCCCTGGCCGAAAGTCAGCGACGACAGCCTCATAGAACCGGTCAACCTGCAGGGTCGCCCAGTCATACCCATCGCCCGCGTTCTTCCGCGGGTAGTGCCGCATGTTGAGCCCCTCGCCGTCATTCCACCAACGGGCGAGGATCAGCGGCTCATCACGCGGCACGCCCAAGACGTCGAGCATGCGCTCGCCCTGCTCAATGTCGATCACCACCGGCTGCTCAGCAGCCTTCACCAGAGCTTGTAGCTCCTCTCCAAGTCGCAACATCCCCTCACTCCCCCAGTGCAAGCAGTGCCTTGATCTGAGCGGTGATCCGCTGCCGCCGCTGTGCGTAGACCTCTGCTCGACAGCAAACGTCGTCCCAGCTCTGCCCTGCCCAAAACAACAGCGGCGGTTTGAACAGTGCAAACGCCACCGCACGGACCTGCCAAGTGGTGGGGATGTCAGTCATCTCCCCGAAAAGCCGCTTGAACGTTCCCTGCAGCAGCTTCTCCGGCAGGGCCAGTGTCCCCACCATCAACCGCGTTTCCGCTGTGATCGACCGGTAGGGATGTGGTTGGCCGTAGCCAAACTCAGCACGGGCATCGCTTTCAGCACGTTGGCGGTGCTCCTCCCACGATTCGACGCGGCCCTGCTCGGGGGGCACGACGTCTTGGAGATCGACACCTTCGCCGGGTAGTCGGGGATTCAGATTGCGGAGGACAAAGGGTCCGGGCACCCAGTCCCAATTGACAGGATCCACCCAACCGGTGGTCAAGTCTGCAGCAGCAGACCGATTTGTACGTTGCACAGTTAAACTGCTCCTGTAGGTAAGTAGTGCTTGGCGGTGCTGCAACCTTGAAAAGCCGCCTGTGACGAGGCGGCTTTTCTGTTAAACACAAGTGTGTGTGTAGCCCTGCTCGCGCGCCCAGCGGACACAGCAGTAGCGAATCAAGGAGCTTTCGCTCACACCCTCAACCAAGGCACTGGTACGCATAAATGCCGCCAGCGACCTTGGGAAGCGTGTACTGACTGGGGATGTCAGCTTCCCACAGTCCTGCTCAGACCTTGCAAAATGCCGCAACGAGACATCAAGTATCTTGCGAACTTGGCGCTCATCACTCACAGTTTGTGGGCACAGAGTTGGCATCCCATTCCAAGCGGTGCACTACAAACATAACCACATCGAGCAAAAGTTGAACCGTTAAATACCTCCACCTGGCACGAAATAACTTCGCCGCAGGAGTTTATTGATTACAGCTGCTTATTGGAACAATCTTTTTATTCGCCAATCAGGTGGAGAGACAATGATCTTCGGAGGCCTACTTGACTGCGGTGCTCCCACAGGTACACCGCCTGCCAGGTGCCCAGCACCAACCGCCCCTGATCAAACGACAGCCCCAGGCTGGTGGTGGTGAGGGCCGTGCGGATGTGGGCA